>Ga0265593_1000058_pt1 | contig 86054 bp, 83 predicted proteins | sample saktaG_8_FD_190136 | JGI IMG/M metagenome (GOLD analysis project Ga0265593, IMG submission 190136) | Saline water microbial communities from Sakinaw Lake, British Columbia, Canada - sak_2011_5_24_36m | ecosystem: Environmental > Aquatic > Non-marine Saline and Alkaline > Saline ... | reverse complement strand
GTAAACACCACGTTAATCGGTTGTAATTGCGTAATCACAACCAATCCATTGGTGTCGTTCGCATGAACGATATTGCCTTGATCAATTTGGCGCAATCCCACTTGCCCAGAAATCGGCGCGGTCAAATGCGCGTAATTTAATTGCAATTTCGCGTTGTTGACTTGCGCTTTGTCCATTTCCACCACGCCGCGATATTGTTTCACTTGCGCGGCTTGCGTGGTGGTTTGTTGCGCGGCAATCGAATCTTGCGCGAGTAAGGTTTGATAACGCGCGTAATCGATTTCGGCGTTGTTCAATAACGCTTCATCGCGCACTAATTGACCTTCGGTTTGTTGCAGTTGAATTTGAAACGGACGCGGATCAATTTCGGCGAGCAAATCCCCTTCTTTCACTTGTTGACCTTCTGCAAAGGCAACGCGCACCAATTCACCATCAACACGCGGGCGAATTGTCACCGTTCGCAACGCCGTTACCGTGCCTAATCCATTTAAATACAACGGAAAATCTGTATTCGTCGCCGTTTCGACTGACACCGCGATAGGTTTATCAGCCTCGTTGCGTTTATTTTTTTCACTATTCGTTTTGGGTTTGTCGCCCGACTGTTTTGAATACTGAAAATAAAAGCCAGCGGCAATCATTATCGACACAAGCATGAAACTGAGCAACACAAAAGGGCGGCGATTTTTTTTAGTCATACTATTTATCTTAATGTTTTAATTGGATTTTTGTTTTATTTTGCGGAAATATAAACAGGAACACGCTTTAATTCGCTGAGTTTTAACCGATGACTTTTTCACTTTCGACGTGTCACTATCTTATCGTTAAAACGATTCTGCATTTTGCATAAATTAAAAAAACGTGCGACTATCCACGTCCCGCTATTAAAACTAACAATAAACTTATGATAAATAACGATGTATTACGCCGTTTGCGTTACGCTTTAAATTTAAATGACGCTGCAATGATGGACGTATTTGCGTTGAGCGATTACGAAATAACGCGCGAAGATTTACTGCACCTGTTGAAAAAAGACAATGATGAAGGTTTTGTCGCCGTGACTAATGAGCAATTGACGTTGTTTTTAGACGGTTTAATCACTTATAACCGAGGCAAAAAAGAAGGCGCAGAAGGTTGCGTCATAGTATCCAAAACGCTGATATTTTCTAATATTTGTTAATAATCTTAATGCGTTGTTTTCAGTGAAAATCCAGTATAAAATGCACTTGCTGGCACTGTTCCTTCTGGCGAAAACCAAGCCCTTTGCCAGCAAACAAAGAGCGGAGCGGTTTTATAGCTTCGCATTGGTAGATACACCCGCTCATAACACTATTATGGGATGCAGTTAACGAAAGTTAAGAAAAAAGTATCGGCGACGTTGTCCAAAAACCAAAAGGCGAATTGGACAACAACACCATTCTCAAAAAACTGAGAATCGCTTTTGAATTCAAAGAAGAAGATATGCTGCACACGCTCAAATTGGCTGATTTTGAATTGTCCAAACCTGAACTCAGTGCTTTTTTTAGACACGAAGCGCATAAACATCATCGTAAATGCGGCGATCAAGTGTTAAGAAATTTTTTACAAGGTCTCACGGTTCATTTTCGACAATCTGACCAAACCGACGAATCCGACGACTAAATATCGAACGAAAATGAACGGAAACGCCCGATTGCAAAGGCAATCGGGTTTTTTAGCGTTAAATATAGCGCGAAATCAAACCATAATTTCCCGCGTTTTCAGGCAACGGAATTTTGACTTCATAACCACCGCCGCTCGCTTCCTGCATTTCTTGACCGTGTATATTTTCCATGCGTTCAATCACTAAATCTTGATTCCCTTCAGGCAAAATCAGTTCGATTTTATCGCCCACCGAAAATTTATTTTTCACATCAATCGTCGCTAAACCGCTTTCTTTATCGTAACTACGAATTTCACCGCAAAATTGTTGTTGATGGCTTTTTGAATAACCCGTCAAATAATTTTGTTGTTCGTGCGTGTGATGACGTTGATAAAAGCCGTCGGTGTAACCGCGATTCGCCAAATTTTCCAAAACGCCCAGCGATTCAGGATTAAATTCACGTCCTGCTAGCGCGTCGTCAATGGCTTGGCGATAGGTTTGTGCGGTGCGAGCAACGTAATAATGCGACTTCGTGCGCCCTTCGATTTTCAAGCAATCAATGCCAATTTCAACCAAACGCTGAACGTGTTCAATGGCGCGTAAATCTTTGGAATTCATGATGTAAGTGCCGTTTTCGTCTTCCATCACCGGCAATAATTCGCCTTTGCGTCCTTCTTCTTCCAGAAAATAAATATTGTCAGCTAACGGATGACGCTCCGCGCCGCCACAACTCGCGTTGCTAATATCGCTCATCGACAACACGTCGCTTTTTTCAGTTGAAACCCAATCGCCTTCCGCATTTTCTTCGGCAGGTTGCGTGTCGTATTTCCAGCGGCAAGAATTGGTACACGTTCCTTGATTTGGGTCGCGGTGATTGAAATAACCCGACAATAAACACCGTCCCGAATACGCAATGCACAACGCGCCGTGAACAAAAACTTCCAGTTCTACATCGGGACATTCTTGGCGAATTTCAGCAATTTCATCGAGCGATAATTCGCGCGACAAAATCACCCGTTCCACGCCCATTTTTTGCCAAAACTTCACCGCCGCGTAATTTACGGTGTTCGCTTGCACCGACAAATGAATCGGCATTTCAGGATACGTTTCGCGCATCATCATAATCAAACCTGGATCCGCCATAATCAGCGCGTCGGGTTTCAACGCCACCACTGGCGCGATGTCTTTCATAAACGTTTTAATTTTAGCATTGTGCGGAATCACGTTCGCCGCAACAAAGAATTTTTTGCCGAGCTGATGCGCTTCGTTGATACCAATCGCTAAATTATCGTGCATAAAATCGTTGTTACGCACGCGCAAACTGTAACGCGGTTGCCCCGCATAAACGGCATCCGCGCCAAAAGCAAAGGCGTAACGCATATTTCTAATGGTTCCCGCAGGCGAGAGAAGTTCAATTTTTTTCATGAGATTATGTTGGCTGATTTCTGATTTCTAGTGCTGTATTTGCTGACACGTTTTTGAATAAGTAATTTCGCTGCATCTGTGCCAATATGCGCTTCACCACGATTTTTCGCTAATTCCATTTGTTTTTCACGTTCGGTAAAACGCGCTTTTTGTTCCAGCGTATTTTTATCAAAACAATGCGGACAACTCACGCCTTGCAGGTATTTATCTGTGGCTTTATCCTCTTCTGTAATCGGCATTCGGCAAGCGTTGCATTGGTCGTAACTGCCTTTTTCGAGAGCTAAATTGACCGTGACGCGCTCATCAAAAACAAAACATTCGCCTTCCCAAAGCGTTTCTGCTGCGGGAACTTCTTCCAAGTATTTTAAAATCCCGCCTTTGAGATGATAAACCTCGTCAAAGCCTTGTTCTTTCAAAAATGCGGTGGATTTTTCACAACGAATGCCACCCGTGCAGAACATCGCCACTTTTTTATGCTGTTGCGGATTGAGATTATTTTTAACGTATTCGGGAAATTCACGAAAACTTTGCGTATTTGGATTGATGGCGTTTTTAAACGTGCCGACTTGAAATTCATAATCGTTGCGCGTGTCCACCACCAAAACATCGGGATTGTTAATCAGCGCGTTCCATTCATTTGGATTGACGTACGTTCCGACGATTCGTTTAGGATCAATGCCTTCCACGCCCATCGTGACAATTTCTTTTTTCAATTTAACGCGCGTGCGATTAAACGGCGGGTTGTCGGTTAGCGATTCTTTGCAATCAATGTCGTTTAGACGTGCGTCCATTTTTAACCAATCAATCACCGTGTCAATGGCGTGACGCGAACCCGCAATCGTGCCGTTAATGCCTTCGCTGGCGAGAAGTAACGTGCCGCGCACATGATTTTTTTCCATCACATCGTGCAATGGCTGGCGCAATTCTTGGTAATTTTCCAGGGTAACAAATTTGTATAACGCACAAACAACAAGTTGAGGCATGAGAATTTTCTCGTTTTTAAAAGTGGAATTTTCGTGGAAATGGCGCGATTAAAGGCTCAACAAAAAACGTGTTAAGCCTTTAATTTTAGTGTTTTAAACAGCGGCAATCGGCGTGTAAAGATTATTAAACATTCGCACCACGACAAACAACATCGTTTTCGACAAATCTAACATTGAATCATGATAATTTTCGTCAGATTCTTTGGCGAATTCATCAATCGATTCGTTCAAAAACTGCACCAAACCGGTTTGAATAAATTCACCGTCTTTTGGTTTGAAAAAATCTTCGCGCATTTTTTTAGCGGCTTTATCGTTGATTTTGCTCGATGCCAGCAATGGCGCGAGTTCTTTATCTAACAACATCGCCTGACTTTCCATCCACGAGGTGTTGTCTTCAAATTTCGGCATTTTGCCAAACGTTTTCGTGTAAACACACAACGAATCAAAACATAAATCAGCAAAGTATTGAGCTAAATTTTGATATTTAGCTTCGCCACTTTGATCGCCAATAATCGACGGAAAAACGTTGAATAACGTCGATGAAAACATCGGTTGATCAATTTCAAATTGAATCAAAATACGTTTACCTTGTTCTTCGTCAATACCGCGAGCGTATTCTAAGGCTTCATAAAGTTCGCGTTCAATCAGTTCGTGCATAACAATCCTAAAATTAAATTATAAATTTTCCAGCGCAGCAACAATTGCGTTGCCCATTTCAACCGTGCCAGCTTTGGTGTTTGGATTTAAATCGGGTGTGACAAAAATACCTTCGTCCACCACTTTTTCAACCGCCATTTTAATGCGTTCAGCCGCTTCGTGTTCGCCAATATAATGCAACATCATCACGCCCGCCATAATCACAGCGGTTGGATTAGCGATATTTTTTCCAGCAATATCGGGTGCGCTGCCGTGAACCGCTTCAAATAATGCCGCATCTTTGCCGATATTCGCACCAGCAATCAAACCCAAGCCGCCGACTAAACCTGCCGTTAAATCCGACAAAATATCGCCAAACATATTCGTGCAAACAATCACGTCGAATTGTTGGGGATCCATCACCATCAACATACACGTCGCATCGATAATTCGTTCATTGAATTCAATATCGGGATAACGCGCTGCCGTTTCACGCGCAATATCTAAAAACAACCCTTGCGTGTATTTCAAGATATTTGCTTTGTGACAAACGGTGACTTTTTTGCGGTGATTATCACGCGCATATTGAAACGCATAATCGATAATTCGTTCAGAAGCAGCGCGAGTAACCACGGCAATACTTTCTGCAATGTCTTTTTTCGGCGTTAAATAATGCTCCAAACCGGCATAAAGTCCTTCGGTGTTTTCACGCACAATCACAATATCAACATTCTCGTAACGAGTTTTAACCCCGTTCCAACTTTTCGCTGGACGCACGTTCGCGTACAAATCATATTTTTGGCGCAATGCCACGTTAATACTTCTAAATCCTGCGCCAATCGGTGTCGTTAACGGCCCTTTAAACGCCAATCGCGTGCGGTCAATCGATGTCATTGTTTCTTCGGGAATTGGCGTACCAAATACTTCAAACGCGCCTAGACCTGCGTGCATTTCTTCCCAGTTAATTTTCACGCCCGAAGCGTTAATGATTTTTACTGCTTCATCCATAATCGATGGCCCAATGCCGTCGCCTTTAATCAGGGTAATGTTACGCATTATTTTTCCTAATAGTTTATAAAAAGAGAGTCGCTTTTTTAGCGTGTTGCATTTTACCGTAACACAGGAAACGGTGCATTATTGGTCGTGTTACCGATGATTGATTTTTATGCCGCTGATTATGCGAAATTTAAATACGACTGAGAAGCGTGAATAAAGACATTAACGCTTTACCGCGATGGCTCAAGCTATTTTTGATTTCAAAGGGTAATTCTGCCGCGCTGCAATGATGCGTCGAAACGCCAAAAATTGGGTCGTAACCAAAACCGTTTTCGCCACTGGGTTGTTCTAAAATACAACCATCCCAACGCCCTTGCGCGATTAACGGACACGGATCATCGGCATGGCGCATCAACACCAATACGCAAAAAAAGTAGGCGTGACGTTCTGCGATTGGCACACCCTCTAATACATGTAAAAGTTTGGCGATATTTTCAGCATCGGTTGCGCCCTGCCCTGCGTAACGTGCCGAATAAATTCCTGGCGCGTCATTTAATGCCGCTACCACCAAACCAGAATCGTCGGCAATCGCAGGTAATTTTGAAATTCTCGCCGCGTGACGTGCTTTCAAAATCGCATTTTCGACAAACGTAGTACCTGTTTCTTCGATTTCAGAAACGTTGAATTGCGTTTGTGGAATCAATTCATAATTCGGCAGTAACGCTTGAAGTTCTTTGATTTTCCCCACGTTGCCGCTGGCGATTACGAGTGAATTAGTGTGGTTCATAAGTTTTCAATCAGTTCCAAAAATTGTGTTTCATCGATAATGTTAACGCCCAAATTTTGCGCTTGTGTCAATTTACTTCCCGCCGCTTCACCCGCTAAAACACAGGTTGTTTTTGCCGAAACCGAACCCGACACTTTTGCACCCAAACGCTCTAAAATCACTTTGAATTCATTACGCGGCGCACTCAGCGTGCCAGTTAAAACCCAAGTTTGACCCGCTAAAGCACATCCCCCCTGCCCCCCTTCAAAGTGGGGTGAATCCCAATAAACACCAGCCGCGAGCAAATCATCAACCAACTGATTTTGCGCTTCGTCATCAAAAAAATGACGCACATTTTTTGCCGTAATTTCGCCAATATCTGGGATTTTCACTAACGTTTCTAAATCGGCAACGCGACATTTTTCCAACGTTTGAAAGTGTTTCGCCAACAATTTTCCCGTTGATTCGCCCACTTCGGGAATCCCTAACGCCGTTAAAAAAGTGCTGAATTTTGTGTGTTTCGAGGCTTCAATTGCGGCGAGAATTTTGGTCGCATTCTTTTCACCTTGTCCGTCTAAATTGGAAATATCGTCGAGAGTTAATCGGTAAATATCCGCGACGCTGGTTAAAACGCCTTGTTCACACAGAATTTCAATTAACTTTGCGCCAAGTTGCCGAATGTTCAGGCAATCGCGCGAGGCGTAATACTTAATGCGTTCGGCGATTTGCGCGGCACATTTTAAACCGCCTGAGCAGCGATAAGCCGCTTGCGATTCGATGCGTTTGACTGGCGATTCGCAAATCGGGCAATGTGTCGGCATGAGAATCGCGCGTCGTGATTCGCCTTCTGCAACGACTTTCACGACTTTCGGAATCACGTCGCCAGCGCGATGAATTTCAACCGTGTCGCCGATACACAAATTCAAGCGTTCGATTTCGTCCATGTTATGCAAGGTCGCATTACTCACGGTTACGCCACCGACAAACACGGGTTTCAAACGCGCCACGGGTGTTAAAACGCCAGTTCTTCCCACTTGAAAATCCACGTCCAGCAACGTTGTCGTCATCACTTGCGCGGGGAATTTACGCGCCACCGCCCATTTTGGCGAACGTGAAATAAAACCCAATTCTTGCTGAAAATCTAAATCGTCAATTTTATAAACAATGCCGTCAATTTCCATTGGCAACGTTTCGCGCAACATTTCCATGCGCTGATAATCGTGTTCAAACGCGATTTCACCAGCAAAAAAATGGTGGCAATTCGTATTTTCTCTAAATCCCAACGTCGCCAAAAACGCCATGATTTCAGAATGCCGCAAAAATTCACGCTCGCCCGAATACTCGCCAATGCCGTAAGGAATAAATTGCAACGCCCGTTCGGCAGCAATTTTGGGATTGAGCTGGCGAATCGTTCCCGCCGCTGCATTGCGTGGATTGACAAAAGCGCGACTGTTTTGAGTTTGCGCGAGTTGATTGATTTGCTCAAAAATCGCTTTGGTCATAAATACTTCGCCGCGCACTTCTAAAATTTCAGGCGGTGTTTTCGTATTCAATTTCAACGGAATCGATTGAATGGTTTTAATGTTGTGCGTGACATTTTCGCCAACTTCTCCATCGCCGCGCGTGGCAGCGACACGCAATAAACCGTTTTCGTAACGTAAACTAATCGCCAATCCGTCGAGTTTGGGTTCGCTGAAAATGTCTAAACCTTCCAACGGAATTGCCAATTCTTTCGCGGCTTTGATAAAAAAATCGACCGTTTCGTCAATCGAAAACGCATTCGCCAACGACAACATTTTTACGGTGTGCGTTATTTTTTGAAACGCGCTGCTGACCGAATCGCCAACCCGTTGCGTGGGTGATTCGGGCATCAGCCAATCGGGATTGTTTTGTTCAACCGTTTGTAATTCGCGAAATGCCGCATCGTATTCGGCATCGGAAACGAGTGGCGCGTCGAGAACGTGATAAGCGTGATTCCACCGATTGAGTTCGGCGACATTTTTTTGATAATTAACAAAATTCATTGCGCTTAAATCACATTTTGATAAGCGTGAATGTGCTGATTTATCAAGGTTTGCAGCGTTTCTTTGTCTAGCAATTGATTATCCACTTTCAAATAAAGTACCTCATCTTCGTGATGTAAAACCACTTCTGCCACACCGATTATTTTTCGTATTTCATCAGCGAATAAAAGCGCGTCGCCTTCGCTCATTACGTCGAGTGAAATCAATAAATTTGCCAAATAACGTGGCTCTTTCATCGAGAACGACAACGCCAACCAACTCAACGCCAATGCGGCACACACTAAAAATACCGCCGTCACGCCAAACTGTCCGTTGAACCAGCCACCGACTAATCCGCCGATAAATAAACCCATGAATTGCGAGCTGGAATACGCGCCCATCGCAGTGCCTTTCAAATCTGCAGGAGCCGTTTTCGATACCAATGATGGCAACGTCGCTTCCAACAAATTGAAACCGCAAAAGAACACGCTTAAAAAGATAATCAATGTCACTAAATTTTCATGAAACAGCGCGAAACCCACCGCCGCAATCAACAACGCCGCGATGGCTCCCAAAAACACTTTTTTCATTTGACGTTTTTTTTCTGCCAAAATAATAAACGGCACAATTAACGCCATCGAAATCACAAATACGGGCAAATAAACCTGCCATTCGTCACCCGCAATCAAGCCCGCATTTCGCATTAACTTCGGCACAACCACGAAAATCGCCATCAAAATCAAATGCAAAATAAAAATGCCGTAATCCAAACGCAACAGTTCAGGGTTTTTCAATGCCGCCATCGCATCGGCGGGAACAAATTCTGCGTCACGGTGTAATTTTGATTGCATCGGATTCGGCACAACGTAAATAATCGTCACAATCGCCAACAACGTCAAAATCGCCGTCACCCAAAAAATACTTTGCACGCCTCCGAACGTCGCGGCAATAATCGGACCGAGAATAATGCCCACGCCAAACGAAACACCGATACTCACGCCAATCGTCGCCATCGCTTTGGTGCGGTGAATTTCCTGCGTTAAATCCGCGACCAACGCCATAATCACTGCCGAAATCGCGCCCGCACCTTGCAACGCTCGCCCGATTAACACGCCGTAAATGTTGCTCGATAACGCCGCGACGACGCTACCTGCAAAAAACAAAGTCAAACCAACAATAATCAGTTTTTTGCGTCCGAATTTATCCGACATCAAACCAAACGGAATTTGTAAAAGCACTTGCGGCAACCCGTAAATGCTCATCGCCAGACCAATTAACGCCGGTGTCGCACCGTCCAATTGTTCCGCAAACAGTGACAACACGGGCAAAATCATAAACAGCCCCAACATTCGCAGGGCGTAAATACTGGCTAACGAACCAATGGCGCGTTTTTCCGAAGCCGTTATGGGGCTGGTAATATCTTGCACGTTTGTCACTGTGAATTACTCCGATTATTCAATTTTAAAAATAAAAATTACGCGCCAATTTTTGCAAAGGTCGCGGTGCAGTTGTGATTGCTGGTTTTGGTATCGATGGACAAGGTTGGCGTTACGCCTGAACAATCGCCCGTCCAGCCTTTGAATTCATAACCTGTTGCCGGTTTTGCGATCAATGAAACGGCTGTACCAAATGGTTTTTTCAAGGCGCATTTTACGCTGCCTCGACCACATACAATCGCAGCGGGAAGGCTGGTGACTTGCCCCAATCCGTTGACCGTCACGCGCGTCAATGAATTCACATTATCGACCACGCTGCTGGTATAAACCGTATCAATAATGACTTTTTTCATACAAAAGTTGAAGCCACAATCGTTGATTTCGCTAAAAGGAACGCCTTCGCTGTAGCCTGTTTTAATAGTGCCGAAATTGCTAATTTTGTTCACAATATCCATGCCGCCAATCACTGCACCAAAAACGGCGTAACCCGCGTTGCCGGTAGCCGTGTTGGCATCAAAATTCGCTGAATTATCAGTCGTATTAAAAAAGAACTGTGACGTTGCCGAATTCGGATCATTCGTTCGCGCCATTGAAATCGTGCCGATTGAATTATGTAAACCGTTGCTGGCTTCATTTACAATCGCCGCTAAAGGCGTTTTCAATTGCATTGTTTTTGCATCAAATCCACCGCCTTGAACGACTCTAATCTGTAACTTTGAAGCATCTTTCGGATCATAAACACTGTAAATCCGATGAAAAAACGTGTCTTTGTAAAAGCCAGAATTCACATAATCCAAAAAGTTTTTTGAACTAATCGGAGCTTTGTCGTGGTTTAACTGAATGGTCACTGTGCCAACGTTGGTTTCCATTTCAACAATGGAAGGCAATGCCGTTGTCGCGGCATAAGCCGATGTGATACTTACTGACGCTAACAATAATGAAGAAATAAGGGTACGCATTTTTTTATGTTCCTGTAAATTTAAAAAATCACTTGCGACGCTTCCGCATCGACTAACGCCGCGACTTGTTCACGCGCCGTTTCTACTGCACTTTTGGCAATGCGTCCCAAACGATGCACGCTGGAAGGATTGCCGTACATCGTTTTTAAAAAGGGCAACATCGCATCGAAAACCCGCTCATCAATCGGCGTGGTCGCGTTGTTATCAAAATAAATCATCTTATTCTCGTTTAGGTAGCATTCCAATAGATTCGTTCTTCATGTTTTTCTGTCTATTTTTCACACACTAACAGAAAGGTCATAAAGTGTTTCAGGGGCAATATCAATGTCGTTTGACCAAACTACCGTACCGTAATCAACCTGTGCAAGGTTGAAAAAACTCACATTTTTTAACGGTTGAAATACGGTCGCGTGCAAATACGGTTTCATGTCGAAGTATTTTTTTTCACCGTTTTCAAAGGTTGCCATATAGTATCCAAAACGCTGATATTTTCTAACATTTGTTAATAATCTCAATGCGTTGTTTTCAGTGAAAATCAAGTATAAAATGCACTTGCTGGCACTGTTCCTTCTGGCGAAAACCAAGCCCTTTGCCAGCAAACAAAGAGCGGAGCGGTTTTATAGCTTCGCATTGGTAGATACACCCGCCCATAACGCTGTTATGGGATGCAGTTAACGAAAGTTAAGAAAAAAGTATCGGTTAGCAACAAGCAATAATCAGGTAGCGTTTCGACAGCAATGACATCGGGAAACATAGTTATTGCAACGGGTTGATTGAAAAAATAGGCTCACCTTGATATTCAACATGAATATGCGGCAAATTATGCTGTTGCGTGTCAAAAAACAACATCCGAATAATAATTCCGTAAAATCGACAAATCTCTGGCATTTCAAATGCTCCCAAAAAAATCTCGTAAGGGCGAAAGATTTTTCGCCCCTACCCCACCACATTTCGCGCCACAAACCAAAACAAAAGGAAAAAACACTGTCACCCACGCACCAACCGAACAAAACTGCTACTGTACTTATAGCTGCCGCCCGAACCGCCGCCGCCGAAATAGACACCCCACGCATTGTTACTAAGGTAAGCACTAGGCGAAGAAGACCAAAACCCACTCGAGTCGGTATTGGGAAAATAAGTAGCGTTAATCGCTGGTTGAGTAACTGATGAATAATTTGTACAAATATAACCGTATTCACCTTCAGCCAGTTTGTTGTATTTACCGTCTGAACAAACAACCAAGCCTTTGAGTTCTTCATTGGTCGGCATCCGCCAATCCTTTTTGCCGCACAAACCTTGTGAATTGACTTCCGTAACAAAACCATCAGTGTTGGTGCTGTCGCCGTATTTGCCTTTCCAATCCGTTTCACAACCTGACCAACCACATTTTGGATAATCGGGCGTGTAATTGGTGTAGGTTTTAGCCGAATCACGCAAACCGCCGTCGGTGGTTTTCACTTCCCAAATCAAGCCTGTTTTGTTGTCTTTCGTGCAAGCCCAATCGGTTGGATTTGCGCCGAGTTTCGCAGAATCCGCAAGCGTCGAACCGTTGTTGGCAATTTTGGAATAGCCCGTGGTTTTAATGACGACGGGCGCGACGACAACTTTTGAAACGGCAACGGTTTTCGAAACCGCTGGACTCGTTGCATCTTGGGAATCGTAAGCGGTGGCGTTCCAACTGAATGAATTTGCCGTCGCGTAGCTGTGCGAAAACGAAACCGTTGCGCCGCTGGTGGCGTTTTTCGATTCGCTTGCGCCGTCGCCCCAATCCATAAAAATCAAACTCAAATTGCTGTCGCTGGCGGAAAGTTGCGTGACGTAAGGCGTGCCAATCGTGGCGGAAATGCCGCCGCTGATTAAACTCAACGTTGGATTTTCATTTTTTGCCGTGACGGAAAAATTGCCAGTTTGCGAATTGCTTTTGAGCGTATTTTTCGCGTCATAAACGCCAATCGAATACGCCGCCGAACTGGCTGGCGCGACATTGAACGAATAATTTTTACCGCTGCCAGGCATTGCAAATAAACCGTTGCCGTAATCCACTTTCACGCTGTAACCGCTGGGTAAATTCGCGCTCAACGTGGTTGAAAACGTCAACGAATTACCTTGAATCACCGATTGCGGCGACACGGAAATCGTGGACACATTTGGCACAGTGACAGGTTGCACGACTGGCGGCGAAACGATAACGGGCGGTTTCACAATCGGCGGTGAAACGACAACGGGCGTGGAATCGTCGGCGGCAAGAATAGTCAGCGTGTCATCTCGTCGCCGAATCGGTTCGCCGCTGGTGTCGCTGTCATCGAAAACGCCAATCATATAATTGATGGGTTTATCGTTAATGCTGGTGGGAATCGTGAAGGCGTGCGAATAGCTGTAATCCACGCCCGCGCCTTTCATTTCGTGCCAACCGTCTTCGCCGTCGTATTGAATTTTCACGCTTTGCCCGATGGGTAATTCGTCCGTCAACGTCACGCTAAAATCAAACGTGCTGCCATTTGCGCCTTCCGGTGGATTCACGTTGTAATCGTCAATATCGACATCTTTTTGAGCCACGAAAAATTTGTTAATCGTGACTTGATTCCGCACAGTATCGCTGCCTGAACTGGTGTTGACCGAGCCTTGAAAAACTAAACTTTTGTCGTTCGTTTTGCTAATGGCTTGCACTTGCCAAAAAAAAGTCCCTTGTTTTTGCAAAAAAGCGTGTTTTGCCGCCATGTTGTAGCTGGTCGATTTGGTAATGAAATCCGCGCACGTTGTCGATTTAACGCATTTTCCTTTGGCTGCGTCGTAATCCGCAAACCGCTCACTGGCTGAAATAATCAGGTGATATTGCTTAATCGTCGCCGCGTTTTTGATTGTCCAACTAAACTTGAGCGGCTGTTTGATGCCGATATTTTCAAGACTTTGTGGCGACACCAAAACGGGCGACAGTATTTTTGCGTGAGCAACAGAAACCATCAAAGGCAACGCGATGACGGCAAACAGAATTTTGTTCATTTTTTTACCTTTTTTGGCAAACCAAGGTTTGCACTCCCGAATTCATTTATTTCGGTCTCATGTGCGGGAACAACAACACGTCCCGAATCGACGGCGAATCGGTGAACAACATCACCAAACGGTCGATACCAATGCCTTCGCCAGCGGTCGGCGGCATTCCGTGTTCCAACGCAACAATATAATCCGCGTCAAAGTGCATCGCTTCATCGTCGCCGGCTTCTTTTTCGTTCACTTGTTGTTGGAAACGCGCCGCTTGGTCTTCCGCGTCGTTCAACTCGGTGAAACCATTGGCAATTTCCCGACCGCCCACAAAAAATTCAAATCGGTCGGTAACGTGCGGGTCATTGTCATTGCGTCGCGCCAACGGTGAAACTTCCACGGGATACGCCGTAATAAATGTCGGATTCATCAAACGACTTTCAACGGTTTTTTCAAAAATTTCGATTTGAATTTTGCCCAAACCGTAACCGTCTTTCACGGGGATTTTTAGATTTTCAGCCACGATTAAAGCCGCTTCGCGCGTCGAAATGTTTTCAGCGGTTAAATCAGGATTGAAATGCAAAATCGAATCAAAAACCGTCATGCGTACAAACGGTTTGCCAAAATCATATTCTTCACCTTGATACGTCACCACGGTTTGTCCCAAAACTTCTTCCGCAATGCCGCGCAACATTTCTTCGGTTAAATCCATCAATTCATGATATTCCGCGTAGGCTTGATAGAATTCCAACATGGTGAATTCAGGATTGTGGCGCGTCGAAAGCCCTTCGTTTCTGAAATTACGATTGATTTCAAATACCCGTTCAAAACCACCAACGACCAACCGTTTCAAATACAATTCGGGCGCAATCCGCAAAAACATATCCATATCGAGCGCGTTATGGTGCGTGGTAAACGGGCGAGCCGTCGCGCCACCAGGAATGACTTGCATCATGGGTGTTTCGACTTCCAAAAAATCCCGCTCAATCAAAAAATTCCGAATATACGCCACGACTTTCGAGCGAATCAAAAACACGTCGCGCGATTGTTGGCTCATAATCAAATCTAAATAACGTTGACGATATTTAATTTCTTGATCGGCGATGCCGTGGAATTTTTCAGGCAACGGGCGCAACGCTTTGGTTAATAAACGAATGTTATCAATTTTAACGCTCAATTCGCCTGTTTGGGTTTTAAACAAATACCCTTCCGCCCCCAAAATATCGCCAATATCCCATTTTTTAAATTGGTCGTTATAAACGCCTTCGGGCAAATTATCACGCGCCACATAAACTTGAATTTGCCCCGACATATCTTGCAAATGACTGAAACTCGCTTTGCCCATAATGCGGCGCGTCATCATTCGACCCGCGATTTTTACACGGACGTGTTCTTCTTCGAGTTCTTCTTTCGATTTTTCGCTATATTTTGCTAACAATTCACCCGCCACCACATTGCGGCGAAAATCAGTCGGAAACGCAATGGTTTCTTCACGCAACGCGGTCAATTTTTCGCGACGTTGACGGATTTGGTCTTGTTCATCTTGTTGTAAATTTTCAGATTCAGTCATGTTTTTTTGTTGTGTGTTAGTTAAAAATAAAAAAGAAAAGTGGATTTCTCAAACCACAATATCGGTTGCCGAAATGCTGTTTAAATTGGTCACGCCAGTTAATTCAATGACGTTGGTATAACCCGTTCCGTCTGCATCCGTGACTAAATAGACTTTGCCGCCCGTCACGCCCACAAAATAAGCAATCGTGCCATTCAGTGCCGTATCCGCAGCGGTTAATAAATCGGATAACGCCGCAAAGGTCGCGCTACTTTCAACATAATTGGTGGTTTCAACGCCTGCCGCGCCCAAACTAATCGTGTCGGAAGAGGTGGTAAAATCCGTGATAACGTCAGTCACGATACCGCCTGTGGTCGATACATCCGCTGTATTGAAAACGAATTTATCAGCTCCATCACCGCCGCTCATCGAATCCAAACCTGCGCCGCCCATAATCGTATCTTTGCCCGCGCTGGCAAAAATGCTGTCGTCACCCGCGCCGCCATCGATAAAATCCCCCGCTAAACTGCCGGTAATTGTATCGGCATCGGCACTGCCCGTTATCGTGACCGCAGATTTACCCGCAATAATTGTGGTTGCTACAGACGGCGCGGGAATTTTGCCAGAGGTTTCAATCCCCGCCGACGTTTCAGAACCGCTCGCCAACGTCACATAACCTTTTACATCATGCAGCCAATCAATGACATCGGAACTCAAAACAGCAACTTGCGCTTGTGTTAGCGATTCCAGTTGCGCGGTGGTCAATGCCGAAACTTGCAGTGTTTCCAATGCAGAAATCGCCGTAGTCGTTAATGCCGAAAGCGTCGCTGTGGTTAGACTTTTAAACATGGCAGGATTGATTGCGGCAAGTTGATCACCCGTCAACGCGGCGGCTTGTTCAGAAGTTAAACCGCCGAGTTGTATTTTTGCTGCCGTTAAAAATGGCATTTGATCTGCCGTTAATGCGGCAATATCTGCGCTATCAAACGCCGTGATATTTAAGCCTTTAATCGCATTCGGATCCAAAGCTGAAATAGCCTCTGTCGTTAAGCTGGTGGCTTGGTCGGAAGACCACGTCGCCAAATCTGCGGCATTCAATCCGAGCGCACTGTCTGGACTTATCGCGGCAATTTGCTCCACCGTTAATACTTTGGCTTGATTGGGTTTCAATGCAGCAAATTGTTCTAATGACATCAAACTAAAAGCGTCTATTGCCAATGAAGGTAATGCTTTGACTGATATGCCTGCCACGGCTTCAGGTGTTAAGGCGGCAACACTTTCTGCTGATAAAGTAGAAATTTGGTCAGACGAAAAAACGTTGGTTTGAACGGCATTCAACGAAGCGGCATTATCCACGCTAATCGTGGCAATATATTCCTTTGTCAACACGGCTATTTGCGTCGATTTTAATGCTGCCAATTGCGCCGGAGTAATGGCAGTAAAGGCTTCAATAGTTAACGAGGTGAACGCAATGGGGGAAATCGCCGCCACCGATTCGGGTTGCATTGCTGCAAAATTTTCTGGGCTAATCAACGCAACTTGCGCGTCACTTAACGCGCTGGCAGGTAAGATTGCCGCGAGAACTTCAGGTTTAATTGCGGTGATTTGTTCCGCGCTTAACGCGGCAAGCACCGAAGCCGTTAATAATGCCACATTATCAATTGCGCCAATTTGTTCGGTAGTTAAAAAACCAAATTGTGCCGGTTTCAACGCTGCAAGTTGTCCGTCACCGGTGAGATTAGTAATCGTCAATCCTGCCATATTTGTCTGATTAAAACCCGCCAATGCAGCCGTACTCAAAGACGCTAAATCTTGCGGTTCGATTGCCGTTACTTGGGCGGAATCCAAAACGTTAATTTGCGCCGACGTGAGTGCCGCTGCTTGTTCTGGCGTTAATGCGATTAGTTGTTCAGTGGTTAACGCGGCAAAAATTGTCGCAGGTAAATTGGTAATTGTTTTGATATTCAACGCAGGAATCGCGTCCGTTGTTAAAGCTGCCAACGCTCCGGAAGACAGACTTAAAATTTGCGTTGAGGTCAACGCGGCAATTTGTCCCGCCAACAAACCGGCGGTTTGCACCGAAGTGAGCGCGGCAATCTGTTCTTTTTTCAAGCTCGCCAATTGTGCGGACGACAATGCGCTGATTTGATCGGTCGTTAAACCGGCGATATTTTGTTTATTGAATCCGGCAATCGCCGATTTGCTTAATGCGGCAACATCTTTGCTATCCATCGCCAAAATTGTGGCGGAATCCAAAGCGTTAATTTGCGCCGACGTAATCACGGCGGCTTGGTCGCTAGTCAGAGCTTTAATTTGGTCGCTGGTCAACGCACTAAAAACATCGGTGGGCAACGCGGCAATGACTTTGGTATTCAATACCGGAATCATATCCGTCGATAACGACAGCAACGATTTCGAGGCTAAATTCAAAACTTGCAGCGGTTTCAATGTCACCAGTTGACTCGAAGTCAACCCCGCGACTTGCGTGGAAGTGAGGACGGCGAGTTGTTCTTTTTTGAACACTGCCAGTTGTTCCGGGGTTAGCGCGGCAATTTGATTGGAACCCACCGCCGCACTTAAACCGGCGATATTTTTGGTGGTCAAACCAAGAATAGCGTTCGGTGAAAGTGCCGCCACGATGTCTGTGGTCAATGCGCCAATTTGAGCCGAAGACAGTGCCGAAATGATGAACGGCGTTAATAATGGGGCTTCGTCAGTGTTGATGGCGGCAATTTGTGTTGTGCTTAAAAAACCAAATTGCGCCGGTTTTAATGCCGAAAATTGCCCATCGCCGCTTAATTCTGCTAGCGTCGTCAAACCGGCGATATTTTGTTTATTGAATCCGGCAATCGCCGATTTGCTTAATGCGGCAACATCTTTGCTATCCATCGCCAAAATTGTGGCGGAATTCAAAGCGTTAATTTGCGCCGACGTAATCACGGCGGCTTGGTCGCTAGTCAGGGCTTTAATTTGGTCGCTGGTCAACGCACTAAAAACATCGGTGGGCAACGCGGCAATGACTTTGGTATTCAATACCGGAATCATATCCGTCGATAACGACAGCAACGATTTCGAGGCTAAATTCAAAACTTGCAGCGGTTTCAATGTCACCAGTTGACTCGAAGTCAAACCCATTACCTGCGCGGAAGTGAGGGCGGCGAGTTGTTCTTTTTTAAACATTACCAGTTGTTCAGGGGTCAGCGCGGCAATTTGATTGGAACCCACCGCCGCATTTAAACCGGCGATATTTTTGGTTGTCAAACCAAGAATAGCGTTGGGTGAAAGTGCCGCCACGATACCTGCGGTCAATGCGCCAATTTGAGCCGAAGACAGTGCCGAAATGATGAGCGGCGTTAATAATGGGGCTTCGGCAGTGTTAATAGCAGCAATTTGGGTTGTGCTTAAAAAACCAAATTGCGCCGGTTTTAATGCCGAAAATTGCCCGTCGCCGCTTAATTCTGCTAGCGTCGTCAAACCGGCGATATTTTTTTTATTCAAACCCGCCATCGCCGATTTACTTAATGCAGCAACATCTTCGCTATCCATCGCTGCAATTTTTACCGAATCCAACACGTTAATTTGCGCCGACGTAATCACTGCCGCTTGGTCGCTAGTCAGAGCTTTGATTTGATCCGTCGTCATGGCGCCAATTGTTTTTGCTGGTAATGCCGCGACAAATTTGTTGTCCAAAAAGACTATTTCCGATGCTGGCAACGAAGAAATGGCTTTCGAGGATAAATTTTCAGCATGAATTTTTGTCAATACCGAAACTTGGTCGGTGGTTAAAACGGCGACTTGATCGGAGCTAATCACGCTGATTTGTTCTTTTTTCAATCCTGCAATTTGCGTTGTCGATAACGCTACCACATTTTGCGTATTTAACAGATTGATTTTCAAACCCGTGAACGCATTTTTACTAATGGCGAGAATATCTTCGGAACTTAATCCAGCCAATTGTTCCGACGACAACGCGCCGATTTGGGCAGATGTCAGTGCCGCAATTTGATCGGTGTTAAGCGCGACTAATTGCGCGGTGGTTAAATTTCCGACTTTTAAACCAGAAATAACCTTAGTTTCAATTCCAGAAAATGACGCAGCAGGAATGTTGACTAACACATTTTTAAGACTCGTCAACTTGGGTGCATTCAAAACCGCCAAATAATCCGCTGTCAACGTCGCCGCTTGATCCGACGTTAACTGAGCTAATTCTTGGGTGGTAAATTGGGCAAATATATCAAGCGGAATTACGGGGGTACTCGTTGTTGCGGTTGCCATGATTAGCTCTTCTCGAAAATTTAATAAATGACTTTTTGCGTTTTCAACGCGACATAAATTTCATCAAGTGTTTGTGTGTCGGTATCAAACTGAATGGGTGTAAAACCTTCATTCGTATTCACACAAATCGCAATCAAACCAGCGTGGTTTATCGCATGAATCAGCACGTTATTCGTCGTTTCTAAAATCGTACTTGCGTGACCGTTATCAAACAATTTACGTTCGAGTTGATACGCGATTTCAACACTTTTTTCACCAGTCAAATTGATAGCGGTGGCGATTTGACTAAAACGCGCCGCACGTTCTTCGACGCTGACGGCTTGCAGATTTTCATTATCGCCCGTTCCGACAATCATGCCCGCGCCAACCGTGCCATTCGTCAAACGGTCGATAATAATAAACGACCCCGTGCCTTTGTGGGTTTTGTAATTATCAAACACGACGGGCGCATTCACCGAAACCGTACACAAACCGATTTCATTGAGCTGTAACGCATTCGCGTCGTGATGTTCAAGCGTGTTCACGTCGATACGGTGGTGAATCAACGATACCGAACCCGAAACGCTGCGCGTCGCCAATTTAATCGCGTATTGTTTACCGATATTGAGCGATTGTTCATCCATCCAAACGATGTGCGCTTTGAATTTATCCGCAACAATCGGCGTGAATTCCTGCGTGCCAATCAACATATCGCCGCGACTAATATCAATTTCATCGTCCAACGTCAGCGTCACCGCCATTGGCGCGAAGGCTTGTTCGATTTCACCGTCGTACGTCACGATAGACTTAATCGTGCTGTTTTTGCCTGACGGTAACGCGGTAATTTTGTCGCCTTTTTTGAAAATTCCCGATGCGACCGTGCCGCAAAATCCACGAAAATCTAAGTTAGGACGATTCACATATTGAACCGGAAAACGGGCATCGGTGAAATTACGGTCGTTAGCGATTTCAATCGTGTTCAAGGCTTCCATCAACGGTTTGCCCGTGAACCACGCCATATTTTCACTACGATTTACCACGTTATCGCCGTCCAACGCCGACATCGGAATAAACAAAATATCGTGCAAATCCAACGTTTTCACAAAATCCAAATAATTGGTTTTAATTTGTTCAAATTTCGCTTCGCTGTATTCGACCAAATCCATTTTGTTAATCGCGACGACAATATGCTGAATGCCCAGCAATGACGCGATGAAACTGTGACGTTTGGTTTGCGTTTGAACGCCGTAACGCGCGTCAATTAAGATAATCGCCAAGTCGCACGTTGACGCGCCCGTCGCCATGTTGCGCGTGTATTGTTCGTGTCCAGGTGTGTCGGCGATGATGAATTTGCGCGTCGAAGTTGAGAAATAACGGTACGCCACGTCAATCGTGATGCCTTGTTCGCGTTCGGCTTGCAAGCCATCGACCAGCAACGCTAAATCGATTTTGCCCGCGCCCGTCGTGCCAGATTTCGCGCTGTCCGCTAAAACGGCGGCGAGCTGGTCTTCGTAAATCATTTTTGAATCGTGCAACAATCGCCCGATGAGCGTACTTTTGCCGTCATCGACGTTGCCACAAGTTAAAAAACGCACTAATTCTTTGCGTTCGTGTTGCGCTAAATAAGCGTTAATATCGGTGCTGATTAAATCGGATTGGTGGGACATAAGTTCAATTAGTATTAAGTTTAAAATTGCGATTCACAAGGTTCACCATCGTGGTCGCCGTCCATTTTTGTATTCGGACAATTATCTACGAAAAATTTAGCTTCTTCATAAGATTTCATATCCGAACAATAAATACGCCCGTCACATCTGTACATTTGTTTTTTTAACTGTTTCAACTTTAGTAGGTACATAATTGAGCGGCTCTACTTGAGTTTTTGCTAAGACTTTTTGTACAGGTAATGTATCAATAATTTTTTGTTTCTGGTCTTTATCGTTACAAGCGACATCGGAATACATAACTTTTCCATTCATATTTGTACACTTGTAAATACCAACATGATGATTAGCTACCAATTTTTGCTCAAAATTAGTTAGCGATTCATTGTCAATTTGCTTTTCTGTTACTTGCTCACTAATTGAACTTGTATGATCAATCTGTTGCTCTGAAACGTGAATAACATTTGCGAATGAATTTTGAACAGATGCTGTAGAGGATAAATTTTTGTTAGAAACAAAAATAACCACTGCGACAACAAGCATAACCAAAATTTTAAATTTCATGGAGGACGATTTTTGTACAAAAAATTAAAAATACCCTTCGCGTTTTTTCTGTTCCATCGAACCCGCTTGGTCGTGGTCAATTAAACGTCCTTGACGTTCAGAAGTCGTAGTCAAAAGCATTTCTTGAATAATTTCAGGTAACGTCGTTGCTTCGGATTCGACCGCACCCGTCAACGGATAACAGCCTAAAGTACGGAAACGCACTTTTTTCATTTCGACTTTTTCATGTTCGCCAATCGGCATACGGTCATCATCAACCATAATCAACATGCCATCACGTTCCACAACGGGACGTTCTTTGGCAAAATACAACGGCACAATCGGAATTTGTTCCAAATGAATATATTGCCAAATATCCAACTCCGTCCAATTCGACAACGGGAATACGCGAATACTTTCGCCTTTGTCGATTTTGCCGTTGTAGATATTCCACAATTCGGGACGTTGATTTTTGGGATCCCAACGGTGATTTTTATCACGGAATGAATAAACCCGTTCTTTGGCACGCGATTTTTCTTCGTCACGTCTCGCGCCACCAAATGCCGCATCAAATTGATATTTGTTTAACGCTTGTTTCAAACCGTCGGTTTTCATTACGTCAGTGTGTTTTTTACTGCCGTGTGTAAAAGGCCCAATCCCTTGTTCAACGCCTTCTTGATTGATATGAACGATTAAATCTAAACCAAGTCTTTTGGCTATTTCGTCACGAAAGGCAATCATTTCTTTAAATTTCCACGTCGTATCAACGTGCATCATGCGAAATGGTGGCGGCGCAGGATAAAACGCTTTCATGGTCAAATGCAGCATCACCGCTGAATCTTTGCCGATTGAATACAGCATTACAGGGTTTTCAAACTCTGCCGCCACTTCACGAATAATGTGAATGCTTTCGGCTTCGAGTTGTTTTAAATGGGTTAATTTATAGTCTGTCATTAAAAAATCCGTTGAGTTTAAAGGCGTGAATGGTGTTATTTTAGTTTGAACAGTGATTTATTACCAATGTTGGGGGTTCAAACGACGATTGTACAATTAAAATCATACTGTTTTTCTAATTAGCACATTGGCTGAAATTCCAAGTCCTTCATGCAATCGTCGAATCATGTTAATGCTTAATTGACGGGTGCCATTTAACACTTCGGTGACTTTTGCCGCACCACCAAAATACGGGGCTAAATCTTTTTGCTTTAAGCCCTGTTGTTCCATTCGGAATTTAATCGCTTCAATGGGGTCTGGCGAATCAATCGGATAATGCTGTTGTTCATAATTTTCAATCAGCAATGCCAATAGCTCAATGTCATCGGATTCACAACTTCCATCAATTGGATTTTTATCCATCAGCATCATAATTTGCTCTAACGCCTGTTCGTGTTCATGTTGCGACTTAATAATTTTCATTTTAAAGCTCCAGTTTGTCATAGTCAGCGTGCGTACCAATCCATTCAACGATGACTATTCCACCTTGATAACGCACTTTCACAACCAATCGGTAGTGATTGCCTTTGATGTTAAAAATCACGCGATTGTCCGCTAAAAAATCTGCACTAAAATAACGATTTTTAATGTCTTGAGGCGTGTTCCATTCAGCATTACAAACTTCATCAAACCATATATCGAGTGCTTTTTTAACGTTTGCGTGTTTTTGATAAAAGCGAATTAACTTGTCACGTCCTAAAACTTTCAAAACCTTCTCCGTGCTGGAATTATGGCGTGATTATAACGAAAGTTACCAAAATGGGAGTTTTATTATGGCTCGGTTTTTTTTGTTAATGCCGACCCGTGTGACCAAAACCACCTTCGCCACGATGACTTTCGTCAAAATCTTCGACTTGTTCAAATGCCACTTGGACGACGGGAACAAACACCATTTGTGCGATGCGTTCGCCGATGTTTATGGTGAACGATTCGTTGCCGCGATTCCAGCAGGAAACAAAAATTTGTCCTTGATAATCCGAATCGATAAGCCCGACCAAATTGCCCAAAACAATGCCGTGTTTATGTCCTAAACCTGAACGCGGCAGCAAAACGGCAGCGAGAGAATTATCACCAATGTGAATCGCCAAACCCGTTGGAATTAAAACGGTTTCGCTGGGTTTCAAAATAATCGCGTCGTCTAAACACGCGCGTAAATCTAAACCTGCTGAACCCGTCGTCGCATATTCGGGCAAGGGAATCGTGTCGCCTAAACGTGAATCTAAAATTTTTAATTGAATTTTGTGCATTTTGAAATTTCAAAGTTGAGTGGATGTAGTCCGTTATAATACCGCAAAATTTAACAAATCCCTTTCCGTAGAACTTTTATGACTATTTTTAACGCGACCACCGAAAGCATTGAACGCGCCACGCAATGTTTAAAAAACGGCGGTTTAGTCGCTTTCCCCACTGAAACCGTTTATGGATTAGGCGCGGATGCCAGAAATCCCGACGCGGTAAAACGTATTTTTGCCGCTAAAAATCGCCCCGAAAATCACCCGTTAATTGTGCATCTTGCCAGCTTTGAACAGTTCGATTTATGGGCGCAAGATATTCCCGAATCGGCTGTTTTGTTAGCCGAACATTTTTTTCCCGCGCCACTGGCGGTGATTTTAAAAAAACGTCCTGAAGTCAGTGAAACCGTGACGGGCGGACAAAAAACGATTGCGTTGCGTGTGCCGAATCATCCCGTCGCGTTGGAATTATTACGCGCGTTTGGCGGTGGAATTGCAGCACCTTCCGCCAATCGTTTTTGCCGAATTAGCCCGACACAAGCGCAACACGTCGCCGATGAATTGGGCGAAAGTGTCGATATGATTTTAGACGGTGGCGCGTGTCAAATCGGTGTGGAATCGACCATTATTGATTTGAGCGGCGATAAACCAACGATTTTACGTTTTGGACAAATTACCCGCAGCGAGTTGGAATTCGTGTTGCAAACCAAGGTTTGCACTCCCGATTCATTGGCGAAAATTACCGTGAAAACAGCTGGCATGATGGCGATTCATTACGCGCCAACCACGCCCGCTGTGCGTTGCGATTCGGAATTATTAGCCGTACTTTTGCAAGACGAAAATCAAAAAATCGGCGTGTTGACGTGCGGCTCAAACATTTCATCCACTGAAAATCGCACCGTAATTTCTTTGCCGACTGATTCTGCGATTTACGCCCAAAACTTGTACGCTAAATTGCGCGAATTAGACGCGCTAAAATTGGATTTAATTTTGGTCGAACAGCCGCCACAAAGCGAAATGTGGGAAGCCATTAACGATAGACTTTCCAAAGCCACGCGCCATGATTGATATTTGGCAAAGCGATTGGCAGCCGAAGCAATCTTCCGAACCTTTTTTGCGGCAAATTCTCGCGGATTATGTGCAAATTCCCGCCGCCGAATTGGTGTTTGAACGCAGCGAATTTGGCAAACCCACTTTGCGTGATTTTCCCGAATGGCATTTTAATGTTTCGCATTCGGGTGAGAAAATGTTGCTGGCGATTAGTCACAAAATGCCCGTTGGCATTGACGTTGAACAAATTAAATCGCGCCGTTCGCTCGCTGATTTGGTCAAAAAATGTTTCGCGCCGCCTGAACAAACTTATTGGTTTAATTTGCCAGAAAATGAAAAGCTGACGGTTTTTTACGATTTTTGGACACGCAAAGAATCCGTGGTGAAAGGTATCGGACGCGGCATTGCGCTGGGTTTAAATCGTTGTGAAATCGATGTGAATCAGCCGAATCATTTTTTAAATTTGCCGAACAATGAAAATTGGTTCACTCAAAAAATCGACATTTCAGCGGATTATTGCGCGGCGATTGCCACGCCTCGAATTGCCGATTTTCGACTAAAAATTTGTTAGCATTTAAACTTTCGCGGTTATTTAATTCGGTAACATCGCCCGCCGCGTTCAGTTATCATTACCGACCTTTTGCAATCAGCCCGATTGTTATTTTTTTTCGCTTCAACCCAAAACGCCCATGCAACCCCATTTTATACACCTTAGAGTTCACACTGAATATTCGTTAATTGACGGTTTAGTCAAAATTAAACCCTTGATGAAACGGCTGGGCGAATTGAATATGCCCGCCGTTGCTGTGACCGATCACGTTAATTTGTTCGGTTTGGTCAAAACCTACAAAGCCGCGATGGGGCAGGGCATTAAACCCATTGCGGGCGCGGATGTTTTGATTTTGAATCCCGACGAACCTAATAATCCGTATCGGTTGACGTTGCTGGCTCAAAATCACAAAGGCTATGTCACGCTGACTGAATTGGTGTCGAAAGCGTATCAACTTGGGCAAGCGTCGAAAGAATCCGTGCCGATGCTCAAACGTGAATGGATTGAACAAAATCGCGACAATTTGATTGCGCTATCGGGTGCAATGCAAGGCGATATTGGCAAAGCCTTAATCGCTGACAAACAAGATGAAGCGTTGCGTTGTGCGACCTATTGGCGCGACCTGTTTCCGAATCGTTTTTATTTGGAAGTGCAGCGCGTCGGTAAACCGAACGAAGAATTTTATATTTCTGGCGCGGTCGAACTGGCGTTGGCGTTGAATTTACCGATTGTGGCGACGAACGACGTGCGTTTTTTGACCCAAAATGAATTTGCCGCGCACGAAGTTCGGGTGTGCATCAATCAAAGTTTGACGCTCGATAATCCGCGTCGTGCCAAAGATTACACCGATCAACAATATCTGCGTAGCGCGGAAGAAATGGCGGCGTTGTTTGCCGATTTGCCGGAAGCCTTAGAAAACACGGTTGAAATCGCGAAACGGTGCAGTTTTACGATGGAATTGGGCAAAAACTTTTTGCCTGATTTTCCCGTGCCAGAAGGGATGACGATTAACGATTTTATTGTCAGCGAATCCGAAAATGGTTTGCGCGAACGTTTGCAAAAACACCCGATTACGGGCGACGGCACGCCAGAAGAAAATGAACAAGCGTATTGGAATCGGTTGAAAATTGAACTCGATGTGATTACGCAAATGGGATTTTCGGGTTATTTCATGATTGTGGCGGATTTTATTCAATGGGCGAAAAATCACGGCATTCCTGTTGGCCCTGGACGGGGTTCGGGCGCGGGTTCGTTGGTCGCGTATGTTTTGAAAATTACCGATTTAGATCCGATTGAATTTGAATTGTTGTTTGAACGATTTTTGAATCCAGAGCGGGTGTCGATGCCCGATTTTGATATTGATTTTTGTATGGATCGGCGCGACGAAGTGATTGATTATGTGGCGAATCATTACGGACGCGATCAGGTTTCGCAAATTATCACTTACGGTTCGATGACCGCTAAATCCGTGGTGCGCGACGTGGGACGTGTGTTGAGTTTGGGTTATGGTTTTGTCGATAGATTGGCGAAATTGATTCCGACTGAAGTAGGCATAACGTTGACCGATGCGTTGAAAGGCAGCCCCGATTTGCAACAAGCCTATAACAACGAAGAAGATGTTAAAACGTTGATTGATATGGCGTTAATCTTAGAAGGGACGGCGCGAAATGCGGGAAAACACGCGGGCGGCGTGGTGATTGCACCGACAAAATTAACCGATTTCACGCCGCTTTATTGCGATTACGAAGGCAATAATCTCGTCACGCAATTCGATAAAAATGACGTGGAATCGGTCGGTTTGGTGAAGTTCGATTTTTTGGGTTTGCGAACGTTGACGATTATTGATTGGGCGTTGCAAACCATTGACGCGCAAAATGCGAAAAAAGGGCTGCCGCCCGTTGATATTAGCCAAATTCCGCGTGATGATTTTGCGTCGTATGATTTGTTGAAAAAAGGGCTGACAACCGCCGTTTTTCAGTTGGAATCACGCGGCATGAAAGAGTTAATCAAAAAATTATTGCCCGATTGTTTCAACGATATTATCGCGTTGGTGGCATTATTTCGACCCGGCCCGCTGGAATCGGGAATGGTCGATGATTACGTCAACGTGAAACACAAACGCAAAGCCGCCGAATACGCGCATCCGATTCTTGAGCCGATTTTGGAACCGACTAACGGCGTGATTTTGTATCAAGAACAAGTTATGCAAATTGCGCGGGAATTGTCAGGTTATACGCTGGGTGGCGCGGATATTTTACGACGTTGTTTAAGTGGAGCGACTGAAATTGTCGATGCGAAAACAGGGCAATGTGTCACGCTTCAAACAATTGCCGATAATCAAAATTATTGGTTGGGACGTGATGTTTTTTCGCTCGATTTAACAACGCAAAAAATTGTTACCAAACCAATTACGGCAATTTTTGACAACGGCGTGCGTGACGTTTGGGAAATTACGACGAAAACAAATCGTAAAATTCGCGCCACTGCCGACCATTTGTTTTACACCATTTCAGGTTGGCAAAAACTAGAAGATTTCAATGTTGGCGACAGTATTGGTTTAACAAAAAATCTGCCAATTTCGCATGAAAATATAATCGGCGAAGCAGAGATAAAAATTGCGGCTTATTTAATTGGCGACGGTTATTTATCGCAAAAAAAACGGGTTGGGAATTATTTTTGTAACAGCGACAAATTATTGATTAGTGATTTTAATGATTGTTGTTTTGAGCTTTTTGGTAGAAAAACCCCCGTTTCTTATCAGCATCACGAAGGCAGAAAGTCTGTCATGTATGCGCGTTTTTCATTTGTCGAATTTAACGCTTGGATTGACGAAAAACTTAAACGCGCACTTTCTCGCGATAAAGAAATTCCGTTGTGGGTTTATGAATTATCGTCCGCCCAATTAGTCTTATTTTTAGGTACATTATGGTCAACTGACGGCACGTTTGATATTTCAATTGGGCATTCGGATTACACGTCAACATCCCGCAAGTTAATTGAGCAAATTCAACACTTGTTGTTACGATTTGGCATTGTCGGATTGTTTAATGTAAAAAACTCGACCTATAAAAATCAGCCTTATATTTCTTATCGCGTTCAAATTACAGGACGTGAAGATATGTTGAAATTTTATGATTTGATTGTGCCGTTCATGAGCGCAGCAAAGCGTGAAAAAGCAAAAATTTGTTACAACTTAATTGAGGTGAAACTTAAAAATCAATCGAAACATCAATTACCTAGTGCCGTGACATATTTAATTGCCAATGCAAAATACGCAAGCGGAATGACGTGGTCTGAAATCGATGATGCAATCGATTTTAAAAAAGGAACGATGTCGAGTGGATTAAATTTCAAAAATCCACGCAGTGAATTATCACGTCACCGCGTTGCCAATTTTGCACAAGTTTTTAATGATTCAAAATTACAAGCTATTGCGGAATCAGAAGTTTTTTGGGACAAAATTATTTCTGTTGAATTGATTGGCAAAGAGCGGGTTTTTGATTTAACCATTCCCGATACGCATAACTTTATTGCCAATGATTTTGTCGCGCATAATTGCATGGGCAAGAAGGATGCCAAAGAAATGGCGAATCAACGTGAGTTTTTCGTAACAGGTGCAATAGCCAATAATGTTGATGCTGATATTGCTAATTACATTTTTGACCTTGTTGACAAGTTCAGTGGTTACGGCTTTAACCGCTCACACTCAGCCGCTTACGCGCTCGTTGCTTATCAAACCGCGTGGTTAAAAGCGCATTATCCAGCAGCATTTATGGCGGCGGTACTTTCAGCGGATATGGATAACACCGAAAAAGTCGTGATTAACATCGACGAATGCCGTTTGTTAAATCTCAAAATTATTCCGCCGTCGATAAACCTGTCGGATTACAAATTCACGGTGAACGATAATGGCGAATTGATTTATGGTTTGGGTGCGTTGAAAGGCGCGGGCGAAGGCGCGATTTTAGACATGATTGACGAGCGCAAAGCCAACGGTTTATTTTTGGGTTTGTACGATTTATGCCAGCGCGTGGATTTACATAAATTCAACAAGCGCGTGTCAGAAGCCTTGATTCGTGCGGGCGCGTTGGACGAATTCGACCCCAACCGCGCCGCGCATTTAGCCGAATTACCCACCGCGTTAAAAGTCGCGGAATACCAAAATAAAATGAAACTCGCGGGGCAATGTGATTTATTTGGTTTGGGTGGCGGTGAAGCGAACGAAGCAGAAACCGCCACGCCAACCTACACCACCACAGTCGAGGCGTGGTCGGACAAAAAGCGTTTTGCTGAAGAAAAAAACATCTTGGGTTTGTTTTTAACGGGACATCCGATTGATCAATATGCAGACGAATTACGCCAACTCGCGCCCAAAAAACTCGTGCAATTACTCAATGAAATTGTACCCGGTCGGCGTGCCATGCCGGTGAGAATTGCCGGTTTAGCGATTGATATTGGTTCGCGCCAAAACAAACAAGGCATTTCACGCGGCTTTGCTATTCTCGACGATAATACGGCGCGGGTTGATATTAGCGCGTATCGAGAAGTTTATGACGACAACAAGCAATTTTTCACTGCCGATTACAAAGACAGATTGTTGATTGTGGAAGGGCATTTAGCGATGGATGCGTATTTGAACACGCCGTTATTGACAGTAGATCGAATTTATTCGATTGAACAAGCTCGAAAAACGTTGCAACTCACCTTTAAAACCGGCAATCCGCCATTTGAAAAACTCGCGGAAATGTTGCAAACCGTCAAAGGGGGCGAAACGGTGGTGATGATTGATTATTTTGGAAATGACGCGCGGGTGATGTTGCGATTAGGGCAAGCGTGGCGCGTTGAAACGACAGACGAATTGTTGCATCAATTAAAATTGTGGCTAGGAAAAGACGCGATTCGGTTGATGTATTGATAATGCAAAAGGGTAATATACGTTATAATGCCGCCGTGTTCACTTCTACTTAAACAAAACTAATGATTTTAGCATCCGATTCCACTTCCCCGATTGATTTTGACGCAATTAAACAATTAACCCTAAATGAAGCAAAAGCTGTTGATCAACTGATTATCGATGAACTGCGTTCTGACGTGATTTTGATTAACGAAATTGGGCGTTATATTGTTGGCAACGGCGGCAAGCGTTTACGTCCAATGTTGTTATTACTCGCGGCGAAAGCCTTGGGCGAAGTCAACGAAAAACATTTAATTCTCGCCGCCGTTGTTGAATTTATTCACACTGCCACGTTGTTACACGATGATGTGGTGGACGAATCGGATTTGCGTCGTGGCAAAGAATCCGCCAATGCCGTTTGGGGCAATGCCGCCAGCGTTTTAGTCGGCGATTATTTGTATTCCAGCGCATTTGAAATGATGGTTCGTACCGACAATATGCGCGTGATGGGTTTGTTGTCGAAAACCACCACAGCGATTGCGGAAGGCGAAGTTTTACAATTATTAAATTGCAACAATCCTGAAACGACCGAAGCCAAATATCTGGAAGTGATTGCGCGTAAAACCGCAATTTTGTTCAGTGCCGCGACGCAACTGGGCGCAATCATTTCAGGTTCAACGATAGAAATCGAAACCGCGTTGGCGAATTACGGTCAACATTTAGGCATTGCGTTTCAATTGATTGACGACGCGCTGGATTACAAAGCCAGCGCGGAAGAATTAGGTAAGAATTTGGGCGACGATTTAGCGGAAGGCAAACCGACGTTGCCGTTAATTTACGCGATTCAAAACGGCACACTCGACGAAGCGGCGATTATTATTGACGCAATTAAAACTGGAAACCGCGACGTTTTCAATGACGTTTATGCGGTCGTCAAACGCACGCAAGCCATCACTTATACCGAACAACGTGCCGACGAAGAAGCACAAAAAGCCATCGACGCACTCGCCATTTTGCCCGAATCCGATTATAAAAATGCGTTGGTATTATTGGCAAAATTCGCGGTTCAACGCAATTATTAAAGCTGTCGAAGACGAGCGCGAAAATTAGCCGCGTATAAATTTTTACCCAGGTTTTATGAAATATCCCACGTCGTTTCACAATCTTTTTTTTCGGCTTTTATGCTTATTTGGATTGTTATTGATAACGATTTTAGAAGTTGGTCCTGTTCCGATTTCAGGTTTGGCGTTGATGTGGGTGGTATTATTTCGACCGCAATGGTTTTACAATTTGGTGCAAAAGATTTATCACAAATAACGTGGTTTAGACTGTGGAAAACTTAATTATGTATAACAAAAACGGAGCAAATATGTCGTGGAATGAACCTGGTGGCGGTAAAAAAGATCCGTGGAGTGGTCGCGGCGAGGACAAAGATGCGCCTGAATTAGATGAAGCAATTCGCTCACTGCAAAAAAAATTAGAGCAAATTTTTGGTGGCGGCGGCAATGGCGATAACGGCGATGGTTTTTCAGGAAATTCACTCAAAGGCTTGGGTTTATTAGCGGTTGGAGCTGGCGTACTTTGGGGATTGAGTGGTTTTTATATTGTGGATGAAGGAAATCACGGTGTCGAAACGCGCTTCGGCAAATACATTGGCACCACGCAAGCGGGTTTAAATTGGCATTTACCCGCACCGATTGAATCCGTTGCTCTCGTTAATGTTAAACAACAACGCTTTATCGAAGTCGGTTATCGTAGCAATGGTAGCAGCGATTTAGCGGGTGGTTCTGTTCCAAAAGAAGCGTTAATGCTGACAAAAGACGAAAATTATGTGGATGTGCGTTTAGCGGTTCAATATCAAGTCAAAGACGCAAAAGCCTTTATTTTTAACGTCGCTAACCCCGCCGCCACGCTGAAACACGTTACCGAAAGCGCACAACGTGGCGTAGTCGGTGGCAGCACAATGGATTATGTTTTGACCGAAGGACGCGGCGAAATTGTCGCGCAAATCAAAACCGAAATTCAACAAGTGATGGACAGTTACAATTCGGGCGTGCAAGTGACCAGCGTGAATTTACAAGACGCGCAACCGCCTGAACAAGTTCAAAATGCGTTTGCCGATGCGATTAAAGCGCGGGAAGATGAACAGCGTTTAATCAATGAAGCGCAAGCCTACGCGAATGATGTTATTCCAAAAGCGCGTGGTGCTGCGGCTCGTAAAATGCAGGAAGCGGAAGGTTATAAAGAACAAGTGTTAGCGCAAGCGCAAGGTGAAACCAGTCGTTTTTCGCAATTGCTGACGGAATACACGAAAGCCCCTGATGTCACGCGCAAACGGTTGTATATTGAAACGATGGAATCGGTGTTGGGCAACACGAATAATGTGATTGTTGATGTGAAAAATGGCAGCAACGTGATGTATTTGCCGCTCGATAAATTGATGCAGAATCCACAAAATTCCACCAACGCGCCCGTTACGACAAACCCTGCGCCTATCGCGTATACCAATGTTGAACAGCCCGTTATTTCTCAAAATGCGCCGACCATTCCCAGCGTTGAACACCCCAATAATCGCGTTCGCCAAACCGACATGAGAGGACGTTAATATGAACACAAACCAAATCCTACTTGGCGCAGCAGGCGTATTTTTAGTCGGCATGATGAGCGTTTTCACGGTCAGTGAAGGCGAAAAAGCCATTAAATTCCAACTCGGTGAAATCGTGAAAGACGATTACACAGCGGGTTTGCACGTTAAATTGCCGATGATTAACAACATCAAACATTTCGACGCACGAATTCAAACGATGGATTCCAAACCCGAACGTTTTTTGACCGCTGAAAAGAAAAATGTCATCGTGGATTCGTTTGTAAAATGGAAAATTGGCGACGTAAAAACGTTTTATACCGTGGTTGCAGGCGATACGGATCAGGCGAATTTACGTTTAGATCAAATCGTGAAAGATTTATTTCGCAGCGAATTCGGCAAACGGAATATCAAACAATTGGTTTCGACGGATCGCGGTGAAATTCGCGAATTGCTGATTAAAAACGCAAAAGCTCCTGCGGCGGCGTTAGGAATGGAAATTGTTGACGTGCAAGTGATGCGAATCGATTTGCCTGAAGAAGTCAGCAGTTCCGTGTTTCGCCGAATGGAAGCCGAACGTGAACGAACCGCGCGAGAATTCCGTTCCGAAGGGGCTGAAGCTGCCGAACGAATTCGCGCCGATGCCGATAGACAGCGCGTTGTCACACTGGCAAATGCGTATCGGGATGCTGAAAAATTGCGCGGTGAAGGCGATGCGACAGCGGCGGATATTTATGCGAAAGCCTACAGCCAAGACAGCGAATTTTTCACGTTTTACCGCAGTTTGAACGCTTACAAAAAAACGTTCACCAGTTCGAGTACGTTGGTATTGGAACCGAATTCTGACTTTTTCCAGTATTTTAAAAATCGGAAATAAGTCGTAAAACACACACAGTTTTTAAAAATAAACGCTCCAAGTTTGGGGCGTTTTGTTTGAATGGAAAAAAGAATGCAACAAAATGATGCTTGGCTATTGCCCGACGGCATAGATGAAATGCTTCCTGAAGAAGCGCAACGTTTAGAAATCTTGCGTGCAAAATTGCTCGAAACTTTCGCAAACTGGGGTTATCAATTAGTTGTGCCGCCGTTTATCGACTTTTTGGATTCGTTGTTGACGGGTTCGGGGCATGAATTGGATTTACAAACCTTTAAATTAACCGACCAAATTAGCGGCAAAATGTTGGGCGTGCGAGCCGATATGACTCCGCAAGTGGCGCGAATTGATGCTCATAATTTAAAACACGAACATCCAACGCGCTTGTGTTATGTCGGAACAATTTTGCACACACGCGGCGACGCGCTTGAAAAATCACGTTCTCCAATGCAAATTGGCGCAGAACTTTATGGTCACGCGGGCAAAGAAAGCGATTTAGAAGTCATTTGTTTGATGCTTGAAATGTTGGCGATGTCTGGCGTTTTGAATGTGCATTTAGATTTGGGACACGTTGGCATTTATCGCGCATTGGCTGAAGAAGCCGCTTTAACACACGCTCAAGAAAGTGAATTATTCGACGTGTTGCAACGCAAAGCGCGTCCCGAATTAAAAGAACTGCTCGAAAGTTATCATTTACCAAATGATTTAAAAACCGCATTGTTAAAACTGCCTGAATTGAACGGCGATAAAACCGTTTTGGCAAAAGCCCGCGAATTATTTAAATCTGCAAACGCTCAAAAAGCGTTAGACGATTTAGATGCCATTTCGACTGCGTTGGCGCGTTATTTTCCGTCGCTTTCAATCAGTTTTGATTTAGCTGAATTGCGCGGTTATCACTATCACACTGGCGTTGTTTTTGCGGCATTTGTGCCTTCAATCGGCAAAGAAATCGCTCGCGGTGGACGTTACGATAATATCGGTGCAATTTTTGGGCGTGAACGTCCCGCGACCGGTTTTAGTGCGGATTTAAAAGTTTTAACGGCTCTCAATAAACAAAATGGTATTGAACAACCCGAACGCGAATTGATATTCGCACCGTTTGCTGACGACGTGGCTTTATGCGAAACGATTCGTGATTGTCGCGCTCAAAATCGGGCAGTCGTGCAACAATTACCGAATCAAATTGGTGGCGCGACGGAATTGAATTGCACGGCGGTTTTGATGAAAAATTCGGAAGGTGTTTGGATTGTTGAATCAATTTAAAAACAAAACGACAGAAATTTATAATTTGATTGAAACGTTAAAATCAATTCAAAAACAAAAGGAAAATAAAATGGCAGATAGAACAGTAAGAACGTTAGCGACTATTTTGGATGTATCACCAGAAGAATTACTAACCGAAGTTAGAAAAGTAACAAACATGGCAACTTTGGACACTGTGTTAAATGATGAAAAGCAAACTAATTTGTTATTAGATTACGCATCTCAAATACAAAAAACATCCCTATCCAGCACAATGCCTGAAGAGTTACTCAAAACACGAGCAAAACTTGATTTACTTTATCAATATGAAAAGCACTACCTCGAATTGATTAAAGAGTACAAGGAAGAAATTAAATTTGCAGGTTCAATGCAGGAAGATTTACGTCGTGAACGCTCGCAATTTTTCACACAAACTTTGCGCGAAGTTGTTCAAACGTTGCAAGCTCAAGAAATTGACAAAAAAGTCGCTTCACAATGGATTGAAGAATTGGTTGCAAGCTACACAAAAAGTATTGATTTGAGTAGCGATTTGGCGAAAACACACGTTGTTCAAGTGTTGAGTATTTTCAAAGAAGAAGCCAAACAAGAAGTGTCAAAAGCGAAACTTGATAATTTTGGCACGAATTCTTCAAAAGTGGTTGATGCTGAATAAAAAAGAAACATTTGCCGCGTTGCAAGTGTTAAAACAAGGCAGAGCTGAAATGGTGCAAGATTTTTTAGACCATAAACCTGATATTTACGCGCCGTCTTTCAAATATGAAGACAGTCCTGCTTTGTTAAGTTTGGCGCGTGAAAAATACTTTATGATGTGGTTAAGTAGTCATTGGCAATTGTTTAATCATGAAGCGATTTTTTTCACTGATAAACAAAAAGAAACCGAAGCGATTTTTGCGACGGTTTTTCTTAAATTATTGGGTAAATGGTCAATTGTAAAAACAGACCATGCGGGACAATTAAATTTAGGAATTTCGTTAGTTAAAGATATGGAAACGGTTTTAAATCAGTTTATTAAAGCGGGTGAAAAATCTGAGTTGATGCGAAACACGTTGGAAATTACGTTAGACAAGAATCGCGTTATATTTGACAGAGAAATTAAGAAGTTAAGCGAACAGGAAGTATAAGTCATGGGTTTTTTTAGCACGTTAGGAAGTGTTTTGTCATCAGTTGGTGGCGCGGTGAGCAGTTGGTTACAAGAGCCTTTGAAACGTTCAGAACATGGACGTTCTGAAAGTTCACGACAATCTGAGCATGATAGATTGTTAAAAGAACAAAGTGTTGAATCTGAGCGTTTAGCTAAACTCAAACAACTTGAATTTGAACTATTAGAAAAGACAAAAAATAATGATGTTGCGAGGGAAATCGAGCGTGAAATTGGCGTTAAAAAAGGGTTATCTGAACAAAATATAAAAGAACAAGAAGCCTTAACGAAACTTCAAATCGAAATTGCTCAAAGTCAGGCAGAAATTGACAGACTTGGTTCAGAGCAAAAAATGTTAGAAATGGAACTTTCGACGAATTTGCAGATTAAACGTGAAACTGAAATTTTTCGCATCATTACAGAAATTGAGCAACTCAAAAAAGACAAAGAATTTGAACGAATGAAAGCGGTTTCTGATTCGATGATGGCGTATCAAATCGAATTAACGCGCATTAACGTTGAAGCGGTTCAGGCAATTGGTTCAATGCGAATTGAATTACAACGAAAAGCCTATGATTTGATTCACGAAAAAACGGAACGTTACAACGAATTACAAGATAGAGCGTTGCAACAAGCTCAAGACCAACTTGAACGGATTGAAGGAAATCCGAATATGAGTGAAGCGAGCCGAAATATCATGATTAACGCGGTTGATAAAAAATTGGCTGGAATTATTGATAATGCAACGCGCTTTATTGTGCAACTCAATGACGATATGCAACTCATCAGCAAAGACATCAATTTAATCACGACGAGCGGACAGAATTTCATTCAAAGACACCTTGAGCAATTTCAGTTAATTGGAATGTCGGGCGAAACGACGGCGTTGTTGGAAAATTCGAGTGAAAGATTGGTTAATGAATAATGGAAGGAAAATAATGTAATGCCAACGATTAGTATGTTTTACGGTATTTTGATTTCGATGTATTTCAAAGATACACAACAACACCATTTGCCGCATATTCATGTTGAATATCAGGATTTTAATGCGATTCTGAGTTTGCCCGATGGTGACGTTATCGAAAGCAATTTGCCGCCCAAAAAATTGAAAATGGTTCAAGCGTGGATGGCGATTCACGAAGACGAATTGATGATTGATTGGAAATTGGCTGTACGCGGCGAACCGATTTTCAAAATTGATCCTTTACGCTAACGGAAAATTTATGAATCCTCTTGTTACAGCCGTTGAAGTTATTGATTTTCACAGATTATTGGTTACTTTTAAAAATGCAGAACAGTGTGTTTTTGATGTTGCGCCGTATTTAGATTTGCCTGTTTTTCAACATTTGCGCGATGCGCCTGATTTTTACAATGTTCGCGTAGAACATGGAACCGTTGCGTGGGCAAACGAAATTGATTTATGCCCTGATACGATTTATTTGGAGTCTACTCCCTACAACACGATTCAAAACATTAACAAATAAACAAAACACTTAACAAAACTTGGAATCATTATGGCAAAAAATGTAGTAGTTATCGGCACACAATGGGGTGACGAAGGCAAAGGTAAATTGGTCGATTTATTGACTGAACAAGCATCGGCAGTAGTTCGTTTTCAAGGTGGACACAACGCAGGTCACACGCTCGTTATTAACGGACAAAAAACCGTTTTGCATTTAATTCCGTCAGGAATTTTGCGCGAAAACGTGAAATGTTTAATCGGTAACGGCGTGGTTTTATCGCTCGAAGCATTGTTCCACGAAATCGAAGTATTGGAAAAAGCAGGCATTTCGGTTCGTAATCGCTTGTTGATTAGTGAAGCGTGCGCGTTGATTTTGCCGATTCATATTGCGATTGACCAAGCGCGTGAAACTGCGCGGGGCGGCAAAGCGATTGGCACAACGGGACGCGGCATTGGTCCTGCGTACGAAGATAAAGTCGGGCGACGCGGTTTGCGAGCGGGCGATTTATTAAACGCTGAAACGTTTGCGGAAAAACTGAAAGAATTGGTCGAATATCACAATTTCATGTTGGTGAATTATTACCACGCGGAAGCGGTTGATTATGCGGAAGTGTTGGCAGAAACATTGCGTTTAGGCGAACAACTGAAACCCATGATGACCGATGTCAGCGAGCTGCTTTATGCTGCCAAAAAACGCGATGATAACGTCCTTTTTGAAGGCGCACAAGGCGCGTTGCTCGATATTGATCACGGAACATTCCCTTATGTTACGTCTTCAAGCACTACGGCAGGTGGTGCGGCAACTGGAAGCGGCATGGGTTTGTTGGATTTTCATTACGTTTTGGGTATCACCAAAGCCTATTCCACCCGCGTCGGCAATGGTCCTTTCCCGTCAGAATTATTCGACGAAAATGGCGAACATTTAGGCGTTGTGGGACAAGAATTTGGTGCAACCACAGGACGCAAACGCCGCACAGGCTGGTTTGACGCGGTGGCGATGCGTAAATCGGCTCAACTCAACAGTTTAAGCGGCATTTGTTTAACCAAATTAGACGTGATGGACGGTTTGGCAAAAGTGGGCATTTGTACGGCGTACAATATCGATGGCAAAGTCACCGAAGTTGCGCCATTGGGTGCGGATTCTTATGAAAAATGCCAGCCTATTTTTGAAGAAATGACAGGTTGGACAGAGCCAACTGCAGGCGTTACAAATTATGACGATTTGCCCGAAAACGCTAAAAAATACATTCAGCGTTTGGAAGAGTTGGTTGGCGTAAAAGTCACCATTATTTCGACTGGTGCAGAACGTGACGAAACTATCGTTTTAGAAAACCCTTTCGCTTAATTGGAGAAAAAAATCATGGCAGAAACCTCAACCGTAGATGATTTAACTATCACTTACGAAGAAGATGGCATTGAAACCATTAAAGAACTCGATAAAAAAGTGCTGACAAAAGGCGCGTGGGCAACGATTATGTATCGTTATCAAGAATGGAGCGCGGCAAAAGGCGAATACAGCGCGGATAAATTTACCATTCGGCGTTATCAAAAACGCGATGGCAATTATCAGCAAAAATCGAAATTTAACATTTCGAGCGTTGATCAAGCGAAAAGCATGATTACCATTTTGCAAGATTGGACAAAAGACTAAACGCCGCGCATTTCAAAGCGTGACGAACGAAAAAAGGCGGCGTGAAACTATCACGCCGCCTTTTTTACGCGCTGCAAAAAGCGTATTTTAAGCGAGAACGGGTTCAACCGAATGAGGGCGTAACATCGACGTTTTACCCACCATCACATCAATCGTTTTCACCAACCGTTTAAAAACAGATTCTTGAATATACGGAATGTTGTGTTTTTCGCACAACGCTTTCACCAGCGGCTGCGCTTGCTGATATTGGCTCACCGTCATTTCTGGCCACAAATGATGTTCGATTTGATAATTCAACCAACCGTGCAAAAAATCGACGGTATCTGTACCCGTCCGATAATTCACCGAACCAACAATTTGGCGTAAATAAAACTCGCCTTTGCCTTTCGCTTTATTTTCAAACATCATCACATCGTCGCCCGTGTGATTTGGGCCAATAACCAAAAACGAATGCAAATTGGTGAATACTTCCGCGATTAACACGTTAATAAAAACGTTCGTCGCAGCGATTACGCCAATTAGCAAAAACAACAACGGAATCACCACAAATTGCACGATGCTGTAAGGCAACATACAACTCAGCCACAAGTCTTTGCCCGCTGGTTTCAACGGATTCCACATATCTAAACGTGAAATTTGTCCGCGCGTTCCGCCTGCTTTTTTCGCTTCAATCGCCCGATATTCGGTCAAGGTCGAAGACGCATAATAAATAATTTTCCAACTTGCCGCCATGATTGCCAACAACGCATAACGTCCCCAACGTGGAATGTTTGAATTGCGTAAGCCTTCCATATTAAATTCGACTTGATCTGGATCGACTTCCTCACCTAAATGATAATGGTGAATATCGTTGTGTTCCGCATCCCACGCGGCAGGATACATCCAATCCAACCAATCGAGATAACGTCGCCAGCCTTTCGCAAAACCTTTGCTGGTGTAATGTTTCGGAATGCCTTCAATTTTGTCATAACCACGATGTAAAACGTGATGCGCGACGGTTGTCCAACGGGTGAAATTTCCCTGACTAATCAAATACGCTGAAATCGGATTCGGAATAATCCACGCCGTGGCGTAGCCCAAACCCGTACAAATCCGTCCCCAACGTTCAATTTTTTTCAAATGATGAAAATCGTCGATGTTAGTTTTACTTAAAATGTCGCGTTGAATGGCATCAACGTCTTTGGCAAGTTGCACTCTATCAACCGAGTTATATTGTTCTATGCTCAAAACTTCCTCACTATTTATAATTGTTTTTACTTAATGATTGCGGCTTAAATTTCAACTTTTAACAAAATTCAAATCCGTTAATTTAACTGGCTAATTTAACCATTAAATTCAAAATTCTGCGCTATTTTTTTACGTTTAATGCAAATTTCGGTGTAATTTAAATCTGGTTTAATTATTTTTTATAAAACGTTCTCGCGCCGTATTCGCATAAACAAACAATTCAAAAAGTTTTTCGTTATCGTCAGTTTCAATTAAATGCTGAATTTTGGTGAGTTCCGTTTTAAATTGCTCCAATAACGGCAAAAGTTCCGTTTTATTGGCGGCACAAATCGCCGCCCACATGGTCGGATCACTGGAAGCAATTCGGGTAAAATCTCGAAATCCTCCCGCCGCGTAGTTGAAAATCGCTTCTTGTTCATCGCGCTGTCCCAACATATCCACCAACGCAAACGCCAATAAATGCGGCAAATGACTGGTCGCAGCAAGCACGCTGTCATGTTGTTGCACGTCCATTATCGACACCACCGCGCCAATTTCTTCCCAAAAATGCTGTGTTTTTTGCACGACTTCCAAGTTTGTATTTTCAACGGGCGTAATAATCAGCCGTTTATTCAAAAATAAATCTACCAACGCCGCGCCAACGCCACTATTTTCCGCGCCTGCAATCGGATGAGCAGGAATAAAATTGTTCGGCACAAAACCAAAAACAGTTTGCGCGGCGGCAATCACATTGCCTTTTGTGCTACCGACATCGAAATAAACCGTTTGCGCTGACCAAAATGGCTGGAGCAGTTTGAACACATTTTCAGTCGCGGCAACCGGCGTAGCAATAATCACGCAATCCGCATTCAAAACCGCCCGTTCAATATCAACGTAAAACTCGTCAATCACGTTTAAATTTTGGGCAATTTGCAAATTTTCAACATCATCCAAACGCCCAAAACCGACAATCGTTTGTGCTAAATCATGGACGCGAGCGGCTTTAGCAATTGAACCGCCTATTAAACCCACGCCAATCACACATAATCGTTTAAACATCCGACAACACTTCTTTCAACGCGATGAGAAATTTTGCATTTTCAGTCGTCGTGCCAATGCTGATGCGTAGAAAATTCGGCATTTCATACACGCCAACGGGACGGACAATCACGCCTTTTCGTAACAATTTTTCATAAATCGGCAAACCTTCCTGCCGTAAATCCACCGAAACGAAATTGCCCGCCGACGGAATCCACGTTAAATCCAATTCTTTAAAACCATCGGTGAGTTGGGTCATGCCGAGCGCGTTATTTTCGACCGTGGCGCGAACGTGTTCCGCGTCATTCAACGCCGCTTCCGCCGCGACCAATGCGAGTGAATTATTATTAAACGGTTGGCGAACACGATTTAACAAATCCGCGATTTCAACGTTCGACAAACTGTAACCGACGCGCAAACCCGCTAAACCGTAAGCTTTTGAGAAAGTGCGCGTGATAATTAAATTCGGAAATTGTTGCAACCACGAAACGGAATCGACGGCTTCAGTTTGGCTGACAAATTCAAAATACGCTTCGTCCAGCACGCAAATAACGTGATTCGGCAACATGCCAATAAAGTGTTCGACCGCTTCTTGTTTTAGCAACGTGCCAGTCGGATTATTCGGATTCGCGATAAAAACAACGCGCGTTTTCGCGGTGACACTCGCCAACATTGCGTTCAAATCATGCCCGTAATTTATCGCGGGCGTGACGACGGCTTTTGCGCCAACCGCTTGCGTTACAATCGGATAAACCGCGAAAGCATGTTGTGAAAAAATCACTTCATTTTCAGGCGCAACAAAAGCCCGCGCCAGCAATTCTAAAATTTCGTTTGAACCATTACCGAGCGTAATTTGTTCCGAATTTAAAGCATATTTTTTCGCCAACGCATTTTTTAAATCAAAACCGCTTCCGTCGGGATACAACGCTAAATTGGCAATAGCATTTTGAATGGCAGCACGCGCTTTTTCGCCAATCCCTAACGGATTTTCGTTCGACGCGAGTTTGATAATGTTGGAAATTCCCAATTCACGCTCCAATTCTTCAATTGGTTTGCCCGCTTTGTAGGGAATCAATTTTTGTACGCCTTCGACGGCGAGAGAATAAATGTTTGTCATAAAATTTAAGGTTAAAAGTTTAAGGTTAAAAAGCGGCGTTCAAAATTACAACACAAAATCGGCGGGAACTAAACTATTCAAGTAAATCCCCCGCATAGATTTGTGGCGATAAATTCGCGCCCACCTTGTCTGTTGGTGTCGTGAAAATAACGAAAAGTTTGACACATTTTTTAATAACGTAACAATGCTATTTTTATTTTTAACCTTTCACCTCTCGCAAATGACAATACTCTATTATCAAGGCGTAAAAAAAACCATCGTGCCGCGTCCCGTTTTAGAACAAAGCGAGGATTTTGGCGAATTGCCCCCGATTTTAAAACGCATTTTTTTAGCACGCGGGTTAACGTCGAATGAACAATTAGATCGCCGCTTATCAACGCTGCCGTCGCCGTGGTTATTTTCAAATATGGAAACGATGGTGGCGCATTTAATCACGGCATTGGAACAACAACAAATGATTTGCATCGTGGCGGATATTGACGCGGATGGCGCGACCAGTTGCGCGGTGGCAATGAAAGGCTTTCGTTTATTGGGCGCGAAAAATATAGATTTTATTGTGCCGAATCGTTTTGAACACGCTTACGGATTAACACCGGAAATCATCGAAATCGCCGCGCAGAAAAACGCGCAAGTGATTATCACCGTCGATAACGGTATCAGCAGTCACGAAGGCGTTTTGGCGGCGAAAGAATGCGGCATGACGGTGTTAATTACCGATCACCATTTGCCCGCGAAAACTTTGCCCGCTGCCGATGCAATTGTGAATCCGAATTTAGTTTTCGATAATTTCCCGAGTAAATCCGTGGCGGGCGTGGGCGTAATTTTTTATGTGTTATCGGCGTTGCGAAGTCGCTTGCGTGAACGAAATTGGTTTGAATTGCAAAACATTCCCGAACCGAATCTAGCGCAATTGCTCGATTACGTTGCGCTGGGAACGGTCGCGGACGTGGTCACGCTGGATAAAGTCAATCGTAGTTTGGTGCATCAAGGATTGTTGCGAATTCGGAATGGCAAAGGTCACGCGGGTATTTTAGCGTTAATCGAAATATCGGGAAAAAATGCGGCAACGTTGCACGCCAGCGATTTTGGTTTCAGTGTCGCGCCACGTTTGAATGCGGCGGGACGCATTCAAGATATGTCGTTGGGCATTCATTGTTTGCTGGAAGATGATTTTTCTACCGCGCTAAAAATGGCGACGGATTTAGATTTGTTGAATAAAGAACGGCGCGAAATTGAAAATACCATGAAACAAGAAGCGATGAGTTTGCTCGCCGATACGTTTGCGCTCGACAAACCGCATGAAAAATGGGGCGTGTGTTTGCACGATGCAAATTGGCATCAAGGTGTGATTGGTATTTTGGCAGCGCGAATTAAAGACCGTTTGCATCGTCCCGTAATTACTTTTGCGACGGCGGGACACGATTTGCTGAAGGGGTCAGGGCGATCAATTGAAGGCGTGCATTTGCGCGACGTGTTAAGTGATATTGCCACCGAACACCCGAACTTAATTTTGCAATTTGGCGGTCACGCGATGGCGGCGGGTTTGAGTATGCACGCGCATCATTTGCCGTCGTTTACGATTGCTTTTAACGAAGTCGTTGGGCGGCGATTAAGTGAAATTGATTTACAGCAAAAAATTCTGTCCGATGGCGAATTAACCGAAGCGGATTTGAGTTTGGAATTCGCGGATTTGCTGCAAAACGTGACGACGTGGGGACAACATTTTCCCGAGCCAATTTTTCACGGCATTTTTGAAGTGGTGAATGTGCGAATTTTAAAAGATGCCCATTTGAAATTGTTGGTACGAATCAATACAGCGGGGAATGAATTGGATGCGATTGCGTTTAATGTCGATAAACCTGAAATGTGGCAAGGGATGCGGCGCGTGTTGTTGGCGTACAAATTAGACATCAATCAATATCGCGGCAATCGCTCGGTGCAATTGATGGTGCAGTATTTGGAAAAGGTGTTGTAGTTTTTAGCAATCAAACAAGGGCGAGTTCACCACCACATCGTGAACGCGCCCCCAAAATTATTTCGCGGGTTCAGCCGCTGTTGGTTGGACAGATTCAATCGTTGCAGGTGCCGTGTCAGCAGCAGGCATTTCAACTTTCGGTTTTTCTTCTGTTAAGGGAATTAAAACTTCCACTTTTGCAGCGGTACGCAAACCTTTCAACATATTTTCAATTTTTTGACGTTGTAAGAATGGCGTTAATTGATCTTTCACTGCATCCAATGCAGGTGGTACTTGTGGACGTGATTCTTCACGCATAATCACATGAAAACCGAATTGAGTTTGCACCGGTGTTTTGGTGTATTTTCCATCTTCCAATGCAGCGACGGCTTCTGAAAAAGGCGCAACCATTTGTGCCGCTAAGAACCAGCCTAAATCGCCGCCGTTTTGTGCTTCTTTACCATCCAACGACAATTTATCAGCCAATTTTTTAAAATCGCCGCCTTTGTCTAAATCAGTAATGATTTTTTTTGCTTCCGCTTCGGTTTTAACCAAAATATGACGCGCTTTATATTCCACGCCTTTTTCAGCCGCTACTTTCGTGTCGTATTCTACTTGCACTTCCGCATCGGTGACGGGATTTGCTTTAATGAAGTTTTGTAAATCTGTTTGTGACAACAAAGCTTTTTTAGCATCAGTTAAACGCGCCACAAATTCAGGAGATTGATCCAATTTCTTTTGCGTTGCATCTTGAATTAACAATTCGCGTTGAATCAATTCGTCAACCAATTTTTCTTTAGGAAAAGTTTGACCGTGACTGCGTGTCGCAATTTCTTTTTCTAATTCTTCCAATGCCGCTTTTGAAATATATTGACCATTTACCACCGCAATTGCGTCCGCTTTATTAACGATTGGAGCGGCAACAGATGCCGCTGCGACGGGTGCAGCTGTAACTGACCCAGAATTTAGCGTAGCCGCCGTAGTATTGGCGGCCGGTTTTTGATCACACGCGGTTAAGACTAAACCAGCGACGAGTAAAGAAGGCAGTAATTTGAGTTTCATTTATTGGGTTCCTTTCGTTTCTTCAGTAGGGGTGAGGGCGTTAATGCCGAGCGCATGAATTTCCTGTTTCATCATATCACCCAACGCCGCATAAATCAGTTGATGACGTTGGACGAGTGTTTTCTTTTCAAATTCTGCACTCACAATCGTGATGTTGTAATGACCGCCGCCTTTTTTTACGCCGGCGTGACCCGCGTGCGCCGCGCTATTATCAATGATTTCTAACAATGACGGTTTCAATGCCGTAGTTAAATTGTGGCGAATCAAATCTGTGGTTTCTTTCATAAAGGAAAAACTCGTTTAAAAGGTTTAACAACGACGCGAGCATAAACACCAGCGTCAGAATAAGGATCGGCATTTGCCCAAAGTTGCGCGTCTTCGAGCGAGTCGAATTCTGCAACGACTAAACTTCCCGTGAATCCCGCTTCCGCTGGATTTTCTGAATCAATGGCGGGATGTGGTCCAGCAAGAATCAAACGTCCAGCATCTTGCAAGGCTTGCAGTCGCGCCAAATGGACGGGGCGTGCAGATTGCCTTTTTGGCAAACTATCGACAACGTCTTCGCTAATAATCGCATAAAGCATAATTTAAGACTCGCTATCAGGTAAATGTTTATAAAGAAAAATCATTTGTAGCACGATAAATACCGCCATCATACTTGGCACGATAAACGTTTTGAACGTCACCCAATCGTTGGTGTCGTAATGAAACATCACATAAACATTCAAGCAGCCTACGCCAATAAAAAATGCTGCCCAACACAAATTCAACGCTTTCCAAATTGGCGCGGGCAACGTGAGTTGGCTCGACATCATGCGTTCAATAAATGGTTTTTTGCCGATAAATTGACTGCCCAAAAATGCCACGCCGAACAGCCATTCGATAATCGACAATTTCCATTTTACAAATTGTTCGTCGTGCAGAATCAGCGTTAATCCGCCCATCACCACCACTAAAATCAGCGTAATCCATTGCATCGTTTCGACTTTGCGGTATTTGAACCACGCATAACCGACTTGCACAATTGTCGCCACAATCACGACCGCCGTGGCGACGTAAATATCGTAAAGTTTAAAAGCAATAAAGAAAAGTAAAATCGGGAAAAATTCAACGAGTTGTTTAATCATGAAATAGCGCGGTAGGTGATGAGGGAAAATGTGAACGGTCAAGGTCAAAACCCCAACTTGGGCGGTATTGTAAAATCTTTGCGGCGCAATGTATAGGCAGAATAATTCTGCTAAAATGCTGCGAAACGTTCAATTGACTACAAATGGAAACAACATGACACCGACACAACAAACTGAATTAGAAGCCGCTGCATTTCGGCACTTACTTTCACATTTACAAACACACACCGAAGTTCAAAATATCGAGCTGATGATTACGGCAGATTTTTGTCGAAATTGTTTGGCGAAATGGTTTGCCGCCGCTGGCGAAGAACACGGCGTAACACTGGATTATGAACAAGCCCGCGAAATCATTTACGGCATGCCTTACAGCGACTGGAAAGAGAAATTTCAAACCGAAGCCACGCCCGAACAACTTGCCGCCTATCAAGCCAAAAAACCAGCGGAGTTATAAAAAATGAGCGCGAACTATGAAGCGTTATTTTCAGGTGTCATCGGCGAAGATTACGATATGCTCAATTTGATTTGTCCGTTTGCAACCAAAATGAGTCATTTGGTGGGCGAAACCTTGCACGATTACGCGGCACCGAAATCTGAAAAATTAACCGTGGTGGAATTGGGCGGCGGCACTGGAATTACCACATTGGCGTTACTCAATGCGGGTGAAAATACGCAAATTTTGAGCGTCGATAATGAACCTGTGATGCAAAATCAGGCGAAGAAAAGTTTGAACGCTTGGGTTGAAAATGGACAACTCACATTTTCGCAAAATGACGCGCTGACGGCGTTGAAAAATCTGCCCGATGCCAGCGTGGACGCGATTGCGTCGGCGTACACGTTGCATAATTTCCCGAATAATTACCGTGCCGAAGTCATCAATGAAATGTTCCGCGTTTTAAAATCGGGCGGGAAATTTATCAATGGCGATCGTTACGCGCACGACGATATTTCGCAACACACGCGCACAATTCAAGATGAAGTTGCTGGTTATTTTCGGGTGTTAAGGGCTGAAAATAAATTAGATTTGCTCGAACATTGGATTATTCATTTGTTCAATGATGAATCTGAAAATCATGTGATGCGTGAAACCGTCGCGTTAGAACAATTACAAACGGCGGGTTTTGTGGATGTTCATTTGACGCACCGAGTCGCGGTGAATGCGTTAGTGACGGCGATTAAACCGTAATGAAACGACTGATTTTAGTGGGCGCGTTAGCATTAACGGGTTGCGCGAGTTTGGGTCAAGGCATCGCCGAAGCCGTCATGGCAAAACAAGATGCCGTCGATACCCGCGCGTGCGAAATTTGGGGCAAGCCGTTCGACGGTTTCGCACCGCATTTAGACAATCACCACGGGCGCATGAAAGTGTTGATGGTTCACGGCGTGGGCGCACATTTGGCGGGTTATTCGACGCAGTTTGTGGAAAAATTGGCGCGTGAATTAAATCTTCCCGTTCGTGCGTCGCAATACAAAGATATTTCGTTAACGAGTCGCCGCGATACGACAAAACAGTTGGGAAATTTACGAATTAGTCGGTTGCTAAGTAAAAATCAGCAGCAAGAATTATTGTTTTACGAATTAACGTGGTCGCCGATTACCGCGAAACAAAAAGAAATTCTGTCGTACGATAATTCGGGCGAATATGCGTTTCGGCGGGCGGAAGCGAATGATTTAATGAAAAAGTTTTCCAACGACACTGCGCCCGATCCGATTATTTATTTGGGCGACAGTCGAGATGATATTTTATTGTCCTTTTCGCAAGCCTTTTGTTGGATGACGAAAAGTAGCTGGCAAGATTTACCAACGGGAATCACGCCGCCGTGTTCATTCAACGACGATACGGCAGTCACGAACATTTTGGCGGATAATTACGCGGTGGTGTCGCACAGTTTGGGCAGCCGCATAACGATTGATGGAATGCAACGAATCGCTTCGATTGCGAAAGATAGAGATGCTGATTTTCGTGCCGCGTTGCAACAAAAAGAAATTCCCATTTTCATGATGTCGAATCAATTACCCATGTTGCAACTTGGACGCGCGTTGCCCGAAGTTAGTAATCAAAAAGCGTTATACTGCGACGCAAAAGGGACAAAATACGGCGAGCGATTATTGACGAAAACACCGATTATTGCGTTCAGTGATCCAAACGATTTACTCAGTTATGCGATTCCACCTGGGTTTGTCGAAACGTATTTGGATTCGCGTTTATGCCTTGACGTGACGAATATCAACATCAACATTGCGAATGTGTTTGATGCGTTTGGCTTTGGTAAAATCGCTAATCCGATGCAAGCGCACATTGGTTACGATACCGACGACCGCGTCATTGCGTTGATTGCGAAAGGCATTGGCAACGCGCAAACGTCAAAACTCATTCACGACCGTTGCGAATGGACAGAAACCATTGATTAAAAAGTAGCAGCTCGCCGCAAACTCAACGATAATTAAAGCGGTTTTGGTGTATTAAAAAATCAAAATCATTCAAATTTTACATTAACCCAAGGAGCTAACATGGCTATTTCTCTGAATAAAGGCGGCAACCTCAGTTTGTCAAAAACCGATCCATCTTTGCAAAATATGCTGATTGGTTTAGGTTGGGATGCGAGACCGACTGACGGTCAAGATTTCGATTTGGATGCTAGCGCGTTTATGTTGAACAGCGACGGCAAAACGCGCTCTGATGCCGATTTCATTTTCTACAATCAACTGCGCTCAAGCTGCGGTTCTGTTGAACATTTGGGTGATAATTTAACCGGTAAAGGCGACGGTGATGATGAAGCATTGGTTTTACAATTGAATCAAATTCCAGCCGATGTTGAACGGGTGGTTTTTGCGGTGACGATTAACGATGCCGACGAGCGTAAACAGAATTTCGGGCAAGTGTCGAATGCGTTTATTCGCGTGGTGAACAAAGATTCGGGGGAGGAAATTGCACGTTATGATTTGAGCGAAGATGCGTCGGTTGAAACGGCAATGATTTTTGGTGAAATTTATCGCCATAGCGGCGAATGGAAGTTTAAAGCTGTTGGGCAAGGTTACGCGGGCGGATTAGCTCCGTTGGCGCGTGGCTTTGGCATCCATATTTAAACGGATTTTGAGGCGGATTTGGTCATTCAAATCCGCCTTTTTTACACGGATGGGAAAATGGCTTACAGTGATTTCACCTTAAAAAAAGTGGTGCAAGAGTTTCAATTGACGCTGTCGGAAGATGAAAATTTATTTGCTGACATTCCCAGCGTGTCGCCAAGTGATTTTTTAATCGAAACGCTCAATGAAAACGTGCCGTTAGCGTTGGCGATTAACACTGAAAAAGCGCGTTCCGAACTGATTATTATCAATCTGTTTATTGAGCTGCGAAAAAAATATCACCACAAAATAAGTTTATTTTCGGGGGTGAAATTTGATGTGAATAGTGAAAAAAATCTAAATGGTTTTTGCGATTTTATTATTTCATCGTCGCCTGAACAGTTGTTTATTACGGCACCGATTATTGCCGTTGTGGAAGCGAAAAACGAAAATATCATCAGCGGTTTGGGACAATGTATTGCTGAAATGATTGCTGCTCAACAATTTAACGAAGAAGAAAAACAATCGATTTCGACGATTTACGGCATTGTGACAACGGGTAATGCGTGGAAATTTTTAAAGTTACAACATCGTACCGTGTCGATTGATTCAAAGGAATATCACATTGATAATACCGCAAAAATTTTAGGCATTCTCGCCGCTATGATTGAACAAAAGGCGTAAATGATGCAAATATGGGTCGATGCGGACGGGTGTCCGAAAGCGATTAAAGATATTTTGTTTCGTGTAGCAAATCGAACCGAAATTTTGACGACGTTGGTGGCGAATCAAACACTGGCAATGCCGCCGTCACGGTTTATCAAAATGTTGCGGGTGAAATCGGGCTACGACGTGGCGGATAATGAAATCGTGAAACGATTAAGTCGCGGGGATTTGGTGATTACGGGCGATATTCCGTTGGCGAATGATGTGATTGAAAAAGGCGGTCACGCTATCAATCCGCGCGGCGAACTTTACACGCTTGAAAATATCAAAGAGCGTTTAAATATGCGTGATTTTATGGATAATTTACGCAGCAGCGGGATTCACACTGGCGGTTATGCGCCGCAAAATTCACAAGATGTTCAAGCGTTCGCCAATCAATTAGACAATTTTTTAGCGCATCGTTAAATCAAAAAATTTCTCCTCTTTTTCAATTTCCCCACTTATTTCAAATTTAAAAAACATGACAAAAAAATTACTCACGCATTTCAACGCAGCGGGTGACGCGCACATGGTTGATGTCGGCGACAAAGATTTCACCCAGCGCGTGGCGATTACCGAAGGATTTATTCATTTGCAACCAGCGACGTTGGCGTTGATTCTCTCTGGTGAACACAAAAAAGGTGATGTCCTCGGCATTGCGCGAATTGCGGGCATTATGGCGAGTAAACGCACCGCTGATTTGATTCCGTTGTGTCATCCGTTGCCGCTGACGCACGTTGAAATTATCTTAACGCCAGAACTCGAAAATCAGCGCATTCGTTGCCAAACGACGGCAAAAACACACGGTCAAACGGGTGTCGAAATGGAGGCGTTAACCGCCACACAAATCACGCTGCTGACCATTTACGATATGTGTAAAGCGGTAGATCGTGGCATGGTGATTAACGGCGTGCGCTTGCTTGAAAAATCGGGCGGAAAATCGGGAACTTGGTACGCAGATAGCACAATTTAATTTAATTCAAACTCACGGGAAACCAACATGGCTCTGAACATTCACGAATTAGCAACCGCCTGTGGCGCGACGATGGAAGGCGATAACCCCGCGCAAATCATTACGGCGACAAACGATATTACCGCCGCGCAAATTGGACAAGTGACGCAATTGACGCAGGCGCGTTATCGCCATTATTTGCAAACGTCACAGGCTTCGGCGTGTTTTGTGGCGACCGATTTTGATGCACAAAACGTCCCAGAATCGTTAGTTTTACTGCGTTGTGCGGATCCAGAAATGGCATTTGTCAATGCTGTGAAATTGTTGCATCCGCCTATCAATTATCCCGCGACGATTTCGCCGCAAGCGGTGATTTCAGAAAGTGTGATATTGCCTGAAAGCTGTCATGTTGGCGCATTTGTAGTGATAAATGAGGGCGTGGAAATTGGCGAAAATAGTGAGATTTTGGCGGGCGTTTATTTGGGGCAGAATGTCAAAATTGGCAAAAATACGCGCATTTATCCTTACGCGGTGATTTATGACGGCGTGGAAATTGGCGATAACGTGATAATTCATTCGGGGGCGATTATTGGCGCGGATGGTTTTGGTTATAAATTTCGCAACGGGCAACACGTTAAAGTGCCGCAAATAGGGAATGTGGTGATTGGTGACAACGTAGAAATTGGTGCGAATACTTGCGTTGATCGGGGCGCGTTGGGCAGTACGGAAATTGGTGAGGGCAGTAAAATCGATAATTTAGTTCAGATTGGACACAATAATAAAATCGGGCAACACGTTATTGTGTGTGGACAAACAGGCATTTCGGGGTCGTGTACGATTGAAAATTACGCGATTCTGGCAGGCAGCACGGGCATTGCGGATCATGTCAAAATTGGGCAGGGTGCGGTGGTGATGGCGCGGGCGGGTGTAGCAAATGACGTGGCACCGAAAACGCAGGTTTTTGGCAGTCCCGCAAAAGAAAAGCGGGTGGTGTATCGTGAACAAGTGGCGTTGAGTCAATTGCCGGAATTAGTGAAAACGATTAAGCAATTAGAAGCACGATTAGCACAATTGGAACTAAAAATCTAAAGCTCTATAAACAACTTAGCCCGACTTTTGAGAATGTCAAAAGTCGGGCTAAATTTAGAACCAGAACACTTTTAATAACTGGAAGAAATCTCTTTTAGTTATTGTTGTTCATGTGTTTGTTTTCAATTTTTTTGAAAACTTCTGCTTGGCTTTGTGCTACTGCACCACTTTGCAAATGTTTCGTTTCATCAGCTTTCAGCATGAAAACTAAAACAATCGTCGCTGCAATTAAGCCACCAATCCAGAACCAAAAATAATCTTTTTCTTGTGTGTCAGACATTGTTAAATCCTCGTAGTTATTATAATAATTTTTTTGTCTCTTTCTTCGAAGAGGTCGTCCTAAACGACGGCGTATTTTTATCATGAATTTAGGTATGATGTCAAAATCATAAATAAAAATTTACCTAAAAAACGAATAAATCATATCAAATGCTTTTATGAATTCTGAAAAAATTCAACTAAAATGCCATTCAACTCAATCTTAACTCGGACATTTTATGCCACAAATTATCCTAGCTTCAGCCTCGCCCCGCCGCCGAGAATTACTTAATCAAATAAATGTGCGGCATTTTGTTCAAATTGTCGAGATAGACGAAACTCCTTTTTTTAACGAATTACCGACAAATTATGTTCAGCGTTTAGCCGCCGAAAAAGCCGCCGCGTGCGTCCAAAAATTTAATCCAAAAATCCCCATTCTTGCCGCAGATACCGCCGTCGTTTTAGGCGATAAAATCATGGGCAAACCGACCAATGAAAATGACGCTATGACCATGTTGCGCTTGCTCTCCGGCAGAACGCATCAAGTATTTACCGCGATTGCGTTAGTCGGGCGCGAAAATCACACCGCCCTCAGCATCACCGACGTGACCTTTAAAAATTTATCCGAAACAGAACTCCGCGCGTATTGGCGCAGCGGTGAACCGCTCGACAAAGCCGGAAGTTACGCCATTCAAGGGCAGGGCAGTTTATTTATTGAACATATTAACGGCAGTTTTTCTGGCGTGATGGGTTTGCCGCTGTTTGAAACCGCACAATTATTAGCCCGTGAAGGCATCGAGTTACTCGCATGAGCGAAGAAATTTTAATTAACGTCACGCCACCCGAAACCCGTGTCGCCGTGATTGAAAATGGCGTGTTACAAGAACTCATTATTGAGCGAAGTTGCAAAATCGGTTTAATCGGCAACATTTACAAAGGCGAAGTATGCCGCGTGTTACCTGGAATGCAGGCGGCATTTGTGGATATTGGTTTATCACGTTCCGCCTTTTTACATTTGTCGGATTTGTGTTCTAACGAACTGGAAAAAAAAGGTTCGGCGAACATCGAACATTATTTGCGCGAAGGGCAGCGCATTATCGTCCAAGTGTTTAAAGACCCGCTCGGCAGCAAAGGCGCACGTTTAACCACCGATATTTCGATTCCGTCACGCTTTCAAGTTTATATGCCGTATTCGACTAACACTGGCGTTTCGCAGCGTATCGAATGTGCCGAAGAACGCACCCGTTTAAAAGTTTGTTTGGAGCAATTTAAAAACGAAAACCAATGCGGCGGATTCATTGCTCGCACGGCAGCGGAAGGCGTTGAGAAATCTGTGTTGCAGGCGGATATGGAATTTTTGTTGAAACTCTGGGAATCCATCAATGCGAAAATTGCCACCGCCGCGCCTAAACAATTTATTCATAAAGATTTGCCGTTGAGTGTTCGCACGTTGCGTGATTTGTACCGCGAAGGCATTGAACGCATTCGGGTAGATTCCAAAGAAACGTATGTTCGACTAGTCGAATTTGCTGAAGTTTTCGCGCCAGAAATCATTCCCGTGATTGAACATTACAACGGCGAATGCCCTGTTTTTGATATTTACAGCGTCGAAGATGAACTCGAAAAAGCGTTGGCGCGAAAAGTAAATCTCAAATCTGGCGGGCATTTGGTATTTGATCAAACCGAATCAATGACCACCGTTGACGTAAATACGGGCGGTTATGTGGGCGGACGAAATTTAGAAGAAACGATTTTTAAAACCAATTTGGAAGCCGCTCAAGCCATTGCGCGACAACTGCGTTTGCGAAATTTAGGCGGCATTATCATCGTCGATTTTATCGATATGAAAGGCGCAGAACACAGGCAGCAAGTGTTACAAGCGTTTGAACGACATTTAGAAAAAGACCGCGCGAAAACCAAAATTTCGGAAGTATCGATTTTAGGATTGGTCGAAATGACCCGCAAACGCACGCGCGAAAGTTTGGAGCATATTTTATGCGAACCTTGTTGCGCGTGCGGCGGACGGGGCGTAATGAAAACAGCGGAATCGATTTGTTTAGAAATTTTTCGGGAAATTATCCGCGAAGTTCGACAATACAAAGTTCAACAAATGTTAGTGTTAGCCTCGAACGAAGTCGTGGAAATGTTGCTCGATGAAAAAGCCGATATGTTGTCGGATTTAGAAACTTTTTTGAATGTGCAAATTAAATTCCGTTCCGAATCTGGCTACAATCAGGAGCAATACGACGTTGTTTTGTTGTAAGTTTTTATTTTTTGAAGGCTTTCGCCAACGCATTCGCCATTAAATTATTTTGTAACGGCGGCTGCGGTTTCACTTTGGGCGTGGGTTCGATTTTGCGCGATTCACGTTTCATTTCACTCGGTTCAATCGCACTTTTCATGGTCAGCGCAATGCGTTTGCGGGGCGCGTCAATTTCCGTCACCGTCACCGTCACCACATCGCCCGTTTTGACCACGTCGCGCGGATCTTTGATAAACGTATCGGCGAGTTGCGAAATATGAACCAGTCCATCTTGATGCACGCCAATATCGACAAACGCGCCAAAATTCGCCACATTCGTGACCACACCTTGCAAACGCATTCCAACTTCCAGATCCGTAATTTTTTCGACTCCCGCTTTAAATTCCACATTTTTAAATTCGGGTCGTGGGTCGCGTCCTGGTTTTTCGAGTTCTTGCAAAATATCTGTCACGGTAGGCAAACCAAAATGTTCGTCGGTGAAATTCGCGGCATTCAACCCGCGCAAAAATGCGGGTTGCCCGATTAAATCACGGATATTTTTGCCCGTGTTTTTGATGATATTTTCAACCACGGGATACGCTTCAGGATGCACCGCCGACGCATCGAGCGGATTATCGCCGTTCAAAATGCGTAAAAATCCCGCCGCTTGTTCATACGCTTTTTCGCCCAAACGCGGCACTTTTTTCAACTGTTTACGATTTTTAAACGCGCCATTTTCATTCCGAAACGCGACGATATTTTCACTCACGCTCGCCGACAAACCCGAAACTTGTTTGAGCAATGAAATCGACGCGGTATTCACATCTACGCCGACTTTATTCACGCAATCTTCCACGACGTTATTGAGCATTCGCGCCAGTTGCGTTTGATTTACGTCGTGTTGATATTGCCCCACGCCGATGGATTTGGGATCGATTTTCACCAATTCCGCCAACGGATCTTGCAAACGTCGCGCAATCGACACCGCGCCGCGCAACGTCACGTCTAAATCGGGAAATTCTTTTGCCGCCAATTCCGAAGCCGAATACACCGACGCGCCCGCTTCGGAAACGGTAATTTTGTTGAATTTCAAATCGCTGTGACGTTTCAAAACATCAGCGACCAAAGCATCGGTTTCGCGCGACGCGGTGCCGTTGCCAATGCTGACCAGTTCCACATTATGTTGAGCAATCAATGTCGCTAATTTGGCAATCGAACCGTCCCAATCGTTGCGCGGTTGATGCGGATAAATCACGTCGGTGGCAACCACTTTGCCAGTTTTATCGACAATCGCCACTTTCACGCCCGTCCGAATGCCAGGATCCAAACCCATCGTGGTTTTCGCGCCCGCTGGTGCCGCCAATAATAAATCACGCAAATTGTGGGCGAAAACCCGAATTGCTTCCGCGTCTGCCGCTTCACGCAATTGATTTTTTAAATCTAAATCCAGGCGCGTGAACAATTTCGTTTTCCAACCCAAACGCGCGGTTTCTGCCAGCCACGCATTCGCGGGTTGGGAAATATCGCCGACGTTTAATTGTCGCGCCACTTTCTGAGCGCACAATTCATGACCCAATTTTTCGTCCGACGCAGGTTGCAACGTCACCACTAAACAATCTTCATTTCGTCCGCGCAACATCGCCAAAATGCGGTGCGACGGCATTTTTTGTAGCGGTTCACGGTAATCAAAATAATCTTTGAATTTTTCGGCTTGCGCTTCTTTTCCCGCGACAACGTGAACGTGCATAACGCCTTGTTGCCAAACGTGTTCGCGCAAATCCGCCAGCAGTGGCGCGTTTTCAGATAATTCTTCCATGATAATTTGTCGTGCGCCTTCCAATGCAGCGGCTACATCGACCACGCCTTTTTCAGCATTCACATAGTTGGCGGCAAATGCTTCGGGCGCGACGTTTCGATTAGCCAAAATCTCGTGCATCAACGGTTCTAAACCTGCTTCACGCGCGATTTGCGCTTTGGTGCGACGTTTTTGTTTAAACGGTAAATATAAATCTTCGAGCAACGTTTTCGTTTCGGCAGCGTTAATGGCTGCGGTTAATTCGGGCGTGAGTTTTTCTTGTGACGCGATACTGTCCAAAATCGTGGCGCGACGGGCGTTCAGTTCGCGCAAATAGCCCAAACGTTCTTCGAGCAAACGCAATTGTGTGTCGTCCAAACCGCCGGTGATTTCTTTTCGATAACGGGAAATAAACGGCACCGTCGCGCCTTCGTCTAAAAGTGCGACAGCGGCGTTAATTTGATTGACGTGAACGGCTAATTCTTGGGCGAGTGTTTGATTGATGGTCATGATTGGATGATTTGGATTATTCGGCGTTTAACAAAATGACTTCGAGTTCTTCGGTGATTTCTTCTTGGCGATAAATTTGGGATTTGTGATGTAGTTTTTGGGTTTGTGCGTCGAGATGTTGCACCGCGCCTTCCAAATGCTGGAGTCGGCGACGATTTTCAGCCAGCGACGAAAGATAAATAATTTCGTGCAATATTGGCAGCAATACCTGTTCCAGCATTTTTACGAAAAAAAGTTCGGGCGACACATTCAACAGCGGTGCTTCTTCTTCGGTTTTGGGCGGTCGCGGCAGTGGCAAAATTTGTCGGTGTTGAATTTGATTGCTGTGCAGGTCGTGATAAACCGCCATCAACGTGCAATCAGCGTCTAAATTGTTAAGGCATTGCATCAGTTGTTCGAGCAATAGCGGCACGTCTTCCACGACATTCATGCCGTTCAAGCGTGCAATTAGCCGATAATCGTACGCTTCAGCTCGCGCAATTAACCGATTGCCGACCGCAATAATGCCGGCATACGGTTTATTTTTCAGGCTGTCCAGCAACTTTTCATTAAAATCACCACAAAATCCGCGTTCTGAACCTAGCACCAGATAAACGATTTGACCGTTATCGTCGCTGACAAAATGCGGATACGCTGCCAAAAAACGCGCAGAATTACTTTCAACGTGTGCGACCATTTGTGATTGCCAGATTTGTAACTGCGTGAGTTTATGCACCGCCATCAACGCGAGATTTTTCATGGCATTGAGAATACCGCGAATATCTTCGAGTTGGTGAATGTGTTGGTATAAATCGCGGCTTCGGCTCATTTTAGGCTAACCAATTTGTGACAGCGTGTTGCCATTGTTCATGGGAACTGTCGAGCGTTAAATCGGTATTTTTCACGCCTTGCGCGAGGCGTTCTAAAGCCTGTTCAAGGTCAGAAAATTCTAACGCATTGAGGCAATCACTGTTGAAAGCCACCAGCCACGCCAGTTGACACAAACTCGATAACGGCGTGAACCGATCTTGTTTCAGCAATTCACGCAATAATCGCCCACGTTGAATACGTTGTTCCATCGACGCTTCCAAACGTTGACCAAAACGGGTGAACATTTCGAGTTCTAAAAACTGCAAATAATCCAGTTTCATTTGTCCAGCTTGATTGCGAATCGCAGGATGTTGCGCTTTGCCGCCAATGCGTGACACCGATTTTGCAATATCAATCGCCGGACGAAAACCCGACGTAAATAAATTACTGTCCAAATAAATTTGCCCGTCGGTAATCGAAATTAAATTCGTCGGAATGTACGCGGCAATTTCGCCTTGTTGCGTTTCGACAATCGGCAATGCCGTCATCGTGCCGCCGCCGTGTTCGGGATTGTAACGAGTGGAACGCTCTAACAAACGCGAATGAATAAAGAAAATATCACCCGGATACGCTTCTCGACCCGGCGGACGACGCAATAATAACGACAATTCCCGATACGTTCGGGCGTGCGTGGACAAATCATCGTAAACAATCAGCGTGTCGCGTCCTTTTGCCATCCAATACTCTGCCAAAGCACAGCCAGAAAACGGGGCGATATATTGCAAACCAGGTAACGCATTGGCTTCGGCAACAACACACACGGTGTACGCCAATGCGCCATGTTGTTTGAGCGTTTCAATTGTGCTGACGACGGTCGAACGTTTTTGCCCAATCAACACCACGATGCAAATGACATTTTTATCTTTTTGATTGATAACGGTATCGAGCGCAATCGAACTACGCCCCAGCCCTTCATCACCAATAATCAGTTGGCGTTGTCCTTTGCCAATTGGAATCAGCGCGTCGATAATTTTAATGCCGGTGTAAAGCGGTTCATTAACGAAATCGCGAGCGGTAATCACGGGGGAATTTTTTTCCAATTTTTCGCGGGTCGAAGCCTCCGGTGGCGCGTCGCCGTCTAACGGCAAACCGAGTGGATCAATGATGCGCCCTAAAAATGCTTCGCCCACTGGTACGCTCAAAGGATGACGGGCAGGGCGCACCGTGGTTCCGGCGGTTAGCGAAGGTGTTTCATAAAGTAAAATTACGCCAATGCGGTCGCAACTTAAATCAAACACCATGCCGCGACTGCCTTCCGCAAAAATCAAAATGTCTTCAATCGCTGCCGACGGTAAACCGTTAATCCACGCAATACCGTCGCCCACCGAAACCGTTGTGCCTTGTTCTTCCATGCCCAACGCCGGTTTATAACGATTTAACCAATCGGTTTGTAACTCCAATAAATCAAATGAATTATTCAAAATCATGCGCCAACTCCGCAAAACCGCTGAGTTCGTGTTGTAAATTAGCTTGCAACACCCACGAACCCAGCTCAATTCGTAAACCCGCCAGCAGCGTGGCATCTTCGACATAATGAAACGTGAGCGGCAACACTATCAACGTCGAAAAACAGTCCGCCAATTGTTGTCGATAAATCGCATTCAGCGGAAACGCGCTGCTGATGTTGACGACGGGCGGATTTTGAAGGCGTTTAAAACTCGCATTTAACGTGTCGGGCAAGGTTTTTAATTGCTCCAACAAAAATTGCACCAATTTCGTTTCCAATTCAGCACTCGCGGTGTGTTGCACCAGAATATGAGCAAATCGAGCCGCATTTTTCAACGCGAGTTGTTGCGCGTGTTGTTCAAATTCATGTTGTTGACGGCTGAGATTCGCTTGGTTTCGTTGGCGTTCCTGCTCTAACTCTTTTTGCAGCAGGTCGAATTGCGCCCGACGTTCTGTGTCGAGGTCTTGATGCAACGCCACCAGCGCGATTTGTTTTTCTTGTTCCCACAATTTTTGCCGATTTTCATACAATTCACGCTGCGCTTCGGCTTCTTGTTGCACGCTTTGCGCTTTCGCCAACGTGTCTTCAATATGCAGTTTGCGTTGGGCAATGGTGGCGAGCAAGGGTTTATAAAATAATCGCTGCAAAATCCAAACTAAAACCAGGAAATTGAGCATTTCCAAAATAAACGTCGAAAAATCAAATTCCATAGACATAGTTATTTCACAATGTATTCAAGCAACGGATTTTTGAACAGCACAATTAACACAATTACCAAACAATAAATGGCGAGCGATTCAATCATCGCCAAACCAATAAACAATGTTCGCATGATGGATTGTTCGGATTCGGGCTGTCTCGATAAGGCTTCTAATGCGCTGCTAATGGCTTTGCCCATTGCTAACGCAGGCAGCATGGTTCCTAAGGCAATCGCAATCAGAGAGACAATACTTGAACCGAAAACAATGAGGGAAATATCATTCATAAATTACTCCAGTGGGGGTTGATGTTGTTGAGTTTGAATTGCGCTGGCTAAATAAATTAACGCCAACGTGCCAAAAATGTAGGCTTGCACAAGAGCTTCGATAATATGCAGCATTAAAATGGGAATGGGAGCTAAAAATCCCGCCACCAATAAAACCAACATGGCGGCGGTTTCTAAGCTCATCATGTTGCCAAATAAACGAATCGCCAACGCTAACGTGCGGGTGAATTCGCTGATGATGTGAAACGGCAGCAAAATGGGGCTAGGCGTTATGTAATGATGCAGGTGTTTTTTAATGCCTTGGGTTCTGATGCCAAACCAATGCACTGATAAAAAGACCAATATCGCCAGCGCAGAGGTGACGGATAAATCACGAGTTGGCGAGTGCAGCGTGGGAATTAAACTGACGAGATTCGCCACAGTAAGAAAAATCCACAGCGTCGCGATCAAGGGCAGAATACGGCGACCATGATCTGGCGCAACAGCGAGAATCGATTCATCCATTATCGTCACGATACTTTCCATTAACGCTTGTAACGGTGTGGGCAACAAGGTCAAATGGCGCGTCGAGAGCCACGCTATCAATGCCAAAACTAGCATAATCGCCCACGTCGTCATGACCGAACCGCTAATGTGTAAGCTGGAAAATGCGTGTTCCATAAATTTAGTCCCTCAATTTTTAATCAGCGAATAAACGTTGAACATTCCCACGACGACACCGGTAAACAATAAACTCAATGTCCAACGCGCGGAATAGCCGGCACTTAAACTGTCTAACCAGTGACCTAAATACGCTCCGGCAACTATCGGCAACACCATCACCAGTCCCAGCGTACCGACATAAACGGTTTGTGATAATAAGGTGGATCGCTCGTTTTGCGCTTTTTTGATGCGTTTCACTTGCTGTTCAATTTGGTTTTTTAATTTCAATGGCATTATCATTCCCACTGCAAATCGTGTTTTAAATTCTTAACTTTCTTGAGGATTGCCCATTCCATTTGCTGCAAACTATCACGAATGGCTTGTCGGCTTTCTTGTTCTTTCGCCGCTTGTTGTTCTAACAAATCGCTAATGCGGTCAAAATCGGTATCGATTAAAAAAAACCGCGTGCTAATAGTGAGTTGATTCGCGCGAAAAGAAGCCAATCCACTCGGTAAGGCTAAATAATGCCAGGTTTCATTATCCAAACGAAAACGCGATAAACCTTGCGCCAAAACAGTCATAAAATGCGCGTGATTCGCTTGAATACCAAACGAACCGCTCGCATCGACACCGACAAACGAACACACATTCGGAAACGATTGTTGTTGATTGCTGGAAAGAATATGCAGGTTAAAATTATTCATCAAGAGTCCTGCATACTGCCACGCATATAACATTGTTGCTCAGACAAATGGTCGTAATCACCGGCAATAAAGGCTTCGCAATCGGTAAGCGTTTGTTCTAATGGCACGGAAACGCCGACTTGTTTGGTGTGTTGGGCGAGAACTGAAAAAGGTTGGGTCAGATAACGCTGTAATTTTCGCGCTCGCATGACAATTTTTCGATCTATTTCTGACAATTCATCAATGCCCAGCATCGCAATAATATCTTCCAATTCTCGATAACGCGCCAAATGTTCGCGCACCGCTTCGGCAACGTTGTAATGCCGCACGCCCAAAATATGTTTATCCATCAATTTACTGCTAGAACGTAGCGGATCGACGGCGGGATAAATCCCTTTACTGGCTTGGTCGCGCGATAAAATAACGGTGGTGTCTAAATGACTGAGAATCGCGCTCACCGCTGGATCGGTCATGTCGTCAGCCGGAACATAAACCGCTTGCACCGACGTAATCGCCCCTTGGCGCGTGGAAAGAATGCGGTCTTCGAGTTCGGCCACTTCGGTAATGAGCGTCGGTTGATAACCCACAGTCGCCGGCATTCTTCCCAACAAACTGGAAATTTCGCTGCCTGCTTGTACAAACCGAAACACATTATCCATTACAAATAGCACTTCTTTGTGTAATGTGTCGCGCAGATATTCCGCATAAGTGAGCGCGGATAAACCCACCCGAAAACGTACACCTGGTGATTCGTCCATTTGCCCAAACACCATTAACGTGTCTGACATTACGCCGGCATCTTGCATTTCGCGCCACAATTCATGGGCTTCGCGGATGCGTTCGCCTACGCCTGCAAACACGGATACGCCTTTATGAATTGCCGAAACGGCGTGAATAAACTCCATCACCAAAACGGTTTTGCCTACGCCTGCGCCGCCAAATAAACCCGTTTTACCGCCTTTGATAAACGGACACAATAAATCGATAACTTTAATGCCCGTCGGTAAAATCCCACTAATTCCAGTAGCTTCGGATAATGGTTGCGGTTTGCTGTGAATGTGGCGGAATTCGGTGCTAACGAGAGGCGGCAAACCATCGAGCGGTTCGCCAAAGATGTTGAGTAATCGCCCCAAACACGCTTCCGTCACGGGAACACGCAGCGGCGCACCGGTATCGTAAACGGTGAGACCACGACTCAAGCCGGCGGTACCGTGTAACGTAATCGCTCGGGCGTGGTGTTCGTCTAAATGTTGATGCACTTCAAAGAAATACACCGTTTGATTAAAATAAGTACACAACGCTTGATGCAGCGGCGGAAGCACACTACATTCGATAATCACCACGGGACCATGTACTTCCGTAATCGTCCCGATAATTGGGAGTGTTTCTAAAAATGCAGTGTTATCCATAAAATGCCGTTTTTGCTGAAAGTGATTTTGAAGTCGTTACGTTTAAAATTTAAGTTGCCGTTATCGAACGAGCTAATCGTTCTCTGGTAACAATTGCAAAGAATTTTAACACATGAAAGATTTTGTACGCTTGAAACTTAAAGCAGCGCAAGGCTTGCGCCGAATATGCTGCTATTTTCATTTCGAACAGGTCAGACAATGCGGATTTTTTTTCAGTTTCAACGTATTAAATTCCATCGCCAATCCGTCAATTACCAATAATCTGCCCGTTAAGGTATCACCGATTTCTGCAATGAGTTTAATCGCCTCCAACGCTTGAATACTGCCAACAATTCCGACAATCGGTGAAATCACGCCGTTTGTCGAACACGTTTGTAATTCTTCGCCGTCACTTTGATACAGACAGTTGTAACACGGACTTTCGGTTTTACTCGGTGTGAAAACAGATACTTGCCCTTCAAAACGAATTGCTGCGCCCGAAACGAGCGGTGTTTTTTGTCGTACACACGCGGCGTTAATCGCAAAACGAGTAGTGAAATTATCGCTGCAATCTAAAACCACATCGGCATTTTTTACTTCATTTTCTAGTGTTTCACCTGCCAATTGTTCTTTTACCGCGCGAACATTCACGTCAGGATTTAAATTTTTTATCGTGTTGCGGGTTGAAATGACTTTTGCCACCCCTATATCTGCCGTGTGATGAGCAATTTGCCGTTGTAAATTGGACAAATCCACGCTGTCATCGTCATAAATGACCAAATGACCCACGCCCGCCGCCGCTAAATACATGGCGACAGGTGAACCTAAACCGCCCGCGCCGACAATTAAGACTTTGGCATCGAGTAACTTTAGTTGCCCGTCAATGTCGATTTGAGGAAGCATTATTTGGCGGCTGTAGCGATAAAGTTGGTTGTCATTCATGGTTTTGGAATTGGCAGTAAGTGGTTCAAATTTTTCCCCACAAACGTGGGATTGTTTTTTATTTTAATCTATCTTAGGAGTTTTACATGAAAATTACCCCATTACACGACCGCGTTATCGTTAAACGTGTTGCAGAAGAAACTACATCAGCGGGCGGTATCGTTTTACCAGGTTCTGCCGCAGAAAAACCAAGCCAAGGCGAAGTGTTAGCAATCGGTACAGGCAAAGTGTTAGATAACGGTTCAATCCACCCAATGCACGTCAAAATCGGCGACAAAGTGTTATTCGGCAAGTATTCTGGCAACGAAGTGAAAATCGACGGCGAAGACGTAATCGTGATGCGTGAAGACGACATCATGGCGATTTTAGGTTAATTCTTTTTCAAACAAACATTCTCAAATAAATTAAAGGTATTTCAACATGGCAGCAAAAGACGTTTTATTCGGTGATGACGCTCGCGTTCGTATGGCGCGTGGTGTGAACATTTTAGCAAACGCTGTAAAAGTGACTTTAGGCCCTAAAGGTCGTAACGCGATTTTAGACAAAAGTTTCGGCGCACCAACTATTACTAAAGACGGTGTATCGGTTGCAAAAGAAATCGAATTAAAAGACAAATTCGAAAACATGGGCGCACAAATGGTGAAAGAAGTTTCATCAAAAACGTCTGACGTGGCTGGCGACGGTACAACGACGGCGACTGTTTTAGCGCAATCAATCGTGAACGAAGGTTTGAAAGCGGTTGCCGCTGGCATGAATCCAATGGATTTAAAACGCGGTATTGATTTAGCTTGCACAAAAGCGGTTGAATCAATCGTTGCATCGGCTACACCTTGCGTAGACAACAAAGCGATTGCTCAAGTCGGTACAATTTCTGCGAACTCTGATGAATCAGTCGGTCAAATCATTGCAGAAGCAATGGAAAAAGTCGGCAAAGAAGGCGTTATCACCGTTGAAGAAGGTTCAGGTTTAGACAATTCTTTGGACGTGGTTGAAGGAATGCAATTTGACCGTGGTTATTTGTCACCGTATTTCATCAACAAACAAGACAGCATGAGCGTCGAATTAGACGACCCGATGATTTTGATTTATGACAAAAAAATCTCAAACATCCGTGATATGTTGCCAGTGTTGGAAGGGGTTGCAAAAGCAGGTCGTCCATTATTGATTATCGCTGAAGATGTTGAAGGCGAAGCGTTAGCAACTTTAGTTGTGAATACGATTCGTGGCATCGTGAAAGTGGCGGCTGTGAAAGCACCAGGTTTTGGCGACCGTCGTAAAGCCATGCTCGAAGACATCGCTGTTTTAACAAACGGTACGGTGATTTCAGAAGAAATCGGTTTGAGTTTGGAAAAAGCAGAACTCGCACAACTTGGTACTGCAAAACGTGTTCAAATCACCAAAGACAACACCACTATCATTGATGGTTACGGTTCAGAAGATGCGATTAAAGGTCGTGTTGCTCAAATTCGCGCTCAAGCTGAAGAATCAACCTCTGATTACGACAAAGAAAAATTGCAAGAACGTTTAGCTAAATTGGCTGGCGGCGTTGCGGTTATCAAAGTCGGCGCGGCAACTGAAATCGAAATGAAAGAGAAAAAAGCGCGTGTTGAAGATGCGTTGCATTCAACTCGTGCAGCGGTTGAAGAAGGCGTTGTAGCTGGCGGCGGTACAGCGTTGGTTCGTGCGTTGGCGGCAATTAAAGATTTACAAGGCATCAATCACGACCAAACAGTGGGCGTGAACATTTTACGTCGTGCGATGGAAGAGCCTTTGCGTCAAATCGTTTCAAATGCTGGCGATGAACCTTCTGTTGTGTTCAACGAAGTTCAAAAAGGTTCGGGCAATTTCGGTTACAACGCGGCGACTGGTCAATATGGCGACATGATTGAAATGGGCATTTTAGACCCTGCAAAAGTCACTCGTACTGCATTGCAAAATGCGGCTTCTGTGGCGGGTTTGATGCTCACCACCGAAGTGATGATTGCTGACGCGCCTAGCGATGACAAAGGTCATGGTATGCCTGATATGGGCGGAATGGGTGGTATGGGCGGCATGATGTAAAAATCATGTTGGCTTAAACGCTTTTTTGGTTTGAATGACAAAAGCCCCGATTTGCTGTGAAGCGATCGGGGCTTTTTTATAACTCAATGTTCAAGTTTTTTATTCCTAGATTCTGGCTGTTTTACAGCATTATTTGACACATAAAGAGAGACGAAATAAGGATTTTCAGTCAAATTCATCCTATTTTTCACAGAATCAAACTCTGTAGCCCAGGATATTTAAAGGCAAATCCAAAAACTTGAATTGCACTTAGTTTAGAATGTGATACATTGCGCCACACTTGATGAAATTCAAGTCATTCTACAACACAATTAAAGGTATTCTATGAAAATGAAACAAACTGCATTGTTGTCGTTCTTCCTTGTCACTGCTGCTACCAGTGCTGTATCAGACGCTATTAACTGGAACGTTAAAGACCCCGATGCAACGACAAATGGGAACATTCAGTTAGCCGTAAAGTACATGAAGTCTAGTACTACTACTGCGCCTACGAAAAATTTATCAGATGCCGCTGTAATCTTGAAAACACCTTGGAAATACTACGGTCAAACGCATTGCTTCAATGGCACTGTGGCTGTAGTTGAGGATCAACCGCCAGGCAGTGATGTTTCCAAATTATTGGGTGGTGGCGAAACCTCGGAAGTCGTTATTCAAACCCCCGATGAATCACTTGTTGATTTCTTTGCTATGGGAAGTTCAGGAACTTTGAGGATTGGAGATACTACTACAGTTTGCGGGCTACCCGTTGGACGCATGGAAGTTCCAAACGCAGTAGGTGCCAGCTCCCGTCTAATCGTTGTTGGGGTTATGCGCTAACCCATCCATCAAGCGGGACTGGCGAAACATCGTGCCTCGATTTAAGTTTGTCGCCAGTCCCTTATGTCAAACGTTAGGTAATGAGAAATTCTCAATAGAATTAACACAAAAAGCCCCGATTGCATCACGCCGTCGGGGCTTTTTTGTGTAGAATTGCCGCATGAAAAAATTCTTAAAAAAATCAAACCAATCAACAACCCTCTACAACGGCAATTGCTTCGATTGCTTATCTGATATTCAAGACGAATCGGTTGATTTAATTTTCGCAGACCCACCGTATAACATTGGCAAAAAATTCGGTGGTTTTGTTGATTCGTGGGCATCTGACAAACATTATGCTGAATGGTGTTACCAATGGTTAGAATTGTGTTTGCAAAAACTCAAACCAAACGGCAGTTTGTACGTTATGACCAGCACCCAAGCCATGCCGTATCTTGATTTGTGGCTCAGAGAACGCATTACGGTTTTATCGAGAATTGTGTGGCATTACGACAGTTCAGGCGTTCAAGCCAAAAAACATTTTGGTTCTTTATACGAGCCGATTTTGTTTTGTGTGAAAGATGCCAAAAATTACACCTTCAACGCCGAAGATATTGCAATCGAAGCCAAAACAGGGGCAACACGCAAATTGATTGATTATCGCAAACCCATTCCAACGCCTTACAACACAACAAAAGTACCTGGTAATGCGTGGTACATTCCGCGAGTGCGTTACCGAATGCCTGAATATGAACAACATCCGAGCCAAAAACCAGAAGCGTTATTAGAGCGAATCATCAAAGCGAGTAGTAACGAAGGCGATTTAATTCTTGAGCCTTTTGCGGGAACTTTTACCGCGTGTGCAGTCGCGCAAAAATTAGGACGTAAAGCGATTGGCATTGAGTTAGAAACCGAATACTTCAAAACTGGATTAAGGCGACTTGAAATCAGCAGTCATTTTGAAGGTGAAATTTTAAAACCTGTCACAAAAATTTTTGTCAGAAAAAATGGCAAAAATAACCTCGACCAAAACGGAATTTTTAATGTCTAAATACAAAATCAATCACCATTCATTTACTGCAAAAATTATCGAAATCCTTGAAGGTCATTTTGATGAGAATGCACAAGACGTATTTGAAGCAAGTCCTTTGCTTGGTTATTTGAACACCAAAACAAAATCAGCAAACAGTGGCTCAAAAGCGCGTGGTGCATTTGCCAATCATTATGCGCTGTATGTCGTTATTGAGGATTACATCGCGAAAGGATTTTTAGAAAATAGCGAAGGTTATTCAAAATATGAAGGCGCGAGATTTACCGACCTTTTTCAACGACAACGTGAATTACCTTTTGGTGCAAAATTACAAAATCATGCGTTGAATGCGCGTTTGAACGATGAGTTTAAAAAATTCTATCCAACATTGGATAAACAACCAATTATTCGAGATTTAGAAAAACAACGTTATTGGATTCAAGACGATTTGCTTCAGGTTGAAATTCGTCGAAAAGATGGTGTCGATTGCAGTTACAACATTGCTCGTGCAGTTATTGAAATTATCGATGCTTATGTTGCAACGAAAAAAGCGGCATTTGAGGATTTTCTTGAAACATGCCGTCAAATTTCAGAACTTGGCAAAACAAATCCCGAACAAGCCATTGATTTTGTAATTGAACAATTAAAACCAACGGTTGATGCGCGTGTTTTTGAAATTGTGAGTTATGCAGTTTTAAAAGCAAAATATGGACAACAAACTGTTTGGTTAGGTGAAGAAAAAGATACCGTCACAGAAGAAGCATTGATTTTGTACAAAACGGGACGCACGAATGCAAATGATGGCGGAATTGATTTTGTGATGAAACCGTTAGGGCGTTTCTTTCAAGTTACCGAAACCATTGACGTGACAAAATACTTCCTTGATATAGATAAAGTTCAACGCTTTCCAATTACGTTTGTGGTGAAGTCTGACGAAACTGTTGAACAAATCAGCAACACAATTCGTTTGCAAGCGGTTTCAAAATACAAAATTGAATCGGTCGTTGATTTGTATATGGCGGCAATTGAAGAAATTATTAACACGCAAAATTTAGTTGATGCGTTTTCGGAAGTTATCAAATTAGGTCAATTGCAAGAAGTTATGGACGAAATTGTTTTGCAGAGCAAAGTTGAATTTAATTACAACGATGATGACAAAAACGAAGCAGTGGATGTTTAACTTTGATTTCAGAAGAAATCGGTTTGAGTTTAGAAAAAGCAGAACTCGCGCAATTGGGTACTGCAAAACGTGTTCAAATCACGAAAGACAACACCACCATTATTGACGGTTACGGTTCAGAAGACGCAATCAAAGCTCGCGTTGCTCAAATCCGCGCTCAAGCTGAAGAATCAACCTCTGATTATGACAAAGAAAAATTGCAAGAACGTTTAGCTAAATTGGCTGGCGGTGTTGCAGTGATTAAAGTCGGTGCGGCAACTGAAATCGAAATGAAAGAGAAAAAAGCTCGCGTGGAAGATGCGTTGCATTCAACTCGTGCAGCGGTTGAAGAAGGCGTTGTAGCTGGTGGTGGCACAGCGTTAGTTCGTGCGTTGGCAGCAATTAAAGATTTACAAGGCATCAATCACGACCAAACTGTTGGCGTGAACATTTTACGTCGTGCGATGGAAGAGCCTTTGCGTCAAATTGTTTCTAATGCAGGCGACGAACCTTCGGTTGTGTTCAACGAAGTGCAAAAAGGTTCGGGTAACTTCGGTTACAACGCAGCAACGGGTCAATATGGCGACATGATTGAAATGGGCATTTTAGACCCTGCAAAAGTCACTCGGACTGCGTTGCAAAATGCGGCTTCTGTGGCGGGTTTGATGCTCACCACCGAAGTGATGATTGCGGACGCGCCTAGCGATGACAAAGGTCATGGTATGCCTGATATGGGCGGAATGGGTGGTATGGGCGGCATGATGTAATTTGCTGGCTTAACGCCTTTTTGCTTTGAATGACAAAAGCCCCGATTTGCAGTGATGCGAGTCGGGGCTTTTTTGTTACAATCACCGCATCTTGTACTGAATTAACTTGAGAAGCTGAATGAAAGAAAAATTACTTTTATTGATACTGTTTAGTTTCATGTGTGCGAATAGCTATGCTGAATGTGGCATTCTTGGATTCAAACCAAAATTGTCTGACCACATGAAAAATATATTAGTCAACACTATAACTATTCCAGTTAAATCTGGAACATTGGCAAGTGTAGCCAGTTTTAAAAATTTATATATTGTTAATTCCGTGAATGAAGAGCGAGTAACTGAGACAGGAAGTCGCATAGATTTTGAGTCTTTAAAAGGCGCAACTGGACATGCTGTTGTAGATTTTACAATAAGCACTGAGTTGACTGATATTCCTACGATTGCAAATGATATAAACAGTAACTTTTCATGTATAAAAAATGGGTTAATCATTTCTAAGCCTAAAGGTAAGCTCTTTTTTTACAATGCAGGGGGTGCAGTTTTAGGCACACACGAGTTTGAACTTAAAAAAGGTCGTAATGTGGTAACGTACTGCGATATGGATGATTTTACAGAAAAGGTTGATCGCGTTTGGGTTGAAATTAATTCATGGAATGTTGAACTTTTGTCTAACAGAACTATGAGTTGGTAAATTAAACATTTTTTAATGGAAAAGCCCTGATTGCATCACGCCGTCGGGGCTTTGTTGTGTAGAATTGCCGCAGTTATTGTTTATTGAGGAGTTGAAATGAAATTAACCGCTGTTTTTCAAAAAGTGCCAGAAGGTTATATTGCTTTCGTGGAAGAATTAACAGGCGCAAACACACAAGGTGCAACGTTAGACGAAGCACGCAAAAATTTATTTGAAGCGATAAAAATGGTTGTGGACGCGAATCGCTTTTTAGCCGAAGAATCGTTGCGTGGTCGAGAATTCATCAAAGAAACGTTTGATTTTGCGGCATTATGAAACGGTTGCGTCATAGTATCCAAAACGCTGATATTTTCTAATATTTGTTAATAATCTTAATGCGTTGTTTTCAGTGAAAATCCAGTATAAAATGCACTTGCTGGCACTGTTCCTTCTGGCGAAAACCAAGCCCTTTGCCAGCAAACAAAGAGCGGAGCGGTTTTATAGCTTCGCATTGGTAGATACACCCGCTCATAACACTATTATGGGATGCAGTTAACGAAAGTTAAGAAAAAAGTATCGGCGTGACCTGTTGCGATATTTGGAACAACACGGTTGCGAATGTTTGCGCGAAGGCGGAAGTCATACGATTTATGTGAATCGGCAAGAACAAAAAGTTTCAACAATTCCACGTCATCGAGAGATTGACGAAATGTTAGCGCGAAAAATTTGTAAGGATTTGGGTGTTTCGATTTCAGTTCATTAAATTGTTAAAGCCCCGATTGCATCACGCCGTCGGGGCTTTTTTGTGCTTGTAAATTTTTACGTTACTCATCGTCTATAGACTAATAGTGTTCATTTTGCGACTATGCAAATATGAACATAAAAATATTATTCGGCAAAAATGTACGCGCATTTCGAGAAGCGAAAGGCTGGTCACAAGATAAACTTTCGGATGAATCAGGTTTGCATCGTACTTAATATCAGCGGCATTGAAAGAGGATTTAGAAAGCCACGCCATTCACATCGTGAACGAAGGGCGATTTTTTGTTGTGGTAGAATGAAGAAAATAATAATTTTTAATTTGTAGGTTTCTCATGATTCATTATTGGCGAGCGATGATGGGCATTGTCGGGCGTGAATTGAGCCGTTTTTTCACGCAACGTGAGCGGTTTATTTCAGCATTGGTACGTCCGTTAATTTGGTTATTTGTGTTTGCGGCAGGATTTCGAGCCGCGTTGGGGCTGGCGATTACACCGCCTTATGAAACGTATATTTTATACGAAGTGTATATCACGCCTGGTTTAATCGGCATGATTCAGCTGTTTAATGGAATGCAAAGTTCGTTGTCGATGGTGTATGACCGCGAAATGGGCAGTATGCGAATTTTGTTGGTGAGTCCGTTGCCGCGTTGGTTTTTGCTACAGAGTAAATTGTTGGCGGGAACCGGTGTGTCGATTTTGCAGGCGTATATCTTTCTCGCGATTGCGTGGGGTTATGATATTCGTGTGCCGTTAGAAGGTTATTTATGGGTAATTTTTCCGCTAATTTTATCGGGTTTGATGCTGGGGGCGTTAGGTTTGTTGCTATCGTCATTCATTAAGCAACTCGAAAATTTTGCAGGCGTGATGAATTTTGTCATTTTTCCGCTATTTTTTATGTCAACGGCATTGTATCCGCTATGGAAAATGAAAGAATCGAGCGAATTTTTATATTTATTGGCGCAATATAATCCGTTTTCGCAAGCGGTTGAATTGATTCGTTTCGCGTTGTACGGGCAATTTAACTCGTTTGCATTTATTTATACGGCAGTAGCATTTGTGATATTTATGTCGGCGGCGATTATTGGTTACAATCCGTCAAAAGGAATGATGACGCGCAAGGGATAATCCAGGTAAAATGCCGTCACGCTCAAATGGGCGGCTTGAAAATAATAACAATCAGAAATAAAAAGTGAGGATACGATGAGTGAACCAAAAGCCAATCCACTAGCAGGCGTTATCGCTTCGGTGATGAGTTTAAAAGAAAATAATGCGAAAGTATTTTATGGTGTGGTTGCAGGTGTTGTCGGTGTTGTTTTAGTGTTAACAATGTTGGGTGGCAATGAAAAAGTATTACCCAGTTCTGCACCAAAAAATTTAGCAGTCGGACAAAAATATACGTTACAAAGTCCAAATGCAGCGGCAGAGGATGGCGAACAAACGATTATTCGATTGGTTGCGACACCTGGTGCAATTGCAGCTTTTGATGACGACGAAAACAAAACTGAAGAGTGTCGTAAATTCCCAGAAGGTACGCACGTTACTGTTTTAGATAAGCAAGATGCTTTCGGGAAAAAAGATGTATTTGCAAAAGTTCAAATCGATGAAGAAATGTGTAACGGAACGATTGGTTGGGTTTTAGCAGTTAATCTTTAAAAATTCATGAAAAAGGTTGACGTATTAGTGATTTTTTTTTATCATGTGCAAATAGTTTCAGACATTGAAACGCGGGAATAGCTCAGTGGTAGAGCACAACCTTGCCAAGGTTGGGGTCGCGAGTTCGAATCTCGTTTCCCGCTCCAAATTTTAATTAAGCCGCGAAGTTCGCGGCTTTTTTATTTATTACTCGGCTGCGTAGCAAATCGGTTATGCAGTGGCCTGCAAAGCCATCTAGAGCGGTTCGACTCCGCTCGCAGCCTCCAAAAATATGCCGATGTAGCTCAGTTGGTAGAGCAACTGATTCGTAATCAGTAGGTCGTGCGTTCGACTCGCATCATTGGCTCCAGTAAAATCAAGCCCTGACAGCCTTTAGGTCGTCGGGGCTTTTTTGTTGGTGTGCCATAATTCCGCCATGAGAATTCAAATTTGCCGCATAGCCTGCTAAATGTTGATGTGACAAATGAGCGTACCTTTTAACCATTTCTCCATCAGCCCACCCTCCCATTTCTTGAAGTGCGTGCAGCGGCGTTCCATTTTGAACGTGCCAACTTGCCCATGTGTGCCTCAAATCATGCCAGCGAAAATTCTCAATCCCAGCTCGTTTTAATGCTTTATGCCATGCATGATTGTTTGCCCGCGTCACTGGCTCACCTTTATAGGTAAAAACAAAGGTCTTATTCCCACCTATTTGGTCACGAACTACTGAAAGCGCATCTTCGTTTAATGGCACTGCGATGGCGCGTTTGCCTTTTGCTTGGTCAGCGTGAATCCACGCGCAACGTCTGTGCAAATCCACCTGTGACCATTCGAGTTGCGTGACGTTTGTTTCGCGCAGTCCTGTTGCCAAGGTAAATCGCATCATCGCGGCTAAATGCGGCGGTAATTCTGACAATAGCACATCGGCTTCGTCATGGGTTAACCATCGCACCCTGCTACTTGCCTCTGGCAATAATCGAATATGCGGAGCTTTGTCTATCCACTCCCATTCATTAACCGCCCGTTTTAAAATTGCCCGCGTAACGGCAAGGACGCGATTAACAGTTGCGTTCGTGACTCCACCCTCAATTTTTTTCTGTTTGACCGTTTCGATAACCGTTTTATTTATCGACGACAGTTCCATACCGTGCAGGTATTGGTGAAGCCAGCGCAAATGAACCTTGTCATCACGCAGGCTTTTTTTATGAGACTGCTCTTTAAGCCAGCGCGTTACTGCATCCTCCCAATAGTAAATTGGATTGTCTCCTAGATTTACTTCACGCCACGATTGCGCTTTGATTTTATCGTGGAGTTCTTGGGCTTGCTGCTTGTCGCTCGTCCCAGCAGAATGTCGTATTCGCTGACCGTTTGGCGCGATGAAGTCGATGTAATAACAGTCGCTTCTGTCGTCCTTTCTTTTGTAAATTGCCATCTTGGTTGCTCCTTAGTGTTATCAGCTACTAAGCGCAAACCGCCGCCAGTAGAATATCGTTGTGTGATGTGTCGAACAAGATGCTGTTCAAGAAATACCCACCGCCGACCGATTTTCGCGCCTTCAATTTTTTTACTGATTGCTAACTGACGCATGGTTTCAGGGTGAACTTTAAGAAAATCAGCAGCCTGTTTTAGGTCAAATGTCACCATTTTGTTACCCCACCAAATTCGTGTTGGATTGCATTACCACGCCATTCCCATCAAATGTATTACCGTGATTGCAAAAATCGACAAATTGCCGTGATAACTGACTCACCGCATAAGAAATCTCAGCCCATTCATTAATCAGCTCGACAGGCACATTGCCGCTTTCGTCCGCCAGATACAACGCGCCTTTAATATCGTGAATGGCTTCAACAATGTTGCTAATGCTATCTTGGTGCTGTTTAATGACCCCGTTTTCGTGATTCAATAAATCGCGTGATTGTTTCAAATCCGCTTCCTGTTTTTGCAAACTCTCGATGCGATATTCCAACTGGTCAATTTCAATTTTTTTCGCGTTTAGGTCTTTGGTCACGCCATCTTTGATAGCTTTTGCCTGCTCTTTTTTGAGTTTTTCGAGTGCGTCTTGAGCATCTAATGCTTTGCGTTCGGCTTGCTGAATTGAGCTGGAGTTTTCGAGAATTAAATTCGCCCGTTCGGCTGCCAGTTGTTCACTCACGCCCGCTGTAATTTGCGCGGCAATGGAATTACGCAAATCATCGCTTTGTTGCTTGACGGCATTTAGCGTGATTTGTTTGAAATCGAGCTTTTTAGTCGTTTCAATCAGACTGATTTGCAGAGTGTCATTTTTTAATTTCCATTCATTTGCCACATCTTCAACATACTTTGCGCCGATTTTTTTACCCACGGCTAAGGCGCGAGCGATGGCTTCTTGCCAAACTTCGGGCTTGGCTTCGTCGGGAATTGACGTTAATGGGCGAAGTTGCGATTCAGGAATTTGCAATCCGCCAATTGGCGGAAGGAAACTTTCAATTCGGGCGGCGGTCGCTAATCTGTCCAGTTGGCTGAGGCTGTAATTCCACTCCTTTTCGCCATATTCTGCCCAACTCGAAAACCCCAAAGCACGCCAGCCTTTGCGGTCACGCATTTCAAGTAACATCGAGCGCATCACGCTTTCGAGCGATTTAAGTTCAGTGTGTTTTGTTCTGGCTTCTTCTGGTGTCATATCTGGCAAAAACTGTAGGTCATGGCTCATGTTCAGCTCCTGATAATGTCGTATTGTTGTTTGTTCAAACGGATTAAATCCGTGATGCGTTGGCGAATTTCGATGCGTGGCAGTTGTTGTTTTTTGCCGTTATCGATAATTTGATTGATGCTGGTTTCAATGCAAATAACCGCGCTTAACATTTCGACGCTCATTTCCTTAATGGGGCAGCCAAACGCTTTTTTAATTTCGCTACTGATAAAAATAGCAAAGCCATTAGGGCTTGATGACGCAATGCCATCGCTGCCGACATACGCGGCAAATTCGGTGATTTTGGCTTTGCGTTCAAGGTTGGCGCGGCGAGACAAATATCGCACCACACCTTCTTTTTCGATTTGTTGCAGGGCTTTTTGTTCTGCACTGATGACTGTAATTTCTTTTTTGCTCATTATTTTTCTCCGTCGATGACCACCCACCCAATGCTGAATGGGCGGTCTTTGGATGGTTAGGCTTGTTTGATTTCGTCTTGACGATTGCCGACCAACTCTTTCAAATCCGCTTTTACTTTTGGTGGCATTTCGTTGAGTAACGCCGCAATGTCACCGACGGTTTGACAGTTTTCAATTTTGACAATCCATGTGGCGTAAGGGGCGATCGTGGTTGATGTGACACTTTTGGCAAAGTGCGGCTAAATTCTGCGGGGCGTTATTTTCTGGCATTTGGTCAAGGTGTGCCGTTTCAGATCGTGTAATTTTCAATGCTCGATTGATGTGTGCATAAAATTTCTGTGTTAATTATTAAAAGAGCTTAGAATCAAAGCTCGGTTGTAAAAAAGCGGGGCGACAGCCTTTATCCTGTGTTTCTATACGAGGGTTTTTTATGTTTTCAAAAAGTAAATTTTTGACGATTGGCTTTTTATTTTGTTTGTATTTTTATGGAGTCAATCCAGCACAGGCTCTTAATTTGACTGTTAAGGTTGTAGGTAGTGGTATGGTCATGGGTAGCGGCATTTTTTGTGGATCAAAAGGTAGTTACTGCAACACATCGTTTGATAAATATGAAACGGCGGACTTACATGCAGTCCCAGATTCAGGTTATAGATTATATAAGTGGGGCGGGGAATGTTTAGGATCACCAGATGATTATTGCACTGTCTTTTTGAATCTTTCTAAGATGGCAACGGTTACTTTTGTCAAAGACATAACTGTACCCGCTATTACTAAAGCCACTGTCTCACCTACTTCGGTAGTACAAGGCAATTCTGTTGCATTTAATGTCACATTAAGTGATGTTTTACCGAATAGTTACAGTGTACAAATAAATTACGGTGACGGCTTGGTATCAATGACGGGTTCTGGTACGAGTTATAAATTAACAAAGTTAATCAGTAAGCTCGGACAGCAAGTTTTCAAGGTGGGCGTTTATGACAGCAAAAGCACATTACAAGGCAACACATTTTCAGGTAATTTTGAGATTAGACAATCTGCAGATGTAACTACGATTACGCCTGTCGTCACGCCTTCTGTTACAACCAGTTACACCAAAATTGCTAATGATGGCTCAAACTTGTTAGGCAGCGCAAAACTTGGCACAAAGCCTAAAGATTGGGCTTGTACTAAAGACAACAAAACTGGTTTAATTTGGGAAGTTAAAACTAATGACGATGGTTTGCGGGATAAAGATTGGTGGTATTCGTGGTACGAACCCGATGCGAGTAAAAATGGAGGTTCTGTTGGTTACCAAAATGGCAACGGACACCCAGAATGGTGTAAAGGTAGCAAGTGCGATACTTACGCCTACACCAATGCCGTGAATACAAAAGGCTTATGTGGCGCAAATGATTGGCGATTACCTACGAAAGGAGAATTAGAAAGTTTGGTTTATTGTTCTGATGGTAAATACAACGAATTAGCAGAGGGCGATTACGGCTCTATTTGTCTCAGTAATCAAAATACTCTAACTACAATGTCTCCGACAATTAACACGATGTATTTCCCCAACACAATGAGTTATTTTTGGTCATCCTCTCCGTATGCTTATGCCAATAAATTTGCGTGGTTCGTTAACTTCGATAGTGGTTTGAGCAATCAGCTCTTTAAGTATAGCTACAATTATGTTCGGTTAACTCACGCCGCCAACATCACGCTACCTGAGCCTGTCATTGTTACGCCAGTAAAAACCACTGGCTACACAAAAATTGCCAACAACGGTTCGACACTTTCAGATTCTGCCAAACTTGGCTCAAACCCCACAGATTGGGCGTGTACAAAAGACAACAAAACGGGCTTGATTTGGGAGGTTAAAACGAGTGATGGCGGTTATCGTGTATTGATTTTAGAAGCGAGAAATCGTATTGGCGGTAGAATTTGGACAGACAACACGTTAAATGTACCTTTGGATTTAGGTGCATCATGGATACACGGTGTGACGAATAATCCAATTAAACAATTAGCGGATAAATTTAATTTAAAAACCGTTCCGACGGATTACGATGCGCGTCAAATCTATCAAGCGAACGGCACATTACTTACCGAGGAAGATGTCACCGATTTGACCGATCGCTATGACGGTGTTTACGGTCGAATCATCGCAATACAAAAGAAACGCCGTAGTGGAAATTTGCCCGACATTTCTTGGCAAACAGCACTGGAACAAGAGTTGGTTAATGAAAAATTTACGCCAGCTGAATTAACAGAACTGTATTATTCTTTGAATACAGAGCTTGAACATGAATATGCTGCCGATTTAAGTCAACTGTCTTTATTGAATTCGGATGTTGAGGAGAATGCGTTTGAGGGGGGCGACCATTTATTTCTGAAAGGTTACGGGCGAATTATTGAACAATTAGTACAAAGTGCTACGTTGTCGTCTGATATTTTAATCAATCAAATTGTTAAATCAGTGGATTACAGCAAAACAACCAATATTAAAGTGACCACAAATCAGGCTGTATTTCAGGCACGAGCGGTTCTTGTAACATTACCCTTGGGCGTATTGAAAGCAAATACCGTAAAATTTTCGCCTCCACTGCCCATCACAAAACAAAATTCTATTAAGAAGCTCGGTTTTGGTGTTTTGAATAAAACCTATCTGCGCTTTCCTGAGTATTTTTGGGAAGATCAAGATGCAGAAAGCCAATTGGTGAATTCAATTTCCACGATTAAAGGGCATTTTGCAGAATGGTTAAATTTGTATTTCTATACTAAACAGCCTATTTTGTTAGGTTTTAATGCAGCGAAACATGGTAAAGAAATCGAAGGCATGAGCGATAAAGCGATAATTGCCGAATGGATGCAAACGTTACGCGCTATTTATGGCAATGATATTCCTGACCCCGATAGTTATCTTATTACTCGTTGGAATAAAGATCCTTATGCTCTGGGTTCTTATTCTTATGTGGGCGTTGGTGCAAGTGCCAAAGATTATCAGGAATTGGCTAAATCAGTAAATAACCAGCTATTTTTTGCAGGCGAAGCCACTTCATTTGATCACCCCGCGACGGTTCATGGTGCATTTTTATCGGGTGAACGCGAAGCAAAGAAAATAATAGCGGCTATTCCCGTAACAGGTAAATAAGGATTGTCACTGATAATCCCCGTACAATTTGGCGTACAAACCACTTTGCTCAATCAACGCATTGTGGTTACCTTGTTCACAAATTTCACCGTCTTCAAAAACATAAACGTGATTGGCTTGTTTTACCGCGCTGAGTCGATGCGCGATGATAATCGTGGTGCGATTTTTGAGAAATTCTTGCAATGCTTCATGAACTTTAAATTCGGTTTCGCTGTCCAACGCCGAAGTTGCCTCGTCTAAAATCACAACTTTTGGATTCGCGACGACCATTCGCGCAATCGCTAAACGCTGACGCTGTCCGCCAGATAAACGCATTCCGCCACGTCCGACAATTGTGTCTAAACCGTTTGGCAAATCTTTCACGGTTTCGGCTAATTGAGCAATTCCCAGCGCATTCCATAATTGTGAATCGGTGGCTTTTTTGCCGAGCGTCAAATTAGCGCGAATCGAATCATTAAACAAAATCGGATTTTGCAACACCGTCACCACGTTTTCACGCACGACATCTAAACCAATTTCTTCAATCGGGACGTTATTAAACAAAATTCTGCCCGACGTGGTTGGATATAAACCAATTAAAATCTGAATTAACGTCGATTTTCCGCCACCACTCGCGCCAACTAACGCCACTTTTGCACCCGCTTGAATGTGTAGTTGAATCCCGTTAAGAATTTTTTTATCGCCATAACTAAAATGCAAATTATCCACACGAACGGAAACGGTTTGTTTATTCGAGAACGGATTTTTATGATGTGGATAACGCGGTTCTTGGCGTAACACGGTGAGTTTATTGATGCGCGTCAACGCCGCTTTCGCGCCATAAAACGCATATTGAATGTTTAAAATTTCTTGAACGGGCGACATCATGAACCACAAATAACCAAACACCGCCAACATTTGCCCAATCGTCAAATCGGAATAAAACACCATCAACATCGCACACGCACGAAAAATATCAAAACCAAACAAAAATACCAAAAAACTCAATCGTGACGCAGCTTCACTTTTCCACGCAAACGCGCTGGAATTATCTTTAACGCTTTTCGCCAAATCAATCAATTGTTCGCAATAATGTTGTTCACGATTGCTGGCGCGAATTTGATGAATTGCTTCCAGCGTTTCGGTGAGCGATTGTTGAAAAATTTCATACGCCGAATTTTCTTTCGCTTTGAGATGTTTCACATTCGCGCCCACCACGCGAGTGAAATAAATTACCGCAGGATTGAGCAACAAAATAAACAAACCTAATTGCCAATTCATCCACAACAAAATCGCCGCTGTTCCCGTCACCGTCAACACCGCGACCAATAATTTTGCGACGGTCGAACCCACAAAATTATCAATCGTGTCCAAATCTTTAATCAAATGCGTGCTGACCGTTCCCGAACCCAAACTTTCGTATTCTGCCATCGAAATCGTTTTTAAATGCCCAATCAATTCGGCGCGAATTCGGAACACAATATCTTTCGCAATCAGCGTAAATTGGCGCGATTGCAGCACATTCAACATCATCGCGAACAAACGAGAAAGCACCGTTAACAACAACATCACGCCAATATAAAGTAGCGGCGATTGCCATTCGACGGGCGATAATGAATTGATGGTTTCCACGATAATCGCGGGTTTTTTCAACAACACTTCATCCACCAACAGCGGCATTAAAAGCGGCACGGGAACACTCACCAGCGTCGCCAAAATCGCAATCAAATGTGCCGAAATCAGCTGCTTTTTATGTTGCCGCGCAATCGACAGAATGTAACGCCAAGTGTAAATTTGAGCGGTGGTTTTCGTTGGCATAATGCGAGGTTTAACTGCTTAAACTGGCGGCTTGTTCTGCATCAAATTTTTTACGTTTATCACATTTTTCAACACAGACACACGCCGCTTTATCCATTCCGCCGCCGCAGGAACCTTTAATGGCGCGTCGTCCAAATATCACGCCCACCGCCATAATTGCAATCACAGCCATCATCAACACAAAAGTCATTATAAAAGTCATTGGTTTTCCAAAAAAATTAAAATTAAAAGTTACAGTTGAAAATCTAAAAATAAGCCGCCATTCTATAGCAATTTACGCCTCGCCCCAAACAACGCCGTACCGATGCGAACAATCGTCGAACCTTCGGCAATTGCCGCGTCCAAATCATCCGACATGCCAAACGAAAACGTCGTTAAATTCGGATTATTCAACGCTTTCACAGCGGAAACCAACTGTTGATAGGGTTCACGTTGGGCGGCAAAATCAGCGTGTGGCGCGGGAATTGCCATCACGCCGCGCAAATTAAGATTCGGTAATACTGAAATTGCCAAAATCAATTCGGGCAAATCGTTTAACGTTACACCAGATTTACTGGTTTCATCGCTGATATTCACTTGCACACAGATATTTAACGGCGGCAAAAAATCGGGACGTTGCGAACTCAAACGTTGCGCGATTTTCAAATTATCAACGCTGTGAACCCAATCAAAATGCGTCGCCAACACTTTCGTTTTATTCGATTGGATTGGGCCAATGAAATGCCACGTTATTGAAAACGCGCTCAATTCCTGTTGTTTCAGCAACGCTTCCTGCACATAATTTTCGCCAAAATGCCGTTGCCCCGCTTGATACGCGCTAATAATTGCCTGCGCGGGTTTTGTTTTGCTGACGGCGAGAAGCTGCACGGAATTCGGAACGCGCGAAAAAGTCTGTTCCGCTTGGTGAATCTGTGTGTAAATTTGTTTAAGTCTGTGAGCGATTGTTGGCATAATAGGAGCTTCTAAAAGTAAACGAGGTTTTGATTTTACCGCAAATTTGTTCCGAACTTTTTAACCTATTTTCAACTTGAACACTTCAAAAATTATGGATATTGCAGAACTACTCACTTTTTCGTTTAAAAATAACGCTTCAGATTTACATTTATCTGCTGGTTTGCCCCCCATGATTCGCGTTGATGGCGATATGCGCCGCATCAACGTTCCCGCGTTAGACCACAAAGAAGTTCACGGTTTAATTTACGATATTATGAGCGATAAACAACGCCGTGATTATGAAGAATTTTTAGAAACCGATTTTTCATTTTCGTTGCCAAATGTAGCGCGATTTCGGGTCAATGCTTTTAATCAAGGGCGTGGCGCAGCCGCAGTATTTCGGACAATTCCGTCCGTGGTGCTGAGTTTGGAAGAATTAAAAGCACCTCTATTTTTTCAAGAATTGTGCAAAAAACCGCGCGGGTTAATTTTAGTCACGGGGCCAACAGGTTCGGGAAAATCGACCACATTAGCCGCGATGATTAACCACATTAACAACAACGATTACGCACACATTTTAACCGTCGAAGATCCGATTGAATTTGTTCACGAAAGTAAACGCTGCCTTATCAATCAACGCGAAGTTCATCGCGATACATTAGGTTTTAACGAAGCATTGCGTTCGGCATTGCGGGAAGATCCTGACATTATTATGGTCGGTGAAATGCGCGATTTAGAAACGATTCGGCTCGCGTTAACCGCTGCCGAAACGGGACATTTGGTGTTTGGAACGCTGCACACAACTTCTGCCGCCAAAACCATTGACCGAATTATCGACGTATTTCCTGCTGCTGAAAAAGACATGATTCGCGCCATGTTGTCAGAATCGTTACAAGCGGTTATTTCACAAACATTATTGAAAAAAATTGGTGGTGGACGAGTAGCGGCACACGAAATAATGATTGGCACTCTGGCCATTAAAAATCTCATTCGAGAAGCTAAAGTCGCGCAAATGTATTCGGCAATTCAAACGGGACGCAATGACGGCATGCAAACACTGGATCAAAACATGAAAGAATTAGTCGATAAAGGGCTAGTTACTGCTCAAAACGCGGCGGCTAAAGCAGTCAATAAAAATATGTTTAGCTAGTAAAAACGGTGGATTTTACCTGAAATGAAATCATTAAATTCTGAACAACAAGCGGCGGTCAAACAAATTGAACGTCCGCTGTTAGTTTTGGCGGGTGCTGGCAGCGGTAAAACCCGCGTGATTACTGAAAAAATTGCGTATTTGGTGCGCCAAGGTTTGCCCGCTCGACATATCGCCGCCCTCACCTTCACCAATAAAGCCGCGCGGGAAATGCAAAGTCGCGTCAGTAAATTGCTGCACGGCACGCAAAGTCACGGGTTGCGCGTTTCGACTTTTCATTCTTTGGGCTTGGATATTCTTCGCAAAGAACATAAATCATTGGGCTATAAAGCCACGATTACCTTGTTTGATGAATACGATAAACTCACTGTTTTGAAAAGTTTACTCGCGCAAAAAACGGGTGATTATGACGCGAAACAAGTCGAACAATTTGCAGCAAAAATCGGACAATGGAAAAATGCGTTTCTGACTCCTGAACAAGCTATTGCGGTTGAAACGTTGCCGTTAAACGTAGAAATCGCGCAGGTTTACGCCGATTACACGCGCTGTTTACTGGCTTACAACGCGGTGGATTTTGACGATTTAATTTTAAAACCCGTGTTGTTATTTCAAGCAAATCCAGACGTGTTAACCAAATGGCAAAATCGAATTCGCTATTTGCTGGTCGATGAATATCAAGACACGAATTTAACGCAATATCAGTTGGTGAAATTGTTGGTCGGAACGTTGGCAAAATTCACTGTGGTGGGCGATGACGATCAATCGATTTATGCGTGGCGCGGCGCACAACCTGAAAACTTGGCGCAATTGCAACACGATTTCCCGCGTTTGGAAGTGATTAAACTTGAACAAAATTACCGTTCAACGGGGCGTATTTTGAAAGTGGCGAATCAGTTAATCGCCAACAATCCGCACGTTTTTGAAAAACGTTTGTGGAGTCAATTGGAACACGGCGAATCGTTGCGCGTATTGGCACATAAAAATGACGAAGTGGAAGCGATGCAAGTCGTGTCTGAAATTATGCACCACAAGTTAATGAATCGAACGCGCTACAAAGATTACGCGATTTTGTATCGTGGCAACCATCAATCTCGTTTGTTTGAACAGGTTTTGCGCGAACGAAATGTGCCGTATTTTATCAGTGGCGGCACGTCTTTTTTCGCTTACGCCGAAGTGAAAGATGTGTTGAGTTATTTGCGTTTGTTATCGAATCACGATGATGACGCGGCATTTTTACGAATTGTAAACACGCCACGCCGCGAAATTGGCGCGACGACATTGGAAAAATTAGGCGCGTACGCACGCGAACGGCAAGTCAGTTTATTTGCTGCGTGCGGTGAAATGGGTTTATCGACCCGTTTGCACGACGCGCCACGTTTACGTTTGCAACAATTTCACGATTGGATTTTACAAAAAGCCGCGCAGTTAAATTCGGCGAGCAATAAAATTGAATTGATTAACGAATTGCTCGACCAAATGGGTTATTCCGCGTATTTGCGTGAAGACAGTGCCAGTCGTGAAACGGCGGAACGGCGTATTAAAAATGTTCAGGAATTGCTGGCGTGGTTGCAGCGAATGGTCGAAAAACAGACGGCGGACGGCGACGAATTTTCATTGACGGAACTGGTCGCCAAAGTGATGTTGCTGGATATTTTGGAGCGTAATCGCGAAGACGAAGTGAATGACGAAATTAGTTTGATGACCTTGCACGCCGCGAAAGGGTTGGAATTTCCGCACGTTTTTTTGATTGGCGTGGAAGAGAAAATTTTGCCGCATCAAAACAGCATCGACGCGGACAGCATCGAAGAAGAACGGCGATTGGCGTATGTCGGCATCACGCGAGCGCAACGCACTTGCACGCTGAGTTATTGCACGCATCGCAAACAACGCGGCATTTTAGAAGAGTGTTTGCCGAGTCGGTTTTTGGACGAATTGCCCGCCGAAGATTTACATTGGGCGGCGAAAAATCCGTTATCCGCTGAAGTGAAAAAAAGTAATAAAGATTCATTTTTTGCGGGCGCGTTAAGTATGTTGTCGGAGGAATTGTGAAAAAACCGATTTCGATTGTGATTGGCATTGTTAACAATTCGGCAGGGGAAATTTTTATTACCCGCCGTTCCAACACCTTGCATCAAGGCGGTTTGTGGGAATTTGCGGGTGGAAAAGTGGAACGCGGTGAAACCTTAGAAATCGCGTTAGCACGGGAATTGAAAGAAGAAATTGGCATTGAAATGATTGCCGCGAAACCGTTAATCAGTTTGTCGCACGAGTATTCGGATTGCGTGGTGGAATTGCACGTTTTTTCGATTGTGAAATACGAAGGTGAAGCGCAAAGTCGGTTGAATCAAGAATGGGCGTGGGTAAAAATCGAAGATTTGGAAAATTATGCGTTTCCAGCCGCGAATAAAGCGATTTTGACCGCGTGTCGTTTGCCGGCGCATTACGCAATTTTGAACGATAACACGGGCGATTTATGGTTGAAATTAAAGGCGTTACTCGCGCAAGGTGTGACGCTCATTCAAGCAC
>Ga0265593_1000052_pt1 | contig 90843 bp, 85 predicted proteins | sample saktaG_8_FD_190136 | JGI IMG/M metagenome (GOLD analysis project Ga0265593, IMG submission 190136) | Saline water microbial communities from Sakinaw Lake, British Columbia, Canada - sak_2011_5_24_36m | ecosystem: Environmental > Aquatic > Non-marine Saline and Alkaline > Saline ... | reverse complement strand
AAACCATTACTACCATCAGAGTTACGCACCATTTGTACAGCCGTAGAAGGTGTGATGAGTTTTACAGAAATGTCGTCAATAGAACCCACCCAGTTAGCGTCTGGTGTAAAAGTAAGTGCGCCTGCGCCTGTTGCTGTAATGACTTGTGTTTGTATATCGCCTGTCGTTGTTACAGCTTGCCCTATAGCAACACCGTTTACACCACCAATACTAGGTGTAAGTGTTCCAGCTGTGGTTGTAGTCGCAGTAAAGGTTATTTGATAGATACTACCTGATACAGGTATGCTTGTGAGTGCTGTGTTGTCGAGTGTCACGGCATTTGCACCCGCCGTGTGAGTTTCAAGACCTGAACCAATCAGCCAGTTTGTACCTGTCCATTTACCTGTATCTGATGAGAAGTCTTTGTCTGCTGTCGCTATTATCATTTCAGAACCAAGTACAGCTGTGGAGTTTGTACCTTGTATGTCGAGACGCGCAGCTGGGGAGGTGTAGCCTATGCCGACATCACCATTTCCGTTAATTACAAACCTATCTGTCGTACCAAGTGCTGTAGATGATGAAATTGCAAACCGTCCACCATTACTTACGTCCATACCCATTGTCCATTTGTATGTATCACCAGAAGCACCAGAGAAACCGAGCGCGGCTTTTGTAGCGGAAAATATGTCCAGTTTGTTGTTTGCTGTTGTAGTACTGATACCGATAGTATTGCTTGTTGTTATTGCTAATAGTGGGACTGTTGTAGTACTAGGTCCGCTAGGATAAAAATGCAATGGGTGTCCTGCTGTTTGTATCCAACCAACAGAGCCAGTATCCCCTAAAAATATCTTGTTACTTGCACCACCAAACCTAAACGTAGACCAGTTATCACCAACATTAGTCGCGCCAGAAGTTCCAAGAAGATTAAACCCTACCTGACGATTAGCTACAGCGATACTAGCGAATATCTCACCCTGCAATGAGTTATCTGGTGCATAAAATCCAACAGGAAAACCCGCTACCCCACCATTATTGTATATATCAAGATTATGGCTTATGTTCGTCGTCCCAATCCCTACATTCCCCGCAAAGTACGCATTTCCTGTTGTAGTTGCACCTCCATTGATCGTAAGACCACCCGCTTGTGTACCGTTACCTATAGTTGAAGATGCGAGTGACAGTAATCCGTTAGTTAGCGTTGAGAGTCCTGATGTGAATAGAGTTGCGAGGTTTGTGTTGCCCGTTACCGCCAAAGCTCCGGTTGTTGTTGCATTTGTTGTTGTTGAGTTAAGACCTGTGAAGTTTTGGAGGGTTGTGGAGCCGAGTGCTAGGAGTTGTTGGAATTGCGACGTGTTCGAGGTAGAAGTAGCTGTGAAGTATCCAGCCAAAGCACTGGTACCGAGGTCGGATGATCCGTTTACAGAGAGTGTACGCCAAGGGGAGGTTGTGCCGATACCGAACCAACCATTTGCCGTTACGACACTAGAAAGGAGACCATTTTGCGAGTATATATCTATGTTATTCGCCGTCTGTCCAAATTCAGGAAGAAGCGCCATGGTGGTCGTTGATGTGGAACCAGATATGATTGATAGTTTTGCATAGGGCGTACTGGTAGCACCAATACCAACCATGTATGTAGTTGTAGCGAGAGTGACAGCTTCCTTTTCAATGGAAGATACCCAACCGCCACCAACAACAGACGCACCACCAGAACCACCAATTACCGCACCACAAGAAACAGATCCGTCAGCAGCGACCTGTAGGGCGTAACTTCCAGTACAATTGGCTAGCGAAGATATTGTCAGATTGGAGCTAGTCAACCTGCCCGACAAATTTTGATTACCCTGAACAGAGAGGGCGTACATTGGAGACACCATTTCACCAATCCCTACATTCCCCGCAAAGTACGCATTTCCTGTTGTAGTTGCACCTCCATTGATCGTAAGACCACCCGCTTGTGTACCGTTACCTATAGTTGAAGATGCGAGTGACAGTAATCCGTTAGTTAGCGTTGAGAGTCCTGATGTGAATAGAGTTGCGAGGTTTGTGTTGCCCGTTACCGCCAAAGCTCCGGTTGTTGTTGCATTTGTTGTTGTTGAGTTAAGACCTGTGAAGTTTTGGAGGGTAGAAGAAGCGAGTGACAGAAAACCGTTCGTGAAGGTGGAGAGTCCTGATGTGAATAGAGTTACGAGGCTTGTGTTGCCTATTACCGCCAAAGCTCCAGTTGTTGTTGCGTTTGTTGTTGTTGAGTTAAGACCTGTGAAGTTTTGTAGCGTTGTTGAACCGAGAGCTAAAAGTGTACTGGTCTGAGTTGTTGATGCGGTTAGAGTTTTTACGTCTGCTGTTGAGGTAGCTGTTAGGTCTCCGAATGTGGCGCTGTGGCCAGTAAGTGTTGATATTGTCGCGGTAGTGATATTTGCCACTGTAGCCGTTAGTGTATTCACAACGCCAGTTACAATGTCGGCGAATGTCGCAAACAGACCCTCTGTGGTTGATGTTGCTGTTACTGTTGACGAGCCGAACAAAGCTTGGTTGCCAGAAAGGTTGGTTATGACCGCTGTGTTTGCTGAGAGATTTGTTGTTGTCGCATTGGTGGTTGTTGAGTTAAGACCTGTGAAGTTTTGGAGGGTTGTGGAGCCTGTGGCCAAAAAGTTTCCTGTTGTAAAGTTTGCAGCTGTAAAATTTGTAGAATATAGATTTGTGGTAGTTGCGTTTTCAGCATTGATAGAGCCTGCCGAAATGCCATCAAAAGAAGCTGAGGATCCGCTTATTGTAGAATCTGTAATTGATGCGCCTGAAATCTTAGCAGATGCAATAGTTACTCCAGAAAGACGGTCTATACGTTGAGTGAGCGCTATTGAATTTGCAACACCGCCAGACGCAGGCAAAGAACCCAAGTTTCCATAAACTTGGGAGAATATTGAGTTTTTGAAAGTCTGAAATTGTGTGTACAGATCGTCTTTGGAAACTCCATTTTGAACCACCATACGCTCCACAACAGGATACGTGCTGTTGTTGTATATTATATTGGTTGCAGTACGGACAACTTCGGTCGTTGTTGCGTTCACGCCAAACGGCGACCCAGAGATGGATACAGGCGGGTTGTTTATGTTATTCAAATACGACGAAACTCGAGCAAGTGCTTTGTCAAAAATATCTGAACCTGTTTGTTGCTGTGTAGAAGTTGTGGTCATTATGGGACCATCCAAAGTATCAGCTGATGAAAATGCTTTATTTACGCCTGAAAAAACTTTTGACACAGAGAGACCTTCTGCAAACTTGTATAACCCGCTAAACAATCCGTTATTTCTCGCAACCTCTTTTGGTTGAGAAGGCAACGTAGTGCTTGCGTAAACTTTAGTAACTCCAATAAGAGAAAAACCAGTAAGTACAACGAATAGACATAGCCTGAGTGGCTTCAAAAAAGCTCTCCGTTGCATGCTCGAAATGTACTTTTCGATCTCAAAAATCTGCATAATTTAAATTTCCTATAAGCCAAAAAATCAACAAACAATTTGCCAACAAATTTAAAACAACGCACGCTTCAATTACACTTTATATTATATATGTAGTTTTGTATTTTCTCTGATATTAAAAGGTGCTTTGTGTGCATAACTTTTATGAAAGACGCTGGAGTAAATTTTACATTTAAACACTGAGCATATTACGCTCACTAAAAACACAAAAAGTAGATGGGTTAGGGAGTTTGAGTGAGCAAACGATGCGATGAAAATTGTTGGGTATTTAATCAGGCGCGAGGATTTGGTTTCAAGAACATTTGGATGTAAAAACGAAAAACCTGTGGTTAGGTAAAAGTGAAATTTTTAGTTTTGCAAAAACTTATAACTTCGTATATCCGATATATGTTGCCGTATATGACTATCTCGGCAAACCAATAGGGATATTCAAAGCAAAAGAAAGCGTTATAAAAAAGATAACAACTGGAGCACAAACAAATAACGCAACATACAATATCTTGCGTAATCTAGATTGACCGCTGCCACATCGCGCCACATGCACCACTTCCACTTGTGTCGCCGGCTCCGCCAACTCGGGCTCTTTTAAAACAGACCTCTCGGATTCATCACAACGCCGTTTTGTCATAAAATCTTCAACCTCACTATTTATTGCATAAACATCTTTACTGCCCTTCGCATAAGTAAGCATAGAATGTTTCGCAAATACAGACGGGGGCTTTTCATCTACTCGAACATTATTATTATTTTCCTTCACATACCCAGTTTGCACTTGTGATAGAAAGTTTGACAAAGACGCTTTTGAAATATACCAAGACCTTCCAACCTTGGCTCCTTCCAATTTTCCCGCACGCACCAGCTGTCCGAGATAATCGGAATGGTACTTATGATCCTTGGCAGCTCGCCGAGCCGATATGTATAATTTACCTCCAATAGTCAGTTCATCCATACACCAATAGTGTACCAGAGAAAAATATTCTTACCTTATATTACGTGGATAACTTACAAACTAAACCAGCAACTTTTCAAAAATGATTTTTAGTTTTTCAGGATTCCCGCTACCCTTAGACTTCTTCATTCCCTGTCCTATTAAGAATTGGATAGATGCTACCTTGCCGGCCTTGTATTCTTCAACAGCTGCTTTTTGTTCAGCAATAACCTCCTCAACCAGAGCAAGCACTGCAGTATTATCGTTGTTTTGCAAAAGACCCCGCGCAGATGCAATAACAACTGGCTCATCATCAGAAGAAACCATGGCTGCCAATACATCTTTAGCCCCTCTTGAAGACAGGGATTTGTCTCCTATAAGCATCATAAGCGCAACAAATCTTTTTGAATTATTTACAGAGACAAGCCACTCAGTTGATAACTCGCCACGTTCAATCAACCCAGCTAAATCACTCGCTATATAATTGGAAGCAAGCAAACAAAGGTTATTCCTTTTGTCCTCAGCTATTTCCAACACGTTTTTATACACACTATCAAAGAAATCGCCGAGCATTACGTTATACACAAACATATTCGCATCGTCCTGTTTAAGGCCTAATTCTAAGTACCGCGCACGGCGTTGCGCTGGCAATACAGGCAACTTAGACTTTATCGACTCTAAAGTCCATTCACTGATGTTTGGTGTGTATATTTCAGGTAAATCTGGTTCTGGGAAGTACCTATATTCGTGGGCAGACTCCTTTTCGCGCTGAGAAAAGGTTTCTTGTTTATTCTCGTCCCACCCTCTTGTTTCCTGAGATACTACTCCTCCAACATCAAGCACTTTTGCTTGTCGCTCTATCTCATGCACTATCGCGCGCTCTACTGAGCGAAACGAATTTAGATTTTTAACCTCAACCTTTACACCAAGTTGTTCAGTGGGGCTTATGGATATGTTTGCCTCAACGCGCATTTGACCCTTTTCCATATTTGCATCCGAGACTCCAAGATAGCGCAACAAAAGCTGTAGTTCTCGGGCAAAATTACCTGCCTCCTGAGCAGAATGTATTACTGGCTCTGTCACCAACTCCATCAATGGCGTTCCAGAACGGTTGAAATCTACACCACTTCCAGCCCTGTCATGAGTCGAACGAGCAGTGTCTTCTTCAAGGTGTATGCGCGTAATCTGCACACCAGCTAACGAACCTCCAGACACAAGAGGAAACGGAAATTGGCTTATTTGGAAACCCTTTGGTAAATCGGGGTAAAAATAATTCTTACGATCAAACGATGTGTTTTTAGCTAGTCTTCCATCAATCCCACAACCGACCATTAAAACTTTATGCACAGCCTCTTTATTTATCACAGGAAGAGTGCCCGGATGAGCCAAACATATTGGGCATATATTGGTGTTAGGGCGTATTTCTTTTGAATCATTCGGGCAAGCACAAAACATCTTTGATGCGGTATTCAATTCTGCGTGAATTTCCAATCCTATAGTCGTTTTATATGATGACATACAGCTCATTTTAACATAATTTTTTATAAACCCAAGACACAAAAAAGCTCCAACAAAACAAAATGGATGCGTTGAATTCTTACGACCCATTTCCAACTGTATGCGCCAGATTTGTACTCAATGTAGTTTTTAGGCTTTTTATCAAAGCATCATCTAGGACTGATACGATTTGTATAATCCGCCCACCACCAACCGAATGGGCGAATATACCCGATATTTGTTGTGCATAAAGGATATCTCGGGTATCCGATTTAGTAAAAATGATTATCTCAGGTCGCTCAAGAAGTTCTGTATTCCATTGTCCTAATTCTTTACGTACACTCACGTAATCATCGAGTGGGTTTTCTGATTCCAATGATACACAATGAAGAAGTAAGGATGTGCGGAATATGTGTTTTAGAAATTTATTTCCTAGCCCCTTACCTTGTGAGGCGCCCTCTATCAACCCCGGGATATCTGCTATAACAAAATCTCCCAGCATTCCGAGATTTGCTTCGAGTGTTGTAAATGCATATGATCCTATCTTTGCCGATGATCCAGTAAGAGTGTTTAGTAGCGATGTCTTACCTGCGTTAGGTAATCCAATGAGACCCGCATCAGCAATTATACGTAGCTCTATATGCAGATCAGCCTCTTCGCCATGCGCGCCAGTCGTGAATTCCTTTGGAGACCTGTTTATTGATGATTTGAATACAGCGTTACCTGCGCCACCGCGACCACCCTTAAGTACCAAAATCGTCTCGCCGTTCCGTAATACTTCATACGTCTCAAGCGTGCGCCTGTTTGTAACAATAGAGCCACGAGGAACATCTATATATATATCAGAGCCGTTTGCACCCTTTTTTACATTACCCTTGCCTGATTCACCGTCTATGGCTGCAAATTTCTTCAAACCTCGGTACTGTGAAAGACGGTTTATATCTGGAACAGCGCGTATAAATACGCTACCACCGCTACCGCCATTACCACCACTTGGGCCCGCAAGCTCTTTACCGCGGGTATGTAACCAGCGCACAACACCATCACCGCCGTTACCAGCTCTCGCATGTACTGTTATTTCATCTACTAAAGCCATTAATTGAGCATACCTTAACAAACAAATAGCCACAACCATGACATTAGGACTGTTGATAACTCATTAGGAATTTACACTAGCCCAATGTACCGTACAAGTAGTAGCGTACATTGTGACGTGGGTAAATAATGATAGCGCTGCGATACTTCATGTTATCGCTTTATATTTTGGATTTACATAATCTCAAGAAATTCTTATTTTCCGGTTACACCGGTTCTCTATTTTTACTCTGTTTAGTAGCACAACCAATACAGGCACTAGCCTTAACATCACCAGTAATTTCAGTCACTGGTGATCACTGGCAATTTTCAGTACCAGACGCACATCCGTTCACAAATGATAACCAAGCATGGAGTACTTATGTACATTATGTCGCTATATCGAGTACCGGCACGAGCGTCTCTAGCGCTACAGACCAAAATGTAGTTGATTTTACATCAGCACCAACAACAAGCGGTATAGAAGTAATAGAATCAGAAGGACAAGTCGATGGGATATGTAATCCTCATTACACTGGCGACCCTGTTGTAGATTTTGCTTGCATTACTTCAGCAATTGGAGAAACAAGTTACGTCACAGCGTCAGCATTACGTGCATCACAGCCTACAGGACCAACCTTGTCTGTATCCCGCAACGGCTCCATACTATCGGTAATCGCAACATTCAGTGAAGCTGTTGATTCAACTTCACAGCCCTTAGTAACATTTAGTCCCGACATTTCGACTATATCTTCTTTTAACTCTGGCGCGTGGTCAAGCAACAGCAAAACCTACACCGCCTCAACAACTGTGCAAGCCGAGCAATACAACAGCTCGATAACAGTTACAGTCTCTGGCACACAAACACAAAGTGATGCATTGCAAATTCCAACCACTTCCAGTGAAGTGTTTTATATTGATACACGCTCTCCAACCATCACGCTCGCAGGCTCTGCCTCAATGACTATTAACAACGGCTCTGTCTTTGTAGACCCTAGCGCAACATCAACTGACGCGACTGGTGGTCAAATATCCGTCGTAACAACAGGAAATGTTGATACGGCCACAAACGGGACTTACACACTTACATATACAGCAACCGACACAAACGGAAATATTGCATCAACAACTCGCACGATACTGGTACAGAGCCTACCTAGCCCTCCTGGAACAACAGATCTACAAGCAGACACTCAACTTACATCAGACACATATCGTGCTAATGTAACCACGAACAACTTCTCAACCTCAACCATCTCATTCAGTTCTGACACAACAACAGCATCACTAGATTTATCTTCTGTAATGTCGGGTACACAAGCAACCCTTCTGGGGGATATCGTTGTACTTGATAGTGCATCAGCTGGCAATATTTACGCATTACTTCCAAGTGGAACGATCATAACGACAAAAGAAGCATTGACACCATGGAACGGTATTTTTAACTTGTTCAATATTGCAAACACCTACACCAGCCCAACAGTAAGCGCAGGTAATACAGCCAGTGTTGTGTCTGCGGTTGAAATTGGGTCAAATAATACAGCGCTTTCAGCCAACACACCAGTACTGATAAAATTTACGGGGCAAACTGGTAAAAAAGTTGGGTGGTCAAATGGTGTGGTCTTCAATATAATTAACACAGTGTGTAATGACGCTAGCAACCCTACTGTCTTTAGCGATAATAACGACTGCGCCATTAACTCAGGCAATGACCTTTTAGTGTGGACGAAGCATTTTACCGTTTTTATTACCTATATTGAGGCACCTCCTCCTCCTCCTCCTCCTCCTCCTCCCGTTTCTTCTGGAGGAGGAGGAGGAGGAATTTCATTGGCTAATACAATTATTACAAGTGGAACTAATAATTTAAGCACTTCAACAAGCTCCAAGACTGTATTGTTAAACCAACCAAGCAATGCAACAACTACGGTAAATATAGATAATTCTTCGTCAGGACACGTTTTAGGTACTGCGACATATAATTTTAGAAAAGGTTTTGGTATGGGTTCAAGTGGTGAGGACGTCAGAGCGTTACAACAATTTTTGATAAGTTCGATTGGATACGATGGGCCGGTAACAGGATATTTTGGAACACTTACAAGGGGTGCGGTTATGAAGTATCAGGCACAGCAAGGTATTTTGCCTGTTAGTGGTTTTATAGGGGAAAAGACTTTAGCTTTGATAAATAAAGGACAGATACATGAATACGTGGAAGACCAGAGCAAAACTTCTGTTTTAAATATTTTTCAGCGTGATTTAGGCGTTGGTTTAAATGGAGATGACGTGAGGATGTTACAGCAAAAACTTACCAGCATGGGTTGGTATACATCACCAATAACTGGATATTTTGGAAACCTAACACGAGACGCTGTCTCATACTTTCAGATTAACTCTAAAATACAACCTACTGGGTTTTTTGGGTCAACAACACGCGCACAATTTAATCTAAACACCACTACTCCTGCGACGTTCTAGGCATGTTTAAACGACGAATACGTATTACTTTTCCATAACAGCACAGTCTTTTGTGCCTGCTTGATATTTATCTTTGTGTCCACACCACGGGCACCACCAATCGTATTTAGTCGAATCTGCGTCCCCCACAGTCCACCACATACTACAGTGATTACACCTAAAATGGTGCAGGTGTTCGACAGATCTATTCGTATCCGACTTTACCATAATGATTTACCATCTACAAAAATCTTTATTTTCCGTGACACTTCTTGTACTTCTTACCACTCCCGCAAGGACACTGGTCATTGCGACCCGCTGTCGCAGTTGTGCTTTCTTCATTTGAAGAATTTAGATCGTCTGACGACATAGAAATAGCGCTCTGGCGTTGTTCTGGAGTCTGATTGGGTACTATAGAAGAGCTCGCGGGCGTAACCATCTGACTTTGGAACATTTCCATTTTTAACGCCCCAACCCTCTCTATTACCATGACACTAAAACGGGCCTCAAGGTCGCGGAATAGACGCAACCCCTCTTTGCGATACTCCATGAGTGGGTCGCGCTGTCCATAAGCGCGCAAATTTACGCTTCCGCGCAAATACTCCATTGATTCCAAGTGATCAACCCACAACAAATCATTTACCTGCAACATGATGTGCCTACCTGCCAAAATAAGACGTTCACTGCCTATTTCTGCTTTCTTTTCGTCCAAAACCTTCTCAGAACCCTCTCCTTGCTCACGTGCGCACTCCTCTATCATATTCATTACCTCATTGGTGCTACCGAACAATGCAGCACGGCGACGCGTATACACACTTGTACGCTGTTTATCCATTACGTTGTCGTATTCAAGTACCATCTTGCGCGAGTCGAAGTTAAAACCTTCGATTTTTGTCTGCGCGGTCTCCAACGCTCGCGTTACCATGCCATTTTCAATTGGCTCATCTTCAGGAATACCAAAACGCCCCATCACACTCGCTAGCATATCCGAAGCAAATACACGCATTAGAGAATCCTCAAGCGACACGAAAAACTGCGTCTCGCCTGGGTCTCCCTGTCTACCTGCACGCCCACGTAATTGGTTATCAATACGACGCGCCTCATGTCGCTCAGTACCTATAACAACAAGCCCTCCGAGCGCCAAGACTTCTTCTCTCTCTTCTTTAGTAGCTGTTGCACCCCCCAATTTAATATCCACACCTCGCCCAGCCATGTTGGTAGCCACAGTGACACGACCACGCTTACCAGCTTGCGCTACTATTTCCCCCTCATGTTCGTGATTTTTTGCGTTGAGTATCTCGTGCGGTACACCCTCTCGCTTCAGAAAAGCACCGAGCAATTCATTCTTCTCGATTGAAACTGTGCCAACCAAAACAGGCTGCTCCTTTTCGTGCAACTCTTTAATACGGCGTGCGATTGCAGAAAATTTACCCTTTTCTGTTTGAAATATAAGGTCATTTTTATCATGACGCACCACCTCGCGATTAGGCGGAATCTCAACGGTCTCAAGCCCATAAACCTTGTAGAACTCCTCGGATGATGTTTTTGCTGTTCCAGTCATTCCAGAAAGTTTCCCGTACATCCGGAAGAAATTTTGGTATGTAATACTTGCAACAGTACGCGACTCACGCTCTACCGCCACACCTTCTTTAGCTTCAATTGCTTGATGCAAACCTTCACTCCAACGACGCCCAGGTTGCAATCTGCCCGTAAACTCATCAACAATCACAATCTTTCCCTCACGCACAACATATTCTTTGTCGCGCCTATATAATGCGCGTGCGCGTACAGCAGTCTCAAGATGATGCGCCTGCTTAATGCCTCGCTCTGTGTAGATATTGTCGATGCCAAGTTCCTTCTCAGCTCGCGAAATACCCTCGTTGGTGAGTTGGATTGCACGGTGCTTTTCCTCAACTGTGTAGTCCACATCAGGCTGCATACGCCCAGCAATATCGGCAAACGTACGGTACCAGTCTTCTGACTCAGCTGCAGGAGCAGAAATAATAAGAGGTGTGCGAGCTTCGTCGATAAGAATAGAGTCTATTTCGTCCACAATAGCAAAAGCATAACCACCACACTCAGGTAAACGCACGCGTAAATCCTCCGCGCGGTACGCTGTATTGTCGCGTAAATAGTCAAAACCAAATTCACTATTTGTTCCGTATGTTACGTCGGCAGAATAAGATTCCTTTCGCGAACATGGGCGCAGAAATTCGTGGAAGACACGGAAGCTTCCCTCTTCATCGCGCATCGCGTCCGTTTGCATATGATTTGGATCATATAGAAAAGAGCTATCGGCATTTAGTACACCTACAGAGAGTCCAAGCGCGGAATATACTTGACCCATCCAAGCCGCATCGCGTCGCGCGAGATAATCATTTACCGTTATAACGTGTACCCCCTTATCGGCAATTGCATTTAAATATGCGGGGAAAGTCGCAACTAGTGTTTTACCCTCGCCAGTTTTCATTTCTGCTATCGTTCCGCGATGCAATACAGCTCCACCAATTAGTTGTACATCGAACGGTCGAAGACGCACCGTGCGCTTCGCTGATTCGCGCACGGCCGCAAAAGCCTCAGGCAACAAATCATCAAGGGTTACACCACCAATAAAACGTTCCCTAAATTCTTTTGTCTTATTCGACAAATCTTCATCAGACAATTTTTCAAACTCCTGCTCCAGAGCATTTATTCCAGCAACCACACCACCCGCACTATTCAACAGTGCAATAGACGGATCGCCCAACAAACCTTTGAGCCAAGAAAACATATATATACGATACGACAAAGGACACCGCTATGCAAACAAAAATACTGTATTTAGTATGTACGCAAAAATCGTCCCCTGAGGGACGATTTTTTGTCTGCAGAGGAGATATATCTCCGATGCACACTATCGCTTCTTTGCTGCTTTTTTTGCAACCTTCTTAACAACCTTCTTTGCTTTCTTTTTTGCTGCCATAATGTTTTTGATTCTCGCGACTTGCGTCGCAAATTATGAAACGTTGCATCGTTCGACCGTGCCGCCGCTGCATGCCGCAGCGCAACGCTCGATGCTATGCATTTATTATCGCGCACTTTATGTGGTTGCAAATGAAAAAAATAAAAATGTGTGGATAACTTTTTTATTTGTAAAAATAAATTTTTACAAAATATTTTTTGTAAGAAGAATTTTTAGTGCGTATAAGATATGTTTTAACTAAACTTTCTCTACGCAGACACAGTGCGTACCTCTGGCTCGATTAAAATGCCATAAATTTCGTATACTTTTTTCTGCACAACTTCGCACAGAGCAAACACGTCGTACGATGACGCGCCAAAATCCGCGACCATTACGAGCGGTTGTTTTTCAAATAACCGCACACCTCCTATGCGGAAACCCTTTAATCCCAAGCCTTTTTCGAGCATGTACGCCAAAGATATTTTTACGCGACCATCTTGTTGCGAAAATTGCGGAATACCAGGTAAAAGTTGCAAAATACGCAAAGCGTCATAAGGTGAAATTACAGGATTTAGAAAAAAAGATCCAGCTGTTCCCTCTTTTTTTAAGTCCGGAAATTTAGCAACGCGTATTTCAAGAATCTTTTCTCTAATTTCTTTCGGTGTTGGAGCTGTATTTTGTGCGAACGCTTCACGCAAGTCTTTATAAAAAAGATTCGGTAACCCATTTTTTGATACACGAAATGCAACACGTAAAATTATATATCGTCCTGTTTCTAATTTGAATCTACTTGTGCGATAACCAAATAAGCATTCACCGTGAGTAAATTTTTTTATTTCTCCACTCTCTGTATTAAATGTTTCCACCCACTCAATAGTATTTGCTACTTCAGCTCCGTATGCACCGATATTTTGCACAGGTGAGGCACCAATTGTACCAGGAATACCTGATAGATTTTCAAGTCCCCACAAACCATTTTGCACTGATCCAGCCACAACAGGGTCCCACGACTCGCCTGCATTAGCTAACAATAATTTGAATTCATTATCAACGTATTCGTATTCAACACCCAACATCTCCATCTTTATAACAACTCCATTAAAACCAGCATCGTCTACGAGCGTATTTGAGCCACCACCTAACACGAAAAATGGCAAACCTTTCTCGCGAGAAAGCGCTATAGCTTCACGAATATCATCTACATTCTTAGCTCGTACAAAAACATTTGCCACTCCACCTATTTTAAAAGTAGTAAGTGGTGCCAGTTGTACATTTCTTTCTATTTGCATATATGTTATTCAATAGACATTAAGCACTGAAACATGCGCGAAGATACTGATACTTCTAAAGTACCATGCGCGGATAAATACAAAAAGGACTTGGTTTTCCCAAGTCCTTTCAACACAAAAAATATCACAGCAAATCGAGAAGCCCGTACAAGTCATTTATAACATAATCTGCACCATGTTGTTTCAAAACATCCAAGATTGGCTTACCTCGCATCATTCCAACAGCAACTACACCAGCGTTCTTTGCGTCACGCATGTCTGATATTGCATCGCCAACATAGTACGCATCCCCCAGACGCACATTGTGTTGACGACAAAAATCAACAATGCTCTCCGTCTTTATCGGCACATGCCCGTGTATTGACTGTAAATATTTATGCAAACAAATCTCCCCACACCTCCTTTCTATTTCAACACCATCGTTTCCACTCACGATCCCAATCTTAACTCCACGCTCAGAAATATACTTAATTACTTCCTCCACGTCAGGAAAAAATGATGAGTTCTCTGTCTCCACGACCTCCAGATACCAGCGATAAATATCCTTACTTGCAACGGTTATACCGTGCTTATTGTAGAAGTCTTCAATGGGTGATTCATAGGTTCTACAAAAAGATTCAAAATCCGGTGGCTGTACACCACAATTACTGAAAACATTTCTTGTGCCAAGATACTGCGCAGAGAAACTATCCAGTAAGGTGCCATCATAATCCAATAACAATGCTTTACACATAAACAACTCCTAAATGTTTAAACAAACGGATTACTTCCAATTCCAAATGTAACAAAACGCTTACTGTATAGCAAGCGTTTTGTTTTGAGTATTACACCTTAACAACCCTCGAGACAAAAGAATTTATAATCTTCTACTTGCCTGCTTGCAATTGTGTAATTAACGAATTAGCTTGTTCAGTAAAAGCCGGATTCATGTTTGCGCCACGTCTAAGAATGTTGATTGCTCCGATTTTATCGCCTGAGGCATAATACAAACTTGCATAGCGCAACCATGTTTGCGAATCATTTGGATCTTTAGTGACACGGGCTTCAAGTATCTCTTCAGCGCGCGCAAACTGTTTTGTACTTATAAGTGCCTGCAATAGCATGTCGTTATCAGGTTTTACTGTACCAAAACGCTCAGTAAGCAGACCATCTGCTTTTGCATTATTGCCTGATAAATACAACGCTGTTGCATAGTAAATACGCGCCGTATCGTATGCAGGCTCAAGGTCGAACGCCTTTCCGAGCAACAGAGTTGCATTTGCAGCGTTACCTGAAGGTACAAGATTACTCATTGCCGCCTCGAAATATATCTGCTGTTTTTTTGGAGAAAAGTTGAGTGCTTTTTCCAAATGCACTCGTCCTTGCGCGTATTGTCCTGAGCCATCAAGCAAGACTCCATAAAAAAGCTCTACCCGAGCATCACCGCGACGCGTATCTGTCATACGTTGCATGGTGCTATTTGCTAAGGAGTAGAATTGCTGTTTAATATCCGGACTTATAGACGGAGCCTGCTCTACTTGTAGAGTGAGTTGGACCAACTGCTCTGCCGTTTCTTGTTGCCCAAGAGGAGACCCTGCAATTACAGCCTTAAATTTCGATAGATTAACAGCAAGACCGTCCGCAGAGCTAGGTGCCTGAATTGCGTACACCAAACCTATTGCGTTTGTTATGCCACCAGTGTTTACATACAGGACAGTACAAATGGTTATAATAATCGCCAACGGGGCTGCAACGGCCATTCCTTCGTCACCAAGAGGTCTTGCAAGCCATGCGCGAGTAGGCATTTCTCTTTGTGAAAGTCCGTGCGCCAACGCGAGTACCGTGAAGAATTGCACGTAACTAATAAGATTGTCGAATACAAACATGTCGTGCGCAGCATAACCTGCGAGCAAACCGAGCAAGACCGCACGCTCTGCAATAGAAAGTTGGCGCGCACGTACAATCGCAAACGCAGCGGCTACAAAAAGTGAAGCAAACAGAAGGATACCCGGAGCCCCAGCAGCTGTCATCCAATCAAGAAAAGCGTTGTGCGCGCGGTCAAACCATTGCTCTTGATCATATATTACTGGATCATAATACTTGTTGAAAACATAACTGAAATTCTCCTGCCCCCAGCCAAATAATGGTTTTTCTTTGAACCCTTCGTATGCCATATTCCAAATAATGAAGCGTGTCTGCGTAGACTTATCGGAAAGCGAGATGGTTGCGAGACGGCCGAGCGCAGATGAATGTTGCACAGCCGGTATTTGTCGAACTGCAAAGAAAAGCACCAATAGTAATGCCAGCGAACCGAGTCCTATTGCAGATGCTTTGCGCAACATCTTCCACTCATGCCTACCATTCGTGGCAATTAGTAGATAGACAACAGACACTATCAGACCAGCAACTAAACCTACAACAGTCCCACGCGTCTGTGTATAGAACAAAATAAATGTGTTGAGCGCGATAGCGACTCCATAAACCCAGCGCATTTTGCGGATATTCCACTCGCGTGCGAGTAAAAACATTGCAAAGAAAATGTTGAAAAGTTCGTAGATTGCCATGTAAGCTGCGTTTCCGAGCGTACCATCCAAACGAGAGCCTCCCTGATCAATTCCTATGGCACCGCTTAATTGGAGTAAACCGTAGACACCCATTAAAGTGCTTAAACCAACACTAGTCTGCATAAAACGTGTCCACAATTTTTCCGCAGTAAGCACAGCGCTTGCGACCAAGAAATACGCTACTAGATGCAAAAGACCAATATACCCTTCCATTCGCTCAAAATTACTCCAGAAACTTTTTACTGGGTCTACACTGAACAAGACTGAAACACCAACCCACAACACAAAAGCGCCGACCGCCCACAAAACAGGCGATGAGCGCGGGCGATATTTCGGCTCTTTCAACGCCAAGATTATGTACAATCCGAAAATCAACTCAACCAAAATACGGAAAACGAAATTCTTTCCTGTTATAAACGGAAAAAACATATTAGGCACGCCGACCGAACCATTCGCAATAATAAACGGAATAAAAAGCGTTGCGAACAGACCGATAATAATACTCCAACGGAGCCACGACGAATAATTATTTTTCATACTTGAAAGTATAACATGCGACACTGTCATAATAAAAACGCCGCCTTACCGTAAAATTCGGTAGGCGGCGCGATAATAACTTCAAAAACATATTCACAAACACAACAACGGATCGGCTCCAGCACTAATCTTGTACAACGAGTATTGAAACTGGTGACGGCGTATGATTGTACTCGCCAAACGAAAAAGCTCATCAGGCGGCAAGGTAAAAACACCTTGTTGCACCATACTGTTCGCCAATACGCCACCAGATTGGAAGAATCCAAACATGTACGGATTCTCTTTAATCGAGAGAGGTAGAACGTCGGGCGAGCAAGACATTTCTGTAGAAAGTCCGAGCAATACGCGCTCATATACACCAGTCGGAAAATACTGCTCGATATGCGCACTGGCGATTCCTCCACACATCGTCCACGACCACTGGTCTTTCGGCACAGCTAATAGTTTGCGAGCAAGATTACCAGCGCTCGGTATTCTTACTAACCAATCAAACAGACGTTGCAGACGTACAACATCCGAGACGTACTGATCGTTAGCGGAAGAATCCAGATATGTAATATTACCGACCTCGCCATGCTCCCGATGCAGAACAACCGCAGTGTTGCCAACTGAATGTTGCGCAGACAACTTCAACATGACGCGGTCCCGATTTCCGCTGCCAAGCTTACGGATTACCTCCTCAATGTCTCGGCAACCGCCTTCAACATGTCGCAGAACACTTCGGTCAAAAAACGTGTCGTCAAGCTCATTGTTATTTCCATAATAGAGTCCAAAATTAGTCGCTATTGTGCCAATATCTGTTCCAAGATAAGGCGCGAGTATAGACGTCCAAGCCATAGTAGGCTTAATTACGCTATTTAACTCTAGCGTACCAATATCAGACTGTATGCTAGAAAAAGGCACCGCCAATATTTGCTCGGTACGCAATGTCATACCACGGTCAAGTATCTTCCGGCATCCTTCAATAATGAGATTGTCTGACATGTGCCGAAACAGGACATGGTCACGAAGAAAAGCGCTACCGGATTCTATCGCAAGAGTTATGCCAGAACATCCAGCTTTCTTCAACATATCCAGACGCAAGTCACCACTTTCTCCACGAGTAAGCTCAAGCCTAATTTGGCAATGGAAGTGTATGCCTACTTCATTTTGCCAAGTGCGCGAGAATTCTTCCAGCCACTTTAAATCAAAACCAAATACATCATCTTGGAAATACATCATCTTAAGTGGCCAACGCGAAATCACTGCAAGAGCCTCCGTTACCAATTCAGGGACAGGACGCACAGTGAGCAGAAAACCTCCGTGCATTTTGTTGAATTCCGAAGCGTAACAATATGTGCAGAAAAACGGACACCCAACTGAAGCAATCATGCTTTTAATCGGACTGTTCGCAAACTGCGGATATTGATCATATATAGCGACCCTGTTCGGCACAGGGAACGCTTCACTTCTTCCCTTCTTATCAAAATGCATTCCAACTGAAGTCAGCCCACGTAGCACATTTCGAAACAAACCAAACCCACACCCGCGGACTACATACTCCGCGTGGAGTAAACAATCTTCTCCGAAGTAGGTTGCATGAGGGCCACCAATTGCGACAGGTATTCCGAGAGCGCGAATATAATCACACGCATCAAACATAGGTTTGTGTGGGCCAGTCCAAATTTGAAACCCAACAAGGTCTGGCCTCCATTCATCTGCTACGCGGTACAAATCACTGAAAGTGTCGTTATCTGGAAGAACCACTCGACACTCCCACCCAACCTCGGCTGCTACGCCAGCGAGATGCATTATTCCAAGCGGCTCAATACTAGGAAGCCGCGCGACCAGCAGAACGCGTTTTAATTTTGACATGTTGCACCTGTTTTAAGTACATCTGGGTTAACTGACAAAAAATTTCAAGAACTACTACTTGGGAATGTACCACGAATGCACCACTTGCGACAATAAACAGTTGTAGAGATGAATAGGGAGCGACAACAGGTTCAACACAATAACACAAGCTACTTAATTTCTGTTCTCAACTGCTTTGATAAGTAGGAATCTGGATTTTTACGCAGTTCACTTGGAGACCCCTGTTCGAATATTCTTCCACCTTCAAGAACAATTATGCGATCCGCCTCTTCAATTGTAGTAAGCCGGTGAGCAATTATAAGAACGGTAACGGACTTACGTAATGCGCCTATAGCTTTTTTAATAAGTCGCTCTGACTCCGCATCGAGCGCACTTGTAGCTTCATCAAGAACAAGAATCGATGGTTTGCGCACCAGCGCTCGCGCCAAAACAATACGCTGACGCTGTCCGCCAGACAACATCACTCCACGATCTCCAACTATAGTCTGCATACCAAGAGGAAGTGAGTTTATAAACCCCAAGATATTAGCTTCTTTTGCAGCAGAAGAAATATCCTCAGATGACACACCTTTAAAATAGAATCTGATATTTTCTTCTATGGTGTCGTTGAGCAGAAATGAGTCTTGCGCAACATAACCTATAGCATTACGCCACTCATCCATTCGGATTAAAGAGATGTCTTCTCCGTCCAATAACACCCTTCCGCTCGTGGGCTTAAATAGGCGCAATACAATATCTGCGATTGTTGTCTTACCTGTTCCAGAAGGGCCAATAAGGCCAACTACCTCACCTCGCCCGACTGTAAACGAGACCTCTTTTAACACAGACCGGTCTTCCGAATAGGAAAACGACACATTCTCGAATGACATAACTTTATTGAAGTGAAAGTGCTTATCTCCTTGTACGGACTCTTCACGATACTGCACCAGCTTCTCCTTTAAGTTTCCCAAATGCTCAGCGTGAGGAATCAGTTCACCCATAGAATGCAAGGCATTTTGTCCTGACTCCAAATACACAAATATCTTCTGTATAAGATACAGAGTCGCAGCAAAAGAAAGAATACTGAAACCTGGGAGATTATATGTGAAGACGAAAATTATAACTATAAACAACAGAGCAAAAGGCTGAAACAAGCTACCACTCATGGATCGGATAAACACAAGACGCGTTGTTAGGTAGCGTATCGCGTGTATCATATCGACTCCTCGCGCCAACGCCGCACGCTCGCCACCTGACGCCTTAACTGATTTCATACCTGATATATGTTCTCCGAGGAATTGCGAAAAATCTTTTTCTTTGAGTACCAGCTCCTTCCCTAAATTTCTTGTGCGCGCGAAAAGTGGACGAATTATTAACATAAGAACAAAAGAACCTCCAAGAGTGCAGAGCGTAACAACCGGCGAAATACTTAACGCAACCAGTAAATAAATAAGGAAGCCACTACACGACTGGATGATTTGGCCTGTAATATCCAATAGCGCGGTTGTGCGTTGCAAATCACGCGTCAACGTGTGGTGAATCACTCCGAGTTGTTGCTTCAATAAAAACGGCCATGACGCCAACAATGAATGTCGTAACATCATCTCCATTTCGTCGCTCAAAAAATCGGATGTAATCCATCCGCGAATATAGCTGAACGCAGCCACGGCAATAGCGCGAACAAGAAACAGAATAAGCATGAACATCAACAGATATCTAAAGGAAAAAGGAATTGAAAGGAAAGTAAAAAGATTGGCGACAGTCTTGGATATAATATCAGTCGGCGCACCTGTGCCGATAAAGGACGACATTAGCGGTATAGCTATATTAATTCCTACACCCTCCAGAATAGCGCCTGCAAAACCAAGAAAAGCAAGAGCCCCCACATGTTTGCGGTACTTGGAAAACGTGTGATATATAACACGAAATGTAGATGGTATTTGCATAGACTAAGTATATGTTAGGGTGCGCATAACTCTATTTAACCACGCAAACACGCAGGAAGTCACAGCCGTAGAATGTTTATAACAAGATTATATGTTTTGGCTGTTCTTTTTAAAGATCAGGCTAAACATATTGCCATAAAACGCAGGTGATGAGCTTGCCTCATCCTTTTTTCCAACAGCAATAAGATTGGAATCCCCTATTATTTTGCGATAATCTTCAATTTCACTGGAATATGGCGTCTCCAGATAGAAATATGCAGAGTCCAGAAGGCTCATTCCTAGTTCTTTTCCCAACTCAATTATTGTTCTCTTTGGAAAATGAATCTGATGATCAGCAGTAAAAAGATTCCATTTCTCGCGGTACAATTCCGCGCAAAGGCTTTCTACATTAGGTGTTGACGTAATATACAATAGCCCGCCACTTTTTAGGAACCGCACCAGGTGCTTGAGCATTTTTTTTGGCTCCGCCATATGCTCTATCACGCCACGCAGAACTATTACATCAAAAAAAACATCGGGAAAAACTGCTTCATTCGCCTCGCCTTCTTTCACATCTAAATTGAACACCCTGCGCGCATTCTCAACAGCGGAATGGTCAAACTCTATTCCATATTTTTCCCACAACGAGCCGAATTTATTTAATAAAAAACCGCCACCGCATCCGACATCTAAAATTTTTCCGCAGCGCGCGTATTTTTCCAAAAAGTTAATTTCAACTTCATACATTTTATTTCGCGCCAGCGCGTCGGCCGGATCATTTTGAAGTTCAAAATAACCACTCGCATAAAAGAGATTGCGCCCCTTATCAGTAAGTTGAGGATCATGATAGACCAAACCACAATCATCACATTTATATGCAATGATAGGCTCTATTCTAGCCCACTCTTTTCTCTTGAGGGAACCGCATAGGTTGCATGAGACAGCGGGTATAAGATGCTCCGAAAAAGCAGCTAGTGCCGGTACTTTGTTACTTTTTAAATCCATAATTTTTCTGCATAAAGATAAACCTTGTTTACATTGCCTTTTCATTTATAACTATAACGACTTCACAACAAAGGCGCAATGTCGCGGATAAACTGCTTGAGACCAATAAACAAAAGCGTCTGAAACCCAAGAATGGTGGCGGCATCGAGATTCTTTTGCGAGTCATCAACGAAAAGACATTCTTTCGGAGACTTTTGTGCGATGCGCAAAAAGGTACGGAAGATTTCCTCATCAGGTTTTATCGCACGAATATCTGGGTCACAACTGTACACCTCAGGGTTAAAATAACCCTCTGTCTTGTGAGCAATTTTGATATGGTCACGCATCACTGGCGAAAGATTGGAGATAAGAGCAACGCTGTATTTCCCACGCAGACGACCCGCAATCTCCAACATTTCAGGATAGACACCATACGAACCTATATAAGCTTTAGAAAGCTCAGACGGCGCCAGCGCGCCAACACCATCGAGCTTAAAATGTTCCAGTATCTTCTGCCAGAACTCCTCTGTTGTATAAACACCACGGTAATGGTCGTCATATATATCACGAGCATCTTCTGCAATTTCGTCTGGGTTCATGCAGAGAGCCGTCTGTAGTGCGACTGACGCGAATGGCTCAGCTGGGTTACAAAAAACTCCACCCCAGTCGAACACCACCGTTGTAACATTGCTAGGATTGTAATTCATACAGCTATCAGCTTAAAACGTGCGCACGGAGCGTGGAGCAATAACAGGACCTTCCAGTAAAGGCTCTAGCTTTTTATAGTCTGTACCGACTGATGCAATCTTTTTGCACATACGCTCAAAGACTGACAATAGTGTGTCTATTTCCCTTTTCGTATGAGACGCACTCACGTAAAATGCGAGACCGAATAATATGCCCGCCTTATTGAACTCCTGATATATATATGTTTTTACTACACGAGACGTCCATTCATCATCAATCAAAATTTTAGCAGTAGGGTGAGGGCCGTACCCGCCAAAAACCATCGGTACTGAATTTCGCTTCGCGATTATATTTGCCTGAGAGATACAGTATTCGCCGAGTTTGTGCATATCAGCATAAAGTTTTTTCTTAGACTTCTTAAGTAGCTTGATGCTTTCGATTGCCGCGACTACACCAAGAGCGGAACCACCGTACGTCATCGACACAAATACCTCGTCCATTCTTTTCATTACTTCTGACTTGCCGCACACTATCGACAACGGATATCCGTTCGATACAGCTTTGCCGAAACACGCGAGATCTGGAACGACGCCGAAATATTCTTGAGCACCGCCGAGCGACCACCGAAATCCTGTAATCATCTCATCGAAAATAAGAATGGCTCCGTTCTTGTGCGCAATGTCCCGAACCTTTTTCAGAAAATTATCTTTCTGTGGGACATTAGAAACAGGCTCCATTATGACCGCTGCGATTTTATCAGGATACTCACTGAAGAGTCTCTCTAGAGATTCAGAATCGTTGTATACAAATTCATGAGTGAGTTTTTTTGCCTGTTCTGGTACACCAGAATTGCGCCCTTCCTTGTTTGCAATACTCCAATCCTGCCAGCCATGATAACCACATTTAGCGATATGTTCACGCCCCGCAATATGGCGCGCCAGCCGTATCGCACCACTCGTAGCATCATTTCCATTCATATAAAAACGGCTCATTTCAGCACACGGCACCACCTGTTTTAACAATTTCGCGAGCTGCAATTCATGCTCCGACGGGAGCGAAAAAATAACTCCGTTTGGAATCTCCTTCCGCACTACAGCGTCTATCTTTGGGTTAGCATAACCCAACATAACCGCACCGAGCGCGGACATCATATCAAGATACTTCTTGCCTTCCGTATCCCAGAAATAAACACCCTTTGCTTTTTTGACAGCAACAGGAGTAACGCCTACAACGTACTGAGTCGGATACTTACTGAGCGTCTGCGCGCCAGACGGAATATATTCGAGCATTTCTTTTAGTGCTTTTTTCTTGTTCATATAAATTTATTATGATGTAAATCCTCCATCCACCGCGATATTCTGTCCACTAATATAATTCGACCCGTCGGAAGAAAGAAAGCAAACAATGTCTGTCAAATCTTCCGGCGAAGCCATACGACCAAGCGGAGTTTTCGCACAATAGTTCTTTACGAAAATTGTACTTTGTCCGTCATGAAATACACCACCCGGACTTATACAATTTGCGGTAATGCCATACTCTCCCAAATACGCTGCAAAATATTTCGTGAGCTGAATAACACCCGCCTTAGTGGCACCATATACTTCGGAGTTTATTTTTGCTGGGTCATCATATATTTTTTTATCAGGCGCAACCATGCCGTAGATTGAAGCGATGTTTATTATCTTCCCCTTCTTGACCACAATCATCTTTTCTGAAAATATCTTTGAACATAAAATTGTTCCCTTGATATGCACCGCATGCACGGCATCAATATCCTCAACCTTGCGCGTTTCAAACGGCCCCTTAACTCCTTTGGCACCAGCGTTATTTATGAGCACATCTACTGCAGTACCAATATGCGACTCCGCCACATGCAGAGATTCCTCGGAAGTAACGTCAACTTTTATGTACTCGTATTGCGTGAGTCCATTTCCTTTCAGAACTGATTCCAGTGCAGGATTGATAGCGTCTTGGATATCGCTCACATATACAAACGCACCGCTAGTTAAAAGCGCTACAGCGTAAACTTGTCCAAGCCTTCCATTTGCTCCTGTCAGCAGAACTTTCTTCCCTTTCAGATCATAGATGTTTTTCATAAGTATATGGTGTCGAATACGCCGAGAAATGTCAACGAGCCTCTGGCCAGAAATAATTTATCTCGTCAATTGCGGGAATAAATTTTGGAAGTTCATGAAGCCACTGCGTCTTGCCTCCCAAATAAGAACCATTCAAGAGGTATAAAAGTTTTTTCATCATCTCTTCTTTGCAGAGAAGCGGCAGTATATCCAACTCCTCCACACTAAGCTCTTGATGCTCGTCATAGGCTGTCAGAAATACATCACGCACATGCACAGCCCTCTGTTTCATCGCGTCGGGAGAACGGTCGCCGGATACAAGAAACTGCTTTCCGAGACGGTAAATAGCATACGCCACATCTAACGCTTCGCCCCCTTCCTGCACACGCATACTGTCGAAATCAATAATAGCGGTCACAGAATCACCATTTCTATCCATAAGGATGTTGTGTGGATGCAAATCGGAATGAAATATTCTTTTGGGAAGATTATTCTTCTTGTTCTGCATAGCTTCAATAGCTTCAGCGGTTTTTAGATACTGTGGCATCTTTGACGCGACCATTCGGTCAATGTCACTTTTTTCAGTCTTTGCTTCTATAGCTTCGGCAATCAAACGCAAGTCTTCTACACGCACCGATGGAACACTATTGAAAAATGTAGCGCCTTGCTTGCTGAGTATTTCTATTTTGTCCTGGTACTTGTGCGATATGTTTTGAAAAGCTCCGTGTATCTTTCCTATTTCTCGCGCAACTGAAGCAAGTCCTTCTTCGTTCGGACTGAAATATTTGGAATCGATGAACTCAAATACCGAGTAGCGAGTTCCTTCCAACTCATTAGTAAGACCACCATTTTTATTACGGACACAATGAGGCACCTGCGCCCCAAGCTCGCGAAGCTGGTCAACAAAGTCCAGATAAAATTCTATATGCTCTTTATCGGAAAGTGTTTTATATTCACGCAACAAGACTCGCCTCTGCTCTTGCGAAGGTGAGTCAATAAGAACTTGAAAATTCGCGGAGTTTATTTCTTTTCTATCCAGCTGCGACACTTCAACTACTTTATTTTCAGGAAAATGAGTTTGAATCATCGCCTTAACACGAGGTTCTTCTGCAGACGCCAGCTTGTATTTAATTTCAGTCTCAGAAAAATTATCCTGATCAAAAAGCTCCGGAATCATCTGCGAAGGTCCTGCACTTACACTTTTAGCATCTCCCATAGTACATACAACTCACGTTAACCTACAAAGTTAACAGAAGCATCTAACGTCGCTTTTTAAGCCTTATTAGGATTACAACTATACACTTCCTCAAAAAAACTTTTCCTTACAGGAAACACTTCTCTACTTAGCCTGCCAAACCCACCAACACTATCCACAACTTGTGGAACAATAATGTGTAGGTTATCTAAACCAAAAGCAAAATAAGGCTTTCCTTCTTCATGATTGATGCTCAATAAAAACTGGCTATTTGCCTTTATTTTTTCGAGATAATACGCAACAATATCGCCACCCATTTCTGGAAACCCGTCTTGATTCATGGTTACTGTATATTTTCTGTCTTGCCCAAACATAAAGTACGGCATCACTCTCACGGCTCCATCTATACTATCTTCTCCATACAAGACTACATTGAGCCCGCTCTTTAATAGATACCAACCTTGCGCAAGGTTAGTTATCGGAAGGTCGAAGATAGAGTAATCGGATATTCCAAACCTGTGCGCGTACAAAGCAACCTTTCCCACACCAGCCCCTATTTCAGCAACAGAACCGTTTATACCAGTAATATCATGTAGCCTCTTTGCTGTATAGATTGAATAAACGTCTCTTGAGGAGAAAAAAACTCCACCAATTTTTGTTTTTATCAATCCACCATCAATCCACGGAGGAGTTATATCAACTTTTAATAGATCTTTCACAAAAGAAAGCAGTATTTCTGAATCTATATGAATAGGGTCGTTTGTTTTCCGTATCGCACCGATAGCTTCACCAAGCGCAACCATTTGGTCCTTAACGAGTACAGCACTCTCTAATGACGCAGCTTTACCAAACTCTTTTACATTAACTGAGTTGTAATCAGAGATGCCATAAGCCAAGCTTTTAGAGTGGAAGTTACACATATACTCGGCAAACTTTTTTATGTCGTTTAAATTTAAAATTTCGTATAAATCCTTGTATTTTGTTTTTTTAATTAAATCCCACAAATTACCAGTATCTTCATAAGACTCATCTGTAATAGCCATATTAAAAGCCCTCAACACTCGCTCTGCAATCAGAATATCTTCATCCGTCACATCTATTTTTACACATATAGTCTCAACATTTGGTATACCATTGACTGGAACATGTAAAAATTCTTCAATAAAAGATTTGCGCTCAAAAGCAAACTTAATCTTTAAAAAAACTCTTTTAATCACCAATATTACCCCCCCCTCTTTTAAAGCCTTTTTAATTTTAGATAAATAGTTCATAAAGATATGATACATAAAAACTCTACAATATTCCACAAAAACACACTGTGTTAGGTTAAGCAGCCTTCCAAGATGCGTTTCGTTCAACCTCTGTATTGAGTTTTTTAATCTCAGGGTTTGCGTCGAGAAATTCTAAAATATCGCGCAATGTGAACATAGAATCTTTCGGATAAAGATTTTGATACACGGACTTAAGCAATTCGTAGTCCCCGGGATAATCCAAAGTTAAACGGTATCCGGACTGATTCTTATTCGGATTTATATACTGCCCTATCTTAAAAACTTCAGGGTTCTTCCAGAAGTAAAATGTTACATGTTCGCGATGCGGTTCGCTGGTCGCCTCTTTCCAAGCTTTCTCCAGCGCATCAAAAGAAAACACCTCAGTGTCCATACCGTCAGGGTAGGTGTACGGCTCAAGATTATTTGATGAATAATCAAAATCTCCACACTTGAAATGCCGAATTGTTTCGTCGATGACTTTAGGGTCAATAATCGGGCAGTCAGAAGTCATACGAACGATAATGTCTCCAGACTTGGCGCCAAAAGCTTTTGCGGCCTGATAGTAGCGGTCGAGCACATCATTCTCACTTCCCACAAAACATGGTTGCCCAATCTTCTCAAGATAATCTGAAATCTCTTTGTCTTTTGGATTTGTCGTCGTGGCGATAATTATTTTGTCTATTTCCTCGCTGCCAGCGACGCGTTCAATCATGCACAAAAGTACAGACTTGCCCGGCTCGATATCGAGCAACACCTTCCCCGGCAATCTGGTCGAACCCAAGCGCGCCTGAATAATAGCAAAGGTGGACATATGATTTATAACTTTATTTTAAAAACTTTCTTAAGCTCTTCTATACTTTTTTCTACGCGAGGAGTTTTATTTTCCAAAATGCCACGCGTAGCTACGACACCTATTATAACCGACGGATTACTAATGTCATCAACGACAAATTCGCCACACCTTCCAACAAGCCCAAGAGAAATAATATTAACATTCAGCTCCGGAATATGTCTGCGACCGAGACTTTTACTGAAGTGACAATGCGCCCCAATCAATCCGGAAAAAATATATTTTTGCATAAAAGAAACATCGACGCGGTAGACTGTAAAATTATGATCGTTAATTATTTCATCTGAGAAACATCCCTTACCAGCATCGACCAGTATTGCACCAGGCGCAACGTCACCAAGCATATCTCTTGTGATTACACTCTTCTCGTTTGTCACACCAATAACAACCAGTGCATCTCGGCACGCCGACGTAATATCTTTTGAACCTGTTATGCTAGCCAATGTATACTCCGATTTTACCGCATTCAGTCCCGCAATAATAAGCTTTAATTTTTTCTTATCGCGCCTGAACGCTGAGATATGCGCACCTCTTTCAACAAGTTTAAGTGCAATTTTCGAGCCGAGATTTCCCATACCAATAACAGCAACCTTCATTGCACCAACATCTTTCGATACATTCTGAAATAACGTATCAACAGCATCAACAGCAAGGTCATTACCTTTATATGTAATCAGCTCCGACTTTTTGACCACCGCGCGCAGAGTCTTTTCGATATTGCCAACATCATTAGAGCCATAATAAATCCTGCGTATTTTCTTTTCATCGTCCACAAAAACATAATCGACTTTGCCGTCAACGAGCCGAGCTATCGCACGAGCTGTGGCGACATCACGAACAATAACCCCGCCGTAAATAAGCTCCGACGTCTCGCGCATAGGAGTTTCGTAGTATCTACCTTTTGTAAACAAGTCAGATGTATTACCTATAACAAAAGCCGTCGCGCGTCCGTGTGCGTTCTTTTTTATTTTATCCAATGTTATTGCAATGTTTGTTTTCATTCAATGTTTTCCCAGAGAATCGGATAGTCGGCCAGTATCTTTTCTTTCGCCGTCCTGCCGACAACCAAATCAATAAATTTAGGGAGGATTGCGCCACCCGGACCTTTTATAGACAGCATTGCCTCGGTGATTTTTTGTCCCTTTTTTATATCTATCTTTGCGTACAGTCCTTTTTTAAATTTGTTTATCGTTTCCACTTCACTGCCAATAATTCTCTTTTGTGCTTTGCCTTTAATGAGTGGGATGGTTCGACTCAATCGTACAAGCTCTTTCAATTCTTTCGGGTCGGAAGAGAGAATATGATCAGGCCCTTCCATGAAACGGTCTAGCGTAAAATGACGTTCAACAACGACTGCGCCAAGTGTGAGAGCCACCGCCGAAGCAGTAAGACCAATAGCATGGTCTGAAAACCCAACAGGTACGCCGAATGTTTTGTGCAAAGTTTTCATCGCGCACAAATTCATATCTTCCGCTGCCGCTGGGTATGACGATACGCATTGTAGAAGTATAAAATTTTTATTTCCTGAACTGCGCACCACATCTACAGCATCACTTATCTGCGAGACCGTCGACATTCCTGTGGACATAATGATCGGTTTCCCAGTCTCAGCAATACGCTTAATAAGCGGGAGATTCACCACGTCCATGGAAGCGATTTTGTAAAAGGGCGCGCCAACAGATTCCAATAATTCAACATTTTCAATATCAAACGGCGTGGAAAAAACAGGTATCCCTACTTTACGAGCATAAGCGAAAAGCTCTTTATGCTCCTTAAGTCCAAACTCCAACCGTTTAAACATATCAAAAGTGGACTCCTCGGTATCTACAAGTTCCTCCGCATAGCGATTTTCTTTTACTTTTTTTGAAAGCCTGTTCTCCGCGTAGTAACTTTGAAACTTAACCGCAGACGCTCCCGCCTCCTTGGCCGCATCTATCAACTGCTTCGCGAGAATGACTGAGCCGTTATGATTAAGTCCGACTTCCGCAATAACAAAAGCTGGAGACCCATAAGCAACTTTGTGTACACCCAGTTGCACCTCAGTGTTAAACAAATGAGTCTGAGCCTCTTTGCGGAGCTCGCTACTTTCGATCTCATCTTTTCCTGCAAGTCGCTCACCCAAATCACGTCCTTTTATCGCAAGAATCTGCAAGTCTGCATAATGATAGTCGCCACCTGTTCCAATAAGATACAACTGTTTGTATGATGCTATTTTAGCTCGCACCTGAGCCACACAATCCTCAGTGCCTTTTGTAAGAAGCGGATATACATATGGTAGCGAAACCACCTTCCCGCCACACGCCTCACCTTCTGACAAAAGCCCTACAGAAATTAGGTTTTTTATGCCACGGTCTATAAGCACTTTGTCGGGCAAAGCGTCGCGCTCGTCGCCCTTTGTGTAAGCCACCTCAAGAGTTAACACTGTTTTATCTTTAGGGAAACCAAGCGAACAGAATTTTTTCTGCTCGCTCACACGATGGAACATTACACTGTGATCATCATAATAAAGAAAGCTGTTCTTGCCCGGTATCGCCAAACTTTTTTTAGCGGCGATAAAAATAAGCTTGGCACCGCGATACTGTAGAGAATTATTTATGCCTAAAAATTTCGCCAGCATGGACAGTGGCATCGTGGATACTATCTTATCATTCCTTCCGACCAACACTTTCTTTTTGCCAAAAACAAACGCCTCAATGTTGCCGTCCTTTTTTTCAATACCGGTCAGAGGACTGTTCATGCGTAAAACTCCACCGGACTCAATAAACTTTTTTGCCATGCGCTCAAGTATAGAACCAGCGCCAGCCTTACCAACAGCACTCCACTGCCCAGCATGAAAATGCCCACTGCTTCTGCGAAAGTTTACTCGCTTCGGCGCCCAGTTGGCGGTCATATCATCGACAGAAACACCCCAAAGCTTTTCTGGATATTTTATAAAAAACATTTCCATCAAAGTCGGGCCGACGAGCTCAACCACATACTCGCGATATGTTTTTGCCTGAACCTTGCGGGTTTCATCAAGACGGGAAATTTCATCCAAAATTCGCGCCCGCGGAATTGAAGGAAAAGTACGCAATGATTCTATCGAAAGAGGATAGTCATAATACTCATCAAACTTTTCTCCTTTTACATTCTTGCCCCAGAACTCATTCTTAAAAAATAAATCGCCATATTCCGTGTCCCATATTTCCGCAAGATTCTCATCCGGCGTATGAAAAATATGAGGACCATAATCTAAATTGGGAAACTCTCCCCAACTAAAAGACCCAGCCATTCCACCCACATTAGAGCTCTTTTCAAAAATAGTCACAGCCATACCGAGCTCTGCCATGCGAAGCCCAACCGAGAGCCCGCTCATGCCGGCGCCAATAATAAAAGCTTTGTGCTTCATATCCTTATTTTTAGCTACTTTTTTTGCCATAATACAACACTCGTTTGCCTTCATGTCTAACGCTCGCCCGCCGCCAACGATTCAATCAATTGTGCAGCACGTTCGCTGGCATGTCCATCAAAGGCAAACTCCCGCTCCAGAAAGTCAGCAGCGCCCTCTGAGAGACGTCTGCGAGCATCAGGATTGCCGGCAAGCTCCACAAGCATACGCGACAAGTCCTCCTTATTCGTAGCGATACGCATAGCTCCCTGTTCTTGATATGCAGTAAATTGGTCCAGACCCTCCAGCTGACGAACTGGGGCAATTCCCAAGTATATCAACGGCTTGTCACACTGGAGCGCTTCAAGCACAGACGTCGAGTAGCACGAAACTACAACATCCGCCTTTGGGAATACACCCGACAAAGGTTCAAGCTGCATAATAACGTAAGACATTCCGGCAAAATAAGATTCTATTCTGTTGCGTACGAATGTATCTCGACTTGGTCCCGGACGGAATTTTATAATAGTTCTTGAGTTAGGTATTTTTTTCATCGCGGACGCTATGACTGAATAGAATTCCTCGATTTCATATGAATCATAATCACCTCCTGGGTAAACAGCCGGAGATATGCACAAACACGTAAATACATCTGACGCGAGTTGCGAATACTCCGACGACTTCTCTTTCTTAAGAGAGGCGTATACATCGAAACGCGGAGAGCCTATGACAATCGGAGTAGTGCCGGTGTCTCCCGATACACGCATTTTTTCTTGTATGTGCGGCCCGTATACTCCGAAGAATTCCGTAAGATGTCTGGCGTCCAACCATACCGGTTCAAGTCCATGCTGCATCTCAATGGACGGAACTCCAATCACTCGCGCCACTTGAGCGAGAATCATGAAATGAGTTTGCGTGCTTATTGTTGAACGCAACTCAACAATGTCCGGCTTCAGCGTGTTAATCATCTCAAAAGCCGAATCAATATCCTTAAGAATTTTATTTCCTACTTCGGACATAACCACATCTAGAACTCTTGAGATGATAGGCCGAAGAGAACATTTCCTAAATACGAACTGCGGTAATTCCGATTCTGATTTTATAGATTCCCACTCCTGCAAATAATGCTCCAGCGCCTTCTCTCTCTGTTTTGAAGAGCCTGAGGAAAATTCATCGATATGCATAAAGCGCATACGAAATCTCCAGATATTTGAGAAACCGGCCTTCAGACCCTGAAGCCGATCAATGAGAATTATTTCCGCGGACTCTAGGTTTTCAACATACGGCTCAAGATACTTCCAGTAGTCGCTAGAAAGAATACGCACACGCCGTGGGCGGCGCACGATACTTATAAAAAGATTAAACAGACGTATGCAAAAACTAAACATCGCGCGCTTAAAAAAGAAATAGGATACAGACGCACTCTTGTCGCGAACATCTGATTGCAGAGTGATTGGTACAAGCACACCCATTTCGTGTTCTTCTGCAACACGAGAGACGGCGTCGACTATTGCGTCCACAGTAAAACCAACGAGAGTACTGCCCATTGGCGGCCTGCCACCTATCGGCGGGAAAACTACCAGTATACGAGTCTCAGGATTATTAGCGACGACTGCGGAAACAATGTCTATGTAATACAACAAATGAGAAATGTACCACTGTAAAGACAAACGATATATCGCCCCCAACGACACCCCTCTGTAAAAGAAGAATGCCCAGCGGTCGCTGTCAAAAACGGAATCCGTCCATTCACTGTTTACAACAGCGGTCGCTATGTCCGGAGTTTTATAATGTCGCGCAGATTCAAAAGAAAATCCTTTTTCCGCCAAAGCATCTTCCACTTCAGCGTCAAGAGATAGCAACAAATACCCCTCTTCCTTGATTGACGGATTTTCTTCCAAGAAACGAACTAGCGCCTCCACATGGCCCACTTCGTACAGAAATAGTATATTTTTTTCGTTTCTTTTATATAGCATGCAGTATATCCGGCCTGTTCGTTAAATTATCTCCACAAGAGGAACTGTAACGATAAACTTTACACCGGCTTCTCGGAGCGTTTTTTCTTTCTTTAAAATAGCGTCCTTAAAGTTCCACGCAAGCAGGAAAATATAATCCGGAGTATCCGTCAGAAGTTTTTCAGGCGATACAATTGGGATATGCATTCCGGGGCTGTAGAGTCCTTGCTTTAGTGTTGTTGTATCGGTGAGGTAGTCGAGCGTTTCTGTGCCGACGCCATAGTAATTAAGCAGTGTATTTCCTTTAGCTGGAGCGCCGTACCCGACGATTTTTTTACCTTGCAACTTTAAATCCTTAAGCAGGGCAAGTACTTTATTTTTGTTGGCTCGCACGTTTTTAGCGAACGTATAATAAGCACCCTCTTCAGTCATTCTATTATCAATTTCCTGAGCGAGAATCTTCGCAACAATGTCGCTAGGCTCTCGATTTTTAGATACATAAACACGAAGCGACAATCCTTGTGTCGGTACGATTTCTACATCAAACACCCTCATGCCGGTCGCCTCCACCAAATACTTTGCGGCGTGCAGCGAGTAGAAACAAAGGTGTTCGTGGTAAATCTGATCAAAGCAACCCTCACTCAACAAATGCTTAGCCCAGTGAACTTCAAAAACAAAAACTCCATCGTCGCCAATGAGCTTCGCAACACCTTTGAACACATCACGAATCGGATCCGTATGTGCAAACACATTATTTGCCACGACCACTTTTGCCGTGCCATATTTCGCCAAGATATCGTCTGCTGTCTGCGACGTAAAAAAGGCAGGATAAAATGGCACGCCCTTTTCTTCTGAAAGTGGTGCGAGATTGTCAGCTGGATCAACATTGAGGACACGCGCGTAGTCTTTTACATAACTCAACAGCACTCCATCATTGCCCCCGATGTCTATCACTAAATCATCTTTTGATGATACCAGCGGTCTAACAACCTCTTGTGCATACTTTTTAAAATGCTCCACAGACGGCGCACTTGCACCAGTCAAAAAATGATAATCTTTGAAGAGGATTTCTGGGTCTACAACATCGAGAAGTTGGGCGAGCGAGCATGTTCTACAAAAGTAGAGCGCCAACGGAAAATACTTTTCTGGCTTGCCCAAATCCTCTTTTTTCAGATACGCGTTCGCGGGCGGAGTCGATCCCAAATCCAGCACCTTTACTAAATTGGACCCCTCGCAAACGCGACATGTAGTTTTATGAATGTAATCTCGCATACTTTATTATCCACGATCTATACAATTAATAAACAAGCGCAATGGTGCGTTAGTTTCCAATAGATAGTAACATATTACCTTAAAGGCTCATGTCCTGTAAGCAGAAACACCAAGTAACGTGTGAGGCGATCACTTTGAACCAAGAGCCATAGGGCAGGAAAAATTAACGGGTAGTATTTCCTCAGATAGACAAGAAGGCTTCTATAATATTCCTTCTGTTTCCAATCACGCTTTGTCCTACTGAAGGACACTGACTTCAGGTGTGTCGCAACCGCATCAGGAACAAGGTATATATGATATCCTGAATCATACAGACGCTTACTCATATCCACATCCAGAAAATAAAATGGGATATTGGCATCAACAATATATGCACCGAGTGCTTCGCGTCGCCATATCAAACACGGCCACGCCGGTTGTTCAACCTCAACAACATCAGACGCATCCAATCCATTATATCGATATGACTTAAAACGGCGCAGACCTAAAAAATACTTATCAAAAAATCTACCAAACAACGTCGTAAAGAAAAATTCAGACGGTGTCATCAGTTTACGATAGTACATTTGAAGAGAACCGTCTGAATTTAGCAATTTTGCGGTAGCCGCTCCTGCCTCCGGATTTGCCTCCATAAACGAAAAGAGTGCTTGCAGTGCGTTAGGATGAACTATTGCGTCTGGATCTACCGTAACAATATATTTGCCACTGGTATTCTCAAGCATTATATTTATCGCCGCCCAGCCAATATTTTTTTCATTCTGTATAAAAGTGAAATGCGGGTCATTCATTAACTTTCCACTCAATCGTTCAAACCCGCCATCAGTAGAAGCATTATCAATAACCACAATATCGTAATTAAGACCTTGTGTAGTCGATACAATAGAGTCGAGCGCTCCGGTCAAAAGATCAGAGGTGTTCCAATTTAGAACGACAATAGAAATATCTGGTACTTCTTTCATTTGTATATTGAGCCCCCACACTCATTATTAATATATTCACGCAAAGCTTCTTCCCACGAACGCATTGGAACAGAAGAAATTATTCCCTCATTATTTCCACTTTCATATCCAGACTTAAACTCTGTTGAGGCGACAGGGAGAATCTTTGCACTCGAACCTGTAATTCTTGCAATTTCTTTTGCAAAATCGTATCGCGTAGCCACGCCATTGCATACGTTAAATATTCCGCACTTGTCTTTTTCTATCAACTCCATAATAGCGGCCACCAAGTCTTTTGCATACGTAGGCGAACCAACTTTGTCGTAGACCGCGCACACATCCTGCCCACCAAGCTGAACCAGAATCTTACCGACAAACTTTTTATCCTTTGCGACACCTCCGCCAAAAAGCCACGAAGTTCGCACAATAATATAATCCTCCAATATTCCACGTACAGCCAACTCTCCGAGGTATTTAGAGTGACCATATACATTGATAGGATTTGGAATATCCTTGTCTGTATACGGCTCCGTTTTTGTGCCATCAAAAATACCGGACGTTGAAATATAAACCAACTTTGCCCCGACCGAACGCGCGGTAACTGCCATATTATATGCCCCAACAGCATTAACAAGATATGCCTTCGCAGGATCTTGTTCGCACACAGCAAGATCGGTAAGCGACGCCAGATGTATAATCACGCTCGGCATATACTTCTTGCAGACATACATCGCCGAAATCTGATCTGTTACATCGAGGTCTTTCTGAGACATGCGAATACCGGCGTCAATATATGACCCCATCATTCCGTATCCTCCTGTTATCAATATGCGTTCCATGCTTATACATTAGAGCCTAGAGACGGCCACGATTTATCCTGTTCGGATAAAATAGGACTGGATACAGGCCATGAAATACCTAACAACGAATCATCAAAACGCACACCTCCAACGGATTCAGGATGATAGATATCACTCAGTTTGTACTCCACAACAGCCTCTTCACTGAGTACACAAAAACCGTGCGCGTACTTGCCTGGGATATACAGCGTCGATTGCTCATTGCCTTTCAACAAAACTGAAACATACTTGCCGTAGGTTGGCGACTTCGGATCACAATCGGCCGCAACATCAAATATCTCGCCATATGTGCAGCGCACAAGCTTGTCCTGCATATATGGAGCGCGCTGAAAATGAAGACCCCTAACTACATTTTTCTTTGAGCGTGAGGTAAAATCCTGCACGAAAGAAGACGCCACTCCGCACACAACGAAGTCTTCGACCGTGTATACATTAGCCGAAAATCCTCGATCATCGCGCCTCACCATAGGAGTAATAAGCAACACACCGGGTAATACCAGCTCAGTAGAAGTAAAAATAGGTTCCGCCATAATAATTATTTTTTGCGCCCTTGAAAAAACACCGACGCTTTAAGCAAAGAATCAAAAGTTCCAGCATCAAGCCACATACCTTTCACAAAAGAAAAGGAAAGTTTCCCTTCTTTTATATAACGGTTTACTGCATCTGTCATTTCAAGCTCACCACGAGCGGAAGGCGTCAGAGTTTTGATAACTGAAAAGACATTTGCATCAAACAAATAAAAGCCAGTTTGCGCGTAGGAAGACTTCGGTTTCTTCGGTTTCTCCTCGACGCCAACAACTATTTTATTATCCTTTGAAAAAGTTGGTACTCCAAATCTTTCAGGATCGGAAACTTTCTTAAAGAACGCCATCGCACCGTCATTAAAATCCTTCACCTCTTTCGCGAAATCGTACTCAAATATATTGTCTCCCAGTATAACCGCAACGGACTCGCCGTCTGCAAAATCTTCACCATACGAAAGCGCGTCCGCAATACCGCCGTTATTTTTGTCCTGCAACGCAAAAGAAAGCCGAACTCCATAATCTTTTCCGGATCCCAGAAACTGCATGAAATGACCTGCATGTTCGCGACCGCATACAATCAAAATTTCCTCAATACCTGATTTCTTAAGCGTATCCAGCGGATACAAAATCATCGGTTTGTCGTAAACCGGCAACAAGTGCTTATTTGTTATTTTTGTAAGCGGAGCAAGGCGTGTTCCAAATCCACCAGCCAGAATAATTCCTTTCATAAAGATTTAAATAAGAATTGTTAATTTTACGAACCTATTAATTGTTCCTTAAGTTTTTTCATTTCCGAATCAACCTCCTCGATTCTTATTTTGGCTTCCTCCCTGCTTTCAATGAGGAAAAGAGATTTGGCTTTCTCCATGTGTCTATCTTTATCGGTTTCAAACCAATACTGCAGAGTAGCACTAACATTGCGTTTTTTGTTAGCCGAATAAGTATACATCTTCCAAATATTCATAGAACCCATCTCGGACAGCTCGTCTGAATCATAAAGTATTTTTTCAGGTAAGGTTTTAGGATTGCCGTGGTTAGAAATAGTATTTTGAATAGATAAAATCTCAGCTTCGGAAATATCGCCAATTAAAAAATCCTTAACCATACGAGCACTTTGCTGCTCATGGCTTTCTAAATTATTTTCCTTTTCATAATTATGGCTGGCGTCTAAAAACCCTCCATCTTGTTTTCTTGTATATTTGGCGACATCATGAAATATAGCTGCAATTACCGCAACTCTTTTATCTTCTTCTTTGGCGCCATGTTTTTCAGCTATAAAAGCGGAAATATTTGCCACATTCACTGAGTGAAAAAAACGAAATCCCTGACCACCCGCGGATTCGTATGTGTCAATAAATAAAACCCTTATGTTTTCTATATATTTTTTATATTGTCCCATATTCATGTCTGCTCAATTATTTTTAATAAAAAACCACTCCTTTTTAAATTGCTTAATGAAATCGTTTATTACTATAATACGCTCATCAGCCATCTTACGCGCTGTTTCGGTAATAAAATAATCATCATTTTTATATCTCTCTGTTAATAAAATTAGATAATGAATCGCAGAAGCTGTCTCATGACCTTCAGGTTGAATGAGAGGGTCAAAAATCGGACGTTTGTATTTGCTCGATTGGATAGAACTTGCAATAACGCGACTTATACATATCGCGCCGAGGGAATCTAATTTGTCAGCATCTCTTAATATCTTAGATTCTAGCGTGGTTCCGCTCCCATTTGTTCTGTGATTCTGAATACAATAAACTACATGGTCTATAGTACTACACGACAAATTATACTTCAATAATAAAAAGCCTTTAGCTAACTCAGCACCCTTAATTGCATGGTCTGTACACTCTCCTCTATCCTCCATGGTTCTGGCTATGTCGTGGAATAAAGCAGCCAAAGATATGACAAGACAATCTCCGCCTTCCTGTAGACACAAAAATTGTGCCAATCTTATTACACGATCAGCATGTTGTATGCAGTGAGAATAATCACCAAGTTCATCAGAGAAATAAGGTAGTATTTCTGTTCTAGCTTGTTCGATAATTGAATCTATATTATCCAATAAGATATTTTTTGATTTCTTCATAGATGATGTCTGCTCTTTTTTCCCCATCAATTACTACGACCGGTATATCTGGTTCAATCAATTGAAAATAATTTTTATAATAATCAGAAGTCACGTCTAGGTATGTCCTGTTGGTCCAAGCGTCATCCTCTCTTGATGGTCTATTTTTTCTGAGCAGAGATCTTTCAGTACATATTTCTATATAAATATACAGGTCAGGAACCAATAAACCCTCTTTTTTATTCTTAGCGAAAGCGCTTAGCACATTATAGTAGTTATCATTTCCATCAAGAACCAGCAGAGAGTGATTATATGCTAGCGTTGAAGCGTATAATCTATCAATTAATACAACGCCATCGATTCCTTTTGCTTTTTTTATTTTCGCTAAATCATTCCTAAAATAGCACAGACCGTCAACTTTCTTATCAGAATTAATATCAAGAATTATTTCAGGGATAACAACAATTTCATCTTTAAGTAGATTACATAAGGTGGTCTTACCGGCTCCGGGGAGCCCCTCTAAGACAATTATTTTATTTTTGGTTGACATATGCGATGTATATATGCTACGGTACCAAACTGGTGCCGAATTGTAAAGGAGTAATGCCGATGTTAGAAAAAGCGTTAGTGCTTATAAAACCGGACTCGTATGAAAGAGGGCTTCATTCTGAAATTTTTCAGCGCATTGAGGAGAGTAACCTCAAAATCGTGGCTAGAAAGATTCTCATGTTGACCGAGGAGATGATAAGAGCCTATCAGCCAGTACTCAATGAGCCAAGTGAGTTTGGAGAGGGTTGGAAAAATGAAGTCATTCTGGCTCTTACGCGTCTACCGGTAGAGATCCTAATCGTAGAGGGAGATGATGCTATTTTGAAAATAAGTTTGTTAAAAAGGCAGATGAGAGCCGAGTATTGTTATGGTTGCGACTACCAAAGTCGCGTCATTTTTAACCTCATCCATTCTGCCGACAATATTTCGGAACTGGAGAACAACATCAATATCTTGTTCCCGGAAATAGCTAGTTAGCCTAAACAAGGAAGTGCTTAATGCTTCCTTGTTTTTTAATGCATAAGTGTTTTATGTCACTGTCCACACAAGTAAGAAGTTTCAGAATATTTTTTTTAGAATCATATTTTTCTATTACGCGTTTATAAGCTTCCGTCCTCATATTGCGTAGTTCTTCTGGACTCAGGCTAAATATTTTATTCACGACATCCGAGTATGAATCTGTTGAATCATACTTAGCAATAAAACCATCCTTACCATTAATGATCTGCTCAGGAAGCCCTCCACGATCTGACACAACCACAACTGGTCCATGATTTTTTGCCAACAGTCTTGCTTCTACCGGCGCAAGCCCAAACGGTTCAAACTGAGATATATGAGCGCTAATCTTCGTATTTTTCCATTGCCAGATCAATGTTGGTAGTATAAGGTCTAGTTGAAAGATAAACTTTCCATCAATCTTTTCTTTATTTTTTATTTCTTTCAATTTTGAAATCATCGGATTATCTTTAGTATATGAAAACCCAAGCATTACTAAATATGGTTTAAACTTAGCATCAATCTGCTTAAAGAGTTTTATTGTTTCCAAAAAGCCCTTATACGGCTCCAATCTTCCGAGAGTGAAAATCAAAGGCCTATCAAGTGGTATCCCATATTTATCTAGTTGCTCGGCTATATATTTTTGAGAATATTTTTTATAACGAGAACTGCCGAGACTTAAGCCGCTCATAGATGGGACCATTTTCTCGCTAAAAACCCCATACTCTGTAAGTAGGTGATTTTTTATATACAAACTTGAATAACTAACAAAAATATTATTTGAATTATTTGCATTAACGAAAGCGCGCTTCTCCCATTCATATCTACACAGTATGTTAGAGTTATGTATTTTCTCAGTACTTTGAGGTGACAAAACAACATTATAATTACGCACGCTATTACTTTTATTTAAAAGTTCCCCTACCTTTAAAAAAGGAGTGTCTACCGCGATTATTATATTACGATCATGCGAACTTAAATATTTACTAATACAGACGGAAGCATTTTCTGAGCACATATTCCAATTTTCAATTCCACCATAACTATCGAGCCCTTTCATGCCGTTATCAACCTCTATTAATCTGCCAGTATATCTTTTTACCAGTTTTAAACTACTCTTTTTGAGACTATCATTATATCCATAAAAGCCTTTTTTATATTTTGGTGTTACTAAATATAAATCTACTAGCAATCCATTATTCTCCAAAAGATTAATAATCTGCGGTAAGTTATCCAAATAACTTTTAGTATATGTGCCTATACCAGCGTAGTGACTAGTAATGCCATCGTGGGCCAAATAAAAAAGTCCAAACCTCTTTTTACAATCAATCTTTGATACGCTTTGCTTTGTTGTTGAAGAAGTTCTACTCATGTAGAGTCGATTTTTTCTGCCCTTGCGCAAACACCGACGCTTTAAGCAAAGAATCAAAAGTTCCAGCATCAAGCCACATACCTTTCACAAAAGAAAAGGAAAGTTTCCCTTCTTTTATATAACGGTTTACTGCATCTGTCATTTCAAGCTCACCACGAGCGGAAGGCGTCAGAGTTTTGATAACTGAAAAGACATTTGCATCAAACAAATAAAAGCCAGTTTGCGCGTAGGAAGACTTCGGTTTCTTCGGTTTCTCCTCGACGCCAACAACTATTTTATTATCCTTTGAAAAAGTTGGTACTCCAAATCTTTCAGGATCGGAAACTTTCTTAAAGAACGCCATCGCACCGTCATTAAAATCCTTCACCTCTTTCGCGAAATCGTACTCAAATATATTGTCTCCCAGTATAACCGCAACGGACTCGCCGTCTGCAAAATCTTCACCATACGAAAGCGCGTCCGCAATACCGCCGTTATTTTTGTCCTGCAACGCAAAAGAAAGCCGAACTCCATAATCTTTTCCGGATCCCAGAAACTGCATGAAATGACCTGCATGTTCGCGACCGCATACAATCAAAATTTCCTCAATACCTGATTTCTTAAGCGTATCCAGCGGATACAAAATCATCGGTTTGTCGTAAACCGGCAACAAGTGCTTATTTGTTATTTTTGTAAGCGGAGCAAGGCGTGTTCCAAATCCACCAGCCAGAATAATTCCTTTCATAAAGTTGTTATGTGTTGTTACTTATTTAATCGAACAAGAGACTTGCGAACCCAGCGAACATTTTCTACGTACCACGCAATTGTCGGTTCAAACGAGTTACTGAATTTGTGCGAAGGTTTCCAGCCTAGCTCGCGCTGTATTTTTGATGAATCAATCGCATACCGACGGTCATGACCCAGGCGGTCTTTTACAAACTCAATGGACGTTTTTTCATCCTTTCCTAAATACTTGACGAGCGTTTTTGCGAGCGCCAGATTGTTCACTTCGTCATCAGCGCCAACATTATATATTTCGCCTGGCGCACCAGCAACCAGCGCTAGAAGCAAAGCGGAGCAGTGATCCTCCACATGAATCCAGTCGCGCACATACAAACCGTCACCATATATCTTCATTGGCTTACCATCAATCAAAAGCATTGTGGAGTACGGAATGAGTTTTTCAGGATATTGGTACGGCCCGTAATTATTAGAACAACGTGTGATTACCAAAGGTAACCCATGCGTGATGTAAAATGAACGAGCCACCAAATCAGCCGCAGCCTTGGAAGCCGCATACGGTGAATTGGGCTCCAACGGCGAGTTCTCCGTAAATTTCTTTTTAGATTTTAGTTCAAGACTTCCATACACTTCGTCTGTACTCACCTGCAAAAATTTCTTAATCGGATATCCCGCTTTGCGTGCCGTATCAAGCAACACAGTAGTGCCTAAAACATTAGTATGCATAAAAGCATACGCGCCAAGATAGATACTTCTGTCTACGTGCGACTCGGCCGCGAAGTTTATAACATATTGCGGAGCGTGCTTTTTGAAGACTCTTGCCATGTGCGCCACGTCGGTTATGTCGCCCTTCACAAAGGTAAGACGGTTTGCGTCCAAGCCTTTCAAATTATCTCGGCTACCAGCGTACGTGAGAACATCAACACAAACAATCTTAACTTTTGGATGTCTCGCCAATACGTATCGAATAAAGTTAGAGCCAATAAAACCGGCACCGCCTGTAACCAAAATAGTTTCATTTCCCATAGTTTCCATAACTCGATAGTATTACAAAATAAACATACTGTCGATCGCCTGCACCTAACGAGCTTACAAAGTTTCTATTATTTCTATAATTCTTGGGATAATTGCGTCGAAACAGTATTCTTCCTGCACGCGTTCTTGTCCGGCTTTGCCTAATTTTGCGCGCAACTCTCTGTCTGAAATAAGGCGCTCCAATTTTTCAACCCACTCGTCCTCCTCCTTAGCCACGCACCCATTGACGCCGTCTTTTATAATATAAGGCATTTCACCGAAAAGACTGCACACCGACGCCACACCGCACGCCATATACTCAAGGATCTTAAACGATGACTTCCCTTTATTCCATTCTCCCTCACTACCATGAGGAAGAACCCCTATATCAAAAGTCTGTATATGACTCGGTACGCTTTCCTGATTATTCCAATCAAGACTATCTATAAACTCCACATCTAATCCGTTAATAGACTCGAATAAATCATATATTTTTTGATTTCCAAGCGAACCAATGAGAACAAACCGAAACGGCGTACTCGTCTTTGCTAAAAGTTTTTTAAACACAGAGGCTAGCATTTCCAGATTATGCAGATGTTCTGGTGCCGTACCAACCCAGCCAATAACACACTTACCCGTACTCGCCGAATAATCCTTAGTGAACTTTTTGTAATCCGAAAACTTTAGTGCGATATGCACGACGTGTACATCATCATTATATTGACGCGCCCAATCCGCGAGAGCGTGGTTGCACGCAATCACAACATCAGCCATTTGGGTGAACACTTTTGTTTTGAGAAAGCTGTGGGTGTAAATCGGGTCGTCAAAATCGAATATCATTTTCCGACGAAACAGCTTGAGGTACGCGACCATTATTACAAAAAAATATTTGTTTGAAACAGTACGCTGCAAAAAAACTACATCGTTTTTCTTTATAGAAAATAGCGAGCGGATGGTCGCAAGTATGAGTAAGGGTTTTTTCGGCCAACGCGTTCTTGATATAAGAAGCACCGGTGGCCAGTGTATGATTGTCTTATACCCACGAGCCTCCAATTCATCTGCAATACGAAATGCGCGCTGGCGTGAGGACCCGGCTAACACATCTCCGAATGTAAAAAAATGGACAATCATACTGCCACATGTGCCGTATTGGATACAAAAATATTGTTTGCCACAATCGCGACTTCAGACATATTTATTTCGTTAAGGCAGTGCGGGAAATCCATTTTTTTATGGCCTTTTATACAAAAGTCTTCGCGTGTGAAGATTGCTGACGGAATTTCTGCGCCATACTGGCTTGGTACCCACCACTGTTTACCCATGCATGTTCGTAGAATTATAATAGGTTTGCGCAGATGTGCTGCGATGTGGCCTACACCAGTACAAATGCTTATTACTCCGAGGCTGTTAGAAATTAGATTCGCTGTTTCCTGCAGTGTTGTATTTCCAGCTATAACTATAGTTGACCTCATTCCTCGAGTAGCATACTCTGCCGCAACACGGTCCCCCGCTCCGCCACTTATCACCAACACAAAATCTGAAGGAAGACGCTCGCGCAGTTCCGCGAGAAGGGCGCGCCGATTATGCGGACTTATTCCGCGACTGTCATTTCCTGCGAACATGTGCACAAATACATACTGACCGGGTGTAATGTTGAAACGCTCGAGCGCCTTGGTACTCGTGTTAAATATAAAACTCGGATATTTAAACGAGACATCAATACCTGCTGCGCGAAGAATTTCTCGCTCGTATTCTATGACAGAGACATCATTGCGTATCGGCAATAATCGGTCATACAAAAGACGATTGAGTCGCGATGAATCTTTGAAGCCGAACAGGCCACCGCGTCGCGCGAGCAGGCGTGCAGCTAGCTTACTAGCCAAACCAAAAGCACCACCGTTTTTCATAGCGACTTGTGTTGTCGCCAAATCGCTCCCACGCCAGTCGCGCAACAGTCTCCACAGACTTCTCAAGTTACGCCGATTCGCCACGACTACTTCAATCCACGGATACGCCGCAAATAAATCGCGGAGCATCTCGCCACGACCCGCAACAGCAATACCGAGCCGAGCGTCTGGAAACTTCGCGTGGATATTCTCCAGTAAATATTTCGCCATGAGCGCATCGCCTATAGACGATGCGCAAAATGTTATAGCTTTTTTTATTTTCATAATACTATAGGTTGCGAAAAATTCGTGCTAATTTTATCCGTATGTTCTCTGCAAGAAAATGAGTTATAACGTGTGCAAAAGAAATTGTTTTAAAAGACTGCAAGCGTTCTTTAGGTAAAGCCACAATATCAAACGGCGCACTCGTTCCGCCAAACAACCATGAGCGCGGTGCTATACAAAAAGTAATAAGCGGTAGACTTTCTACCCGACCGAGAATCGGCGCGCCGACTACAGACGGCATTTGTATATACAGGCTATAGCTTTTCTCGCGGAAGAATTTTTCAAGTGCCGCAGGTGAAGTTCCATGCGCCCGCAACTGAGAAAGATTAATTTCAAATAAAACCGCGGGACGAGAACGTGCGATGAGTTCCGAACCGCCGACCAACACTTCCAGCTCCATTCCCTCCACATCTATCTTAATAACATCCGCATTCTGAACTTCGTCATCTAATTTAACCAAAACTACTTCTCCACTCTTGCCATGCACCAAAGTATTTGCGCCAGCATTGTTTGCAACTGGAGACAAAAGAGTTGCGACGCCGGACTCTGCCGCGAGTCCTTTGTTGCGAGCGTCTACATTCACCGAATTAAGCCCTATATTGTGCATTAAAAACTCAAAAGTCTCGGGCGACGCCTCAAATGAGATAACGTGCGACATGGAAGAAAGCGGAATGCTAATTGTCCCAATGTGCGCTCCAGCATCCACAAACACACCACCAGAAGGAAGAAGCGTGTGAAGCAAATTAAGCACATCTTCCTGATGATAATGCCCGCTCTTGAAAGCTGAAAGCAATTTTATATCGCGCGACCCGTCTACCGCAAAAATTCCGTACGGCGTTTTTATCGTCTCTGTTTTTGCGCCGTTAATCATGTTTTTATAATACCCTAATCAATACAACGTGGCGATGTTTAGTTATTTTTAAAGCAAAATTATTACTGTAACCCTACAAATTAATATCATTTATAGTTTGCTTTATAAATGCCAGAACGCGTTCGCCTCTACCTTTCCACGTATAAATTAGTGACTTCTTGCTTGCGTTCACAACACAAATATTTACTTCCGCAGCAGAAGACAAAGCATACTGCACTTTCTCCTCCAAGTCATGAGCATCATCCGGCGTATAGAATACTACTTCTTTTTCAGAAACAATTTCGCGTAGTGCCGGCGTATCCGCGGCTATAATTGGACGCTCGGCAGTCAGATACTCAAACAACTTCATTGGCGATGTGTAATAGTAGGATTGTTGGTCACGTTTTGTACCCAACACCAATACTACGTCAGCGGCAGCAAGCCACCACGACATATCTTCGTACGGTTGGCTTCCCATAAAAAGCAGGTTGGCAGGCGGTGAAATATCCACCACGTTTTCGTATTCCTTTTTAGTACCACCCACTATCCGCCAAATAACTTCCGGACACAATACCGCAGCCTGAGGCACTATCTCCAACCCCTTCCAACCAAACATACGCCCAGAGTACAAAAGCATCTTCTCTTCCTGCGGAATACCCAGACGCTTTCTCGCCTCGGCTTTATTGCGCGGATAAAAAATACTTTCATCTATTCCGTTCGGCTCTACCAAATACTTCGCGCGCGATAATGGAAACTTTTTTTGTAGCTCGTCGGCAATTATGCGGTTGATTGGAATAACGCCTTGGAGCGCGCGGAACAAAAGACACTGTTCGACTGTGTCTGGTTTTCCTCCATGCATTTCAGTGAACAGTACAGTATTTGTAAGCGCAAGCAACGATGAAGAAAAGTTATCAAGGTCTACCGTGTAAAGTATAAAATGCTCGCCGCGTAAACGTCGCCACAGTATAAATACCAGATACGATAGTGCAAAAGAATATGAAGCGATACGGTATCCAACGCGTCCGCGAGTATAAAAATCTAACACAGGAAGACGCACTGTCGGTATATCAACCCTTAAACCGTAATAATCCCGCAAGGAGTGCTGTTCTGTTATTCTATTTGTTACCACCAGCGTCAAATCTGCTCCAGCCTCAATAAGCGCCTCGCACATCTTTGCAATCTGTATACCATGCGCTTTTTCTGTAGGCATTCTGGCGTTAGCAATATAATATATTTTTTCGGAGTTATCTAGCATAAAAATTACCAACTATTTACGCGTCTGAGCGAAGAAACTATCGCAACCCCCTGATACCAAAATCTTATTAGCTCAAGCCGTATCGGCAACTTATTTCCACGGCAAAATAAAATATTTCTCACAAGACGAAAACTGTAAAGTACAGCGACCTTTGTTTCGCGAAACGCACCGCGCAACCAAGCACGAAAACTGGTCGTTGGGTTGCGCGCACTTTCAATTGTAAGATATTGCAACCATTTTTGCTTTATACTAGACACGTTTCCTTCAAAGGGTACGAGCATATAATTACGCAACATACACACAGTAGCATCTGGCCGCACAACTATACGCTCATGAACCTCCTTTATAAATTCGGTTACTGCACCACAATTAAAGAAACGCATCTGCTTGTTCGGATATGTGATTGAACAGTCAATAACTTTCCCGTCATAAACGTATTTTCTAGGAACCCAATATGCCACAGGACTTCTGTTTTCAACAATCTCCGCTATCTCTTCCACCAATTCAGTACTTAAATATTCATCTGAGTCCAAAGAGAGAAACCATTTAAACGAAGCTTCACTCAGAGTCTGATTACGCACACCTCCATAGTTTTGCAGTCTTCCGGCATCATCAAGAAACTGACGGTCTTGCTTTAATACACGCGCCCCATACGATTGTGCGATTGATACAGTATCGTCGGTAGACCCGCCGTCGCAGATTATAATTTCTGCAAAACCTCTTACACTATCAAGAGCCCTCGCGAGCGTTTTCGCATTGTTGTATGTCAGAATCGCAACAGTGCATTGTATCTTTTTATTGTTTAAAGACATGGCAGTATATTTTCTTATTTAAACTATCTATTTTATATGCGAGTTACTATTGCTTTATATTCGCATTGTATAAATCTCTTATCAATGCAGCAACAAGGTCTTTTGGTTGCAGCGAACGCTCGTAAAGTAAGCGTGCATTACGCCCCAACTTTTCGCGCAAAAGTGGGTCATCTACCAATCTCCTTACAGCATCCGCTATAGCCCGACCACTAGCAGGCGCACACAATAAAGCATTCTCACCATCCACCAAAAGCTCTCGTGCCGCCTGCGAATCCATAGTCACAATCGGTTTCCCCATCGCCAAAGCATAAAACACTTTTTGCGGTATTGCCCGCGTCGCTTTTTCGTTATTACCAAACAAACCGAGGCAGATATCAGCCCGCGCAATATGTGCGCGTATACCCTCAATCGGACAACTGTCAAAGAAACGTATATTGCTGATGCCTTGCGACTCAATCAACTCTTTAGTCCGCACGTAATTCTGACCTCTGCCTATAATCTGAAACTCTACATTAAGATCTTTTAAGAAATCCGCCGCATCTATAACATACTCCAAACCGTGCACCGGAATAAAAATTCCGTGGAACTCCACAATAATCGGGCTATTGGAGTCTTCTTTTCTTCTAGGGCTTGGAACGAGGCGTGGATTAAATATGCTTGGGTCTGCAGATACAAATACCCGAAAACATTTCCTGAGAGGGACCCCGAAAGTTTTATTGAAAAAAAGACAATGTTCTTTTGTATCCAAAATCATAACCGACGAGAATGCACAGCTATACCAATCATAAATCCAATCGCGCCATCCCCGTAAAGAATTTACACCGTAAAGACGCCGGTCGCTTACATTTGAATCGTACAGCGACACAAAAGCATCAAAAATTATATTTTTACCAAAAAGTATTCGCGCCAGCCATAGAACGCTTTGCCCGGGAAAACACACAAGTACAAAATCAAAATCATGCCGACGCAAATTCCTCCACTCGCGCACCAGGGCCAAATACTTACTTATACCAAGATGAACACGCGGGTCGACACGACAATCAAAAACTTCAAAGCCGTTAGCGATAAATCCTTCTTTCAAAACTCTAACTCTCTCATAATTAAGATCATGAATACCAAAAAAACATATGGTTTTTTTGTCGGCTGTAGGTCTTTTATGATTTGAATTCATACCCTAATATTTACAAAAACTTACACTCGAAAAACCTATCTCAATGTCGCGACAATCCTTCCAATAAGCAATGTAAGCGAGTGATTTTTCTGTATATAATCAACACCCCTCGTTGCGTCTGTCTGCCACGCGCGCAACACAGCATCTGCTATAGTGTCTGGGTCAAACGTTTTTACAAAAAGCCCATCATGCTCAAGCACATGCTTAAACGCTATGTTCGTAGACACAACTCGCACTCCACACGCCATCGCCTCAAGTACTGTCTTATCCAAACTTCCGGTCTTACTTAAATTTATCTCCACATCATGGTTATTTAATATTCCCGGAAGAAGATCGTGTGCAATAGGTCCTACATATTTAATATCATCTTTGTATGCGCTGTGCGATATTCGCTCCAATAACAGCTTTCCATAAGCTATGTCAGCCGGTGTTGCTGGTGATCCTATGATGGTAAGCTTGAAAGGTTTATGACGTGAATATAATACATCACACACGTCCAATATTTCCACAACACGTTTTGTGTCTGAAATACGGCTGACTGAAATAATGCGAGGAAACGTAGAAGAAATCGTTGAGGTTGGGCGAAAATGACTCACGTCTATACCATGACCCATCACTTCAAGTTTATGAGTAGCCAACCGAAAACTTTCTGAAGACGCCGTCCATATAATACCTGACATAAATTCAGCCACACGCAGTTTAAAATTTACCTGTTTATGTGTGTACCACAGCCCTATACGCTTTCCTAGAAGCCTCCACAACCACCCGCCTAGCACGATATATTCCGGATTCATGTGAACAAAAACCGCATCGTAATTTTTACGCTCATTCCAAATAAGTAGGAGGAAGCGAATGGAATAAGCCACCCTCACCTCAGCCCTATTCCAAATAGATATAGGTCGGTCATTCAACCTCTCTTTTCCCAACGAAAATACTCTCACATTCTTCGGCAAATTATGCTCGCCTTCCAGCAAACATATGACTGTCAAGCTCTCGCAATTTTTTGCGAATTCTTCTATCCACCGATGGAAAAATCCAAAAACAGGACTATCTGCGTCAACAGACTGCGTAACTATAAGCAGTCGCGGATTTATGGGCAACATTCGTGTCATCTTTATTATTATACTCCAACCGTCTTTGAGATATCTTTTCCATAAACTCCCTCCAGCAAATCCAGATCCTTTTTACTCCTCAAAAGGAGTTCGATATTCTTACGTGCAAGTGCGTGAAATACTTCTACTCCCGCTTTCTCATTAGGTAATATTTCTCCATAAAGCCTTTCAAGCGCTGCGAAATCTTTAATGAAACAATGTCCGCCAGCACCTCGCCCTGGCACAGCGTCATGATGCCCGCTGGTATCTACTACATTTAGGTGTGAAGCTCCTATACGCGGATCAGCAGCAAGAGCGTCCCTAACCACGCTGTAGTCAGAACCCGTTGCGCATGCAACATCATAAAAAAGATTGGCGAATATAATCTTGAAATATAGGAATATATTACCGGCGTATTTAATCAGCTCCGTTTCATTTGAATCGGCGATTAGTTCATACAGAGCCTTGGGTAACAAAGCAAGAACAGCACCTGCATGTTCCTCATATAGTGTGGTTTTTATAGGAATACCGATAATATTACGGGCTGGGTGCGCTGAATCGTACACAGCCGTCTTCTCGGTTAGAAACTCGGGCGAGTGCAGGATAATTATGTTTGTGAACATCTTTTGGAGACGCTTGGTAGTCCCAGGCACAACCGTAGATTTTATAACCGCAACTTTTCCTTCACCAATCAGCGACAAGGCCTTCTCTATTATGCTCGCATCAAAACCGTCAGGCGTTGTTGGCGTCGGCACAGCGATGAAAACAATATCACAATCCTTTATCGCGTCCTTGTTTGCGCGATATGGTTCCTCGAGCGCATATCGCACAGCACTATAGCCACGACGCTCCATATCATCAGCATAATTCTTTCCGATAAAACCCTGTCCGATAAAACCGATGAGCGGAAGAGTTTTAATGTCTTTCATGTTTATGGAAATAAAATAAATAATGGCCCGCTCATAATGCACACAAACCAGCCTTCCATTGTTCGACCCACTGTTCGCGTGTCAGTAATTTTATTTTTAACAACCCTGCCGTATTTGATTGCAATGCACGCACTATAATTTTAGGCATACTGTATTGTGAAGCGATAATCGCGCCAGCTTCGCGCGCAACACCTGCATCACCAGACACAACGGGCGCGCCAGCAACAAGCGCCTCAACAGTAGATGCGCCATAGCCTTCATATAACGCAGTTGCAGCAAGGACCAAATCAACCGATTTATACAGGGAAAAAATATCTGAACGATGACCAAGAAATACCACATGGTCGGCTATACCTATGGATTGCGCAGTCTTCTCAAGAGCGACTCGCTGCGAACCATCACCAGCTATCAGCAATCCAGCATTTGGAATATCCTGCAAGATTTTATGCATAACGTGCAACAATTCATCAATATTTTTTTCTTTCTCCAACCTCGCCGCAATCAAAATGAGGTGTGAAAATTGCGGATACTGTCTTTTAAGATCGAGAGGTTTAGAATACTCAACAGCTTCAGTGTCAATGAAAATCGGCAGTATGAAAATAGGAGCTGTTACACCAGCAACATTCAACGAAGACGCGATGCGCTCTGAAACTACACGCACACAATCTGCACGACGCAAAAGAAATCGAGCTAAAAAATAACGCGCACAATTACCAAACGACACTCGCCTATAGGAAGGAGAAAACACATCAGTATGAACCTGTAATTGCAATGGAACATGCGCCTGCCGAGCAACCCCCCAAGCCACTAGGCCAAGCAAAAAAGGATCCTGTGCAGTTACAATATCACATTCTATTTCGCCACTGGCACGCAACATTGCGCGAGCCACACCCAACTTGGAACCACAGAAGCCACGTGCCGAACCATTCTTACCAAAAGCAAGTTTCTTATTGCCTGGTGCACGCAACCACACTTCCAATCTACCAATCGCATTAGCCATCGCAACCAGCCTAGCATTCACGGCGCTTGTTGTATTAAGAACACCAGCATCCCCGCTTATCATTAGCACCCTCATATACGTTTTAATAACTCACCAGTCTTGCGCACAGTTTCATTAATTGAAAAATCTTCAGCGCGTTTATGTGCGCCAAGACTAAGTCGCCGTGCAAAATCAGAATCCGAAAGCACACGAAGGAGGGCGGCATGCAACGCATCAACATTACCAGCAGGAACAAGCAATCCGCTTTCATTGTCTTTCACAACTTCTGGATTACCTCCGACATTAGTTACAACAATGGGCCTACCAAGGTTAAGCGCCTCAAGCAATACATGCGACAAACCTTCATAAGAAGAATTCAATATAAAAACATCCGACGACGCAATCCACCCAAGCGCCTCAACGTGCGAGACGTCGCCAACGAAATGCACACGGTCTTGGTTTCCACAAGCAATCGCATGATGTTCAAGCGTTGCGCGTTCAGGACCATCACCAACGATCACCAACGACCACCCTTTCTCCTTCGCAACAACATCTACAAGGGCAGTAATGCCCTTCCATGGAACAAGCCGCGCAACGGTCACAATTGTCTTTCCATCGGGTCGTACTTTCGGGGCTACAGGAACTTCATCAAAATCGACGCCGTTGTAAATTACTGAAATATTTCGAGGGCGAACTCCCCACCCGCGAACAATTTTTGCGAGATATTCACTCGGCACAATAACGCGAGATGCGCGTCGCGCCACAAAATGTTCCACAACCTTAAGTAACTCTACAAAAAATCCGTAACTATTTTTCTGAAAATCGTCCAGCGTATCTTTTATACCATCACGTTGACACCCTTGCTCCCACGCGTAATCACCAACTACCTTTAACACAAACTTTTTCCTCCGCATCCAAGCCGCCATAAGCGTCGGTAAGCCGACCGAGACAGGATCTTGTGCAAAAAATACATCGGCCTTCTTACCTACACGCAATACAGTGAAAAAATACGCAAAATGTCGAACAAGTTTCGGCAGATCCCGAACCAAATTAAATGGAAGAACCTTCACGCGAAACCCAAGAACGGGCAGACGTTCCTCCAAAAGTTTGGAGTATGTAGCAGGTCCACCTGACTCCGGCGGATAAACTCCAGTAGCAATAAGTATTCGCATGAATCTATTCTAACAAAAATTTGACTACCGTGTATGACAATAACAAAAATTTGCCCCAACTCCACTTCTCTGGTAATATACAAGTACTTCTTTCGGTTAGAAAATGATAGAAAAAGAAGGTGGTGTATTTTACTAATTTCGTTTATTTCACAAGCTTTTTACGCCATGTTAATTACACGTATTCTTGCTTCAGCACAAATCTTTTGTGGAGTTCTTGAAAATTTCGCAATGCGCACGAAACGCTAATTCTGGTGTGAGAAGCGACAACATAATATGTCGCTTAAACTATTGTTTACCTTGCTCGCAGGTGCTGGTGTTTTGGGTATCGCCATAGGCTACGTATTCAGATGGCTGTGGGTATTAGCACGAAAAAATTCTGCTGAAACTGATATAGAGCGGATTCTGCTAAATGCACGTGAAGAGGCGCAACGTATAACAAAAGACGCAGAAAAACGCGGGCAGGACATGCTCGTGTCTATTGAGTGTGAGTTTAGAGAAAAAGAAGAAAAAATTTCACGCAACGAAGAACGTCTATTCAAACGCGATGAATCTCTTGATAAACGCTCTACTGAACTTGATGCAGAAGTTGTCGCTCTCAAGACGCGTATTGAAGAGATTAAACGCCTGCGCGAACGTGCCGATGCACTTGTAGCAGAACGTGCCGATGCACTCGCAAAGGCTGCAGGCCTCAACAAAGAAGACGCCGTGGCGCAACTCATGAATGAACTTGAACGTCAACACGCAGAAGACATCTCAGTCCGATTGCAAAAGCTTGAGCGCGACGGCGCCGAAAGACTTGACCGACGCGCCAAGGACATTCTTACAACGTCTATACACCGACTAGGTAATGCTGTAAATTCAGACACATTGGCAACAGCTATCACCATTCCAAATGACGACATTAAGGGAAAAATAATAGGAAAAGAGGGGCGCAACATTAAAGCCTTTGAACGTGCCACTGGAGTCGAAGTTATAATTGACGACACCCCAGGAACAATCATACTTTCGTCGTTTGACCCTATACGCCGAGCAGTCGCTCGCGTGGCTTTAGAAAATCTAATTATCGATGGTCGTATTCAGCCTGCAAAAATAGAAGAGGTAACAGAAAAAGCCCGCGCAGAAATAGCGAAAGTTGTTAAAGAAAAAGGTGAACAAGCTGCTTTTGAAGCAGGTGTACACAATCTCGACCCTAAGCTAATCCAAATCCTTGGACGTCTTCATTTCCGCACCAGTTACGGACAAAATGTACTCCAGCACTCCGTAGAAATGTCACACATATCTGGCATGCTAGCAGAAGAACTTGGTGCAAATGTGCAGGTTGCTCGTATGAGCGCGCTTCTCCACGACATTGGCAAAGCGCTTGACCATGACGTACAAGGCACACACGTTGAAATAGGGCGCCGTATTCTACAAAAATTCAACGTAGATGAAGCTGTGATAAAAGCTATGCAGTCTCATCATGGTGAATATCCGTACGAGACGCCAGAGGGGTACATTGTGCAAGTTGCAGATGCGATTTCCGGCGGGCGCCCAGGTGCGCGACGAGACAGTGTTGAGCAATACATTAAACGCCTTACCGACATTGAACAAATCGCCAACTCATTTGAAGGAGTTGAAAAAGCATTCGCAATAGCAGCAGGACGAGAAGTACGCGTCTTTGTAAAACCTGACGTAGTGGACGATCTCGCAGCTCGCGAACTAGCACGAAACATCGCGCTACGTATAGAAAATGAGCTCAAATATCCAGGCGAAGTAAAAGTTATCGCTCTGCGCGAAACCCGAGCCATTGAGTTTGCACGGTAGAAAATCCGAAGTATTTTGTTAACGTAAACCAAAAAGCATCACACAATTAAATGTGATGCTTTTTGGTTGATGCTACACTGTAAGCATGGAAGTAAAGTTAGTACCAGCCACACATAATAAAAAACACCTTCCTTTTTTCGGGCGACGACACACAACTCGCCGTCGTCATATTTTAGAGTTTATCGCAGCTCCGATAATTATAGTACTGACGGGGTTCATCCTCCAATACGTAGGAATACTTTCTCCGGTTGGGTTATCTTTATCATCAACACTCGGTTACGCAGCGCTTGCGACAATCGTGCGTATAACAATCGCTTTTATTGTAGCCTTCATTTGCGCCGTACCGCTCGCACTAGCAGCTACACATTCACCGACACTACAGAAAATTATCCTACCGCTCTTTGACATACTTCAATCCGTTCCTATACTCGCTTTTTTCCCGCTTCTAATTGTAATTTTTCTAAACGCGGGACTAACTGAAGGAGCGGCTGTATGTATTCTCTTTCTAACAATGCTATGGAGTATTACCTTCGCCCTAATTGGCGGTATAGGCCTCATACCACGAGACATTGTCTATGCAGCTGAAGTATTTGGGTTGCATCGCTGGCAATACATAAAGCGCGTTGTCCTACCCGCTATAATACCTCAAGCAGTAATCGGTTCCACGCTAGCAGTGGCGCAAGGCTGGAACATTATAATAGTCGCAGAGGTTATTCGCGCATATCTTCCACCAGACACAGCCGTACATAATCTAACAGGACTTGGGAGCATGCTTGTTGGAGCGTCTGCGTCTGGCGATACAGGCACTTTTGTTGCAACACTTGCAACCGTTGTAATAATTATTGCCATTGCAAACTTCATGATATGGCAACCGCTACTTGCTTACGCGCAGAAATTTAAATTTGATTAACATGAATAACTTATCACTTAAAAACATATCAAAAATATATGAGCGCCCACACACGGTTGCACTGCGCGATGTTACATTGGAAGTTAAAAAAGCAGAGTTCGTCTGCATTGTTGGTCCGTCAGGAGAAGGTAAAAGTACTCTGCTAAAATTGATAGCGGGACTAGAGGAACCAACCAGCGGTATCATAGTACGCCCAGAAAAAGTCTCTATGGTTTTTCAAAACGCAGCGTTATTCCCATGGCTAACAGTGTTTGAAAATATCGCACTAGGATTGCGAGCGCAGAAAAAACAGGAACATGAAATACACATAGCTGTACATGAAAATCTTTCCATGATGCGATTAGACGAGTTGGAACATAAATTACCTCGAGAACTTTCCGGTGGACAGGCGCAGCGAGTTGGAATAGCGCGCGCGCTTGCCGTAGACCCTGAAGTTCTACTTTTGGACGAACCCTTCTCCGCGCTAGACCCGAAGACAACATTCGAACTACATGAAGATATTCTAAAAATATGGCGTGATACTAAAAAAACAATCATAATGGTTTCGCATATTGTTGAAGAAGCTGTATCGCTTGCAGATAGAATAATGCTAATAAAAAATGGCAAAGTTGCGCAAGAATTCACCATAGCGTTACCCTACCCGCGTCGAGAACAAGCAACTTCTTTTATGCACGAGGTTCAACAAATCCACAAAGAATTTTTCAAAGACTAAAAAGAAAAGGCCGACATTCATGTCGGCCTTAAAATATTTTCTTACAGAAGACTCAGCCTCCATTCATAATCTGAATGCACCCATTCCCGCGCCAGACATTCAAAACCAAATCTACGAAATATGCCCTTACAGATATCATTCCCAACTAGGCTTGAAGATATAATAGATTCAAGCCTAAGGTTCTTTGCCTCTTCTATAGCAGTCTGAACAAGAAGACTACCTATTACACGACGGCAATATTCGTGCCTAGTTACGAAAGACAGCTCGACACATTTGCTACTTACCATGGACAACTCAGCTGAACCAACGACAAGTCCATCATATTTGGCAATTAAAGACGTATTGCCCACCATAGACAAACTTGTACGTACGTACTCAATGACCGTGTGGTCACTTACAAATCCACAAAAACGAAACCTCCTTTCATTAGAATTAAGAGATAGGAATAGGTCGACTATCGCAACATAATCCCCAGGTAGCGCCTTAACTATAACAATTTCCGCAGAACGGTTCTTCTCCATTTCTCGCCACTCACCTATTGGAACAACTAAAGAAAAGATTACTTAATATCGACCACATTGTCAAGGTAATGTGGTAATGTGTACACAGTTTGTAGAGTGGCTCTATTTCTCTGCTTCACCAGAAAGATTGATAGCTGGGTCTATATCGTGGAATTCACTTGAATTAGCCAATCCGCCATCATCTATGTTGAAGTTTTCACGATCAGAAACTCTTAATGTTCTGCCGATTAAAAACATTTTTGTATTCTCACTCATATCAATAAAATCATCTGCTGATTCGCGCAAAATCTGCGCAGCACTCTTACCAAAAGAGATAACCTCTACTTGGCATCCATGCGCATATCGTAAATATTCAACAACTGGCACAAAATCGCCGTCTCCGGTCGCCAAAATAACAGTGTCCAATTTGGGCGCCATTGCCACAGCGTCCATTGCCATTCCTATGTCCCAGTCAGCTTTCTTTGCACCACCCGCGAAAACACGTATATCTTTTACGCGTGTCTCAATACCCAGCTTATTAAGCGCATCGAAGAAGCCTTTTTCCTCTTCTGATTCCGTGCGAATTACATACGCCAGCGCGCGGATAAGAGTACGTCCAGCGAGCGCCTCCTTCACTACATTACCGAAATTTACTTTAGCGTGATACAAATTCTTCGCACTATGATACAAATTCTGCGTGTCTATAAACATGCCAACACGCTGGCTTTTGTGTTTTATGATTGCCATAAAAAATTTAGTCAGCTTTTAACAGCCAACAATTAGATATAAAAATACTTTTTAATAATTAGAAACAACAAACTACTTTCACAGTACAGTATACGCCAAAAAGATATTTTTGGTGCAAACAAAAGACCAAAAACTACTTCTTAAGCCCTAGTTTTTTAACAATAGCTACGTGGCGCTTCTTATGGTTGCCTTCAAGATATTTCAAATGGGAACGGCGGTCAGCCACCAACTGGAGTAAGCCTCGGCGGGAATGCTTGTCGTTATTATGCTTCTTAAGGTGGTCGGTTAGTTCAGCAATACGCTTAGAGATAAGCGCAATTTGCACTTCCGCCGAACCAGTGTCCTTATCGTGGATACCAGTGTCCTTAATAATTGCCGTCTTTTTTCGCTTTGTAAGCATACCACAACTTTAGCATGCCTTGACACATTGTGCAAGCGTGCGCCTCATCGTGTAACATGTTCGCCACGAACACCCCAAATAAGGTATGATTTGGGCATGAGAAAAGAAGGTTGTGTATTTTGTAAAATAGTTGCTGGAGAAATAACGTCAACAAAAATCTACGAGGATGCTGATTTTGTAGCTTTTTTGGACATACACCCACTTTCTTCTGGGCACACACTTGTAATTCCAAAAGATCACTACCGTTTCGTGTGGGATATGCCGAACGAAGTGCTTTGCGCGTGCTTTGATGTCGTACAAAAGATTGCACACTCTATGCAAAAAAGTTTCGGTACCGATGAAATACATGAAAAGGTTGTGGGCGACGAAGTCCATCATGCGCATGTGTGGGTATATCCAAATCCAACAAAAGCTATCGGCGATAGAAAAGATTTTGTAGCCAACGCAGAAAAAATACGAACAAACTTATGATAGGAAAACTCACTGGCCGTTATGCAGGCGAAGCTGGAGATGGGTCAATCTTAATTGACGTAGGTGGAGTTGGCTATGTCGTGCGTGTTGCACAACCACCTCTCGTGTCATCACTTCCAATTGAAGGCGCACCGATAAGTTTTTATATTCACACAGCAGTACGTGAAGACGCGATAGATTTGTACGGGTTCCCTTCTCGCGACGCGTTATCTTTTTTTAAGACACTCATGAGCGTATCTGGTATTGGCCCAAAAACCGCACTTGGAATAATGTCTGGTGGAGATATTCCATCTCTGCGACAAGCAATAGCACGCGGCGACGTCACATCTCTAGTGAAACTCTACAGTATCGGCAAAAAGAACGCTGAACGTCTAGTGGTTGAACTAAAAGACAAAATCCTACTTTCTGTGCGTGACAATGGCACTGCATTTGTCGGCGAAACAACAACAATAGACGATACGTCCGAAATTCTAGATGCGCTCGAAGCGTTGGGATATTCTGCATCTGAATGTCGCCGCGCCGTACTAGCTATCCCAGCTTCCGCCATTACTTTACAAGACAGGATTGCGTATACTCTAAAGGAGATGGGAAACTCGAGACGCGTTTAGTACACGCATATGAAAAAAACAATCAACAAAGCACTTACGCGAATACTCCCAAAGTCATGGTACCGAGCTTTTTTTAGCGCATACCATCTTTCTCTAGCCTACATTGGCGCGCTAATGTATGGCTTCCCTTCTCGTAGACTATGTGTAATCGCAGTAACTGGCACAAAAGGAAAGTCCAGCGTCGTCGAATTGGTGCGCACAATTCTTATGGAAGCTGGACACAAAACCGCCTCCGCAGGCACTATCAACTTCTGCATAGGCGATGAGTGTCGTCCAAATAAATACAAGATGACCATGGTTGGTCGTTTCTTTCTGCAAAAGTTTTTACGTGAAGCGGCGGACAAAGGGGCTACTCACACTGTGATAGAAATGACGTCAGAAGGAGCGCTTCAACATCGCCACCGTTTTGTTGAACTTGATGCGCTTATCTTCACAAACCTCGCACCAGAACATCTCGAGCGACACGGTGGCATAGAGAATTATGCCGCCGCAAAACTATCACTAGCGCGGCAGTTAGAAAAATCGCGGAAGCGCCCGCGTATTGTTGTAGCAAATGAAGACGATAAATACGGCGCAGATTTTTTGGCAACAAAAGTTGAACAAGTTGCATCATTCTCTCTTCATGATGCGGAGCCATACCACACAGATGACCGAAACGTACAATTCTATTGGCGAGGTGAGAATATAAAAGCGCCACAACCTGGGCTATTTAGCCTAAAAAATATACTCGCAGCAATGACTGTATGCGAGGCATTAGGTGTTCCGCGCGACGCAATAATCCGTGCAATAGAACGTCCGCACGTAATCTCCGGCCGAGCAGAGCGTGTTGAATGCGGACAGGATTTTACTGTGATTGTAGACTACGCGCACACACCAGATTCATTACGTGCTTTATATGAAACTTTCGGTGGTGTCGGGAAAAGACGCATTTGTGTACTCGGCTCAACCGGTGGCGGACGTGATACGTGGAAACGTCCTGCAATGGGAGCTATTGCGGACACGTTTTGTGACGTCACCATTCTTACAGACGAAGACCCATACGATGAGGATCCGGAAAAAATAGTGCGCGAAATTGAAAAAGGATTCACACACACAGCACCGATTATAATCATGAATCGTCGCGATGCTATTCAGGCAGCACTCAAGGAGGCGCATCCAAAAGATTTTGTACTGATTTCCGGCAAAGGTACCGACCCATACATAATGAAAGCGCACGGCGAAAAAGAAATATGGAGCGACAAAAAAGTCACCGAAGATGAGTTAAAAAAATTACTTTAAAGCAACGACTCTTATAACTTCAATAGTAGGTAGTACATTGTTACTGTTTTTCCAATCACAAAAGAGGTGGTGTCATGATCCGCAAGATAGATGCTTTTTTAGTGCAGCAAGCTGGGTTTGTGAGTAGTTGTATGGTTCAAGCACAAATCAGAGACGATCATAACCTGTATTGCATAAGCAATATGGTGCGAATAAGCGAAGTCGCCTTTAGTCTCACAGAAGTTTTACTCAGTATGGATGAAGGTGAATTTGGAATATTCAAACACGACCAAGAAAAGTTGATTCTCACAATTAGCTGCATTTTTATTTCAATTATAGGGATAAACAGTGGAGCATTCGCGAGCTTTTCAGAAAACAACGGACTTAGATTGAGGGCCCAGATATACTTGATGTTACGCGCACTTATCACAGTCAACAACTGGAATAGAGCCAGAGTATAGAAGCTTACAAACAAACTTGTGCTGTTTGAAAATAATAAATAACACAGGTATAGGCGCCCATGATATGGACGCCTATTTTTTATAACTTTACACTTTTGCAAAAATATAAAATTACACCAATTTGTACCCGTCCTTTTTCAAGACTTCAATTATTGACTCAACAGCCTGCTCCAACTTTCCATTGGCATTAATGATGGTGTGTGAGTAAAATGATTGTTCAGTGTCTATTTCATGTTGAGCATTCTCACGACGTTGCGCAAGCTCATGCTCAGAAATCCCCGGGTTACGATTTTTAATACGCGAAAACAGCTCCTCAATATCACCAGGCATAATAAATATACTCGCAGCACCATAATGCTCCGCATAATATCTAGCTCCAACAATATCTGGATTTATTATTACGATAAATCCTGCCGCAAGTTTTGCGTCCAAATCTGGCTTGTATGAACCATAATAAGTGTCTCGGTTAGCAACATAAGTTTCCTCTATTATATTTCCACTTTCCCGTTCTTTTGAAAAACGCTCTTTTGAAAAGAAGTGGTAATCAACTCCTTCTTGCTCACCTTCACGCGGGGCGCGAGTAGTTGCTGTCACCAAACGGCGCATACTGTTTGGAAATAATCTGAGTAGCTCGCCAGTTATAGTACTCTCACCGCTTCCGGATGGTCCAGCTATTACAATCACTTTCTTCTCGTTTCCCATTTTAGTATTCTCTCACAGAAAGTTGCGCTTCTACACGACGAGCAAGATCAAGCACAACAGACACAGCAATAAGTAACGCGGTACCACCGATGGTCAATGTCTGCACATGAGTGAGAGCTTGAATAATGATTGGCAATACAGCTATGATGCCGAGGAAAAGTGCGCCTATAAGAGTAATCCTGGTAACTAGTGCGGAAAGATACTCAACTGTGGCGCTTCCTGGGCGAACTCCAGGAATAAAAGCTCCGTTACGCTGAAGCTGTTCGGCTACAGCCTTTGGTTCAAACGTAATTGCAGTGTAAAAGAATGTAAAAATAAATACGAGAAAGAAATATATTGTGCCGTACAACCATAAATTTTGCATGAACGCAGTTATCCCATGCCCCACCGAAACTAACCACACATGTCCGGAAGCTATCATGAAACTCGCGCCCATTTGTGGAATAAGAAGAAGCGACATTGCGAAAATGATCGGAATAACACCAGCCTGATTAAGACGAATTGGGAGATATGTACTTGTGCCACCATAGGTTGACGTTCCTCGAACCTGCTTGGCATAAGTAACCGGCACCGGTCGCTCTGCCTCTGTAACAGCAACAACAGCAGCCGTAATTGCAAATGCAGCGGCAAGAAAACCTAGGTAGGTTGGGATTTGCGCAGGATCAAAAGTATAAAGTGCCTGACTTGCCAAATGTGGTAGCCGCGAGACAATTCCTGCAAATATAATCAACGACACACCGTTCCCGATTCCGAACTCTGAAATCAATTCACCAATCCACATGAGAAGAACAGAGCCCGCAGTAATCACCAAAAGATTTACCAAAAACGAGAATGGCGTGAGTCCAGGCATAATACCCTGCTTCTCAAGCAAAATAAGGAAACCACTTCCCTGAACAAGTGCTATGGGTAAAGAAAGAAACCGCGAATACATGCTAAATTTCTTGCGTCCTGCCTCACCTTCCTCTTGATACATTGTCTTAATGCGTGGTGATAGCATTGTAACCAACTGCATAATGATAGACGACGTAATGTATGGGCCGACACCGAGAAGCACCATAGACAAGTTTGACAGACCACCTCCAGAAAAGAGGCTGAGCATATTAAAAAACTGATTATTATTGAACAGCGCTGAAAGTGCGGCCTGATTCACTCCAGGCACAGGAATTGCCGCTAGGACGCGCGTAAGGAAAAGAGCGACAATTACAAATAGTACGCTATTGCGCAAAGACTTGTCTGTAAGTAGAGTGGAAAGTTTTGAGGAAGATGACATATGTGTAATACTCTCACCTCTGCCCCTCCAAAATGGAGGGTGTGCAAACAATGATTATTCCTTCACTGTGCCACCAGCGGCTTCTATCTTTGTTCGTGCGGACACAGAAACATCACAGCCTGCAATCTCGAGTTTCTTTGAAAGCGTTCCATTACCAAGAATCTTTACCGGCAGTTTTGTGCCAAGATTCCCGCGAATCAAATTACGCGCGATAAGTGCTGAACGATCTACAGAATCACCTGCGAGAAATGCACGCTCCAACTCGCCAACATTCACAACAAGAGCCTTTGCCTGTATACTTGGCATCTTGTATCCGCGACGTTTAGGTAACTTTTTCAATTGCTCGCGGATAGTCGGCAAAATACTGTGACCTGCGCGCGCTTTCTGACCCTTTGTGCCACGACCGCTTGTCTTGCCACGTTTACCACCACGCCCAACGCGCTTCTCTCTTTTGTACGGTGTATCTCGTTTTAGTTCATGAAGTTGCATAATAGTTTTTGCTGTTATTTGGTACTGATGTGAATGTTAGGCTTTCAATTGTTTAAGCGCCTCAATTGCTGCCTGTGCGTTATTAAGACCGTTCTTGGTTCCGGAATTTATCTTGGCAATGACGTCTGTAATTCCAGCAAGCTCCAAAACAAAACGTACTGAAGAACCAGCAACCAAACCACGACCCTCCACAGGAATAATCTTAACTCGTGACGCGCAATACTTGGCAGAAACTTCGTGCGGAATAGAAGAATTTTTCGTAATCGGCACAGTAATCATGTTTTTCTTCGCGTCGCGAACAGCCTTATCAACTGCGAGTGCGGTATCTCCAGCCTTACCAATTCCAACACCTACCTTTCCTTTGCGGTTTCCTATAATAATAGAAACGCTGAAAGAAAAACGACGGCCTCCTGACACTACGCGCGTTACTCTACGAACATTGATGTTACGCTGATCAAATTCGCTACGTGCGCGAGGTGTACGCGTAGACTGTCGGCGCTCTCGACGCTGTTTACTATCACGGTTACGATCCTGCCGCGCACCAAGCGGAGCACTCGAAGGAGTAACAGCTGCCGTTGTATCAGCGGTTGCTACTACATTTGTGTTGTTTATTTCATCTTGCATAATAGTTTAAAATTCAATGCCACCTGCGCGTACAGCTTCCGCAAAAGCTGCCACTCTACCAATATATCTAAAACCTCCGCGGTCGAATACCACTTTTGCAATATGCGCTTCTTTGGCGAGTTTTGCAACTTCTCCACCAAGCCATATTGCATTCTCAGTCTTTTTTGCAGACTTTACCGTTGAATCTTTTGTACTGCCAGACACCAACGTGCGGCACTTTACATCATCAATTATCTGCACCTGCAAATAACGATTGGATTTAAAGACGCTCAGGCGTGGGCGCTCAGTGGTGCCAGAGACTCGCGCACGAACACGAATGTGCCTTCGTATTCGTCCATTACCTTTTTTTTCTGTATTTTTCATATAGATATAATTACGGAATTATTGTGTGTTATGCAGCTTTCTTTCCTTGTTTACGGCGCACAACTTCATCAGAATAGCGGATTCCTTTACCCTTATATGGCTCTGGCTTCTTCAATTTGCGGATATTTGCTGCAAATTGTCCAACCACTTCCTTATCAATTCCAGAAATATTTAACGCTCCTTTTTCAGCCGCTACAGTAAGGCCTGCTGGCACAGAAACTTTCACAGGATGCGAAAAACCGAGGGCTAATGTGATAACGCCATTTGTAACCTCCCACTTATACCCAACACCCTCAATCAAAAGTTTTTTAGCAAAACCACTATTGACGCCTGCTATCATATTGCGTACATGTGACGCGTACGTGCCAGTAAGAGTTCGTGCCTCAATACCGTCTTTCTTGGGAGTAACGACAACACCTTCAGGTGTAACTTCAATATTTATCAAATGATGCCCTTGTCGCGACAAATCTCCTTTCGGACCCTTAACATTGATTACGCCGGACACGAGAGAAACCTCCGTTTTTTGCGGTATAACTATCGGCTTTTTTGCTAGGCGAGGTAAATGCATAAAATTATATATATGGAAAGATATTACCAGATTTCGAACAACGTCTCACCCCCAACATTCTGCCTGCGCGCATCGGCTCCTGTCAAAATTCCCGCTGGCGTTGAAAGAACCAACAGACCTTTGCCATTTTTAACTGGGCGAAGTTCCTTTGCGCCTGCATACAGACGTCGTGATGGTTTAGATAGACGCTTAAAACCGGACACAGCTGGACGTTCATTAGTATAGACAAGTCCAACACGAAGCGAACCCTGTAATGTATGCTTAACTTCACCAACATACCCCTCTCTAGACAAAACCTGCGCAATTGCCTCTTTCATTTTTGAGAAAGGGACAAGTACAGACGTATGGCGCACCGCGCTAGCGTTAGAAAGTCTTACCATGAAATCGGCTATAGGATCGTTTACCATAAATTAAATGTTTGACGTGAATTACCAAGATGATTTACGAACGCCAGGAATAAGACCTTCACTTGCCGCTTCGCGGAAACAGGTACGGCACATGTCAAAGTCACGCATGTATGATCGCTTGCGTCCACAACGGAAGCAACGACGAACAACCCGAGATGCAAATTTCGGGGTGCGAGTGGATCTGACGATGGTAGAGGTTTTTGCCATATCGTTACGCAAAACGCCCATAAGGGCGTACTGCTATCCTACGCGAACAGAGGAATAAAGTCAAACTTATGTGCAATGTTCGGCACATAAAAAGTACCAGAGATGTGTTCTAAAACATATAAAAAGACCCTCATTCTTCTATGCAAATTTCTTTGCAAAGATTCAGAGGGTCGAGGTTTAACAAATTCAAACATTATCTGGAAAAGAAGCGTCGACCAACATTCCACACTTCCCTTTCTTCTGTTGGGAAAGCATCAATACCCCAAACATGGTGACATCCAAGCCAGTATGCGCGTACAGACATTAGTATTCCATTACCGTCACGCACATAGGCAACATTAGCATCTCCGTTTTCTAGAAACAGATCGTGTTCGCCCGCACAATACTTGAGAAGCAAGCTGTAGAATTGCCCGAGCTTTATCTCAAATTTATTCGCGAGTTCAGCGACAACAACAGCATCAGTTGAAGTCTCAAGCAGCCTTAGCACCTTAATATCAGAGGCTTCGTAAGCACCCTCTGAAAGAAGTAATAGGTGTTCGTTGAAGCAGCCCCCCACATCACCAATATATACAGGCGCATTTGGTATGCACGCCCTAAAGTACTCGGAGACTTTGAAGCCCTTACTTGCTTCAACCCTAACAGTCTTAACCAGCTCAAGCTTTTTGCTTGGCTTTTTCCCCTTTTTAAAGAACACCATCACCCTTCTCCTTATCTGCTTTTACCAGCGTATCCACCACACCAAACAGTATGGTAGCTCAAAAAAGTATATACCGATTTTACTTTAAACTAAAGGAATCCGCGATTACACAAAAAAACGATATACTTGTTGTATATGCGTACAACATCCATACATCACGCTCACCACATTCGTGCCTACTCGCGAATGGCGAGGTCTGACTTTTGGCTATTTGAATTGTCTGTATGGTTTCATGCACTGGCGTTATCTCTTGTTTCAATCTTTATTCCAATTTTGCTATACAAAACAGGCTTTAGTATCAGCGAAATTATTCTGTACTATTTTCTATTTAACCTATTTGACGTACCACTTAATTTTGCAGCTTCAGCACTCACGAGACACATAGGCGCGCGAGCAGTTGCCATAATTGGCACTTTTGCTGCAATACTATTTATTATTTCTCTCCTCAACCTGCATACAAGTGGCGCATATGTATGTAACCTAGTCATAATGGCAATCTTCGCTGCACTCTACGACACAATGTACTGGGTCGCTCATCTATATCTTTTTATACAAAGCGATACAGATATTGACCACACAAGTAAAAACACTGGGGTATTTTATGCAGTGCGTCAGACAGCAATTACAATTGGCCCCATTATTGGCGCAGCGATTTTATTGTTCTTCAATGAACAAATACTTCTGTTCATGGTCATAATATTTTTTCTCATATCGATAGTGCCACTCTCTGTCATGCATCATCCTAGCAATAAGCCGGCCAAAAAATTACTCTTGCATGATTTTTTTGAGCATCTTGGAGTTAGGAGAACTTACCTATCAAAAATGTTTTACAACTTCCACAACGAAGTTGAGACTACTCTTTTCCCATTATTTATCTTTACACTATTCGGCACAATACAATCAGTAGCCGCAATTCCACTAATTGCATCTTTAGCTGCAATTATTATTGCATTATCTCTTGGAACAGTTCCGCACGAACATCGCCGTCGCACAATCATAACGGGGGCAATCCTTATAGCGATCACATGGGTAGGAAGAATCTTTTTACTTCATTCAGTATTTTTATACGCAAGCGTTCTACTGGTCGGCGTATTCTCTTATCTTGTCCTCGTACCTTTAGATAGTGATATTTTTGAGAATGCGCGGAAAAATGGAGATCCGCTCTCGGCTTCAATGTATCGCAATGTTGTTGATATGAGCGCCAACACTGTTCTATACGGCACACTATTGCTAGTCACAAATGTGTTTCCTGCGAGCATGGCTATTGCAGTAACTGGTCTAACTGTTCTAATACTAGCTAATATTTTCTTACACAGAAAAACAATTACAGTGCCACCGATTCCTGAAAATATCGCATAACATTGCCATCACTAAATCTTACGCGTATCGTAAACCTGTAAGCTTTCGTAGTTTAATGGATAAAATACCTCCCTCCGAAGGAGGTGCTGCGGGTTCGATTCCCGCCGAAAGCAATAATGCGAACTTTGTGAGTACTATTGCTTTTGAGCAGCGCGCCTGCGCACACTGCGCGTGGGAATCGAACGCCGGAGCGGTGTTTCGCCAGCGGGCGAAACCGCGAGGCGCGGCTAGCAGAAATTTTTTAACGAAAAAATTTCATGCGGAGCCAATTCCAGCCGAAAGCACAACATAAAAAAATGGGGAGCCTTATTAAAGCTCCCCATTACCATTAACTCCTTATCTTCAATACGAAGATAAGGCCATATCCAACAAAAGCACTGACGCTTGCTATAGCGATTGTCATCGTTATAGCGAACAAAGCATGACCGTCGACCGCTTCAAACCAGTACAACATTATCACAAGCACCATTCCTGCAACCCATGAAATAAGAGCTCGCAGTTTACCTATGAAATGCACACCAGTTACTTTCCCAAAGTTATGGTAATACAAAATCGCACACAGGAGCAGGGCGATTTCGAACACAACAGCAACAATCACAGGACACGCTACAACACCACCTCCAAATAACAGTGCGTTCCAAAGGACAGCCGTCATATGAAGACGATCGCGTAGTGGGTCTAGGAATTTTCCAAGCGTAGTATGCTCGTCATACTTGTCCGCAAGGATGCCATCCAATACATCCGTGAGGATGATAAATACGTTGGTTATCGGAATAGACCACACCAAGAACAAAAACGTTACTTGGTATACATAAAAACCAACAGCCAAAATACCAGCCAACGTTAGCATGTTCGCCCGCGTCACCACACAGTTCTTAACTGTCAGTGAGTGATCCGAGGAGCGACCTTTGAACCTACCAACAACAAATGAAGCCAATGAAGAACTCATACACACCTCCAAACATTGGTGATAAAGCTATGTACTTCTGAGCATCAGACTAGCACATGAGTTAACAAATGTCCATACCCAGTCCAAAAAATCCTAAAACCGCCTTACTCCTTCCTCTGCCGATACTGCAACGCCTCAAGGACGTGCTCGGTTGAAATATCTTCGGCACCAAGCAAATCTGCGATTGTACGAGCGACTTTGAGAGTGCGATGATAACCTCGAGGAGAGAGGTTCATTTTTGTGCCTGCTTGTGCAAGCAATGTGCGGGCGGGTGCGTTTTCTGGAATCATGGCGTCGAGCTCGCGTGCGGACATGTCGCTGTTTGTGCGCGAACTCGTACCGAAACGAGCAAGCTGTGCTGTTCTGGCGCGCGCGACTTCTTCGCGAGCTTGTTTTGTCTCTGTTCCTTCTGCGGAGCGTTTTCCTAAATCAGAAAGTTCAATCGGTCCCATTTGCGTCCACAAATCAATTCTGTCCGCAATTGGCCCTGATATTCTGCGTCGATATCTTTCCAAAGTCATCGGCACGCAAGTACACGGTACGGTCGGGTGTCCCCAATTTCCGCAAGGACATGGGTTCATTGCGGCGACGAGCGTGAAGCGTGCTGGAAATAACACACTTCCCTTCGCACGAGAAACAGAAATCACTTTGTCTTCTAGCGGTTGGCGCAAAGCTTCCAGCACTCGGCGTTCGAACTCGGGGAATTCGTCGAGAAAGAGAACACCTTTGTGCGCCAGAGTTACTTCTCCTGGGCGAGGATTTGTTCCACCACCAACAAGCGCGACGTACGACGAAGTGTGATGTGGCGAACGAATCGGCGGCGTTGTAATTATTCCGTCGCGCAAAAGTCCTACAACAGAATGAATGCTGTTTACTTCCAACATGTCTTCAAACGAAAGCGCTGGCATAATGCTGGCGATTGCCCTAGCAAGCATCGTCTTGCCTGTGCCTGGCGGACCCCAAAGTCCGAGATTGTGTCCGCCAGCCGCGGAAATTATAGCCGCGCGTTTTGCGCTTTCTTGCCCACGAATATCCTCAAAAGAAAAGGGGGTCTCAACAGAAATAGTTTCAATTTGTGTGCGCGGAGTTGGAGCAAGAAACTGACGCACATGAGCTACCACCTCTCCTTGCGAAGGAGAGGGTTGGGGTGAGGTGAATTTGTTTTGGTGTGGTATAAAATTTTTTTGACAATCCCCCTCCTCCACTTTTTTCTTCTCGTTTAAATGTTCAATCAATTCCGCAAGTGTGCGTACTCCATACACTTCAATGCCGTCAACAATCGCAGCTTCGCGCTCATTTTCTTTTGGTACAAAAACTGCGCGTTTCCCAACCTTAAGTGCATGGGCAACAAGAGGAAGTACTCCAGCGACTGGACGCACTTCACCGTCCAACGACAACTCACCAATAAAAAGATACGGCTCTGCATCAAAACGTATTTCGTCCATTGCTAGCAGATACGCAATTGCAATCGGCACATCAAACATTGGTCCTTCTTTGCGCACATCAGCCGGGGCAAGCGACACAACAATTTTTTTCGCGCCACTTTTTGGCGAATCAAAACCAGAATGTTTTATCGCGGAAGAGACACGGTCGCGACTTTCATCGATTGATTTATCTGCAAGTCCTACAATAGAAAAGGAAGGGATTCCGCCAAGTGAAATGTCCGTCTCCACCGACACAAGATACGGCTTGAGACATGATACCTGCGCTCCGTATACTCGCGCATAATGCATCGTTACAGTGTATCTTATTTTGCATAATTAAGATTGCTGTTTATATAAACGCATTTAAACGCTATGATGCAAACATGCAATTGCACGACGCGGTCACAACAGTAAGTAGACTTACCGACTCTCAGAAAGCGGCTTTGCACAAACTACACATAACAACAATACGTGATTTACTTTTGCACTTTCCTGCGCGATACGAAGAGGAAGGAAATGAAACAACAACATCGGCACTGACGCTCGGAGAAAATGTTGTTATAATCGGAACACTGGAAAAGCTTGAAACAAAAAAAGCATGGAAAAGCAGAATGCCGATTTCAGAAGGATATATACGCGACCAAAGCGGACGTGTAAAAGCGATGTGGTTTAATCAGCCTTATATCGCAAAAATGTGGCTGGACGGTACGCGAGTGAAAGCAACTGGGAAAGTCGCTGGTAGTGTGGGGAAACTTTATCTTGCTAACCCACAATTATCGCGTGCCGCTGTGGTTGACGGTTCACTTTTCGAGAAAGAGGAAAAAGTGATTGATATTTCAGATGGCGCAGACATAAAGAACAACACGCAAACCAAATTCACCTCACACCAGCCCTCTCACACATTAGGAGAGTGGGCAACCAAAACCACAAACCAGCTTCTTCCTGTTTATGCGGAAAGTTACGGGATTACTTCATTATGGATACGCCACGCTATTTTAAAAATACTCAACACCGATATTCTTACAAAATTTACCGACCCTATTCCTGAACACATTCTAAAAAAATATAGTTTGCCAACACTCGCAACAGCACTTCACTGGATACACCAACCAGAAACATCTAAACAATCTATCGCAGCTCGTAAGCGTTTTGCTTTTGAGGAAATTTTTTATATACAACTTCAGCGACAGAAAGAGCGACGTGAGACTTCGTGCGCGAGCGGTTTTCCAATATACACACACCGCGAACGAATAGATGAATTTATCGGCACACTCCCCTTCAGTCTCACTACCGCACAAAATAAATCAGTAGACCAAATACTAGCCGACCTACAAAAAACATCGCCAATGTCGCGGTTGCTGGAGGGCGACGTTGGGAGCGGAAAAACCATTGTAGCTGCAACCGCAGCGTTCGCGGTCATGCAAACAAAACCTGACGGTAAAAAAGCAGGCGCGCTTCAGACTGCATATATGGCCCCAACTGAAATCCTTGCTAAACAACATTTTGAATCTTTTATAAAAATCTTTGAAAAATTTCCTGTGCCAGTAGGGCTTATAACCGGAAGCGGTTGTTTAAAATTTCCATCAAAAAGCTCCCGCGAGAAGGCTACAAAAATCTCGCGCACCCAATTACTCAAATGGGTCGGTAACGGCGAGATTCCAATTCTCATCGGCACACACGCACTTATACAAGACGCTGTCGCTTTCAAACATCTCGCTCTAGTTATTATTGACGAGCAACATCGGTTCGGTACCGACCAACGCCGTAAGCTCGCGCGCAAAGGAGAGCGCATGCCACATCTACTTTCAATGACAGCAACTCCAATTCCGCGCACGCTCGCACTCACGGTTTACGGCGACCTTGACCTAACAATTCTGGACGGCATGCCACCTGGACGCAAACCAATTATCACAGAAATTGTATCGCCAGAGCACCGAGCAAAAGCGTACGAACGAATGCGCGAGGAGTTGCGCGCAGGACGGCAAGCGTATGTTATTTGTCCGCGCATTGAAGAGCCAGATCCGGAAAAAGCATTCGCTATGATGGCGAAGTCGGTGGTGGAAGAATCCGCGCGCCTCAAGCGCGATGTTTTTCCGGAATACGAATTTGATATTCTGCATAGTAAAATGAAACCGGCTGAAAAAGACGCTTCCATGCTTGGCTTCGTAAATCACGAAACAAATATACTTGTTGCTACGTCAGTAGTAGAAGTCGGTGTAAATGTGCCAAACGCGACGGTCATGCTTGTTGAAGGCGCGGAGCGTTTCGGCTTGGCACAACTACATCAATTACGCGGGCGCATTGTACGAAGTACGCACCAAGCATATTGTTTCGTAGTTGCAGAAAGCCGTGGCGAAAATACGCGCGCGCGCCTCAAGGCACTCGCTAACGCACAAAATGGTTTTGAATTGGCGGAGATGGATTTGCGACAACGTGGAGCAGGAGAACTTGCTGGAGGAAAACAGTGGGGCATTTCCGATATTGGAATGGAAGCTCTGGAGAATTTAAAACTTGTATCCGCCGCCCGCACCGAAGCGATAAATCTTATAACTCAGGACGAAAATCTTTCAAAATATCCACTACTAGCTTCAGCCGTTTCTGCCAGAGCGCAAAAATTACATTTCGAGTAGTTGTAAATTTAAACCAGACGATACTGTGCCACCTAGCAGAATTTGATATAAACAAATCGAAATCTTTAAAAAGGTCGCAACTTTTTTATCAGTATACAATTCCTGCGAGGCGCGTGCTTGTATTAAAGCCCAAAAACCTCCACCGCCGGGTGATAAAATTTCGTATGACATGTATAAATTATGGTGTGAATAAAATATAACCCCCGACTACGTAAAAGTAGTCGGGGGTATTTTTACTCCTCCATTAGCCGGTCGAATAACGCCCAGTCGATTCTGCCACTAACGTCTCTGTCAGCACACACGCCAACGTAGTTCTGAACCAACCCAATCAGAGTACTTGGGCTTTCCGTGGATCGAGATAGAAAGAACTTATCCAAAGTATAAACCCTCTCGTTAGGAACATAAGGAGACTCAATACCCACCTTGAAGAACAATAACCCTATCTCATCCCGCCTCTGACAAGAACAACTTAAGTCAGACGCCTCCCTCAATAGAGAGATAATATCTTGAATCTTCATATCGATACTCCTTGTTCCACAACACAACGAAACCTTCGTGCAAGGTACAGCTATAAACAATATACTCAACAGGAAACAAAAATCAATGCGCCGTAAAAAATCATTTCAATAACTCAAACAGCGCCACACCACCAGCAACAGACACATTCAACGACTCTTTTTTACCGAGCATTGGAATCTCTAATATTACATCAGCATGCCCCATTGTCTGTTCAGAAATTCCAAGAACTTCGTTTCCAAGCACAATAGCGAGCCGCGAGCCTGTTGGTGGTTTCCATTCAAAAAGCGATTTTGAAATTGCGTGCTGTTCAATCATTACAATGATGTAGCCCTCAGTTTTAAGCGATCCCAATTTTGAGTCTAAACTCTCAACAACTTCCCACGGAATACTTTCCTCCGCGCCCAGCGACACTTTACAAAAATCCTTTCGTGCGTTTCCGAATCGATCAAGCGGAGTCGGTGTGTATCCTGAAAGGATTATACGCGATACACCAGCACCATCAGCAGTTCTAAAAAGTGACCCGACATTATGCACACTACGAATATCATGCAGCATAAGCACACATTCGGAAACACACTTAACCATATTTACATCTTTATGCTTATTTCTCATATTAGATAAAAACACCTACCTCCAATACTGCTGGAGATAGGTGTTTACACTACTTCTTACCGGAAAAATGAACTGTATGTGCTGGGAACAACGAACTGCCATCATGCTTTATCCCACGGCGCATGTCGTCATAATTACGCCTCGAAGTAGCGATACCTCTACAGACTGGAGAGCAGTAATTATCAATCCCGTCTGTAAAAACACGGTAGCAGGTTTGACAAACGAACTTGGGTGGCTCGAGATACCCAGGATTTCGAGGACAAGCATCACACGAAACTAGAGTGCTACACCGAAACCCGTCATACATGCAATCATACAAATAGTTTGTACTCATAAAAACTCCCCTTATTTTTGACTTTTTGAAAGCCTCTTCTTCCTTTTTAAAGGTACCGCCATTTACGACTACACGCAAGCATATTAGATTCCATACAAACCGCCGTGGTAATAATTTGTGAATAAGTTATCATATATATAATGTTTAATAAACTATATATTTATTTTGACAAACTCGAAGACCGTATACGATTCCGCTTGAGCCACCGCCCGATAGCATACGCACTAATCGGGGGAGTCGGCGTAGTGCTGGTATGGAAAGGTGTCTGGGAAACTGCCGAATATTTTCCTATATTATTTGGACCAGTCTCATTAGTTATCGGCATTATCATACTTCTCATGACAGGTTTGCTAGTGTCCTTTTTCATAGGAGACAGTTTTCTTATCTCTGGCCTCAAAAAAGAAAAGAAATTAATCGAAAAAACAGAGTCCGAGATACGTTCCGAAAAAGACATTCTAGAAGATATTGAGGAAAAAATTACACAGATAGAAAAAGAAATACATACTCAAAAAAATATCCCGGAATAGCCAACTAAAGTCTACGACTGACTAAAACTCCTATCTGTGCTACATTCTTATAGGTTAGAGTTCTTAATTAAACACAACAAAAGGGGTCTACAGTGAAACTTCGTGGTATTGAGTTTGGTAATGTTCTTGGCGCTTCAGGTGTCCAAGGATTTTTTGGGGAGGGCTACTGGTTCCATAACGCATGGCATCAGCTTGGTCTCGATTTCTCAGGCATGACATTTGTGTCGAAGACGGTAACGCTTTTACCGAGTGAAGGCAACATGCCCCTCACCTCTCGGCACACACCAAAGGAATGGATTCCTAGATGCGTGAAGGTTCTTCCGCTAAGTGGCGTCATGGTTAACGCTGTCGGGTTAAGTAATCCGGGACTGGAAGCCGTACTGCATACAGGTAGATGGCAGGCACGAAAGGAACCCTTCTTGATTTCGATCATGCCGATAGAGGATTCTCTGTTGCGGAGAAAGGAAGAGCTCCGACTCTTTGTAAAAATGTTTGAGTCATATAAAGATCATTTCTCTGCGCCATTCGGTTTGCAGATTAATCTATCATGCCCAAACATTAAACTCGACCACTCAAAACTTATGCTTGAGTCTGCAGATGTATTAGACATAATTGATGCGCTTGGCGTTCCTATTATGTTGAAGTACAGTGTAGCATCGGCGCAATCACAAATTGTAGCGGGTCTCAATAACCACCCAGCCTGTGATGCGATTTGTGTCTCGAACACGCTTCCATTCACATGGGACGGAGTTGGACAGCGCGCATGGGGAACTCCAGTTTCGCCACTTGCCAATTTGGGTGGAGGAGGAATTTCCGGAAGCGTACTGCGACCACTAGTCTGCAACTGGATTGCTCGCCTACGAGAAGCTGGTTTTACTAAACCAGTTAACGGTGGTGGAGGAATCCTTTGCCACGAAGACGTGAGGCACTACCACAACGCAGGCGCCTCATCTATCTTCCTCGGAAGCGTTGCAACACTGCGCCCATGGAGGGTTCGAGGAATCATCAAACAGGCAACCAGTTTAGATTGGTAAGGAGCCACAAAACGCGCAACCATATCGGTTGCGCGTTTTTCTATTATGAACCATGTGCGGGCAGTAGGACTCGAACCTACGACCAGTCGTGTATAAGACGACCGCTCTACCAACTGAGCTATACCCGCATAACCCACTTTCACTTTACTAGAAATTTGGTTTTGATGCCACATATTGCCATATGTACGCATAATATAAAATAAGAACACCATCCATCAATGCGACATGAATATAACAAAACTTGGCGGAAGGAAGTGATGTTTTCTACATAAGCAGAGATGTCGATTAAAGCATTCAATACAATACAAGCGATGTATCCTCACGACACAGAGACATATTTTTTGCAAGACAAACCGCTTATTTAAGAAAATATGGTCAGCTTTCGCTGACCATATCACACAAGCTTTAGTTATTGGACACAATTTGTCTATTTATCAAACTTGATGCTGTTGTAGAAGCACGTGGTATCGAAACCATTTGCTAAAAACAAAAATACAATGTTTCCGTTTTTTACATAAAGACTTGAGCCACGATTTTCAAGTGGGATATTTGGAATATAAGTAAACGCTGCTGGCAAACCAGATATTGCAGTTTCATTTTCTATAATACTAATGTTGGGTGGGAAATTATTTATAGTATCTTGCTTCAAAAAATCTGAAATGTCTGACGCTGTTGTAGAGCTGGCGGTAATCGCAAATCCAGATAACGAGTCGCCGTATATTACATTAACTTCACCATATACTCCACGGTCAGTCATGCTGGCAGGGTACGAAACAGTATATCCATATTTATCATTATGATATTCAACCCATTTTTCTTTATTCGTGTTATTAAAGACCAAAGCAAAAACAGCTGCGGAAACAGCCAAAAGAATTACAAAACCATATATTAAATTTTTTATGTTTATTTTCTTCATTTTATTTAAGAAAATAGGGACAGCTTACCCTGCATCACAAATTCGTTGAAAGTTGTGATGCGAGTCTTCACTGTGTTGGGAACATAATTTTCCTCAATCCAGTTTATACCATTACTTGTAACACTAACTACAATTGCGGTATGCGGTCCATAACCACCATTCTTGTAGATTAAAGACATCTGAACGATGTTACCTGGTAAGAATTTCTGAGGCGTAACATAACGCTGGACTATATTTGAGTGTTTCCATTACATTCTCCAGTTAAAGAACTAGGCTACAAAGGATTTGCAACCGTGGCTGGCAACGTAGCATGTACATAACTTGTGCGCAAGCGGTCATGAAGAACTAGAAGATTTAATCTTCTTTTTTCTTTGGGGTTACGCCATGGAGGATGAGGAGTTGTTCAAACTCGGGGCGTTCTAGGTTTTCTTTATCGATTAGTTCGGCTGCGATTGCGTCCAAAAGCGCACGATGTTTTGTTATTATATTTTCTGCTTTTATGCGCGCTTCGCTAACAATGTTTCTAACTTCCCCATCAATCTCAGATGCTATCTTTTCTGAATGTTCATGCGGAGAAACACCAGCGCCAAACAGTGTGCGTCCACCTTCACTTTCAAGCGCCATTGGCCCGACCTTATCAGACATACCATAACGGACAACCATATCACGCGCAAGCGCCGACAAAACCTGCAAGTCATTACTTGGACCAGTCGTTACATCGCCGAATACAGTCTGCTCCGCAATATATCCACCGAGCGACACTGCAATATCATCGAGAAATTCTTTTTTGCTTTGCATGCGCTTATCGTCAAACGGTAATTTGAGCGTGTAGCCAGCCGCACGACCGCGCGCAATAATGGAAATTTTATGCACAGGATCAGCGTACGGCAATATGGACGCAACCAGAGCATGCCCAGCCTCATGATATGCAGTAATCTCTTTTTCCTTCAAGGAAAGAACATGGCTGCGTCGCTCAGGACCAAGCATAACTTTTTCAATCGAGCGAATAAGGTCGTATTGTGTTACCTTTTTACGATTTTCGCGCGCCGCCAAAATCGCAGCCTCATTCATCAGCGAGAAAAGATCGGCGCCAGAAAAACCTGGAGTACGTTCTGCAATCACTTCCAAAGCAACATCCTCACCGAGCGGTTTCTGGCGTGCGTGTATTTCCAAAATATCACGGCGGTCGAAACGGTCTGGTAATTCAATTACAACACGGCGGTCGAAACGACCTGGACGTTGCAAGGCTGGGTCCAACACATCGGGTCGGTTTGTCGCAGCCATTACAATGACTTTTTCATTCGGTTCGAAGCCATCCATCTCTACCAAAATCTGATTGAGTGTTTGCTCGCGTTCATCATTTCCCCCACCAACACCGGAGCCACGCACTCGCCCAACCGCATCTATTTCATCAACAAAAATAATTGATGGCGCGGCGCGTTTCGCTGTCAAAAATAAATCACGAACTCGACTTGCGCCAACTCCTACGAACATCTCTACAAATTCAGAACCTGAGATTGAAAAGAATGGAACACCCGCCTCGCCTGCTACCGCTCGCGCCAACATGGTCTTACCTGTGCCGGGCGCACCCATAAGCAAAATACCTTTAGGTATGCGTGCGCCGATATCCAAAAACTTTTTTGGATTGCGCAAGAAATCCACGATTTCCAATAATTCTTGTTTAGCTTCTTTTGCACCAGCAACATCCTTGAACATAATTTTCTGACTATTGTCCCCCGGCTCGCTTATGCGTGGTTTTGATTGCCCGAATGAAAATGCCTGTGCGCCCGCACCACGCACCTGCCTAGACAAAAACCACACAAACAAAAGCACCAACAAAAGCGGAGCTAGAAACGGCATGAGCGTTTGTATCCAAAACATTGTTTGCGTCTGACGCTTGATGTCTATAAGCACTTTATCCACAGCAGATGCGGGTACGCCGTAGTTATACAAAGTCTGAGAGAGTGCTGCGTCAGGCTCTTTTTTGGAAGTCTTGATTGTAGAACTTGCATCGTTGTAAGTAGCAGACACATCCTCACCGTCAACAGTAATAGATTTTATTCGACCCGCGGTAATATCTTGCGCAAGCGCAGAAATTGGTATATCCACCGGCACATTCTTGGCGCTCTCCGATAGATATGCGTAAGTCCCAGCAAGTAAAAAAAGGAGTATAAAACTACTCGCCATGTTTACCCAAAAACTTCCTGTCGGTATTATTTTTCGAGAATTAGGCGGGCGTGGTGCAGATTGACGCGACGGTTCGCGACCAGACTCCCCGAGACGCTCGCGTACAGAGCGCGTATCACGACCTCGCTCGGCGATGTTTTCGCGCGGCTTTTCTTTATCTGTGCGCGACGGACGAGCTTCATTGACAGACTCCTGCATATACAGCTAGTGTACCACTCGTCCTAATTCTGCGCTATCATGCAACCATGAATCTGATAGAGTACAAGAAGGCGCGACTCAACTACGAAATCATAGAAACATATGAGGCTGGTTTGGAGTTGCTCGGAACTGAGGTGAAAAGTTTGCGCGCCCGTCAGGGCAAGATTGAGGGCGCACATGTCGTAGTACGACCCAGTGGGCGTGGTGGCTCGTATGAGGCGTATATTATCGGCATGACTATTCCTTCATACCAACCAAGCAACACAATTAAAGACTACGACTCAGCACGCACACGCAGGCTTCTTTTGGGGCGCAAAGAACTCGCTGAACTCGCAGGTTATGAACACCAGAAGGGCTTGACAATAGTGCCAATTTCCGTGTATATTAAAGGCAGAAATCTGAAGCTTTCGGTGGCCGTCGCGAAAGGTCGCAAGAAATATGACAAGCGCGAAGCGCTTAAAAAGCGCGACACCGAACGCGAGATTGAAAGAACTTTGAAAAATAATTAGAGGCCGTTCCCAGAAAGCATGTTTAATAAAGTGTGTTCTCTGGGGATGATTGGCCTCGACAATGAAAAGGTAGCGGTTGCTGCGATGCGGGAGACCTGATCTCCCTTATCAAGCAGGAAAACATAACTGCAAAAAACAGTACTTCGCCGTATTTCTCGGTGAAAGATTTCGCGTTCGTTCCGGCCTTGGCCTAAGCGACGCGAACGGTACGCATATACGCCTGTAAGTATGCGTAACGTTATATACCGGGCTGTGCGTTCTTGCTAGTTACACCAAGAGCGCAAGAAAATGAAACTGCGGTTCGTGATGATTTTGTCTGTTTCCGACATTACGCGCCAAAGAAATTAAAACAAACTACGCACCGTAGACGCCACCCTCACCCTTCATTGCACGCGGGTTCGATTCCCGCCATCTCCACATCCAGCGAATTAGGGTTATCTAATCGTTCAAAAAGCCTTAATACAGGCGATAATTGAGCGGTTCGATAGCCCTTTTCGCGTTCATAAACCAAACGCTCGTCAAAGAAGAAGAAAAAGAGCTTTTGTTTCTGGTCTACACTCGCAGAAGTCCATATTTTCAAAGGACTTTCTAGCGTACCGAATACTTTTTCTGCGGCGGTTCGATAAGGAACCTTCCACTCCGGCTGACGCGACATATCAGCAGATAGTTTTTCAAGTTCTTTGGCTTTCTCTTCAAGTCGTTTACCAAGTTCTACTTCAAGAACACTTCCTATCGGTGCTCGCGCCACCTTGTCTCCAAGTGCAGCGACATCACCTTCCAATTCTCTTTTGTGTGCAGCAAGAGATATTTCTCGCTTGCGCACATCTCCATACTCCGCCTTCCACGCATCCTCAAACATATCAGCCGCAACAGCAATCAAGCCGGGCTTGGCTTTGTACTCGCCAAGCAACTCATTAAAATCACCTTCTATAAACCCACGTTTAAATGATTTTGAATATAAAGGGCATGTTTTCGTTTTACAGTCATAGAGTGGGTATTTCAATTTACGCCCGCCAGACCAATAGGCGCGCAATGATGCGCCGCAGTCAGCACAGTTGACCAAACCACAGAGAACAAAATCTGGATTGTGCTTATATCGAAAACGCTTGCCAGCAGTTTCCGCTTTTAAGCGCTTCTGGATAAGTTCATGGACTTCAAGGGTTATGAGCGCCTCGTGCCAACCAACCCTTCTGGACACCTCCCAAGGTGTATACTCTACAAAACCAGCATAAAAGATATCTTCCAGCATCTTTCGTACTGTCTTCAAACAATGTTCTACAGTCTGTTTCCCAAAGACGCCTTCCTCCTTCAAGAAACGCGCAACATCAATTTGTCCAACAAAACGCTTATGCGCAAAACCCTCTAAAGCTTCTTTCACGAAAGGTGCATCTTTGTTTGGCTTCATTATCTTTTTACCCGATGATGGGTCTATCGCGCGCGCGTAACCGATTTTTTTACCGCCAAATGAGTAACCGCCCGCCTCTAAAATTGCTTTTTGTTTCTGCACTACTTGTCGGGCACCTTGCTTACGCTCTAACTGCGAGCTTGCTGCAAACATGGTCTCAATAAATTCCCCCTCAGGTGTATCTTCAAAATTGAAATTGAGGCATTCCAGCTTCACATCGCGCGACTTAAAAGCGGCACGTAACTTAATATGAAATACCGTATCGCGGGCAAAGCGTTTTAAATCATCGAAGATAACAACAAACTTCTTGTGCGGGTGCGCATCTATATAGGCAAGTAACTCACGCATAGCGGGACGCAACATAAAATCTCCCCCGCCGGAAAAACTGTCCCTGAAAGCTTCTATAGGTTCCAACAAATATCCTTTCTGCAAAGCATGTTGGCGACAACGAAATTCTTGACTATCCAAGCCGGAACCTTCACTCGCCTGCTTCAAAGACGATACACGAGCATAGATTAAAGCTACCCAGTCCTCATTATTGCTTTGCATATAGTTCTATCTTATCAAGTTCCTGTCGTATCTGTGCTCGCATAAATGCCCAGAGGAAAAGAACATTGTCTTTAGTCATGACGAGACCGTTCTTTTTTGCGGTATCTATATATTTCTGAACCTCATTCTGGGCGAGCTCCATTCTTCCACCTTAAAGTGGTTTGGAAGCCAAAAACATTACACGCAGATAAACTCATCACCGAAAAACCCCTTTGTTTGTAAGGGTTTTCTTTATGTAGTACACAGGGAGGTGAGTTACTATTCCCTCTTGAGGGTTACTGTCTCTCCGATGCGATAACCACGGGTCTGTTCGCCCTCAATGAAGTCGGTTCCCGGTATGCCTTTGAAATGTTTTTCTAAAATCTTCCTTATGCCCGCAATCTGCGCCCTGAGTTTATCCGGCGTGGTTTTGAGTAGTTTCGCCAGAGTAGCGGTATTCTGGTAGGTCTTGGTCAGATTATTCAATATCGAATAGCGTTGCTCGGCACGATGTATCGGGTAACATTCCTCTTTCTCCTTAAAGACGCGATATAGCCCCTTTTTATGCGAAAGATAGAAAAGGTGGGGGTCGCCCAGCGCCTGCCCTTTTTTCTTTTGCTTCTCGGAAATAATCTCTTGTACGAATTTCAAAGTTTCAATAGCCTCAGCCGTCAGGCATATTTTATTATGCTCAATTTCAAACTCATCGGCACCACCATTCCATTTGAGTGCCTCCAACAACTCAACTGCGTCCTCACTGGAAATACCCGTCGTCGCAAACTCAAATTTCTCCAGAGGAACCGTGCAGATACCCACAGGATTGGCGCCACGCACCTCTCCCACAGGAATAACCGCCGAAAGTACCGCTTCCAGTTTCTTTTGTGTCGTGGGTGAAAGACCCAATATCCACTCCTCTAATCTATTTCGCGTCTCGCCATCATTCATACCGTATATTTATCAAACCAACACAAGTCAATCTTCAATTCTATTGCGGCAATTTTATGAACTTTGGAAAGACGCGGTGGAATTTCTCCGCTTCGTTTAGCAGCCACTCAAAAGCCACTTCCCATTTAACCGGCTCATCAAAATTCCCGGAGGTAAACACTCTAATACGACTAGCCTTCTTGGCGGGGAGTTCCATCCACTCCAATTTCTCCTCCAACTCGCTTTCTATTTCAGCCTTGTGGCTATAAAGTTTTTGGTAAAGCTCCTTCTTATCTGAGATATATATTTCGGCACCAAACGTCGCTTCGCGCGAGTTGATGGTTAGCGCAACATGAGCGTCTGCGCTTCCAATACTAATGTTCGTCCAGTGCTGCGGATAACTCTTTTGGAGATGAAGCCTTGTTTTCCTTTTCTTCGCATACTCTTTGAACTCCGTCCAAAACTCCAACTGCTTTACTTTTGTATCAGTGAGTTCGCTTGCATCCGTGGAACTTCTTACTGCCTTTGTCCAATCGTTCGGCTTCGATACGATTTCAAATTTCGGCGCATAGGGCGAGTTTCCTATTTGCCACAGTTCAATGCGCACCAAGTAAAATTCAGTCCCTTCGTCGGTGTGTTCATTGAGCCAGTCAATCGCCTGCCGGTGCTCCTCGCGCGCATCCTTCACCACCCACACGATGATTTGCGCATCATAACCTGAAGCATAGGTGATTATTTTCCCCAAGTGGTCGTGGTTGGTTACTTCGAGCTGGTTTTCAATGATTATCTTTCTCCCTGTGTTTTCTTCCTCAGCAAGAATATCAACATTGAAACTACCGACCGCCGCCTCTGTTTGCAAGAGTTTTATATCAAAACCTATCTCATCCCCCAACAGCGCAAGATTTTCTTCTTGTGCAAGCCACTGAGTGAAGTTGGTCGCCTCATGCTTCCACGCCTCACGAAGTTCAACTTTCTTCAACATTCCGAGATTATTGTCGTTACTCATATTGGCGGGATTATCTTGATAATTATTCCTCTCGCTATCGTCCGTGCTCAGTCCTCTTGTCCCACTCATCCGCAAAGAGTTCTGCTTGTTTCAAGACCGTCTCGGTTGCGATAGCTTGTTTGTCCGGCGGGTAGCCGTATTGCGTGAGAGTGCGTTTTACCAAGACACGCAGGCGCGCCTGCACATTCTCACGTATCGTCCAGTCAATCGAAGTGTTTTTGCGCACCTTATCCACCAACACCCGTGCCAAATCGCGCAGCGTATCATCTCCGAGCACTTCCCGTGCCGTGTCATTTTCTGCCAAGGCGTCATAGAACGCCACTTCATCATCCGACAAACCAAGTTCCGTGCCGCGTGCATCGGAGGCGCGCAGTTGCTTCGCTAAATCAATGAGTTCCTGCACTACCTCCGCCGCCGTAAGCAGATTGTTTTGATATTTCTTAATGGTCTTCTCCAACATCTCGGAGAGTTTCTTGCCTTGAATAGCATTGCGGCGCAAACGCAATTTGAGTTCATCGTTGATAACCTTGCGCAACAGTTCCATGGCAAGGTTTCGATGCTTCATGCCGCGCACCTCAGCCAAGAACTCATCCGACAGCACCGACAAGTCCGGTTTCTGCACGCCCGCCGCCGCAAAAATATCCACCACACCCTCGGAAACGAGCGCCTTGTCTACAATCTGCCGAATAGCCGTACTGATGTTTTCCGTTCCCGGCATGCCTTCCGGCTCAAACTTCACCAACCGCGCCTTAATCGCTTGGAAGAACCCAACTTCATCGCGTATCTTTATCGCCTCCACATTCGGTATCGCAAGCGCGAACGCCTGAGACAGTGCCATCACTTCCTTGATAAAGCGCTCTTTGGCACCCAGCGTCTTGTTCTCCTTGCCGGAAGAACCAGCCTCTTCCCTGCCTTTATCCTGCACGAGGATATGCTCCTGCGCTTCCAAAATAATGCCGAGTTTGCGGTGCGTGTCGGCGGTAAAGTATGGCTGATACGCGAAGCCGTGGAACATCTGCTTCACCACCTCGTATTTCTCAATCATCACACGCACGGCTTCACCCTGCGTTTTCGTAGGGTCGCCCTTGCCACCGCTTTGGGTGTAGACCGCGAGCGCTCGCTGAAGGTCGGCAGCAAAGCCGATATAATCCACAATAAGACCGCCCGGTTTATCGCGATAGACACGGTTCACGCGCGCAATGGCTTGCATGAGGTTGTGCCCACGCATAAGCTTATCTATATACATCGTGTGCAGGCACGGCACATCAAAGCCGGTCAGCCACATATCGCAAACAATAACCAAGTTGAGCGGGTTTGCCGCATCCTTGAAGCGGTCAGCGAGCGCCCGGCGCGCTTGCTTGTTGGTGTGATGCGACTGCCATTCTTTCGGGTCGCTCGAACTCGCCGTCATCACCACCTTTATTTTTCCTTTATCCAACTCCGGATTATGCCACGTCGGACGCAACGCCACGATTTCTTGATACAACTCCACCGCAATGCGACGGCTCATCGCCACAATCATCACTTTACCCACAAACACTTCCTGCCGCATCTCAAAATGCTCCACGATGTCGCGGGCGATTTCTTTGAGCCGTTCATGATGTCCAATGACCGCTTCCAACTGCGCCCATTTCGCTTTAGCTTTTTCTTTGACAGAAAACTCCACGCCCTCGGCGATTGCCTCCACATCTTCATCCACCTCCGCGTGCTTATCGTCAGGCAAATGCACTTTCACCAAGCGGCTCTCGTAATAAATAGGCACCGTTGCTTTATCCTCCACCGCACGCTTAATGTCGTACACATCCAAATAGTCGCCGAAGACCGCCAGCGTAGACTTATCCTCTTGCTCAATGGGCGTGCCCGTAAAGCCGATGAACGAGGCGTTCGGCAACGCATCGCGTAAGTATTTCGCATTGCCGTAGCGTGTGATTGCCTCCTCATCCTTGAACACCGTGCGTGCCGCAAACCCGTACTGGCTTCGATGCGCTTCATCCGCCATCACCACGATGTTCTTGCGGTCTGAAAGCATGTCGTAGGTCTCGCCCCCATCCGCAGGAAAGAACTTTTGAATAGTGGTGAAGATAATGCCGCCGCCTGCCGTGCGGAGCAATTCTTGGAGATGCGCGCGGCTTTCCGCCTGCACCGGCTCCTGCCGCAGCAGTCCACGGCTCGCCGCAAAGGTATCAAACAACTGGTCGTCGAGGTCGTTGCGGTCAGTGATAACAACAACGGTAGGATTATCCAGTGAAAGCACCACCTTGCCGGTATAGAACACCATGGAGAGCGACTTGCCCGAGCCTTGTGTGTGCCACACGACGCCGATTTTTCGCTCGCCATGTTCAGCCGTCGCACGCACCGTGGAAGTAATCGCTTTATTGACCAAATAGTATTGGTGGTACGCGGCGATTTTCTTGATGGTGTCCACGAGCACTTGCCCGGTCTTCGGGTCTGCCTTGCGGGTTTTCTCAAACACCGTAAAGTTGCGCACCAAGTCGAGCAACACCTCAGGCACGAGCATCTCCTTAATCAGCGTTTCCATCTGCGGTGTATGCTTCTCATCCTCGCGACGCTCTTCCGGCGCATGCCATATCGCAAAGCGCTCCCACTCAGTCGTGAGTGCGCCCGCCTTGGCGTCTATACCATCGGAAGCAACAAGCAAACCGTTATAGACGAAAAGTTGCGGTATAGCCGCCTTATAGTTTTCCAGTTGTGTGTACGCTTTATGCACCGTCGCGTTTTCGTCGATAGGGTTTTTGAGTTCAATAACGACGAGCGGCAAACCGTTCACCAAAAGCACCACATCCGGGCGCTTGCTTGAATGGTCGAACGGAACCGTAAACTGGTTCGCCACCACGAGGTCGTTGTTGCGTGGATTATCAAAATCAATCAGCCGCACATCAGCGCCGCGACGCTCCCCCTCAACATACGCAGCCACCCGCACCCCATCGCTGAGCATGTGCTGAAACTCCTCGTTTGCAGTGATAAGATTGAGCGCGGAAAGCCCGAGTACCTTTTTAATCGCCTCCTCGCGAGCATCCTCCGACACTTCAGGATTGAGCCGCGCCACCGCCGCCCGCAGACGACCAATAAGCACCACCTCGCGCAAATCGCCGCGCTCCGGCTCCTGTGCATCCGGCGAGAGATAGGTATACCCCTGTTTTTCCAGCAGCTCCACCGCCCACTCCTCAATATGTGTTTCGTAAATTTTGGTCATACTTTCTGATATTTCGTGTCTAACTCCTTCCAAATCTCTGTGCTATAGTAGGTCTTTTTCATACTTTGTTTCTCAACATCTAGATACCGTGGACGCGCATATTTATACACAGCCTCGCACTCCAAATCCTTTTTTATTCTGTAAAAAGTAGAGTTGGTCTTAAAATCAGAATAGCGTTCTCGGCACTGTTTTACAAGCGCATCATAAGAAAGTGGGTATTGGGTTTTTAGTATTTCGTCCTCTTCTATTTTGACCGGCACAGCATCCGGAGCACTGCTGTATCTCATCGGAAGCGCTGCTTCTGGGGAAGAACTCTTCACAAAACGCGTCTCTAGAGACAATCCAACATTATGAACCCTTGTTTCGTCAGAAGGATATTTCTTTTCTTTTTTCTTGATATAAGAAAGTAGATTTTTAAGTTGCTTGTCAGTCGTATTTATTGACTGACTTTCAAATTCAAATGGGTGAAAAAAAGAAAGTGGCATCAGATAAAAATTAAACCGGCTCAAATCTTCATCAAACCATTCCTTACATGTTGCAACAAAACTCCTGAGCGTCGCAGTACCAACTTCAAGCACCTTCTTTTGAAAGAGTTTGTTATCGTTTACAAAATGAATAGCGTTATCTCGGATTTCCACAAGTGCGGTTATATTCTCTTTTAAGACCTTATCCGTTGATGTTTTATCGAGCGCCAAATAAATATCAATCGTCATTGGATTACCGCTTCGGTTTAGTTTAGGAAAAAATCTTTTTATTCTTTTATTATCTTTTGTCTTTGTCTTTGCGGGTAGATAAATAGATTTCAGCACATTTTTACTGTCCTTGAGCACTTTCGCTTTTAATAAAAGTTCCCACGCATTCACCATCAGGATAGCGAAAGTCTCTTCTCTATATTTGAAGTCTGGCTTGTTGTACACCTCTATGGCAGAGACCGCTGCCATAACCGACTTATCAACAAGAGATTTGTATTTTTGAGGTTTCGCCATAAATTTTATGCCGCTGTTTTTGATATATGGAAACGCTCCTCAAAACACTCTCTAACATCATCAAGCAAAATATGAGCCTTTTCTTTATGCAGCAACAGAAAGAACTCTTTTACATCGTCATCCACCGCCAGCCAATATATTTGATCATTCACATTAGCTGCCGCCATAAGGCGCGAGATTTCAATATCAGAGAGATATTGTTTGAAGCCATCAAGGATTTCTATGGCTGCATGAGTTGTACGAAAATTACCCGATATACATAACTCCTCTATTGATTGACTGAAATCTTCAGAAGTGAAGCCTATAACCTCGCGGGTAGAGAAATCCGTTTCAACACGATAAACCACCACGCCCATATCAATAAGGACGACCCAGTTTGAGTTTATATTCATCCACACATCTCGGACATGCTCAGGCTTAATATCCCAATCCACTTCCCCACAAAGTTTCGTGATGAAATACTCTTCCTTAAAATACGAGGCGCGGTGATGTTGGAATTCTTCAAAGTCAGAAATAATGCGAACTCTTTTTTCTGCTAAAAACGCTTCCTTAAGCCGAGCATCCTTAGTAACGAAATACACACAATCTTCGGGAGTTCTATTTAAAAACTCCAAAATAGAAAAATATATTATTGCATCCTTAAATCCTTTATCGATATTTTTATCAAATGGCGGCAGGTGCGCTAGAGCCAACTGCTGCATTTTTGGAAGAATTGAGAAGTCAGTAAGTGAGATTGTCTTGTACGGGATATTTTCCTCTTGTTCTTGCTTCAAGATAAACGCATCAATATCAAAATTCTGCGTCTCATCTACATCAATTCCGCGTATCTTATGAAAGATATTATCTAAAAAGGAAGTTCTTTTCGAGAGCAGGTTTTGTTTTTTCTGAACCCTAATTTCTTCTATAACAATTTCCGGAATGTAAATTTCCGCGATGTTTTTAAATTTCTCCAATTCATCTCGCCCACCCAAAAAATACTCTGATGAGCTGTCGCATCTCACAATATTCGTATCGAGAATGACTTTTTCTACTCCATTTTGCATAAATTATTCCTGCACACAAACCTCGCCATTCATTAGTCTTGGTAGCAGTAAATCACGTATTTTCGTGAGTGTTTGTATTTTGTCTAGATTAGAGGCAATGCCCTGAGTTGTTGCCTGTGCCAAAAGATTAAAATCTGACAATATTTGCGAATGTAAATCAGCTGGTAAAACAACCATATACTGTGGAACAGCGACACGCGGAAGATGTAATACGGTCGTACCATTCGCATACCCAACACAATGTTGCTTGAACCGCCGCGTTGTCATCAAAAAATAGAGAGAAGCTGCAGAGAGAGGAGTTTTTGGAATAACCTTTGCAACATCCATCGATATATACAAATGTTCAAATCCTGCTTTTTCCATAACAAGAGCGGCATTACCCAACACTTCCGCATCTTGAGTAAGGTCTGTATGAGCCACTATCAAATCACCAAGTTGTACTTCGTGATTTTTCTTTGGGGAACCATGTAATGGCTTCATTCCATCAGTCTTAAAACCACCATTGCGGTCGAAATTCTTTAGGTTCACCAACGCATCAGTAGAACTCTCAACCAAATCAGCTCCCTTGTATGAATACCCAGAGATAACATCCGCAATATCGGCAACATTATATATTCTCCATCCATCTGGTAAAACCCCATCAGAGGTCGACTTCTCAAACCACTCATCAAAAGCTGTACGAGCGATTTGTTCGAGCGTCTCATTCTGCTGTCGCAGAAGTTCTATTTTATCGTCCAAACTTGAAAGTATTTTTACTATGCCCTCCTGTTCCGATAATGGCGGGAGTGGGATTACAAAATTTTTAACAATACTAGCATTGAGATTTTGCTGGGCCCCGCCATTCGCCAGGCTTTCTAAGCTTTTATACTGATTTTTTACTGCAAAATATACAAAAAGCGGGTTTGCAATTTCCTTATTCACAATAAGGTTGCAACACGCTTGGTTTGTAGTCAGTGGTATTCTTGAAAAAGCAGAACGCCCAGCCGAATTGCCATACATAGCAATAATCACTGTGTTTGCCGGTGTCCATTGTGCCGAAGAATTTTTGAAGCCCTCTTCTGTTATTTTCAATTCAGTGTCTTCAATGTAGTTGAAATTCACTTCTTGTGTTCTCAGCCACGGTATGTCCCCACCATAGTAACCATTCTCACTGGTCTTTGGTGTACCACCAGAAAATACATCTGAACACACTTCCCCAAGCGTAGCGGTTTTCCATTCTCCTTTTGTTGGTAATAAGACTGTCTTCATATAATTTTTTCAATATCGAAAAGAATGGTTTTCGTATTAACGAAAGATTGTTTCAAAAACGGCAATACGGAAATACCCTCAGGAAAATCAGAAGAGATGGAACTGCCGTCGAAAAGAAAATCAACCCAAGTAACTCTTTCTATATCTAGTCCGGGCGTATCTATCGGGAATTGGGTTTTTTGGTCTACGTGCATCGGAACATCTCCAAAAGAGATGAGGGCGATGTCGCTATTGAACGTGCAGCCACGAAAAGTTGCGCTCGCACCACCAGATTTTACCGAGAACTCTTTTGTCTCCTGCCTTATTTGAGGCACGAGTTTTACATGCACATTCTTATTGCGAATATATCCAAAATCTTTAAGCCAAGAATTGCCGTTATGTGGTTGCAGCTTCTCTACTACCGCCAAGTATTTTTGTTCAATACCATTGGTTTTATTCTCAAACTCTTTTTGAGTATTAGCGATTGGGAAATGGGCACCATTGCCAGCATTGGGCACCTTACACCAAAGGTAATCAAGCGCGGAACGCATGTTCCCGAGACAATCTTTTACCTCCACCAATAAATCATCAGGCGGGGTCTGTTTATTTAGGCAATCCTGATATTTCTTTTCTATACTCACAAGGTCTGCTTCTGCTCGAAGCATAACTGCGTTTATGTCCGTATATTTTGAGTGCTCATCCATAAAATTTTACACATTCACCACGTCAATTCTCTCCTTCAAGAAATCACTCATGACCGAATATATTTTTGGGTTTCCCTTGAACTCATTGGTAAACCTTCCCGCTATGATTGCGTCAGACACACCATTCTTCTCTGCAACAAAGCGTATTGCCGGTGCCAAATCTTTTTGAGTTTTATTACGCTTCTTAAACTCCTCCCAAGTAGCGTCGAAATCAGGGATAAGCCACTTCTGCGCAAACTCGTCCGCCTGTTTCTCAATCTCGGACACATCCCCACCGTCCAAATCAACAAAACATTCTTTCTTACTA
>Ga0265593_1000051_pt1 | contig 90935 bp, 88 predicted proteins | sample saktaG_8_FD_190136 | JGI IMG/M metagenome (GOLD analysis project Ga0265593, IMG submission 190136) | Saline water microbial communities from Sakinaw Lake, British Columbia, Canada - sak_2011_5_24_36m | ecosystem: Environmental > Aquatic > Non-marine Saline and Alkaline > Saline ... | reverse complement strand
TGGAATGAAAAAAAAAAGTCCTGGAGTATTATTCAAACTGCCGGCTCCCCGGGAAAAAACGGACTGAGCACGCTCACCTTTTTCAAAGATTCACATTCCGTGCTTTGGATCGGCACCACTTCGGGGCTTTGGTTTCTTGACAAGAAGAGCAGTACCCTGAGGTTATTCCGCACCCCCGATGGCAACTCCCTGCCCCTGAAATATCCTGTGATTTATCCCATCTATGAGGATGACCGGTTTAATTTGTGGATCGGCACAAGAAACGAAGGCGTTATCAAAATCGATTCCTCCCGAACCCGGATTACCCATTATCAAAACAATCCGCAGGATCCTTCCAGCATCATCGACGGAGGGCGCATCAGGGCTATCTGTTCCGATAAATTCAGGCATATCTGGATTGGATCCGACAATGGCGTCAGCATTTTTAACCCCGAAAACAACCGCTTCCGGAACGATCTCATGGATTCTCTGCTGCAATCCGGGGTGACCAAACGCTGGGTCAATGGCATAGAATGCGACACCCTGGGCAGGATGTGGGTGATTGTTGACGGAGAAGGCCTGATCCGGGTTGAAGCCACAGAAACCGGGGATTACCGTTTTAAATTATTTAACATGTCGAACGGCATGAACAACCCCACAACCGGCCGGATGACCCGAGATGTAAACGGAAATTTCTGGATGATTAATTACGGCCTGCTGTACATCAACCCCTATAATGAATCATTTCACCTGTTTGATGAGCATAATGGGCTAAGCCGGCCCCTGAGTTACGACGAAAGCCTCTATGTGGATCCGGAAGGCAATATTTATATCGGCAGTACCGGAAAGTATGAAACAAAAAATATCAGGGATCTTGATTTTGCGCCCCTCACCATCAAGTTGCAGCTGGAATCACTGGAAGTCAATGGAAAGAAAGTTTCATTGGGAAAGATTGGCGACCGGGATCATCCCCGCATCCTGAACGCGGACCAGAATAATTTGCTGTTCCGGTACACCGGCATCTGTTTCCAGGATGTGGAACAGATCCTGTTCAGGTATAAAATGGAGGGATACGACAAAGACTGGATTATGGCAGGAACCGGACGGGAAGCGCGATATACCAATCTTCCGCCGGGAAAATACCGCTTCGTTTTCCAGGTGTCGAACCGGGGCATCTGGCTTGACCGGGAATCGTCGATGTGGATCATAATACGTCCGTTTTTCTGGAAAACCTGGTGGTTTATAAGCCTGATCGTGTTGGTTTCAGGATTTGTCCTTTTTATCATCTACCGTTACCGCGTCCGGGAGCTGCTCCGGCTCGAACGACTGAGAACCCGCATTGCCAGTGATCTGCACGATGATGTCGGTTCCACCCTGAGCAGCATCTCCATCCTGAGTGAAATCCTCACCAAACAGCTTGAAAACCCGCAATCGATCCGGATGGTGGGAGCCATCGGCACCAATGCCCATAAAATGCTGGAAAAGCTCGACGACATCATATGGGTGGTAAACCCCACGAACGACAAATTCAGAAACCTGGGGCTGAGAATCCGTGAGTTTGCAATCCCTTTGTTCGAGTCCAAAAATATTCAGCAGGAAATACGTTTCGACAAGCATATGAATGCCTTGCAGCTTCCGATGGAAGCAAGGCGGAATATATACCTGATTGCCAAAGAAGCCATCAACAATCTGATCAAATATGCCGAATGCCGTTCGGTAAAAATCCTGTTCCGTCAGGAACCTCCCGGCCTTGTGATGGAGATCATGGACGATGGAATCGGGTTCAATCCCGATGCCCTTACTTCCCGCAACGGAATAAAAAACATGCGGCTCAGGGCCAGCCAGATCAACTCGGAGATTGAGATCAAATCAGCCACGGGAAAAGGAACCCACATCACTTTACGGGTGAAGTTGAAATAATGAAGCATCTGTCAAACCATATGATCATACAGTTGTATTTATCTTTCAGGGGTTGTAATATTGCATACCGAACTCCTCCGGAAAAATGAATATCAAGGTTTCCATATACGAAGATAATGATGTACTGCGCGAAACCCTGTCCTATCTGGTGCTGGGAACCAGTACCCTGGAACTGATGGGCGCCTACCCCGATTGCGCTAAAGTGATGGAAAACTGTATCGTGGCCAGGCCGGATGTGATCCTGATGGATATCGATATGCCCGGGATCTCCGGAATTGAAGCCACCGCCATGGTCAAGGCCACCTTCCCCGAAATCAACATCATGATCCTGACCATTTTTGAAGACAAAAACAAGGTGTTTGAGGCGCTTTGCTCCGGAGCTACCGGGTACATGCTGAAGAAATCATCGTCCGTGGAGATTATCGAAGCCATTGCCGAACTTCATAACGGAGGTTCTCCCATGACCGGTGAAATTGCCCGGAAAGTATTTGAATTTTTCGTCAACCCCGTCCTTTCAAAAAGCAATGATTACGCCCTTTCGGCCAGGGAATTTGACATCCTGAAATGCCTGGTGGAGGGCGACAGCTATAAAATGATCGCCGATGCCTGCTGTATTTCCATGGGAACCGTCCGTTTCCACATCAACAACATATACCGCAAACTTCACGTAAATTCCAAATCGGAAGCGGTGATAAAAACGTTAAAAGAAAGGCTGGTAAGGTAAACAATACCTTTATCCGGTTGCACTTCGCCCCTCCCTAAACTAATTTTGGTGTTTACCCGTAAATCTTCTTATCCATGAGAAAATACTCATTTCTATTGGTCTTTTTCCTGATGGGATGGGCTGCCTTTTCACAAACTACCCGGACGGTCGGCACCGGTGGGGATTATCCCACCCTTAAATCCGCTTTTGATGCCATCAACGCCGGCCTTGTCACCGGCGATATCACTTTCCTGATCATCACGGATATCACCGATCATCACTCCGCCATCCTGAATGCCCCGGGAACCGGAGCTTCAGTCTATACTTCTGTGCTGATCCGGCCCGGAGGAACGCTGCCTCCCTCCGGACATCGGACCCTGACTGCCAATATCGACGAGGCCCTCATCGACCTGAACGGGGCTCAGCAGGTGACCATCGACGGCCGTTTAGATGGCCTGGGTTATGACGAAAATCTTTACCTGGTCAACAACGCCGAAACATACCTGGGAGAAGTCCTGGTTTTCAGGGAAAACGCCATTTATAATACCCTTGAATACTGCCATCTTGAATGCCATAATGAATCTTCCACCGGGGCCGTCGTTTTTAGTTTGGGCCTTTCAGCTACGCTGGGAAATTGTCACAACACCATCGATTATTGCGACATCACCCGTACCGCTTCCGGAATCCTGAACATCGCCATTTCTTCCGAAAACGAGTGTAATAACCGGAATATCATTAAAAACTGTAATTTCTACAACTGGAACCTCGAAGCCATTAAACTGAATCCGGATTGCGGGAGAGCATGGATCATCGGGGGATCAGGGGAAGGTAATAATTTTTATCAGACGGTTCCTTTTTCCTCTCCCGACGTGCATTATGCGATTCGGGTCAGCGGTGGCGACAGCCTTGCCATTATCGGAAATAACATCGGGGGCGGAAGCCCTTATGCCGGAGACCCTGCTTGGGTCAACAACAATTCCACCAATCCTTCCTATGCCATTTCGGTATCCGGAACGGTTTCCCAAACCGGCTACATTCATGGAAACAGGATTCTGCGAATGAACCTTGCCGGAACAGGATTTACCGGGATAGAAGTACACGGAATGAATGTGCATATCGGAAATGAGATGGGAAATACCATTGGCAGCGGAGAATCCTCCGGCGAGATTAAAATGACCGGACCCGGAAGCCTGACCGGGATCCATGCATGGGCAGATGCAGGCGCCCCTGATTTTCAGATCTCCTCCAACACAATCCAGCAATTGAATATCAATAATCCTTCCAATTCCCAGGCCGTTTATGGCATTTCCGTGGCCAGCAGCCCGACCGGGAATCTCCTCGATATTGAAAACAATTATATCCGGCAACTAAGTTCCAATGGAAATTCTTCCGGACTGACGGTCAGAGGTATTGGCGTTACCGCCAATTATGCCACCCTCCACCTCTCGGGAAATATTATCGGCCGGCTTTACAGTACCAATGGCGGAAGTCATGATTCGAAGGTGGAGGGGATTACCCTGAATACCGATTATTCCACCATCACCCTTTCTAAAAATCAGATCTCGGAACTGGGAAACAACTGTACCGGTTCATCGGGATTGCAGGAGATTGACGGGATGCTGATTTATTACAGGAATGGGGCCATCGTTGCATCAAACAACTCCATTTCCATTACCAATGAAGGGAATAACAACACCATGGCCATTTACGGAATCCGCGACAAAGGAAGCGAGGGCCTCCCCATCGGAGACCATAAGTACTATTACAATTCCATTTACATCGGGGGAACCCCCACCGGCAGCGGGATCACCGCCTGTTTCAGGAGGGATGTGGATCAACCGGTGACCCTGGTCAATAATATTTTTTTTAATGAACGATCTTCCGGGGCGCTTCAAAATTATGCCGTGGTGGTCAACTCCAACGACAATGCCTACCTGGTGAGCCATCACAATGACCTGTTTACGAAATTTCCCGCCATTGTCTGTTCCGTAAATGCCGGCACAACCCCTCTTACCTTTGCCGGTTGGCAAAGCGCTTTCAGCCCGGCCATGGATGCTTCGTCTTTGACGGTAAATCCCCATTTCAATTCCGTTGCCGACCTTCACGTCACCGTAAACGCTTTCCTGGATAATACCGGATCTCCTGCTACCGGAATTACGGATGATATCGATGGCCTCACCCGCAGCCTGACTCCGGATCCGGGGATCAATGAGTTCACCTATACTTCCTATACGGTAGGCACCGGAGGGCATTTTGTTTCCCTGAAACATGCCTTCGACCGCATCAACGATGGCACTGTCAAGGGGTATATCCATCTCGACATCATTTCGCATATCGATAATGATACCGTTGCCGTGCTACATAAAAGCGGAACCGGATCCCCTGCTTCAGATTATATGTTCATCCTGATCCTGCCGGGGGGATCCCTGGCACCACCCACCACCTCCAGCTGGTGGCTGCATTCATCTTCAATCACAGGACCGATGATCATCCTGGACGGAGCTTACAATGTCACGTTCGACGGAAGGTTGCAGGGGGCATCTTCCGGAAGAAACCTTATCATTGAAAACCAGGACCTGGCCAACCATGAAGGCGAGGTTTTCCGTTTTCAGAACGGGGCAAATGCAAACACCCTGAAAAATTGTATCATTAAAGCGGATAATACAGGAATTCTGGGGGCCATTCATTTCGGAAGTTCCGGCAGCAGCGTTACCGGGAACAGCAACAATACCCTTGACAACTGTGAAATTACTTATTCCGAAACCCAATTGCGAAATGCCATTTATTGCGATTCCACCGAACATCTGAACACCGTGAACATCATTCAGAACTGTAATATTTGTAACTGGAGGGATCATGGAATTTTCATTTCACGGCCCGTATTTCCCGGTCTGGGATGGCTGGAATACGGAAATGATTCCTGGATGATCACAGGAAACAGCTTCTATCGCAACTTCTCCTTGAGAGGCGGAACAGCCATCGAACTTCAGAAAGGGAATTCTCACTCCATCCAGAACAACTTTATCGGGGGAACTGAAGCGGGAGCCAAGGGGGACTATTCCGGATTTTCCCGTGGAATTGTGGTCATGGGCACTTACTATGCCTCATCCGGTCAGCCGGATTATATTGAGGGAAATACCATCCGTAAAATCAAATCCGGGATGTTCAGGGGTATTTATGTTGATGCCCAGAACGTGGATATCGGCACCTACACCGGAAATATCATTGGCGACAGCCTGGAGGCATTTTCCATTTTCGGTACCGGACAAAGCACTTATGGCATTTACATTTTAAATCACATCGACCACGTAGTCAATATCCGGAACAACATGATTGCCAACGTGGTGGACTCAGCCTTCAGCAGCGGGGATGTTCTGGCAGGTATCGGAACCATACGCACAGGAAGTGCTTCTTACCTGGGCTGTAACGGCGAAATATTCAACAACCGCATCTTTGACCTGACCGACCATACCACGAGTTATCTCTTCCACAGCAGTACCTTTTACCCCGCCCAGCCCAATGTATTTGGAATAGAGGTCAAAGGAAGCAACCTGACCGTGAGAGACAATAAAATCTATAACCTGAGTGTTCATGTTCCCTATTATCCGGGGATCGCTGATACCGTTGCCGGTATCTGGGTGAAAGCCTCAGGCACCAATACCATTTATAACAACGCTGTTTCGATGGGGAGTTACAGCTCAGAGAGCACCCATGATGTCTTTTTCGGGATTCTCGACGAATCAACGGAAGGATCGGATAATTACTACTTCAATACCATTGATATGGCAGCGGGAGGGGCAGGAAACCTTACTTCAACCTTTTGTTTTCTGCGAAAAGGGAGCGCTGCCGTAAATATCCTGAACAATCTATTCATCAACAAACGATTTTGGGCGGGCTTGCCTTCAAATGAAGGCAATTACGCGATCGGCATGTGTAATTATTCCGGGGTGATCAGCAATCATAACGATCTTTATTCGGCTGATCCTGATTGCTTAGGAACAGTTCAGTGTGGTAATTCCCCCCTTAACCTCGTGAACTGGCAAAGCTCATTTATTCCCGGGCAGGATATGAGTTCCGTGTCTGTCCTACCCACTTACGCACCTGCCTCCATGCTGCGTTGTACCGGTCCCGAGGAACTCGATGACCGGGGAGTTTGTGTGACCGGAATCACCGACGATATATACAGTAACGCGAGGACCAATCCACCGGATCTGGGGATTAACAATTTCAATGTAAAAGATTATAAAACCTGGCTGGGCTCAACGCCATACTGGGATGTGGCAATCAACTGGACTCCGCTGGGAGTTCCGGCCGCTTCGGATAATGTGAGGCTCACCCCGGGCATAAATTTTAATCCATTGATCCGTTACACAGGGGCTACCTGTAAGGATTTATTGATCGAACCCGATGTTACCCTGACTGTAAGTCCGGGTATTACGCTCGACATTATGGGTGTTTTCATCCTGGTTAAATACTGTCCCTAAGGGAAATTCAGCCTTACTTTTGGGCTGTATTTCGTTTACACCATTTCACGGATGACCGGCATTGACGGTACTTTTGGCTACCTCAGTCCTTTCAAATGGGTCAACGTGAATGTGCTTTCTCCCGGCTACGGCCTGGAGCCCGGCCAGCTTTGAGGAACCAGATCTTTTGTTTTCAGCTTTGAAGGCATAAAAATTCCGATCACCCCTTTCAGTCCCAGGCTCATCACAAGGTTATAAAAGAAGGCGAGAAAGGCCAGCAGGAGCAGAAATCCACTCAAAGCTGCAAGGATCATATACACATTGAATTCCCCGTTCAGATAGAGCGACCGCCTGAGCATCCCTTGTAAGCCGGCCATGCCCATAAAGGCGCCCATTCCGATCCCGCCCGTGAGATGAGCCCAGAAATGGAAGTTGGCCAGTTTCTGGCTGTAAAGCTGCGCCCCATTGGTGACAATGGGAAAGAGAAAATAAATGGCGGCATAAAGGGTCATGGCCAGTCCTACCAATATGGCTACATGAACATGCGGACCAATGATCCATTGGGTGTTGTGAAGGATCCGGTTCAAACCGATATCGGCTTGCATGATCCCGGCGGGAACGGCAAGGGCAAAACCAAGAAGGCCGCCGAGCAAGAATTTCAGGGGATTGGTCATTTTTAATGGCCGGGCGCTCCAGAGGGTGGCCAGGGTGATAAAGAAGGCCAGTCCCTGGGTGATGAGTTCAAAGGCGGTAACCATCTCTCCCGATACGATTTTCAGGATTCCCGGCTGGGCCTGGTCAGAAAGCAGGTGGTGCGACCATACGGTCCAGGAAACGACAAGTTCGATCAGCAGGGCGGCACGGGCAATGTTTTCCATAAAGAGTTTTTTCCCGGTGATCAGGGTAGCGAGCAGGTACCAGGTTCCGGCTACAAAGATCAGTACCAGTCCATCGGCAATCAGATCGAGTCCCCACCAGAACCAGTTTTTATATAAGAGGGCGTCGATGGATGAATGTTTCAGGCTGAATCCCATCAGTTCGGCCACCATATAAACCAGGATCAGCACTCCGGTGAACAGGATGATGCCTGTGTTGAATGCCACGTCCACGGTACCGCGGGCAATGGCTGCTACCGGCAGTGATACGAGGTGTTCCTTTTTTTCTTTTCTGAAAAGGTTGATCACCCCGCTCCATCCGATGGCCGAACCCAGCAATGCACCTGCCGGTTGTTTATCCCAACCTTCCGGGGTATAGGTGATGGTGGCAAAAATATTGATCACAAAAAAAGCAGCGCCCAGCATCACGAGTGCGATCCCCGTAATGAAAAAGGTTCCGCCCCAGACGCTGAACTGGGTAAAATCGGCAGGAAGTGGCCAATAAAGGGTGTAAAGGGGGGCATAATGGCTGAGAAATCCCGCAAACCAGAAAACGAAGGTTCCGATGGCTACCAACCACAGGGTCCAGTTTCCCAGCCTGATGCTCCACAAGGGTTTCTTCATCAGGAAAGGAACGAGAAAAAGAAAGGCCCCGAAAACGATGGCATAGGTGGATCCGAAAATCCCTACCAGCGGATGGGCGGTGAGAATGGCAAAAAACTGGTTGGCAGGAATCCCCGGTATGGGCGCTATTTCATACAGCCGCATGATCATCCCTTCGATCACGGCAAATGCATAATAAACAAGACCTACCACCACGAAACGCAGAACCAGTTTCTGCATCGGCGTTAATCCATCGGGTTTGAACAATCCCTGTTCCCCGTTTATAAATGTCTTTGTAAAACTCATATCATCTGTGTTTTGAAATGAAAATAAAAACCTGATTACTCAATGACCGTTGGCGCTTCCAGCACTTCCACGGCATCCTTTACCATCAGGTTCACCCCTGCCGGGCCGGAGTATTCGGTTGACCTGATCGTAAAGACCCCGGGTTTGCTGAATTGCCATAGGAGATCATTCTTATGGCCGGGCACGACCTGCATCTGGAATATCATGGAATTGTCCTGCCTGAACAAACCAAACCCATAGGTTAAATCATCAGAAGTGACGTTGAAAAGCACTTTCTCGCCACAATTCACCACCATTTTTTCGGCGGGTAAAATAAAACGATGATCCTTCATCGTGATTTCAAAGACTTTGTCGGCTTTGATTTCAGCACGGTCAAGATCCATCGGGGTCCATGGAATCGTGTTGTATGTAACCATATGAAGTGAAACCCCAAGCACCACCAGCATGGCTACAAATGAATAGAAAAAAGCCACGCTGACCTTTGATTCCCTCGCGGGTTTGGTGATCCTTGACGCGAACCACCCCACCAGCAGGATAATGGCAAAACAGTAACAGGTATAGGCAATTGTCTGCCCCCATAAAACAGTACTTGAATCAACCATAGTTCCTCCTTTTTAATGTTGAATGAATGATTTCAATTTTGATGATAACGTATTCCGGTTAAACTTTTCTCTTTTAACATCCCAAGGGTCGTTTTTGCAAGGATTTCGGCCATTTTTTCCCGGGTTTCCACCCACTCCTCATGCAGGGCGCAAAAACTTCCGGCAACACAACAGGAAAGCCCAAGAATACATTGATCTTTTATTTCAGGTCCTTCCATCAGGTCAATGATTTCTTTGAGGGAGATACTGCCGGGATCCCTGGCGAAAACGAACCCGCCGTTTCTCCCCTTTGTGCCTGTGATCAGACCAGCATGGGATAAACCGGTGAGCAACCTGCGTAAATACCTTCTGGGAACTTTCAGCTCACCATACAGGTATTCGGCAGAATAGAGCGCTTCCTCCCGGGTAGCCATGAAGCTCAAAATCTGTAAAGCATACCCTGTTGTCTTGCTCAGATTCATCAATTAATACTTTGAGGTATTATTTTTAATGCTGCGAATATAATTAAAGAAAGTGAATTCCAAATATTTTTCAGGATTTTGTTCTTCTATGGCCAATTTCCCAGAAACACTTCCCAGATGCTCAGGGTGTCCTTTCCGAAGCGTTTCGGATGTTTTGTCACCAGAAAGTCAATGGTTCCGTACGATGGGGTGAATTTCCGGCTTTCTTCATGATTTTTTGCAAAGGGGAGGCAGAAAAAGCGGAGTTTCCCTGTATAAACCGAATCACTGCTGCGCCTTAAAGCCTGTATGACCCTGATCGAATCCCCGGGAACCGGTCCCGGTGTAAAGGGCAATTCCTTCCCGTCGGATAATAATTGTTTCACGGAAACTTCTTTCCTTCCCGGAAAGCCTGAGCCGGTAAACTGCAGGGTTGAATTTTCGGAGATAAAAATCCCGCGTATCATTTCTCCGGCTTTTTGTCTGAAAGCTCCCGATATGGAAGTATCATGCACGACCGAAAGATAATCGCTGAAATCGGAAAGCCTGTTTTTGGCTGTCGCCTCGAATGCCTGAAGTGAGATCATAGAGAGGGTGTCGGCCTGAAAGCTTTCCCGTATGCTGTCCTGCAGGCGGCCGATCCGTTCCCGGTCGCGCGTTTCATCTGTCCTTTCGCCGTGGTCACAGCTTTTTGCCGTACTCAGGAGGTACAGGAGAATAAGGGCCGGTATTTGAAATCTCCTGCTCATTTTTTCTTTTCATTGATGCGGAACCTCAGCAGCACGATTTTCTCATGCAGCAATCTGGACCCGAGGATTTCAATGTTTTTCAGACTGCCGGAGGGCATGGTCATTTTATCGATAAACTCCTGTTTGTTGAAAAGCGCCATCCCGGTTGCTTCCCTGTCATTAAAAACCTGGTAAATCATGGCATCCTCGGCGATCATGGCGTCCAGGCATTTTTTCCTTTTTTCCCAGTCGTTCACTTTCGTCATGGAAAAATAATGGATCATCAGGGCATAATCGTTGGCATGCAGGCTGATTGTTTCATTCAGGTTTAATTTCTTCAGGATGCGGATAATCGTATCCGTATGATAATACTGGGCGCTGACCACCATCTTTATCCTGCTTTTATCGGTTTTCAGCCTCAGGCAACCGTCCGGCCCGCAACGGTAATTTACGGGCGATTCACCATCCGACAAGAGGCGGATTTCAATTTTACTGTTCACAATGGGTTCCCGGGTATCGGCATCGCAAAAACAGAATCTGTATTCCCGGGTGTTGAACAATTTAAACACGAGAAATAAGACAACAACCACGAGAAGCACCAATAGCGGGATCAGAATGAAAAACCGGTTCGGATTTTTAAGCATCCTGGCTGAAGGAAGGGTTTTCCCGTTATTAAAAACAAAATCATCCCAGTTGGCATAGCCGGCATATTTGCTCAGCAGGTTCAGCATGTCAATGCGGGGAAGGGAAGGCTGTTCGGACTTCATATGCGTGTAAAACCATTTCTCGCTGATGTGGGCATTTACCTTCACCCGTAACTCTTCCTGAAAATCGGTGATTTCCTGGCCTTTCCATTCCGAAATGGATGGATTAATTCCCGGATAGGATTGCTGCATCATGGCGACAACCTCCTTTTTCAGCGCTTCAAAACATGTCGTATCCTTACGCGGCAAATTTCCTGCAATTAAATTTATTTAGCCGGCAAAACGCCTGTAAATGCTTTACAATGATTTTACAAGCGTATTTCAGCACGTCCGGACTTTCCTTAAATAAATTAGCCGGTAATTGGCTGAAAGGGATTTACCGAATCAAAAATAAGAAAAGAATATTTATAAACACCATAACCAAGAAGGAAGAAAATGTCATGAAATTTAGTAAAAAATAGTATTACTTTTGAAATGGTTCATCAATCTTTAAAAAAGGAGGTAAAGATGTTAGCACAGGTTCATACGCATATTACCAAGGAGCTGGAACAAAACACAAAGACGGATATTATCTTCATCCTGACTTCCATCATCCTCAACCTTATCACGCTTGCCATAAATTCGGGCCTGGTAGAAAAATCAAGAACCGAAAATTCCACGCTGGCCGTGATGTTCGTTTTCGTTACCCTGATCGTGCTGGTGAATATCGTGGTCATTATCGGGCTGATCAAGGGAAGACAAACCCGTATGAAACTGGTAAACGGACTGATCAGGATGTACAAGGATCAGGATGTTGCAAAATATTATGACGAATCGCTGCTGGGCAATTACAATGTCAGGTACAACCTGTTCATTATGGTGGTGGTCTGCACCGGCGTTATCGCCACGATCGTGCCTTTTATCCTGCGATAATCTCGATCCTTTTACCAGAAAAGAGTTAAGAACAACAAACTCTTCACTATTCTCTGTTCACTCTTCACTGGTAATTATTCACTGTACTTTATTCACTGATCCCTTACGAAAAGTGAAAAGTGAAAAATGTTGAGTGAAGAACGAAAAACAACAAACTCTTCACTATTCTCTGTTCACTGTTCACTTTTTAGCCGTATTTACTGAAGAAACCAACATTTTAATAATTTCTGTCAACAATTGGGTTAATTCTATACTGGTGTTTTTGGGAAGTTTTTGGCTACTGACAAGGATTTCTATCCAATACTCTGTTTCATTAGCCTCCTTAAGGGCAATGGACATTTTATTTATAAAATCTGCCCTTGACTGTGCAAATTCCGCCTCTCGGATAAGTGCACCGATCGCTGTACCAGATTTGATTAATTGATTGTAAAGAACATACTCCGTCTTTGTTTCTTTTAAAAACCTGCATGTTTCAATAATTACAAGGCTGAATTTGAAACTTTTTTCTCGTAATACTGATGTTTTTTTCATATGCTTTTCCCCCTTAATCCGGGAAAATGAAAAAGGTAATACGTGTTGTTTAAAAAAATATGGCAAAAAGTGAAGAACGAAAAGTGAAGAGTGAAGAACGAAGAGCGAAGAACGAAAAACAACAAACTTTTCACTATTCTCTGTTCACTCTTCACTGGTAATTATTCACTGTACTTTATTCACTGATCCCTTACGAAAAGTGAAAAGTGAAAAATGTTGAGTGAAGAACGAAGAGCGAAGAACGAAAAACAACAAACTCTTCACTATTCTCTGTTCACTGTTCACCGGTAATTATTCACTGTACTTTATTCACTGATCCCTTACGAAAAGTGAAAAGTGAAAAATGTTGAGTGAAGAACGAAAAACAACAAACTCTTCACTATTCTCTGTTCACTCTTCACTGGTAATTATTCACTGTACTTTATTCACTGATCCCCAACGAAAAGTGAAAAGTGAAAAATGTTGAGTGAAGAACGAAGAGCGAAGAACGAAAAACAACAAACTTTTCACTATTCTCTGTTCACTCTTCACTGGTAATTATTCACTGTACTTTATTCACTGATCCCTTACGAAAAGTGAAAAGTGAAGAACGAAGCGTGAGGCGTGATCCGGATCAGAACTCGTCGGGCAGGTTCTTCAATTGCTCGGTCGTGAACACCGGACCGTCTTTTGCAGAAATATGTAGAGCCAATGTTGCACCTGGCGCAAACCCGTGAACGTTCTGTTATACAGCTGGTTATAATTATTTTTTATCCTCTTCCCGGAGTTAGGAATAAATTATTCATGAAAATTTGGTTTACATGATAAACTTGTTTATGTTTGCATAAATAATTAATAAGAGCGTTATGGAAAACCTGCTTTCTGAAAAAGACAACCTGGTGTTGATCTCGCAAATGATCAATACCGCGAAGAACAACCTGCAAAAGGGGATGGGGGATATCTTCCTGCTGTGGGGATACCTGGTAGCCGGGATTAGCCTGGGAACCCTGATCCTGTGGGAAACCCTGCCCGGGACCACCGGATATTACGCTTATTTCCTATGGCTCCTCATGATCCTGGGCGTGCCTTTTCATTACCGGATGATCCGGAGAAGAGAGAACAACCGGTTGGTGATGACCTATATCGAAAAGGTCATGAACTGGGTGTGGATTGGTTTCGCCATGGCCATCCTGGTAGTGGTGGCCGGGATGCTGGTCGACACGGTCATTCTTGTCAATGTTGCTCCCGATCTTGGGCCTGACCGGGCACATGCATTCATTCGCTGGTTCCACTGGCTCCTTCTCACGCCATTCATCCTCTGCCTGTATGGGTTCGCCCTGTTTGTTTGCGGCAAAGCCTACGATTTCCGGCCACTGGTCATTGGAGGAATGATCTGTTTTGCCGCATCATTCATCCTGCTATTCAGCCTGCACAAGACAGGCGTTCCCGGGTTTCAGCAGTTTGTCCTGTGTGTTTCGGCAATCGCCGGATTTGTCATTCCAGGACATCTGCTTAACCGAAAAGACCGGCGCAATGTTTAAGGAACTGGATCCATTGCTCCATTCACAGCTTCGTCTTGCTGTAATCTCTCTGCTCATAGGTGCAGCAGAGGCAGATTTTGTTTTTCTCCGGGAAAAATCCGGCGCTACGGCAGGAAATCTCAGTGTACAGATCGACAAACTTCGCGAAGCAGGCTACATAACGGTGGAAAAATCGTTCAGGGGTAAAATGCCCCGAACCAACTGCCGGATCACACCAGCGGGTATAGCAGCTTTTGAACAATACGTGGATGCGCTGAAGGGCTACATCAACCCTGATTGATCACAATCTCCAACCGGGAAAATCAAGCGAAATGTCAGAACTCAATGTTGTACCCAAATGAAATGGCGACCGGGATCGTGGAACTGGTCATTTTGATTTGCGGATCACTTTTCATACGGGCGACCTGATCAAAATATTGCGGTGAACGAAACGGAAAATTCAGATCAATGTTAAGTCCGCTTTTCTTTCGTTTCCCAAACCTGGTTTCCAAACCAAGGCCAACGGTAAGCCCGAAAAACATCTTATCGTAAACACTTTTCCCAGTCACTTTAGTCACTCCGTTCACTCCATACATCAACTTCAGAAAAGGCCGTACTCCATGTTTGCCATCGGCTGGGATAATTCGCCCGAGGCAACCAACGTTCCATCCCAGGCCTACCAGCTCCCATCCTCCGGAAGCAAAAATTCCCATATAGGAAATCGGGTAAACGGTGGCTTTTACCCCGATCAAACCTCCATAATCAAGTCCGAATCCAATACCCAAATCACCCCAACGGCGTTCTGCTTTTACAACAGGCTTAACCGATACTGTTGAGTCATTGGAAATATGCTTTGAATAGTCTTGTCCGTAAACAGTTTGAATGGTAAATAATACCAATGGGAAAAGAAAAAAGTTACTTCTCATGGTTTCCTTAATGAAGTAATATGAAAACAAAAAACTTAACCTTTCCTATTCTTTCCGCAGTAAGCGGATCAAAACTCGTCCGGCAGCGATTTCAATTGCTCGTTGGTGAACACCGGGCCGTCTTTGCACACATAGGTGGAGCCGATGTTGCAGCGGCCGCATTTTCCGAGCCCACACTGCATTTTCATCTCGAGGGTGGTAATGATGTCCTTGTCGGCGAAACCAAGCTTCAGGAGCGACTGTATGGTGTATTTGATCATGATGGGCGGTCCGCAGGTGATCACCTTGGTGTTTTCGATCACCGGCTTAACCACTTCTTCGAGAATTTTAGGAACAACCCCCACGTTTGAAGTCCAGGTATCTTCAGGCTTGTCGATGGTAAGGATTACTTTAAGGCTTTTATCCGCCTCCCATTCCCTGATCTCTTCCTTGTAGCACATATCGGCAGATGTCCGGGCTCCGTAAAGGATGGTGAAATCTTTATATTCGCTGCGGTTGTCGATGCAATACTGGATGAGCGAACGCAGGGGGGCAAGACCGATGCCTCCGCCGACGAACAAGAGGTTTTTTCCCTTGATCTCATCGAGCGGGAACCAGTTCCCATAAGGCCCGCGGATACCCACCTCATCGCCCTCTTCGAGAAGTGTGTGGATGTCGGCCGTGACGATCCCTGCACGTTTGACGGAGCAGTCAAAATATCCTTTGCGGGTCACGGAAGAGGCGATGCAGAAGGTGCATTCGCCGGAACCGAGCAGTGAAAATTCCACAAATTGCCCGGGCATCCAGTGGAATTTTTCCATCATACCCTCTTCCTTGAATTTCAGCCTGTAGGTACGGATATCGGGGGTTTCCTGAATTACTTTATCGATCTTGCAGATCATCGGCACGAGCAACTGTTCCATAAAAATTAAATAACAAAATGGTGAAATGATAAAAAAATATTCCTGTATTCCTGCATTGTTTGCATTGTTTGCATTACTGAATTGCAGTAGCGGAAACCTGATTCACCACCTCAAAAATGCTGATGTTCACCGGGCAGAACGTGGTGCATTTTCCGCAACCCACGCAGAGGTTTTCGCCAAATCGCTCCTTGTAGTACACGAATTTGTGCATGGCACGCTGACGCCAGCGGCGGTATTTGGCAGGACGGGGATTGTGACCGCCGGCCATAAGGGTGAAGTAGCCGTTGTTGCAGGAGTCGTAGCTTTTGTAGCGCAGGCCGGTATCCTTCACTTTCTCGTCGGAGATTTTGAAGCAGTGGCAGGTAGGGCAGACGAAGGCACAGGTATTGCAGCTCACGCAGTTGGCCGACACGTCTTCAAACTCCGGCGTGTCGAAGATCTTCGAGAGCTTCTCGTTTACCTGCTTGTAATCCATCCTGAGGCGGAAAGATGCTGCAAATCTGTCGTACTGTTTCTTTATTTCCTCTTCTGATGACGGATGGGCGATGCCGGATGACGGATCAATCAGGTTTTCTTTCAGGAAGGTCTCCCCTTTTTCACTCCTTGCCTTGATAAAGATTTTTCCTTCGGTGCCATTCACTACCAGCACATCCATCGCATCGAGGATTTCCACATCATAATCGAGGGAAGTACAAAAGCAATGCAATTCGGCTTTGTCGCAACGGGTGGAGACCACCACGGTGTTCAGGCGGCGGTTCTGATAGTCGGTGTCGATGTAATCCCAGTTGTAAACCTTGTCGAGCACTTGCAAGCTGCGGGCGTCGCAATGTTTCATCCCCAGGATCACGCGCTTTCCGGCCAGGGCGTCGCCGTCGGTTTCCTTCACTTCGGTACCGGCGCTGGTAGCGGTATATTTCATGATTTTGGCCGCCCGCGGGAAAAACAGCGGTTTCGCGCTCATGGTCCTGGCAATGGGTGAATCGGGATCACATTCAGCCAGGCTTTTTACCTGTTTGAAATCGAATTTCCCAAATTTCTCAACCGGTGCGTAGGTTTCGTTTTTTGCAATGATGGCTTCGTAGAATTTCTGCAAGCCAGCTTGATCGGTAACAAAGGTTTCAACGCTCATAACAGAAGGAGGAATTACATAATAAAATCATCGGGATCCTGCATGCTGTATTTGTAAAAAGCACCACGGTCGTCTTCGTGCACGCCGGCGAGGTGTTCCTGGAAGTTCTCGTAGATCACGCGCTCATTCCACTTATGCAGCAGATGCAAAGGCAGGTGGCTCGGGCAGGCTTTTTCGCAATTGCGGCAATCGACGCAACGGCCAGCCAGGTGAAGCGACCAGGTCATCAATGCATGGAAGGCGCTTGAAGTGGTGTTGGAGCCGTTATACAAGCTTGCTGTTTCCTGGTCGATGCAGCATTTGGCACAATAGCATAGCGGACAAGAGTGGCGGCAGGCATTGCAGCGGATACAGTTTTCAAATACTTCTTCGAAATAGGTACGGCGTTCGACGAGTCCTTTGGAGGCCAACTCATCGATATCGACATTAACCATATAAGCCTTGTTTCCTTTGGGGGCGCCCAGCATCTCGTCAAAAACCACGGCATCGGGAACGACACATTCCAGGCAGTTCTGCATTTTAGCACCCGACTCATCCACCACCCCATCGCAGGCTATGCCTACCACATATAACTTTTCGCGTTTCACCTGGCTTTCGGTAAGCAAGAGGTTGAGTGAACGGCTGTCGCATCCTTTCACCACCAGTCCCACCCTTTTATTCCGGGTATGTTCGTGTTTAAGATAATTGGTAAGGTTAAACACCGATTTATCGTTGAAAACCAGGAGGGGCACCTCTTTCGCGTCGCGGATCAGCACCGGGACCTGGTTGTCGTCGAAACCCGTCAGGCGGTAGCCTACGAAAACGTCGATCTTCTCTTCGGCAAAAAGCCTGGAAACGATCTCCTGTATTTGTTTTGTGTAGTCCATTATTTCCCGAAATTTTCCTTTTTATACAAATGAAGCGGACCGAGTTTTTTAATATCCTCGGTGACTTTTGCCACCACTTTGGCAAACTTGGGGCCTTCGGCTGCCGAAACCCAGGAGAACTGTATGCGGTTTTCGTGGAAACCCACGAAGTTTAACAGTTTCTTGGTCACCAGGAAGCGGCGGCGGGCATAATAATTTCCGCTGATGTAGTGGCAGTCTCCGGGATGACAGCCTGAAACAAGCACGCCATCGGCCGTGGTTTGCAGCGATTTGATCAGAAACCAGGGATCGACCCGGGATGAACACGGCACCCGGATGATGCGGATGTTGGGTGGATACTGGATCCGTGAGGTTCCGGTTAAATCGGAACCTGCATAGGAACACCAGTTGCAGAGGATGCCCATGATTACCGGTTCCCAGTCGGGCGGGGCCGTGATCTCAGGCTTTTCAATGCTTACAAGTTGATTTGTTGCTACTGCTTCCATCAGATTGAAACTATCTCGTTAATGATTTGAGGATCTGTAAAACCAGCCAGGCTGATGGCCATACTACGGCATATGGCCACACATGAACCGCAACCCTGGCAAACGCCTTCGTTGATCTTTGCCACGGTGCGCATCTCTTTCGAGCCATGTCCCTGGGGCACTTCCTCGGTAACGATGGCGCCATAAGGACAAACCTTCACACAGTTCTGGCAGCCGGAACAGAATTCGTTGTTCACGGTGGAAACCATCGGGTCTTTTTTCATGGTATCGCCGGAAAAGAGTCCGCACACTTTGGCTGCGCAGGCCGAAGCCTGCGACACGGTGTCGGGGATGTCTTTGGGCGCCTGGGTACAGCCGGCCAGGAAAATTCCGGCTTTGGCAGTTTCCACCGGGCGGAGCTTGGGATGGGCTTCCGACATATAACCATATTTGTCGTAGGAGATACCCAGCAAGCGGGCGAGATCGGGGTTCCCGGCGGGCGGGATCACCGCGGTGGCCAGCACCACGAGGTCGGCCACCACTTCCACCACCTGTCCGATCTGGGCGTCTTCGCCCCTTACGATCAATTTGTCTCCTTTTTTATAGATCTTTGAAACCCGGCCCCGTAGATAGGTGGCAGCGGTATCCACCTGCGCTTTCTTTACAAACTCCTCATACCCCTTGCCGGCAGCACGAATGTCCATGTAAAACACATAGGCATGAGAATCGTGCACCTTGTGATGCAAGAGTATGGTGTGTTTGGTGGTGTACATACAGCAGATCTTCGAGCAATATTCTATTCCCTTGGCTTCGTCGCGGGAACCGATGCATTTGATGAAGACCACGTTCTTCGGCACCTTGCCGTCGGAAGGGCGGAGTGGAAGTCCGTTGGTAGGTCCGTTGGCCGATACCATGCGTTCAAACTCGAGCGAGGTGATGATGTCTTTGAAACGTCCAACCCCGTATTCTTCGTAGGGTTTGGGATCCCACATGTCGTAGCCGGTGGCGACCACCACGGCGCCGATTTCGCGCTCGATGATCTCATCCTGCATCGTATAGTCGATCGATCCCTTTTCGCATACCTTGGCGCAAATGCCGCACTTTCCTTTGGTGAGCATGGTGCAATGTTCGGCGTCGATCACGGGCTTGTTAGGAACAGCCTGAGGGAAAGGCGTATAAATTGCTTTCCGCTTGTCGATGCCCATGTTGTATTCATTGGGAACCTTCACGGGGCATTTCTGCCAGCAGGCGCCGCAGCCGGTGCAGGTCTTGAAATTTACATACGATGCTTTCTTTTTGATCTTTGCCTTGTAGTTTCCCACAAACCCTTCGAGTTCGAGCACTTCGGCATAGGGAATGAGCTCAATGTAAGGATGGGAAGCCACGTCCACCATCTTAGGCGTCAGGATACACTGCGAACAATCGAGCGTCGGGAAGGTCTCGTCGAGCTGGGCCATTTTCCCTCCGATCGAGGGGCTTTTTTCGACCAGTACCACCGGGATCCGGGCATCGGCAATGTCGAGGGCCGCCTGAATGCCGGCGATGCCGCCACCGATCACGAGGGCGCGTTTGGTAACCGGCACCGATATTTCATGCAACTGTTCATTGGCAATCGATTTGGCTACCGCCATGCGGATCAGGTCGGAAGCTTTGGCGGTCGCCGCTTTTTTGTCTTTCTGGTGCACCCAGGAGGAATGTTCACGGATGTTGGCCACTTCGAGTAGGTAAGGATTCATCCCGGCATCGGAAAGCGCTTTACGGAAAGTCTTTTCGTGCATACGGGGGGAGCAGGCGGCTACCACAATGGAAGTCAGGCGGTGCTGGGCGATGGCATCCCTGATCTGTTGCTGCCCGGGATCGGAGCACATGTACTTGTAGTCGATGGCAAATTTAACTTCGCGGATCCGTTTGGCTTCTTCCACTACCTGCGGAACATCCACGAAATCGCCGATATTGGCGCCGCAAAAACAAACGAAAACTCCTACTCTGGCCATTATTCAACCTCACTTTCTGCTTCGACAGCTTTTCTGGGTTTTTTTATTTTTTCAGGTTCAGGTTCTATCTTTCCGATCTGGGCGAGTGCTCCTTCTACGGGAACGATGTGCTTACTGAACATCATATCCTTTTCCGGCATTCCGAAGGCGAGGGCCATCAACTGTGTAAAGTAGAAGATCGGAATATCCAGTTTTTTACCGGTATGCTTTTCAATATCGGGCTGGCGCATGTCGAGGTTCGACTGACAGAGGGGGCAGGCCACCACGATGGCATGCGCTCCGCTTTCTTTGGCCATTTCCAGGATCTGTCCGCTGAGGTTGATCACCACTTCGGTATTGGAAATAGAAAAGGAGGCGCCACAGCATTCGGTTTTGTAGTCAAATTCCGTTGCTTTTGCGCCCAGTGCCTCCACGATATGATCCATTGAAACAGGATATTCGGGAGAGTCAAACCTGGTAATTGCTTTCGGGCGGGTAAGCAGGCAGCCATAATAGCAGGCCAGTTTCAGCCCTGCCAGTGATTTGGTGACTTTGGCCCTGATGGCCTCCAGACCGATGTCTTCATAGCAATACTGAAGCATCGATTTCACTTCCACATTTCCCTTATATGTTCCTTCTTCCACGATGGTTGAGTTGATCTCCTTTGCCAGGGCTGGATTTTCATCCATATGCACTTTGGTCACCTTAAGCCGCTGGTAACAAGAGGCGCAGGGGATGGCCATGGTGGTGTTGTCGAGTTTTTCGGCCAGCACAAGGTTCCGTAATGGGAGGGCATAGGCGAGGCTTTCGCTCATCGTATGGGCAGAAGTTGCCCCGCAGCAATTCCAGTCGGGAATTTCCTCCATCTGCACCTCCAGGCTCTTCATGACCATCTTCACGGTGACGTCGAATTCTTCGCTGGTACCATGTGCGGAACAACCCGGGAAATAAGTTATTTTTTTCATGTCGGAATCGGATTATTGATGCTTCTTTTCCAGTTTTTCGGCGAGCTTATACATTCGTTTGATGGCTTTGGCACTCTTCATTGGCTTCACGCCTAAGGGAATTTTGCCTTTCATCAGGGCTTTGGGCGCCAGGTGCATGTCTTTAAAAAGATTGCGGGTGCGTATGTTGAATTCGGCCATCATACGGAGTTCGTAATTGCGGCCATAACGTTTGATCATATCGAGGAAGATCTCATGAAATTTCCTGATCTCCTTGACCTTGGCAGAGTCGTTGATGTAATTCTCCTCTATGGCCATATGGCGGATCGCTTCCATCACGGAAGGGATTTCGATTTCGCGGGGGCAACGTCCGGAACAGGCCGAACAGGTAAGGCAAAACCAGGTGGAATTGGCCATGTAAACTTCGTTGCGCATTCCCAGTTTAACCAGCTGCATGATCTCGCGGGGAGGGAAATCCATATAGCTTGAAACCGGGCAGGTGGAAACACATTTCCCGCACTGGTAACATTCGAGCACGTTGGCGCCGCTGCGTTGGTTCACGTCGGCCAGCAAGGTGTTTTTTTCCTGTAATCCAAGTGTGATCATCGGTCGTTGTTAATTAATTCACAGAACAAAGTTACTAAAGTTTTCTTTTGGAAATATTCTAAATTATAACGTCCTTTTAGGTCATTGTTTTTCAACATTTTACTTCAAGAAAAAAGGGCTGATCCGGTAAATTTTCCACATGGCATCGCTTCCGCCGGATTATAAAAAAGCGACCTTAAACAAGGTCGCTTTTAAATGATTTCACGGATGGAAATCATCCCGGATTTGCAGTTGGCTTTCGATTATTGCATCAGCAGGACGATTTTTTTCCTGAAGATGGAGTGGTCGGGCTTTTCAACTGAAAGAATGTAAACGCCACTTGGTAGCGATTTCAGGTTCAGGGATGCTCCGGTAAAATCGTTTACCCGCATGATTGCGGTTCCGTCGGTGGAGGTTACGTTTATGCAGGCATGTTCGGCATGCTGGAAATAAATCAATCCGCCGGAGGGGTTGGGATATACCAGGAGTCCGGGGTTGCCGGGCTCTCCAATGCCCACACCATCGATGATAAAGTTCACTGAATAAAGGTTATGGGCCATCAGGTTTTCGGCAAAAACGTCGATGGTGGTCGTCCCGGGGAGTTCATTCGCAGGAACGATGATCACCGTTTCTTTGTCATCAACAGGGATTGCCGTGATTTCAGGTACGAGCACCGTACCAGCAGGGAGATGGACATCATAATCGAAATCATCCGAAGTAAAACCTGCAATGGGTTGACCGTCTTTTGAAATGGAGGCAAGTCTGGCTTCATCGGCCAGATTTCCGTTTTCAAGGGAATATGCCGACTGGTAAACCAGTTTTGATGCGCCCTCCTGTACAAAGACCCCAACGATCAGATCATTCCATTCCTCCACATGGGTGCCTGTCAGGTCAAAGGTTTCGGTTATATTAACCGGAACCCGGTCGGTGAAATCCAGGGAAGTGCCGTTGGCATCGGGAAGCATTTTCATCATAACATGCTCAAAACTTGTTTCGCCGTTGGTGGTTGCATTGTTGTGCGTAACTTTTTCCATCACAACGATATAAACATGAGAATTGGGGAAATTATAGAGTGGTAATACCGCGACATTCACTGAAATGACATGTCCGGATAAAGTATGGGTGGTCGCTATTTTCATCATTCCCAGCTGTTGAACTGCCTGGTCAAATGCAGCCTGAACCGCGGTGGTGGATGTCGGAACGCCCGATCCGTTACAGTAAAGGTCGGGAACGCCTCCCACGCCGTAATAGTCCCTGCGGACCCCTCCTTCAGCCGTATAGTAAGGGTCTCCGGCACCCGGCCAGTTCATCTGGTATTTAACCAGGGTGATCTGGTCTTCGTGGGTATTGCACCAGGGAACAAACCCCGTATTGAACACTGCACAAGGATTACAGGTAGAGCTTGTAAATTCTTCAAACAAAGGCGTTTTGTCCACAATATGGCAAATACGGTTCACGGTTTTCTGCATGGTGTCGTTTGGCAGAAAGTCATCCGGACTTCCGTTGACATTTTTGATCCATACTTTCAGGTTATGCGCTCCGATCAGTGCCATCATCAGGTCAGTACAGGTAAAATCATAGGTTTCCTGGGTGGCAATGGAAAATCCGGTGAAAGTATTTGAATGCACCATGCCATTGTCGAGTTGCCATTGTATTTCCGCTTCAGTAATGGCCGTTGTACCTACATTCATGATGGTTCCTTTTACCTGAACCGGATCTTTAAAGTAGGTTGGGGTGGCTGCCAGGGAGATCATGGCGCCATCTTTATTCAGCGGATTGTAAAGAAGGATGTTGTCTACATAATAATAATCCAGATTGTACATATTCCCGTTCAGGTAAATACATATCTGAAATTCATCCTGTCCTACATCGCTGTTGGTAATGTTGACATCGATCTGTTGCGGGCCCAGGTTGCCGGTCGGGGTGACTTCATAAACCGTATTCCAGGTGCCGCCGTGGGACCTTGTGGCAACGCCTACCTTTGGGGCCGGGTTGGCATACCAATCATAAAAATGTTTAAAGGATACTTTGACGGTGGTCAGTCCGGTGAGATTTACAGAAGGAGAAATCAGGCGCGTGGTTGTGGTTTGACTGATATAGGTAAACATTCCTTCAGGGGCGGTGCCTCCGGCGTTGCTGCCGTTATTGATGGTCCACTGGTCCGGTATTCCGCTGATGGTCCATCCCGAGGGTGGCATCTGGCCCCCTTCGAATGCTTCCCATATAAATGATTGTCCCGACAAATAGGGTGACAATGTTATTCCAATGATAAATAGTAAAAGTTTTGTTTTCATAAGATGATGGTTTTGGTTGAACCAAAGGTAAAAAATTTAAGGGATGTTTCAAAAAAAAAACGACCCGGTGTTCGGGTCGTTTTTTAGATTATTAACAAGTGTTTTACTGAAGCGTAAACTTGATCGGCAAATTAAACTGAACACGTACAGGCACCCCACGTTGTTTCCCGGGCACCCACCGGGGCATTGCCCTGACCACACGCTTGGCTTCCTCATCACAACCGCCACCGATACCACGCAGTATTCTGACATCCGTAATGGAGCCGTCCACTTCAACGACAAAGGTTACAAAAACTTTTCCCTGTATGCCAAGTTCTTTGGCTTCTTCGGGATATTTGATGTTTTGCTGCAGGAAGGAAATGCGGGCGCTTTCACCTCCGGGATATCCGGGTTGTTCTTCCACCACGGTAAAAATTTCAGTTTGCGTAGGTTGTTCGATTACCTGTGGTTTTTCGGCTTTAACTTCCACTTCAGTTTCATCGGGAGGCGCTTCCGTATTTGTTTTCTTGTTCAGGTCATCCATGGAAGTAAGGCCTGTTTCAATGGTAGTATCTTCCACTACAACAGGGGGGGTAAACTTCACTTTTTCCACGAGCGCTTCCGGAGGAGGAGGAGGAGGAGGGGGAGGAGGAGCTTCTTCCTGTTTCATCCGCTCCATGGTAACACCCACTTCTCTTTCCTTTTCCCTGATAAGTTTACTTTTATTCACAAAAGCCGTGATCAGTGGATAACCCACCACCACACTTAAAATAACAAGTCCGATGATCAATGAAGTGGTAACATACCTTTTATAGTTAATCCGAAGTTGATACGAGCCGTATTCCTTGTTCCTGCCCTTAAAAACAATTTCCTCCAGCGATTCAACATGCTGTTTTTCAATTGCCATACACTACTTTTTTAAAGTGTTAAACACGACCATCTTTGATTATTTAGGGGCATTCTTTAACATTTCAAGCTCAAGGGGTGCAAGATCCACCACGACATAGCTCGCGATATTACAGATAGCCATTTCATCGATGATATTAATGATGTCTTTATACTTTGCTTTTTCGTCAGCTTTGATCAGTACGATCGGTCCCTTTTTATCATCTTTTTTAAATCTGTTGATCGCATTGTCAGCTGTTGTGTCCGCCACGACCAGTTTTCCGGTCAAGCGATTCTGGCGGTATTCCGCAATTTTCGTAAACAGGTCTTTGTTTCTCAGCAAAAGAACTTTACGGATGCCATCTTTGCTGAAATTACTTTTGACGACAGTGGGTAGCGGCAGTTTTTTGGGATCGGCAAGTCCTTGATAGTAATAGACTTTATCATCGCCGGTCAGAATGATGTTCAAAGTACGTGCACCTGAAATCCTAGGTTTATCCGGTGTTTTCTGATTGTCATCCTTTTCGGGCATGGTAATGACCATGACTTTGGCCTTGCTAAAGGCAGTCGTAAGCATGAAGAAAGTGATGAGCAAGCACATCAGGTCGACCATGGGGGTCATGTCGATGCGGGTACTGTGTTTCTTCGCTTTTCGTTTACCGCCTTTTTTCCCTTTTTCTTCAACTATTATTTCACCCATAATGGTTTTTCTTTTAGGGATTAAAATCGAGTTACTTAACCGGAATGTCTTTTAATGTGACATCCTCTTTCTGAAGGTTGGTAACGAGATTGAATTTATTTACCTTGTTTTCCTGCAACAGGTCCATGATTTTCTTTACATCCGTATACTTGGTTTCGCCATCTGCTTTGATCGCCACTTCGGCGTTGATATTGGTCAGACGTGCAAGACGCACCCACCAGGCAAGCTGGTTATCCGTCGAATCCATCGGAATACCAACTTGCAGTTTATCCCGCAATTTTGAATCAGATTCCTTGATCCAGGCTTTGATATTCTTAATGGGCATTCCGAAAGAAGACATCTTTCCGAATTTATCCAATTCTTTTGGCGTAAAGGTTAACTTGTATTGTTCACCAACTTTCTGCAGCAACTTAGCCCTGAAATGGGTAGAAGTATCTCTTCCGTTATCAATGTTAAAGAACACTTTCCCTTCTTTGGAAATGAAAATCGTCATGATATCATTGTCCGGAGCCTGCTTTTCAGAAACGGAAGCCGGGGTTGTAATCGGGGCCGCTTCCTGGGGGCGAAACGAGGTAGTTAACATGAAAAAAGTAAGCAGCAAGGAAAACAAATCCACCATAGGCGTCATGTCTATATGCGGAGATCTTGCGGGAGCTTTAATTTTTGGCATGGAGTTCTACTTTTTAATTACTTGGTACCAGCTGCAAATGATTGAACCAGGCTGAATCCGGCTTCGTCAATTTTATAAGTAAAGCTGTCAATCTGGGTAGAAAAATAATTGTACATCACGATGGCCAGCAGGGAGCCGAAAATACCGAAAGCGGTATTGATAAGGGCCTCTGAAATTCCGTTTGCCAATGCGAGTGCGTCGGGCGCGCCGGCGGTGGCAAGGGCTGCAAAGGCCTTGATCATCCCGAGTACCGTTCCCATGAGACCGGTTAACACGGAGATCGAAGCAATCGTGGAAAGGATGACCAGGTTGCGCGAAAGCATCGGCAATTCGAGGGCGGTAGCCTCTTCAAATTCCTTCTGAAGCGCCAGAATTTTCTGATCTTTTACAAGGTGTACGTCATTCTGCAGAATACGGTAACGCATAAGACCGGCCCTCATTACGTTGGCAAGTGATCCACGCTGTTTGTCACAGGCAGAAACTGCATCTTCAATCTTATCAGAATCGAGAAGATTCTGAAGGCTCTTTACAAAAACATTGATTTTACCTTTTCCCTTGGCACGCATTAAGGTAATCCCTCTTTCAAAGGAGAAAATAATTACCAGCAGGTTAAGGGCGATCAGGTAAGGAACAATAACCCCTCCTTTGTAAATAATACCCAGGTAGTTACCGGGAAGCGGAGAGCCTTCCGGGTTGTTACCTTCAAAGTTTACCGGGTTACCCATGATCAGTTTATGAACCAGATAGCCGGCAGCTACAGCCACGAGAATCGCTACAACGGTGAATGTTGACTGCATAGCGTCACCTAAGGATCCGCCTTTTTTATTTTTCTTGCTCATCGTAATGAAATTTAAGTTTGAAAAATGAATAGATTAGTTGATTTCTATTGTGAATTGACCGCAAAAATATAAAAATATCTTGTGAAAACAAAGAACATCTTAATTCATGTACTTTTTGAGGTTATCGATGATCTGTTTTGCCTTGTTAGCCCTGTCATCGGTCGGATCAATGGCAATGACCATATTGCTATAGGCGATCGCTTTCAGGGCAAATTCTTTAATCTTCGTCTGGCTGTATTGTAAAAAGTTATAATATGCCAGAAAATAATAAGCTTCGCTGCGGTCTTTGGTATATTTGACCGTATCGACCATGGTTTTTTCAAGAATGGTTTCGTAAATAGGCTTGGCTAAACCCTCTTTGCTGTCAGGATCCAGGTTTGACTTGGCCCTGGCCCTCCATATCCACCCGGGTACATAGTCGGGCTGCATGTTATTGAAGATGGCCAGGTTTGTATCTGCCTTCAGATAATCCTGAAGACTGTAATAAACTTTCCCAAGATTATAAAAATCGATGGGGCCACCGGCTTTCTGCCTGATCTTCAGTTCGTATAAATCTTTTGCTTTGTCGTACAATTTAAACCGGGTACAGCAAAGCGCTGCTTCCGAAATGTATTCGGTTTTGGAAGTGTCCAGGGAATACGCTTTCATCAGTTGTTCGGGGGCCAGGGAGTCCATTCTCATTTTCGAGAGCAAACGGCCAAAATAGGCATAATCGAGGGAGCGGATCTTTTCAGGATTTGCTTTGGCAATAAATTTTTTAATGTATTCAAGGCCTTTTTCGTACTGCTGGGTTTCGTAATAGGAATATGCGAGCGCCCGGTTCACGTCATTATCCGAATCATCCACTTTAAGGATCTCCATCAGCTGATTGATGGCCTCCTCATAATCGCCCAGGTCGATCAGGGTGTTCACATATTGTTTGCGGGCGGAAATGTTACGCGAAAGTTCGAGGAACCTGGAGAAATTGAGCTTGGCTTCTTCCTGACGGCCTGCCCTGGAAAGCAAGGTTCCGAGTTCACGGTAAGCGGGCGCAAACATGGAATCCATTTTCACCACTTCCTGATAATAATTCAAAGCTGTGGTATATTGCCTGGCACGCAGCCAGAGCTGACCAATTTTCAACTTGGCCTCCGGGGAGTTCGGATCAAGCCCCTGGGCTAAATTATAGTTGGAAATGGCTTTTGAACCATCATTCAGCAGGTAAAAATATAAATCTCCCCAGACAAGGTATAATTCCGGGTCTTTGTTGTCAAGTTTTTCGGCCATACGCAACCATTCGAAGGCGGAGGTCGTGTCGCGGATATTCGCGATCACGAAAGTTTCGGCCATCTGGATCAGCACTTTTGCCTGTCGCTCGGGTGCCATCTTGATGGTTTTATTGGCCTTGGATGGCAACAATGCCAGCGCTTTGTCAAATTCAGCCTGAGCGCCCTGACGATCTTTGGCAATCAGTTTAAGGCTTCCCAATCCGACGAAATTGAGGGGGTCGGCGGGGTCCATTCTGATCCCGAGCTTGAAGATCGCCCTGGCGGAGTCTGTTTTTTCCGAGAAAGAAACATTCAGGGTGTCGGCAAAATATTTTTCCAGACAATTCCTTCCATAATAATAATAAATATCCCCGTCTGTCGGCGTCAGGCCGATCAACTTAATATATATGGAAGCAGCGGCAGAGAACTGTTCGCTTTTGGTAAGCTGAATGGCCGTTTTTAAATTCTGAGCCTGGGATACCATGGCAAGCTGAAAAAAAATCGCCACCAGCCATAAAGATAATTTCCTGGAAAAATTCTGCATATTAAATCTCCTTGGGTTACTGTTTTTTAATTTCTACGAGTCTAACCGGCATGGCGGCGGGCACCAGTCCGGAATGAAGTACGATCATCTGTCCTTTTTCCCCGGCAATGAAAGACGAAAAGCCATAGGCCATTCCGGTATATGGCTGACGGTTGATACAATAAACAGACCGGCAAAACGGATACGATCCTTCCGCAATGTAGCCGGGGAAAGGCCTGTAAAATCTGGTGCCGGGATCATTATCGCCTTCAATGGCGATACCGGCAACTTTTATCCTTTGAAGAAATCCGTGGGAAATGGTATCCTTGGGATCGCTGATCCAGTTGACGCTGATAATCCCCAGGGCTCCTTTGTTTTTTTCGACATACGCTATTACTTCAGCATTGTCGAGGACGGCAAAACAATTTGAAGGGAAGGAGTCGATCTCGAATTTTTCTTTAAAATAGCGGGGATTTCCTGATTTGAAATTGTCGAACACCACTTTAATGTCTGTCAATCCTGATTTTGGATTCAATTGTTTCCAGTTCGTTATTTTTCCTTTGAGGATTTCCTTCACCTGCTCGTAGAAGAAGGTCGTATCCTTGTTTTCCCGGTTCACAATCAGGGCCAGGGCATCCTGAGCGATCAAAGTCGTTCTCGGGATATATTGTATGGAGTTAAGGTATTTTTCCTGTTTTTCGGTCAGCTTCCGGTTCACAATGATCAGCGGCATTGAATCGTTGATAAAATCATTGATAACATCCACTTCATTTTTATAAACCGGCTGGATGTGTGCCCGGGTATACAGAGACTCGAAGGTGTAAATTTCGGCCTCCAGCAATAAGCGGTAGGAATCATCAATTCCCACTTTAATGGTTCCGGCCGTGGGGGTATCCAGCTCCTTCTGTCCGGAATTGCCGCCACAAGAAGAAAGGAGCAGGGAAATGCCCAACCCTGCCATCAGGAAAAAAGAGCTTTTGGCTTTCATTTGTTTACAGGCTTATGAACTAAAAATCAGTTCTTTTATAGTTAGAAAACACAAATTTATTAATTTTATTATAGTCTATCCTAAATTTCAGGGATAAAAGTACATTCTAAAAGGCGATTTGTCAAGGAAAATCGGCTACTCCTCTTCTTTCTCCCTGCTTTTGGTCCAAATCCTGGCCAAACGGAAAGCGCCGTATAAAAAAAGGAAGATGGCAAAAATCGTTTTTATTTCGGTAGAAAGATACTGAAACCTTGGGCTGAGGAGGATAAAAATTCCCAGGAAGAAGTAAAGAAGGATTACGAAATAGGAGAAATATTTAGAAAATTTCTGCATTTGTTCAGCGTTTGATCTGCCAGTACGGAATCTCCCATTGATCAGGCCATTGATTCCAGTATGCCGGACTTACCACTTTCCCGTCTTTGCGTAAGAGTTTTTTCTGGTATACTGCAATCATGGGATTGAAAAGGAGGTCGGTAATTCCGATCACGAAAGTGCCGAGGCTGCTGCCTTCCTTTGATTTTTCCGTTTCCGTTTGAACGGCATATCCGTTGAATTCGAGAAGGTCTTTCAGAAAGTTCATTCTTTCTTCGCTCAGTCCGGTTTCCACCGTGCTGCAATTTACGCCTGCGATCTCCGCGATCTGATGTTTGCCTTTAGTCAGTGCCATAATTTAACATTAATACAATCCGTAGCTGAGGTTCAATATCATTTCATAAACCGGGCTCACAAATCCGATGATAACCATACCTGCAATGCAAAGGAGAAGTCCAAGCCGGGTGTAAGCATCGCTTTTAAAATATGCGATGGGCTGATCGCTGTTGTTTAGCAGCATGGCTTTGATCACAAGCAGGTAATAATACAATGAAATGATGGTATTCACAAGGGCTATCAGAACCAGGATGTACATACCCTGTCGGGCAGCGGCGGTAAAAAGGAAGAACTTCCCGAAAAATCCAGCAAGGGGCGGGATTCCGGCCAGGGAAAAAAGGGCGAGCATCATCACCAGGCTGAGGTTCGGATTCGTGCGGTAAAGCCCGTCATAATCGTCGATGTTCTCTTTTCCCGTGCGGTTTGAAATGATGGCAACCACGCCGAAAGCGCCAAGGTTACTGAAAATATAAACCAGAACAAAATAAATAACGGTGGTCATCCCCAGCTGGCTTTGACCGATAACACCCAGTAAAATGAAACCAGCCTGGGCAATGGAGGAAAATGCCAGAAACCGTTTCAGGTTCTGCTGACGCATGGCAAACAGGTTGCCGAGGGTAATGGTAAGAATGGTAATTACATAAATCACATCACTCCAGAGAACGGCAATTTTTGCAAAAACGGTGTACAGGATAATGGTAAAAACAAATGCGGCAGCCCCTTTTGAAATAACGGATAAATAAGAGGCAACATTGACGGGGGCGCCTTCATAAACGTCGGCGGTCCAGAGATGGAAGGGGACCAGTGAGAGTTTGAACGCCATGCCGGCAAAGAAAAAGATAAAAGCCAGCACCTGTAGGGGGGCGCCCGTAATAGCCGGGGCCACATCTTCAAAGTACATGGTGCCGCAGGTTCCGTAAATCATCGACAAGCCGTAAAGCAGAATCCCTGAAGATAAGGCGGAGGTGAAAATCAATTTTACCCCTGCTTCTGCTGATTTTTCCTTGTACCTTTCATAGGCGGCCAGCGCTGCAATGGGAATGGTTGCAAGTTCAAGCCCGATATAGAACATGAGGAAATCTCCGGCCGAGATCATATAATTCATCCCGATGAGGGTGGAAAGCATGAGCAGGAAATATTCACTGACCTTTTCCTTGTTTTCGGGTTTTTTCAGCCAGTCGACCGATTGAATAAAAACAATCAGTACGCCTGTATTCAGAATATTTTTTAACAGCAGTGTCAGGGGGTTTGTCTTATACATCCCGCCAAATAATATTCCGCTGTCGCCAGGCAGAAATCCGGCTATGGTCACAAGGGTCATCAGCAGGATGGCAGGCAGAATGATCTTATGTTTCCGGTCGGCAGGCAGGAAAATCTCGACAATCAATAAGATTACTGTGATCGCTATCAGCAGTAATTCATGTCTCATGATCAGCATCGTTCAAAACTTTTTAAATTAATATTATTACCTCCGGGGGAGGGGTCTAATGTATTATCACCGGCACAACCATCAATATTTTATGCATAACGGGTACCAGCCCACCGCCTATCATATCCGACAGCCACAGGGGGGCCACCCCTATGATGGTGATCCCCAGTATCAGCGCCACAACACTGATACGGTCAACCCAACGGGCATCTTTTATTTCGTTAAACGCTTCATTTCTGATTTTTCCGAGCAACAATATTCCCACAACCCTGAGAATATACACTGCCGTTACTACGATGGAAGAGGCTACAATGATCGTGGCAACCCTATGGAAAACATCTGCATTCTGGAAAGCTCCGACAAAAATGGTCATTTCAGCTACAAACCCGCTGAATCCCGGAAGTCCCAGGGAGGCCAAACCGCCAATGACATAAGCCACGGCCAGGAAAGGCATGACTTTCATCAGTCCGCCCATTTCATTGATATAGCGGGTATGGGTTCTTCCGTAGATCATCCCGATGAGCGCAAAGAAGAGGGCCGTCATGATCCCGTGAGAGATCATCTGGAGGATGGCTCCGTTCATGGCCGTTTCATTAAACATCAGGATGGCAAAGAGTACAAGGGCACAATGGCTCACAGAGGAATAGGCGTTGATATACTTAAGGTCTTTCTGCCAAACGGCTCCCAGGGCTCCGTAAATAACCCCGATGGTGGTCAGGATAATGAAAATCCAGGCCATTTCATGGGCGGCTTCCGGCAATAAAAATACCGCAACCCGGTAACAGCCATATCCTCCGAGTTTCATCAGAACCCCGGCATGAAGCATGGAAACTGCGGTAGGGGCTGAAGCATGACCGTCGGGCGACCATGTGTGAAACGGAAACAACGCACCGAGCACCCCGAAACCTACGAAGAGAAAAGGAAAGAGGAACATCTGAACATGATGCGGAATCTGTTCCTTTGAAATTTTAATCAAATCAAAAGTAAGGGGACCTCCGCCCGGGGCAGAGTTCAGATACAATCCCAGTACGCCCAGTAAAATAAAGGCTGAACCGCCCATCAGCATCAGGGTCAGCTTCATGGCTGAATAATGCCGGGGTCCGCTGCCCCAGATGCCAATTAAAAGATACATCGGGATTACGGCCAGTTCATAAAACAGGAACATGGTAAAGAGGTCGAGGGAAATGAAAAAGCCGAAAACGCCGGATGCGAGCAGGATCAGGGAAATGAAAAACTCACGGGGAAGATCCACGATGTCCCAGCTGGCGAAAATTCCGGCAAAGACCACCAGGGAAGTAAGTCCAATCATGGCAACCGAAACGCCATCCACCCCGATGAAAAAATGAATGTTCAGGCTTTCATACCAAACATTGTCCTGAGCAAAAAGGATTTCATCGGTATTTCCCGCCCTGCGGGCTGCAAGGTACAGGAATATCAGCACGATGGCATTGATAAGCTGAAGGCTCATCCCAACCACCGAAGTCCATTTTACCTGCATGTGGTTCCTGGAAAACAAGATCCCAATTACGGTAAGAACCGGTATGATGATAAACAAGGTCAGAATACTCATTATGCTACAGGATTAATTGGTCCATAAATAAATGAATAACAAGGCGAGGAAAACCGCCCCGGAAACAAAAACCAGCGCATACTGCTGAAGTTGCCCGGATTGCAGTTTCCTGATTCCTACGGATGTTTCATTGGTCACATAGGCGATTCCGTTCATGGCCCCATCTACAATATGGCGGTCGAACCAGGCAATCGGCCGGGAAATATAATTGAAAATGATCTTTTTGGTGATGAAGAGATACACTTCATCGATATAGAATTTATGATAGGCCGCCGTATAAAAAGTTCCCAGCGAAAGGGTAATCTTCTTGGGCATGGGGGATTCTTTCCGGTAAAGCAGTGTGGCGACAAGAATACCCACGAGGGCAACAAAAATGGAGGGAAGGGCAATCATCCATTCGGTGTGTACCTGAAAAGGCAATCCGTCGGAAGTAACCAGTTTGGAAAAAGGAATAAAGCCGGTAAAGGCAGCCCCGATGGCCAGAATGATCAGGGGAATGGTCATGGTAGCCGGGGCTTCATGCGGTGTGTGATGGTATTGCGCTTCTTTCCTCCAGAAAACGGAGTAGTACAAACGGAACATATAAAAAGCGGTAAGACCGGCCACGATATATTCAATGGTAAACAGTACTTTGCTGTGATGGAAAGCGGCTACCAGGATTTCGTCCTTGCTGAAAAAACCAGAAAAAGGAGGAATTCCCGAGATGGCCAGACAAGCTACCAGGAAGGTAAGGTGGGTGATGGGCAGGTATTTCCTGAGGCCACCCATTTCATTCATATAATTACTGTGAACGGCATGGATGATGGCGCCGGCTCCAAGGAATAACAAGGCTTTAAAAAAAGCGTGGGTAAAAAGGTGAAACATAGAGGCCATATATCCAAGTCCTTCATGGCCTCCAAAACCCGAAACACCCAGGGCAAGCATCATATAGCCAATCTGCGACATCGTTGAATAAGCCAGCACCCGTTTGATGTCAAACTGGGTACAGGCGATCACCGCCGCAAACAGGGATGTGAAGGCACCGACCCAGGCAACCACATCCAGGGCTGAAGGTTCATGAATGAATATCGGAAACATGCGGGCTACCAGATAAACCCCGGCAACGACCATGGTTGCGGCATGAATGAGTGCCGATACCGGAGTGGGCCCTTCCATGGCATCCGGAAGCCAGATATGCAGCGGGAACATGGCTGATTTCCCGGCTCCGCCAATGAACACAAAGATCATGGCCCAGGTCATGGTCGACATCCCCAGAAACCAAATCCCCTGTCCCGACGAAAAAGCAGGACTGTTGGAGCTGGTAAGGGTAATAAAATCAAAAGTTTTTGTGGTGACCGACAGAATGAGGATGCCCACCAGGAACCCAAGGTCGGCAAAGCGGGTAACAATAAAAGCTTTTTTGGAAGCGGCTACGGCGCTGTCTTTCGTGTAATAGAATCCGATGAGGAGATAAGAGGAAACGCCAACCAGCTCCCAGAAAATATACATCTGGAAAATATTGGTGGCTACCACCAGGCCGAGCATGGCAAAACTAAACAGCGAAAGGGTGGCAAAGAATCGTGAAAATCCTTTTTCCCCTTTCATATACCCGATGGAATAAAGATGAACCATAAACGAAATGGTGGTGATTACGATCAGCATCATGACAGAGATGGGATCCAGAAGTACGCCCATATCGATATGAAGTTTATCGGTGAGATGGAGCCATACGGTATTTACGGCCAGCAATTTCTGGAATGATCCGTCGGCTGCTTTTTCAAGCACAAAGAAATACCTGTATGCCGTCACCAGGGAAAGTACCCAGATGAAGAACAATCCCGAGGTGCCGATCACGCCCGATACCAGGGGCTTAAACCGGTTTCCGAATAGGCCGACCAGCACGAACAGGAAAAGCGGGATCAGCAGGATCAGGGCAGTGTAACTGAAATCAATCATATTGTTGTTTTGTAACCTCCTCCCCAACCCCTCCCCCCGTGGGGGGAGGGGTTGGGGGTGGGGGCTGATTAATACTTCATTTCATTCATCTTTTCTACGTCGATATTCACGATCCGACGGTATATGTTGATGATGATGGCAATCGCGACAGAAGCTTCCGCGGCGGCTACCGCGATGATGAATATCGTGAAAAACATCCCTTCCAAATGATCCGGGTAAAGGATCTTGTTAAATGCCACAAAATTGATATTGACCGAATTCAGAATCAATTCGATCGACATCAGAATGGTGATCAGGTTCTTTCTGACCAGGAAGCCGTAAACACCCACGAAAAACATCAGGGTGCCGGTAATCAGAAACCAGGATAATGGAACGCCTTCAAACATACTGTCAATTATTAAATTTAGTCTTTACGTTTCTTTGCAAGGATAATGGCTCCCACCATGGCGGCAAGCAGTAAAATACTGATCACTTCAAAAGGAAGGGCATATCCGAATTTTTCAGTGCTGATCAGACTTTTTGCAATGAGCCTGATGTCCGTACGGTCGGCGCTGGCTATTTCTTTCGGGAAGTCGTACTGCAGGATGGTGATGGTACAGATCACGGCTCCCGAAGCTGCGGCAAGAAAAGCCGGAATGATTTTCTTCCAGCCCGGGGCTTCCAGTTTCTCGGCAATATGACTGGTAAGCAGGATGGAAAAAATGATCAGCACCACAATGCCGCCGGCATACAGGGTAAGCTGGATGGCAGCCAGAAAGTTAAACCTCAGCAGGAAATACATACCCCCGGTAGCCACGAGCACGAATAAGAGAAAAGTGGCAGCCCGGAGAATGCGACGGCTGGTTACCGTTAAAATGGAAAAAACGAGGATGACTGCGGCAAAGATTGCAAACATCAATTGATTGGTCGTCATTCTACTATATCTTTAATGATGGATGAACCGGGTTGATTTAAAATCTTGGTCAGTTTGGAACGGTCAAAAACCGCATGCTCAAACTCCTGTCCCCATGCCAGCGCATCGGAAGGGCAGGTCTTGATGCAGAGTCCGCAAAAAGTGCACATGCCAAGATGGTAGATGTGTTTGTCGATGATGCGTTTTTTCTTGCCTTCGGGGGTTTCAATCCTGCCCTGGAGTATCTCAATGGAACCATTGGGGCAATTGGTTTCGCAAATTCCGCAACCGGTGCAGCGGTGTTCATTGCGCTCATTGTGCGGCATGATCACTTCCCCCTTAAACCGCTCGTACATTTTCAGCGTCTTCCGGTTTTCCGGGTACTGCTGGGTTACGATTTCCCACGGACTGAAGAAATATCTTCCGGTTACTTTCATCCCCGTCAGGAGAGACTTCACCGCATGGAAGATATCTGTAAAATATTTAAAGAAACTGCTCATAGTTTTAAAAATGCCAACCCATTAATACAACAAATGCCATGATAAGAATATTGACCAGGTTGATGGGCAATAAATATTTCCATTCCAGTGTCAACAACTGATCAATCCTTAAGCGGGGGAAAGTCCATTTAAACCACATCATAAGAAAGATGACGAAGAAGGTCTTTCCGAAATACCAGATGAGGGGAGGGATGAAATCCATCACATGGTTGAACCCTTCCCAGCCGCTGACATGGAAAGGCATCCATCCGCCCAGGAAAACGGTGGCAGCAATGGATGCCACGATAAACATGTTCATATATTCTGCCAGGAAGAAAAAGGCAAATTTTATCCCGGAGTACTCAGTATGAAATCCGGCGGTCAGTTCAGATTCTGCTTCGGCCAGGTCGAAAGGCCCCCGGTTGGTTTCGGCGGTGCTTGAGATCAAAAAGACCACGAAAGCAATGAAGGCCGGAATATGTCCCTTGAAGATGAACCAGCCGTTCGCCTGTCCTTCGACTATTTGCGAAAACTGCATGGTTCCAGCCAGCACAATGATGGTGAGCAGTGAAAGCCCTACGGAAAGCTCGTAACTTACAATCTGGGCTCCGGAACGCATGGCGCCGATCAGTGAATATTTGTTGTTGCTCGACCATCCGGCCAGAAGGACACCGATAACGCCCAGGGATGATACGGCAATAACATAAAGGATGCCGATGTCGAAATCGATGGCATGCAGTCCCTTGGCAAAAGGGATGGCCGCGATGGCCATAAAGGAAGCGCAGATCACGATAAACGGAGCAATATTGAAAAGCAGTTTATCCGCATTTTTAATGTGGACCAGCTCTTTCAGCAGCAGCTTGATGAGATCGGCAATGGTCTGGAAAAAGCCATAAGGTCCGACCCGGTTCGGCCCGACCCGGTTCTGCATGAAAGCGCAAACCTTGCGTTCGGCATACACCAGAAAAAGGCCGATCAGCGCATAAAAGAGCAGAACAACCAGTCCGATGACGGTCATTTCCACGACCACCGCCCAGAAAGGGGATAGGTTGTCGTAGAGAAGTTTGTCGAGCCACTGGTTGAAAGAGGTAAAGTCGTATATGCTAAAATTCATAGCGTGTTGGTATTATCTGTCAATATCCGGAATAACATAATCTAAGGATCCGCCAATGGCCACGAGGTCGGCAATTTTCCCTCCGCGGCTGATATGGTCAAGTGCGCTGAGGTTTGAAAAATTAGGGGAACGGAATTTCATGCGGAAAGGGGTTTTATTCCCGTCGCTTAATACATAGACCCCGAGTTCGCCCCTGGCTGCTTCCACCCGCTGGAAGTATTCGCCGGCAGGCAGTTTGAGCACGGCTTTCATTTTAACCGAATAATCGCCGGCCGGAATGTTGTCGATCAGCTGTTCAATGATTTTCATGGATTCATGCATTTCATGCATCCTGACCATGTAGCGGGCAAAAGTATCTCCCTCATGCATCAGGATTTCGTTGAATTCCACTTTATCATAAACCCCGTAAGGATGATTTTTCCGAACATCGCATGAAAAGCCGGAGCCACGGCCGGAGGGACCGGTGACTCCGTAACTGACGGCGTCTTCCTTCGACAAAATTCCGACTCCTTTGGTTCTTTCCTGCATGATGATGTTGCCGGTGAGCAGGTCGTCGTAATCCTTGATCTTCTTGCGGAAATACACGATGAAATCCTTTACGCTTTTCTGAAAATTGGGGTGTATGTCCATCATCAGTCCGCCGGGAGTGTAATAGGAATGCAGGAGCCGGGAGCCGAAAGATTCTTCAAAAATGTCGAGAATTTTTTCGCGGTCGCGCAATCCGTAGAAGAAACAGGTCAGTCCGCCCATGTCCATGCCGAAACTGCACCACCATAACTGATGGGAGGCAATGCGGTTCAGTTCATCGATGATGGTGCGTATGTATTTTACCCGTTCGGGGACTTCCACTTCAAGTGCCTTTTCAACCAGCATGCAAACCGCGTGGTTGTTAATGTGTGCCGAAAGATAATCCATACGGTCGGTGAGGTGGATGATCTGCGGATAGGTGTCTTTTTCGCACATTTTCTCTATGCCGCGATGAATATAGCCGCAATGGGGTTTCAGGCTTTTCACGATCTCGCCCTGAAGGGAAACGACCAGTCTTAAAACTCCATGGGTAGAAGGATGCTGAGGACCCATATTAATATGGTATTCCTCCTCCTCAATATTTTTCACAGGCAGGTTAACGACTTCTTTCATACCTTATAGTTCTACGATGTTAACTTCATCCGTATAGTCTTTGCGAAGGGGATGGCCTTTCCAGTCCTCATCGAGGAAGATCCGGCGCAGATCGGGGTGGTTGTTGAACCGGATGCCCAGCAGGTCATATACTTCCCTTTCGTGAAATTCGGCGGTCTTCCACAAATCGCAAACCGTATCAAAGGCCGGATTCAAGCGATCCTCCGTTTGCACCTTCAGCACCAATTGATGCTTATGCCTGGTCGATTCCATGTGATAGATCACCATCAGCTGTTTAATCAGGTCGACCCCTGTGAGGCAAAACAGGAAATCAAAAGCAAGGTCTTCTTCATCTCTGAGCTTTTGTGCAAGGGCATGAAGTCGGGCCGGGGGGATGAGAAAGGTCAGAAACTGTTTGTTCTCCTGGAATTCTGCGTCGGGAACCAGGCCCAGGATTCTTTCCTTCAATTGTTCGTTATTCATCTTCGGAAATTATCTAAGTAAATCATCGGTACTTCTCGGACTGCGCATGGTTTCCAGCTTGATCTTCCGCTGCAGCTGCATCACGCCATAAAGCAAAGCTTCCGGGCGGGGCGGGCAACCGGGCACATATACATCTACCGGGATCACATGATCAACGCCCCGGATCACATGATAGGTATTATAAAAAAAAGGACCGCCGGAAACGGCGCAGGCGCCCATGGCGATCACATATTTGGGATCCGACATCTGGTCATATAATCGTTTGAGAACGGGGGCCATCTTGTTCACAATGGTTCCCGCAACGACGATGACGTCGGCCTGTCGCGGACTGGCACGGTAAACTTCGATCCCGAAGCGGGCAAAATCATGACGCGCAGCGCCGGCAGCCATCATTTCAATGCCGCAGCAGGAAGTTGCAAACGTAAGCGGCCAGATAGAGTTTGAACGCCCCCAGTCAAAAATGGCATCAATGGTCGTAAGTAAAATATTCCCGCCTGATTTTTTGAACAATTCGAGGGTTTCATTGTCGCGGAAATCCGCTTCTTTCATGTTTTTTATTCCCATTTCAAAGCTCCTTTCTTCCAGGCATATAAAAGTCCCAGCCCCAGTACGAAAAAGAAGATGAGGATTTCGATAAAAGCCGTCATCCCTGTTTCCTTCATAATGACGGCCCATGGGAAAATGAATACGCTTTCCACGTCGAACACCAGGAAGATAATGGCAAACAGGTAGTATCCGACATTAAACTGCAGCCAGGTAAGGCCTTCGGTGGGAATACCGCATTCGTAGGCTTCGGCTTTCTGGGGATTTATGGAGTTGGGGGCCACGTAATGTGAAAACACAATGGCAAAACCCACCAGGAATGCCCCCACGATAAAGAAGAGAATCAGGCTTTCAGCGCTCATAATGTGAATCTGTTAACAAATGGAGGTGGCAAAATTAGAAAATTATTTGAGATAAACTAACTTGCCGACCCCGGGAAATATCAAGATAGGGGTTGATATTTATCAATGCAGGAATGCAGGAATGCACCAATGCAGGAATGCACCAATGCAGGAATGCACCAATGCAGGAATGCACCAATGCAGGAATGCACCAATGCAGGAATGCACCAATGCAGGAATGCACCAATGCAGGAATGCACCAATGCAGGAATGCAGGAATGCAGGAATGCACCTTGTCACCCAACCACCCCCTTCAGCAATGTTTGCCCCGGCAGAAGTTCCTGACCTCAGAACCGGTTATGGAAGCACAAATTCCCATTTTTCCCTGGTCAGAAATTGATATAGAAAAACTATTTCCCTGGCAAGTTCAAAACGTTTATCTTTGATTACGTTCTCTTTCATGGCCTTTTTATAGCTTAATCCGCTAATGCCACAATAGTTAAACCAATGTTTATAACAATATTTTCAAAATTTGTACATTCTTGCATTCCTGCATTCCTGCATTCGTACATTAATCGATTATGATAGCACTGGATAACACGATCATTTCCGACGACCTGCGGGACATTTTTTTCAGCTGTGACCTTAAGAAGTGCAAAGGGGCCTGCTGTGTGGAAGGCGATGCCGGGGCTCCGCTGGAGGAAGAAGAAATATCGCTGCTGGATGATTATCTGGATGCGATCAAACCCTTCATGGTGGAGGAGGGGATAAAAGAAATATCACAGCTTGGCGTTTTCGATTACGATGCCGAAGGCAGGTTTGTCACCCCCCTGGTGAACGGGAGGGAATGTGCTTATGTTTATTTTGATGAAGGAATTGCCCGTTGCGCCATTGAAAAAGCTTTTCAGGAAAAGAAAATACCGTTTCCAAAACCTGTATCCTGCCATCTGTATCCGATCAGAATAACTTCAGTGTTTGAAGGAGATGCCCTGAACTATCACAAATGGGAAATCTGTCGTAAGGCGCTGGAGAAGGGACATAAAGAAAAAATGCGCCTTTTTGAATTCGCTGCCGGAGCATTGATCCGGAAATACGGAAGAAGCTGGTATAACAAGCTGCTTAAACGACTGCGTTAGCACCCCCGCTCAGGGCCTGAGCAGCTCTTTTGGCAACGGCCATGGAGGCAAACTCTTTGTCCATCATGAACTGGCCTCCTTTATCGGTTCCGGCCAGCCTGATCTGATCGAGGATGTTGCGAACGGTGCTTTCTTCTTCAATCTGCTCGGTAATATACCATTGCAGGTAGTTTGCGCTTGTAAAATCCTTTTCTTTCGTGCAAACAGCATACAGTTCGTTAATGGAGGCCGAAATGTATTCCTCATGTTCCAGCACCTGCTGAAAAACCTCAGGCAGGGATTTGAATTTCGCCGGCGGCGCTTCCAGTGCAGGAATGATGGCCGAGCCGCCCCGGTCGTTGAGGTAATGCACCAGCTTCAGCATGTGGATCCTTTCCTCTTCCGTTTGAACATAGAGCCAGTTTGCCGCTCCCGGGAAACCGTTCCTTTCGGCCCATGAGGCCATCGCCAGATAAATGCGTGAGGAATGTTCCTCGCGTTTGATCTGTTCGTTTATCGCTTTTTCAACGTTTTTTGTTATCATACTTTTCTGTTTTTAAAATCCACTCCCTTTATCCCCTTGCTACTTATTACCTTGTTACTTTGTCACCTTGTTACCCTGTCACCCTTTCAAAGCTTCCGCCCCGCTGACAATTTCCAGAATCTCCCGGGTAATGGCATTCTGACGGGTCTTGTTATAGGATATATTGAGTGCCCGTAGAATTTCTTTTGCATTTTCGGTTGCCTGATGCATGGCTGTCATCCGGGCGCCCTGCTCGGAGGCGAAAGAATCGAGAAGGGCTTTAAAAAGCTGGATTCTTAAAGTTTTGGGGATCAACTCCCGAACAATGGTTTCTTTGTCCGGCTCGAAGATATAATCGGCGGCTATCGCCGGGGCAGGCGCTGCATGATCTGCCAGGGTTTGAACGATGGGAAGGTATTGTTCCACGATCAGGTTCTGAACCGCAGCATTTTTAAATTGGTTATAGACGAGTTCAATTCTGTCGAATTCCTTTGAAGCGAACGATTTCATCAATTGCCCTGCCAGGGGGGAAACGCGGTTAAAAGTAAGCTGATCAAAAAGCTCATCATGTGATTCAATGACCCGGTACTTGCGTTTCCGGAAATACTCTGTTCCTTTTCTTCCGACCGTGATGAGGCTGACATTGTTTTGCCGGTGCTGAAGGGCATAAACCGTATCAAGCCTGTTCAGGGTCATTTTAATCACATTGGAATTAAACCCTCCGCAAAGTCCACGGTTGGAAGTCAGGACCACCATCAGAATTTTTTCAGGTTTACGTACTTCCGAAAAAAGACTTTCATCCGAATTTTCAATGCTGTTGCTGAGGTTCTGGAGGATCTCCCGCAGCTTGGCGGCATAAGGCCGGAGTTTGATGATGGCATTCTGGGCTTTCCTCAGCTTGGATGCCGCTACCATTTTCATGGCATTGGTGATCTGCTGGGTAGATTTAACCGATGCGATCCTGATCCTTACTTCCTTCAGTCCGGCCATGCAATTTCCTTATTTCGTTTCTTCAAATTTCCGGGATACTTCCTTTGCCAGGGATTCCATGATTTTAACATCTTCCTCCAGCAATTGCCCTGACCTGAGATTGTCGAGCACATTGCGGTGAAGGGTTTCCATCAGATGCAGGTATTCGGTTTCAAAATTCACAATGCTTCTGACCGGAACCGAACGCAGCAGGCCCCTGGTTCCGCAGAAAATAATGGCAATTTGTTTTTCAACCGCCAGGGGAGAATATTGTGGCTGTTTAAGGATCTCCACATTGCGGGCACCTTTGTCAAGCACTGCTTTGGTAGCGGCGTCCAGGTCGGAGCCGAATTTTGAAAAAGCTTCCAGTTCCCGGTATTCCGCCTGATCCAGTTTCAGTGTTCCGGCTACTTTTTTCATGGATTTGATCTGGGCATTCCCTCCTACCCGGGAAACCGAAATCCCGACGTTAATGGCCGGACGAATACCGGCATTGAACAATCCTGATTCCAGGAATATCTGTCCATCGGTGATGGAGATCACATTGGTGGGAATATACGCCGACAGGTCGCCGGCCTGGGTTTCAATGATGGGCAGGGCTGTAAGCGACCCTCCACCTTTCACTTTATGCCGGATGCTTTCAGGGAGATCGTTCATTTTCTTCGCGATCTCATCAGCCGAAATGATCCTGGCAGCACGTTCAAGCAAGCGGGAATGCAGGTAGAAAACGTCGCCCGGGTATGCTTCCCGGCCGGGAGGACGGCGAAGCAGGAGGGAAACTTCGCGATAGGCAACGGCTTGTTTGGAAAGGTCGTCATAAATGACCAGGGCCGGACGTCCGGTATCCCTGAAAAACTCACCGATGGCCGCGCCTGTAAAGGGAGCATAGAACTGCATGGCCGCGGGATCGGAGGCCGTGGCCATCACGATCACCGTATAGGGTAAAGCTCCTTTCTGTTCAAGGGTGTGCACAATATTGGCCACCGTGGAACCTTTTTGTCCGATGGCCACATAGATACAGTAAACCGGTTCCCCTTTCTGGTAAAATTCTTTCTGATTGATGATGGTGTCAATGGCAATGGCGGTTTTTCCCGTCTGACGGTCGCCAATGATGAGTTCGCGTTGCCCCCGCCCGATGGGGACCATGGCATCAATGGGCTTGATGCCGGTCTGGAGTGGCTGATTAACCGGCTGGCGGTAGATAACGCCCGGGGCTTTTCGTTCGAGCGGCATCTCAAAACGTTCGCCTTCGATCCTCCCTTTTCCGTCGAGGGGCTCACCCAGCGTATTGACGACACGGCCCAGCAAACCTTCTCCCACTTCGATGGAAGCGATCCTCCGGGTTCTTTTCACGGTATCTCCTTCCTTTATTTCATAGGATTCTCCCAATAACACAGCGCCCACGTTGTCCTCTTCAAGGTTAAGTACAATGGCTCTCAGGCCGTTTTTCTCAAACTCAATAAGTTCCCCGGATTCTGCATTGGTCAGCCCGTAAATGTGGGCAATGCCATCTCCGACCTGGAGGACGGTCCCCACTTCTTCAAGTTCCTTCATATTGTGGTAACCTGACAGTTCTTTGCGTAAAATTGCGGTTACCTCTGCGGGTTTGATTTCTGCCATAATTAAAAACCTTTAACGTATAAATTCACTTTTGCCACCCCTCTTTTCATTCTTTCAATCTGCCTGCGGATACTGGCATCATACTGTTTATCGTCCCAGTTCAGCACAAATCCGCCAATGAGGGAATTGTCGATTTCCTCTACCAGGTCAATGTTGGCCCCGGTGTATTGCGTCATCAGTTCCAGCACTTTTTTTCTGATATCGTTATCGGGTAGTACCGGGGAGCTGAAATGAACAGTAAGAATGTTTTTATATTCCTTGTAATTTTCAATCACCTGGTCAGAAATTTCCGGGATGAATTTTTCCCGTTTTTTACGAACCATGACCAATAAGAACATCAGCATAACCGGGCCGACCTTTTTTCCGAAAAGTTCCCTGATCACTTTGATCTTCAAATCCGTCTGTACGATCGGAGCTTTCAGAAACACCCTGAGTTCACGGCTTTGCCTGCAGATTTCCGAAACGAGCATGGCATCCCTGTATATTTCCTCAACGGCATTTTTTTCCACTGCCAGTTCAAACAAGGCAGCTGCATATCGTCCGGCAACCAGGGAGGTCTTCATTTTGGTTCTCTAATTGAATTTCACTTCCTTTAATAATTCGCGGAGGTATTCTTCCTGTTTCCGCGGATCGGAAAGTTCCCGCTGCAGGATCTTTTTTGCAACTTCCAGGGAAAGATCCGCCACTTGATTTTTCAGGTCGGTCATGGCAGCCATTTTTTCACTGTTGATGGTGACCTTGGCCGCGTCAACGATACGTCCTGCTTCTTCAGATGCCTTTTGTCTGGCTTCTTCTATCATGTGATCCCTTACTTTACGCGCCTCGTTCAGAATTGCATCCCTGTCATTTTTGGCTTCCCTTAAAAGGGATTCATTGCTGAACTGCAGCTGCTTCATTTCTTCCCGCGCTTTATCGGCTGAATGAAGGGCTTCCCGAATAGAAGTTTCCCTTTCCTTCAGCGCTTTCAAAATAGGTTTCCAGGCGAATTTCCCAAGGATAAACAGCAACAGCAAAAATGCCAGCGTCATCCAGAAAATCAGCCCGAGTCCGGGGGTGATCAGTTCCATAGGTGAAATTTTAGTGTTTTCTTATAAAAAATCTTTACGGTCCAACCAACCGTTAAACCGTAAAGACAAAGGGCCGGTTTGCTATATAAAAAGGATCAGCAAACAAACCACAATGGCAAAAAAAGCTACGCCTTCAACGAGGGCTGCTGCGATGATCATGTTTGAACGGATATCGCCGACCGCTTCCGGCTGACGTGCAATGGATTCAAGGGCGCTTTTACCGATGTTTCCGATACCGATACCCGCACCGATCACGGCAATCCCTGCGCCCAGACCAGCTCCCATCTTGGCAATGGCGGCGAAATCGCCTGCCAGCTGCAACAAAATCGCTAATAAATGCATACTTGGTTATTATTAAGGTTACTACTAAATTTTATTCCTAATTCTTAATTCCTAATTCCTAATTGATTTTAGTGGTGTTCCGGTTCCTGGGTTGCCAGTCCGAAATAAAGCGCAGAAAGTAAAGTGAAAACATAGGCCTGGATAAAAGCAACGAGCAATTCCAGCAGGTTCATGAACAGCATGAAAGCGACGGAAAAAACAGAAACGCCCAGTCCGATGGAAACGCTGATTGCACTAAAAATAAAGATCAGGCTCACAAAGCCCAGGACGATGATGTGGCCGGCAACAATATTGGCAAAAAGCCGGACCATCAGTACGAAAGGCTTGGTAATAATTCCGATAATCTCAACCACAGGCATCAGGGGAATGGGAATCTTCAACCACCAGGGGACCCCCGGGGTGTTGACAATATCTATCCAGTAATGTTTATTCCCATTGATCGTGGTAATGATAAAAGTAAACGCGGCCATAACCAGGGTTACGGCAATGTTGCCGGTTACGTTGGCGCCTCCCGGAAAAAGCGGGACCAGTCCGAATAAATTATTGAAAAAGATGAAAAAGAATACCGTTAAAAGATAGGGCATGTACTTTTCATGGTGTTTTTCCCCGATGGAACTTCTGGCAATATCATCACGGATAAACAGGATAAGCGGTTCCAACAGGGATTGCAATCCGCGGGGGGCTTCCTTTACATTTCGTTTATAGGCCCTGGCCACCGAAAGAAAAATCCAGATAAGAAGCAGGGAGTTGACAAAAATGGCAAATACGGTTTTTGTGATGGAGAAGTCATAAACACCAGGGCCGGCTTTAACCATTGCCGCTGGGCCCTCCCTTACAATTTTTCCCTTATGGGGTTCCTGCTGTTCCATCCTGAATCCGTTCCAGGAATGGGTTTCATTGTGGAACCTTGAGGAGGAAAAACAATACAGTTTCCCGTTATAAAACAGAATGACCGGCAGGGGAACCGTGAGGTGAAAATTTCCCGCTTCGAGGATATGCCATTCATGGTTGTCGAGTACATGTTCCAGAATCATTTCCCCGGCATTGAACTTTTTCTCAGTCCCGGATTCATGGGGTACGATCAATGAGGAAGAATCCCCGGCAACCTGCAGGTTTTTTTCATCCTGAACAGATGCGATGGAAGGGTTCGGAAAAAATAAAATCAGGCTGAAAAAAAGACCCAATATGTAAACCTGAAAACCACTTTTTTGTCGCGCAAGCATGCTGATAATTATCCTCAAATTTGGCCTGCAATGTTACAAAAAATAAATGAAAGCGGGAAATGCTATTTCACTGCCTTTTTCCCCTGAAAATTCACATACAGAAACACATACTGGTCAACTCCGGCAAATATCCGGATGGCCCCCCAGTTTTGCCAATGCTGGGTGTCGTACCACAAAGTTAAAGGAGGAAGTTCTCCGAAATACGCTACGCCGTTCAGGTCGGTCCAGGCCGTTGCAAAATAAATCCCCTGCTGCATGTTCGCATAGCTGGTGGCCAGGTAGACCTGTTCATTCACGATGGGAAGCCCGGTATAAAAATCGGTAACATAAAGCGTAAGGGTACCGGTGGTGGCATCGCTTTTCTTACATCCGGAAGAAGCGATCAGTCCGCAAAGCAGGAAAGCCGCAAACAACAAATGAATACTTTTTTTCATGGCAATTTTTTTTAAATGATTGACGTTATGCAAATATACATTTTTCAATGCCAATTGTAACCTCATGGCTAATTCTTCGTCTTAATGATCCGGTGAACATTAAATTCACTAAATTTGAACTCTTTTAAGTAATTTCTTTGAACGTTAGACCTTTAATATCCTTATCCATGCTGGTACATTTTTGCCGTAGCAGAAACTTTATCCTGCTCCTATTTTTCTTTGTTGTTTTTTCCGGCTCCGGGCTGGCACAGAAGATCTGGTCCCTTGAGGATTGTATCAATTACGCGCTGGAAAACAACCTCGATATCAAAAAACAGCTTCTTTCGGTTGAGTCGAATAAGAAGTCCCTGCTTCAGAGCGGTCTGAATATGCTTCCCGATTTGAATGCCAACGGGACGAATGTGTGGAACTTCGGTCAGACGATTGATCAGTACACCAACAGTTTTGCCACCAATACGGTGCGTTCAAACAATTTTTATTTACAGAGCAACGTGGTTCTGTTCAATGGCTTCCAGAAGCTGAATACGCTGAAGCAGAATCAGATCAACGTACTGGCCAGTCAGTATGACCTGGATGTACTAAAAAACAGCATTTCCCTCTCGGTTGCAGGATTTTATCTTGACATCTTATTTAATTCCGAATTGCTTGATGTGGCCCGGGAACAGCTGAGGATCACAACCACCCAGGTCGACCGGATAAAAAAAATGGTAGACGCCGGATCTTCGGCCCGGGGCGACCTTTTAAACATACAGGCACAGCGGGCGGCAGAAGATCTGGCCTCCATAGAAGCTGAAAACCGTCTGAACATCTCCAACCTTTCTTTGCAGCAATTGATTGACCTGCCTGTAAGTCATGATTTTCTGATCGAAAAGCCGGGACTGCGTGCAGTAGCAGCTCCGAAAGACCTGGTAACCCCTGAAATCATTTATGAAAAATCACTGGTGGCCCGGCCTGAAATACAGAGCGCTGAACTCCGGGTTCAGAGCGCCCAGAAAAGCCTTGCCATTGCCCGTGGGGTTTTATATCCCTCCCTTTCTTTTGCCGGGTCGTGGGGCACCGGGTATTCAGGAGCCGCCAAAGAAGTGGATCCCGGCGTACCCCCGGTTATAACTTTACAGAAATTCGGGATCACACAAATTTCGCGTGATACGGTTTTCGCTTACAGCTCCAAATATGCCACCCGTTTGACTTCTTTCAGCGACCAGCTTCATCATAATGAAAACCAGTCACTTGGATTTTACCTGAGGATCCCGATCTTCAATGGCTGGCAGGGAAGAAATGCCATCAACCAGGCAAAAATTCTGCGTACCCAGGCCGAAATTGATCTGGATATGAAAAAAAGAGACTTGCGGAAACTTATTGAGCAGGCCTATGCTGACGCAGTAGCTTCCTTGAAGAAATACAACGCTTCCCTTGAAAAAGTGAAAGCCCAGGAAGAGTCTTTTAAATACACCCAGCAGAAATTCGATGTCGGACTAATGACTTCATTTGATTACAACAACAGCAAAAAGGATCTGACAAAAGCAGAATCGGATTTACTGCAGGCCAAATATGATTTCATTTTTAAAACGACCATACTTGATTTTTATATGGGTAACCCCATAAAAATTGATTAACATTTCATTGTAATATCTATTGTTCCATGAGCATAAAGAAATCGAGGAAAAAACTTTGGATCATTATCGCCGCTGTCGTAGTGGTGGCTATCATTGTGATCATAGCTGTAGTCAAAGGAAAAGGGAGTGAAGGGACCCGGGTTTCCACCGAAAAAGTGACCCTGCGGACCATTATTCAAACTGTTTCGGCCAATGGGAAAATCCAGCCGGAAAAAGACATCAAGATCAGTCCTTATATTTCCGGAGAAGTGGTTCAGCTGAATGTAAAAGAAGGCGAGCAGGTAAAAGCCGGCGACCTTCTGGCCAAGATTGATCCGGAAATTTATATTTCCCAGTATGATCAAAGCGAAGCCGCAGTGAATACCCAGAAGGCCAATGAAGCCAATTCGAGGGCCAGGCTTGCACAAAGCAAGGCGCAATTTGAAAACACCCGTCTGACCTTTGAGCGTCAGGAAAAACTTTACCAGCAGAACGTAATTTCAAAAGCAGAATATGACCAGGCTAAATCGTCTTTTCAGGTGGCAAAAGCCCAGGTCGATGCGGGTGAACAGGACATCAGGGCTTCTGAATTCATGGTGAAGAGTTCCGAAGCAGGTTTGAAAAAAGCAAAGGAAGACCTGACCAAAACAGCCATTTTTGCCCCCAACAACGGTACTGTTTCCAAGCTGAGCGTGGAAAAAGGGGAAAGGGTTACAGGAGCTTCCCAATTTTCAAGTGGAACGGAGATTATGCGCATTGCCAATCTGAATGAAATGGAGGCGCAGGTTGAAGTCAATGAAAACGACATTGTCAGGGTCAACCTGGGAGATACAGCCCTGATCGAGGTGGATGCCTATCTGAACCGGAAATTTAAAGGAATCGTGACAGAAATCGCAACTTCTGCAAATACTACCGGGGTAAGTGTGGACCAGGTTACCAACTTCAATGTAAAAATCCATCTTGTAAAAGATTCATACAAAGATCTGCTTGATGCCGGTCACCCTGATTTTTCCCCTTTCAGGCCAGGGATGTCATGTACTGTGGAAATCCAGACGGAAACTGCCATCAAAGTTCCGACGGTTCCCATTCAGGCTGTAACGACCCGTATTGCCAAGGACACCCTCGATAAAATCAACCAGAAAAACAAGGTCCAGAAAGGAGAAGGCGATGATCAGGTTGAGTTTGTTTCCGGTAAAAAGAAAGGGGAGGAGATTCAGGAATGTGTTTTCCTGTTTGCCAATGATGTTGCAAAAAAGGCAGATGTCAAAACCGGCATTCAGGATAATACCTATATCCAGATTCTTTCCGGGCTGAAAGTCGGGGATGATGTGATCGTAGCCCCCTATACAGCTGTATCCAAAACCCTGAACGACGGCAATAAAGTCAAGAAGGTTGACAAGAAAGACTTGTTCACCAAAGAAAAATGATCTTAGCCATAGATACCGCTACTGCGGTTTGCTCCGTTGCTTTATCTGAAAACGGGAGTTTGCTTTCCTTCAGGGAAACTTCTTTAAATAACGCGCATTCTGCAATGCTTACATTGCTTATTCAGGAGGTGATGCATTCCCGCAGCCTTTCTTTTTCAGGTCTCGATGCCATTGCGGTCAGTTCCGGTCCCGGCTCATACACCGGACTGAGAATCGGGGTAGCCACGGCAAAAGGACTTTGCTATGCGCTCAGCAAGCCGCTCATCGCCATTCCGACCCTTCAGTCCATGGCGGCGGGTATGTTTCTGAACACCCCACCCCCTGCCCCCTCCCCTTCTGGGGAGGGGGCGGTCAGCCTGGCCTGCTGTCCGATGATCGACGCCAGGAGAATGGAGGTTTTTTGTGCCATTTACGATGAAAAAGGAAAGGAAATCTACCCGACAACGGCCGAAATTATCGATGGAAATTCCTTTTCTGCATTGCTTGCAAAACATACGATCGTTTTTGCAGGGGATGGATCAAAAAAATGCAGGTCTTTTCTGATTCATCACGAAAATGCCGTTTTTCTGGATGATTTTGCGGCTTCAGCAAAATACATGACGCTTTTAGCCGGAGAAAAACTTACAAACAAGGATTTTGAAAACCTGGCTTATTTTGAGCCTTTTTATCTGAAAGCTTTTATTGCGGGAAAACCCAGGGTAAAGGGACTTGTATAGCTGGTGCGTTGAGATCATATACAATAGGGAAAATGAGCGTGCAACAAAGTTTCACAAGATTTCAAACCAGGGTGGTCCGCATTGGGGATCTGCCCATGGGCGGGAATTTCCCCATACGGGTTCAGTCAATGACCAGCGTCAGCACCCTGGATATAAAGGCAACCGTGGAGCAGTCCGTCAGGATGATAGAAGCAGGATGCGAATATGTAAGGATTGCCGTACCCGGCATGCAGGAAGCAAAAAACCTTGTGGAAATTAAAAAGCAGTTAAGGGAAAAAGGGTATGCCACGCCCCTGATCGCAGATGTTCACTTCAATCCGAAAATTGCCGAATTTGCCGCCGGCATTGTCGAAAAAGTCAGGATAAATCCGGGAAATTATTCGGATAAAAAAACAATAAAAGGAAACAGGCGACAGACAAACAATAAAGAATATGAGGAAGGATTGGAAAAAATTGCCGAACGGATTGAACCCCTGATCAAAATATGCAGGGATCACGGAACGGCCATCCGGATAGGCGTCAATCACGGCTCGCTTTCCGACCGTATCATGGGCAGATACGGCGACACCCCGCCGGGAATGGTTGAATCGGCTCTGGAGTTCGTAAAGATTTGTGAAAATTTCAGTTTTCACAACCTGGTATTGTCGATGAAGTCGAGCAACACCCGTGTCATGATACAGTCAAACCGCTTGCTGGTTGAACGTATGCTGCAGGAAGGAAAGAATTATCCCATCCACCTGGGCGTTACGGAAGCCGGTGCAGGAGAAGACGGACGGCTGAAGTCGGCCATCGGCATCGGCAGTCTGCTGGCTGACGGGATTGGGGATACCATCCGGGTTTCCATTACCGAAGACCCGGAACATGAAATCCCGGTTGCCTATGGCATACTCCAGGCTTCCGGGGCGCGGATCACCCGCACTGAATATATTTCCTGTCCTTCCTGTTCACGTACCCTCTTCAATATCCAAAAAGCCGTTATCAGCATAAAAGCTCAAACCGCTCATTTAAAAGGGCTGAAAATTGCCGTCATGGGCTGTATTGTCAATGGTCCCGGTGAAATGGCCGACGCCCATTACGGTTATGTGGGGGCCGGACCGGGGAAGGTACAATTGTACAAAGGACAACAACTGATCAAAAAAAACATTGACGAATCTGTTGCCGTTGAAATGCTGATCCATCTTATCAGGGAATCCGGTGATTGGGTTGATCCGGCCTGAGGTCTGTAATCAAAGATGCCTCACTTTCCGGTTATGATCTTCAGGGAAAGCGGTATGATCTCATAGGTAAAAGGGGTGTGCCCCATGGATTCCCCGTCGGTTTCAAGATAAATCCTGGCCGTGGACCGGATGCGGATATTTTTCCCCCTGAAGGTTTTTACAATGGGCAGGTTGACCAGGGTTCCGTCATAAAGCTTATGGGTATACCGGATCACTGCAAATTTCGAAGCCTTTTTTATGACCATCACATCCAATAATCCGTCGTCGGGAATGGCATATGGAACCTGCATCATCCCTCCGCCATTGTATTTGCAGATGCCTACATTCATGGAGAAAATTTCTCCTTTGAAAACGACCTGATCATCTACTTCTATGACCCCGTCGAGAAATTTATATTGAAACAGGCTGGCAAAAACGAAATAGAAGTATGCCAGAGCGCCTCCGTGACCTTTTTCTTTTAAAATATTGGTTTTCTTGGCTACCAGGGCATCATATCCCATTCCTGCAACATTCATGAAATAGCGGATCTGAGGTTCATGGTCTTTATAATAATGCACGACGCCAACATCCTGAAGGAAGGTTTTACGGGACTTTAATACGGCTATTGCTTTTTTGTAATCAAACGGGATCCCGAAGGTACGGCACCAGTCGTTTCCGGTTCCGACCGGGATCATTCCAAGGGTAATTTCATGGGATGGAACGGCCTGCTGCTGCATGATGCCATTGAGCACCTCGTTGAGGGTTCCGTCGCCTCCTACCACTGCAAAATTCCGGTATCCCATTTCAATATGGCTGATCACAAGTTGAATGGCATGATTCCGGTGTTCGGTGATTACCCGGTCATAATCGAATCCCTCCCGGGTAAGGTGCTGGCAAATCTTTGGCCAGTCTTTTTCTCCCTTTTTACTGCCGGCATTGGGATTCACAACGATCAGCCATTTTCCGGCAACATCGGTTTGTACCTGGGTCATAAATTCAGATTGGTGGAATTGGGAGTGCAAGTTAAGAATTTCGAATAAAGTATTACTTTTAGGCAAGAATTCAGAAATCATGAAACGCTTCCTTTGGGTCATCTCCTTATGCCTGATGAATGGGTTGCTCCTCCCTGCGCAATCGGGCGATCATTCGCTGAAATATTTTAACAAGACGGAGGGCGGGGTGTCTTTCGGCCTCGGTTCCTTCAAGGCCGACGTAGTGAACAACCTTCAAAAAAAAGTCAGGAACGACGAGATTGTCATTACTTTCCAGACTATAAACGGTTTGAAATACATGGATCTGCTGGGGATCGGTTTAAGTTTAGGTGTTGAAAAGTGGCAAAATGGTTTATTCTGGCCCCTTTACGCTTACCTGAGTTACGATCTGAAGCCTGCTGATAACACTTTTTACGCCGCCCTGTATCTTGGCTATGTCTTCGGATCGCGCAAGAAGACCAGCTTGTATGAGGAAGCCACGGGCGGGTTCGGGGTGAGCGTCGGCGTAGGCTATAAAATGAAAATCGCGAAGAAGCTGAGATTCATGTATGAAATTTTCTATAAATACCAGGCCACCGGGTCTTCCTACAATGTATGGGTCACAGATTCGACCAATGTGAGAAAACTCATCCGGACCACGGACTATAAAGTCCCGCTTCATTTTGCCGGATTTAAAATCGGTATTTGTTTCCCCTGAAAAATCAAATCGGACATTTTTCTTTCCGGGCGAAGAGGAAGAAAGAATAGAAAAACGCGAAAAATGTTACCCCGGTCTGCGATTCGATGGTGTCTTCGGTCAGCATGGAAAGAAGCGCAATGATGAAAAACACCAGGAAGAAATAATCGTCATGGTATTTCAGTTTCAGCGGGGGGTAGAAAATCGCGAACAGAAACCAGAGAAAACCAAAAACACCGAAAGCCACGAATATTGAAAGGTACTGGTTATGCGACCTCCACCTTTGATCGGGAGCAAGTTTGGAATGCATTTTTATATATTGCGCATCAAACGCAGTATTCATATCCCCTGTCCCGACCCCGGTCAACCAGTTTCCCCTGATCAGATCCAGGGACGCTTTCCAGAATTCAAAGCGTTGCATTACTGTTGATCCCGTGGGATTTCCATTGGTCCTGTATTGGTCATAACCTGCCAGAAATTCATAAAGACGCCCCCTGAGACTGAAATTTTCCATGAAAATAAAATTTGCCGTTCCTCTTTCAATGGCCCTGATTTCATTATCTGTAAGTTTTGCAACCGCATCCGCGTCCTTGCGCGCCCCCTTTGAAGTCAGGAACCTGATGAGGGTGAATTTCACGGCCTGCTTTTTCAAGTCAAAGCTGTCGAACGGGATCTGACTTCTCTGGTTCCATGAATCGCGCAACTCATCCCATTGCACGTACAACCAAAGGTAATTTCCGTTTTCTGTCTGAAGGTTGGCCGGATTATGGACATAGGCATTGCCGCGGGACGTAAGCGGTTCCAGCTTTTTAAAATCTACCGTTTTAACGGTATAATAATCTTTTACCACCGATCGTAAATATAGTACTCCTCCTCCGCTTACGCCCATCATGACAATCAGGATAAGTGCTTTCAGCCATAATTTCTTTTGCCGGAAAATAAGAACCGGGATAATAACCAGCAGGGTGAGGATGGAAATGGCAAATCCGGTGAAGGATTGCGACATGATCAGGTACACAAGGAGCCAGATCAACCCGATCGAAAAAACAAGTTTCCATTCCGGTTTGATCCGGTTCTTTCTGAAGATAAAATATCCCAGGGAAAATATGGAAAGACTGATCAGCAAACTGAAAATGATATGTGAAACATGGCGTGCAATATCGCGCAAGTCAACGTACTCGTGAAATACAATCTTCCATGTGTTCATCAGGGAGGCGACCGCCAGCGATAAAATGAAAAGGAGCATGAAACCACGGAAAGTTTTCGGACCGATCTTTTCAGAAGTGGCAAAAATGACCGGAAGCGCCAGAAGGGGTAATTTGGTGCGTAGATCTTTGAAGGCATAATCAAAATCAACCGTGAAAATCAATCCCAGAATGTGCAGCAGGAAAATGGAAGTGAAAATCATGGCGGGTTTGTTTTTTGAGAATGCCCGAAGTCCGCGGAACATGCCTTCAAAGAACAGGTAAAGAAAATAGGGTACGATCCGTATGATGCCCGGAAACCGCGGATGCCGGAAATAAAAGGAAGAGAGTTTTTCGAGGCTCAGGCGGTCCATGATCCAGGCTCCGGTCATGGTCAGCTGCCCGATGCTGAGAATGATCTTGGAAAAGGGCAGGAATACCAGCATCAGGATGAACCCGAAATAATAGGCAAAGCGGATAAATTGTTTGAAAATAAATTCCATTCCCGGGTTTTAAATAAAAAGTTTGACCCTGCCTTTTTTAAGTTTTATCCTGAAAGTGAAAAAGGAATCCCCGCCTTTAATGTCGATGCGTTTGATCTCGTAAGGACTTCTTATCGGATACGGATTCACGCGGTTTCCGATCCGGAGCGCATAATCCAGTTCGAGGCGGTTAAACAGATCTGTCATTTTTGATTTCAGATCCGGATCCTTTCGGGGAAAACCCCCGTATGGATACGCCAAAACCCTGACAAAGGGGATGTGATGAAAATCCATCAGGCTGTAACAATTCTTCAGGTCTTCTTCCATGTCCTGCAAGGCAAGGTCGGCATAATTCCTGTGAAGAAAGGAATGGAGGCCTATTTCAACCGCCCCCCCCGCGGCAATCTGTTTCAGCTCGTCCGCTGTCATAATGGGATCATTTCCCCGGTCCCAGATATTGGTTTTTCCAAGGAAAGCAAGGGGAACGAAGACGCTGGCTTTGAAGCCGTACTTTTTCAGGAGGGGGATGGCAAGATCTTTGAAACTCCGGTAGGCATCGTCAAAAGTAAGGATAATCGTTTTTTTCGGCAAGGGTTCCCGGTCGGCCATCCTTAATTTGAGTTCGCGGAAGGAAATCGTCAGGTAGCCCTTTTCTTTCAAATAGGCAAAATGCAGTTCCAGTTTGTCTGAAGAAATGGTAAGCCCATCATTCACCTGTTCCGACACTTTATGGTACATCAGTACGGGAAGTCCTTTCGTTGTGGGTATCAGATGTTCTATCAAGCTCATTCCTTTGTTATTTCAATGGTTTTTGCAATTTTAAGGGAAGCATAAAAAGCCGCGAGGAAGGACCACATGAATCCCGGATATCCGTCCAGAATGCCGCGTTTGATAATATAGAAAGTGAAGAAGCTGACCGGGAATTTCCACGCAACCCAACAGGGAGCATATTTTTTTCCTATCCCTGCATTTTGTTCTGCCGCCTGGGAGGTATAGGTGTTAATTTTTTCCAGGTGATGGGCGATATCCCGGTAGGAAAAATGCACGATCCTGCCCTTCAGGACGCCCGTGTTTCCATCAATTTCTATCCCTTCGTGAACGGCTACCCTGGTGAACCCTCCCTTGTTTTTAGCGAAGAGCCGCAGGTGATATTCATGTCCGACGCCGCTATACCTGAGGATGCGTCCCATAAAACACAAAGAAAACGGAATCCGGTATCCGGAATCCGTTATTCCGAATCCGGCATCCTGAGCCCGGTTTAAAATTTCTTCCCGAAGTTCTTCCGACACTTGTTCGTCGGCGTCCAGGGACAGAATCCAGTCGCTGACGGCCTGGTCAACGGCGAATTGTTTCTGGTCGCCATATCCCGTAAACTCCCTCAGAAAAACACGGCAGCCATATGATTCACATATTTCCACGGTTTTATCTGAGGAGAAGGAATCCACCACGATTATTTCAGCTGCCAATCCTTTGACGGAATCCAGACATCTTTTAATGTTCGCCTCCTCATTGCGGGTGATGATAACCACTGAAATTTCAGCCATGTTCTTCGTTTTGGTCCAGCGTAAAGCGATCCCAGTCCATGCCAACCGTAAATGAATCACGGAAAATCTGAAGATCCTGCCCGGAAAGAAAGACGGTCTCTATCGCTTCCTTGCCGGAAGCGGCTTTCTTCAGTATATTGCCTTTGGCATCCACCACCAATGATTCACCGGTATGATTGGTTCCGTGACCATCTTCCCCGATGCGGTTCACGCCAATGGAAAAAACCTGGTTCTCTATGGCACGGGCTTTCAGCAGGGTTTCCCATACCTGATTCCGGCTTTCCGGCCAGTTGGCAAGACAAATCAGCGCATCATAGGCATACTGTCCGTTATCATAAGTGTTTTTTGACCAGACCGGAAAACGTAAGTCGTAACAGATCATGGGCATGAGCTTCCATCCTTTAATTTCAATCAGGCTTTTTTTATTTCCGGCATGGATGATCCGGTATTCTTCACTTAAACGAAATAAATGCCTTTTGTCGTATGTCTGTATTCTTCCGTCAGGAAAGACGCAGATCAGGCGGTTATAAAAAAAGCCCTGATCACGGATAAGCAGGGTGGCCATGATGGCCGAATTTCTGAGGGCCGCCTGTTCGCGGATAAACCCTAGGGATGGGCCTTCCATGGTTTCAGCAAAACGCCGGGGGTTGATGGAAAAGCCTGTATTGAACATCTCCGGTAAAAGGATCAGGTCGGGCCGGCCATCGATACGGTCAAGCAGACGGCGGAAATGTTCCAGGTTATTTACCGGATCTTCCCAGTGAAGAAACGTCTGTATGAGTGTAACGCTGAGAGGGTCCATCTTTTTCATTTTACATTCAATTCAACTTCAGTTCTCTTACCCGCTGGCAAGAAGTAACAGGTTGCGGGCAGCTAATTTTACAGGTAAAATTAAAAAGATATGCGTTGTCCTGCTGAAAAATTTTAAATTTGCCCTGATAACCATAAAACAATATCATGTATACCCTCGATAATTTTGATTTCAAAGGCAAAAAGGCACTGATCCGTGTTGATTATAATGTTCCCCTTGACAGCACTTACAGGATAACCGATACCAACCGCATTGATGCCACCCTTCCGACCATTCATAAGGTTCTGGGCGAAGGCGGTTCCGTAATCCTGATGTCGCACCTCGGCCGGCCAAAGGGCGGACCGGAAGAAAAATATTCTCTTAAACATCTTGTCCCCTACCTTTCAGAGGTTTTAAAATGTTCCGTTAAATTTGCCGATGACTGCATCGGTTCCTCTGCTGTTGATTTATCAGCAAACCTCCGGCCGGGAGAGGTTCTTTTGCTTGAGAACCTCAGGTTCTACAAGGAAGAGGAAAAAGGTGATGCGGCTTTTGCCGGAAAGCTGGCCGCCCTCGGAGATGTTTATGTTAACGATGCCTTTGGAACCGCTCACCGGGAACATGCTTCTACTGCCACCATTGCCGAGTTCTTTCCCGAAAAGAAAATGTTTGGTTATCTGATGGCCAGGGAGATCATCAACATTGATAAATGTCTGAAGGATAACATTCGGCCCTTCACCGTAATTCTGGGAGGCGCTAAAGTTTCGACCAAAATCGAGATCATCAATCACCTCCTGGACAAAGTCGACAACCTGATCATCGGAGGAGGCATGATGTTTACCTTTATCAAGTCTCTCGGCGGAGAAGTGGGCGCTTCTCTGGTGGAAGAAGATTATTTAGAACTCGCAAAAAACATTGTGGAAGGAGCTAAAACGCTTGGAGTCAACTTTTATATTCCGGCGGATGCCATGATCGCGGATGTTTTTTCAAATGACGCCAATAAAAAGACCAGCAGCGCCTACGACATTCAGATTCCCTGGATGGGACTCGATATCGGACCTTCCGCTTGTCAGAAGTTCAACCATGTTATTGAAAAATCAGGAACCATTCTCTGGAACGGACCCATGGGTGTTTTTGAGCTGAATAATTTTGAAGAAGGAACCAAATTCATCGCCCATGCTGTAGCCCGGGCTACGGAAAACGGCACCTTTACGCTGATCGGCGGCGGAGACACGGTGGCGGCCATCAGCAAGTACGGACTGGCCGACAAGGTCAGTTATGTTTCGACCGGTGGCGGGGCCATGCTTGAATACATTGAAGGGAAAGATCTTCCCGGGATTGCAGCGATGGAGGATTAATGAAAATTATCCTGAGCAGGACCGACAGCATCGGGGATGTGGTACTCAGTCTCCCGATGGCGGGTGTGCTCAGACAGCAATTCCCCGGTTGTCATATTGTCTTTCTGGGCAGAAAATATACCCGTCCGATTATTGAAGCCTGCAGGTTTGTTAATGAGTTCCTCGACTGGGATGAAATTTCCGCAACACGGGATCCGTCTTCCGTCCTCTCCGGCCAGGCTTCTGCAATCAGGCATCTGCAATCCCTTCAGGCCGACATGATCGTTCATGTATTTCCCGTCAAGGCGATTTGCCGGGCTGCAAAACAAGCCGGGATTCCCATACGCATTGCCACCAGCAACCGTTTCTATACCTGGTTTTATTGCAACCGGCTGCTCCGCGTCCCCCGGAAAAACTCCGGCCTTCATGAAGCCCAGCTGAACCTCAAACTGCTGAAACCACTGGGAATCACCAAGGCGTTTTCAACCGAAGAAATCCCTGAATTTTACGGACTGACAGCCCCCTCCCCAACCCTCCCCCAAACGGGGGAGGGAGAAAATGCTCCCCTGCCCGACAAGTTTAACCTCATTCTCCATCCCAAATCCAAAGGCAGCGCAAGGGAATGGGGACTGGAAAACTTTTCCAGACTGATCGGCTTATTGCCTCCTGAGAAATTCAACCTCTTTGTCAGCGGAACAGCTGAAGAAGGCAATATGATGCGTGATTTTCTGAACATGCATCAGGAAAGGGTGCAGGATCTTACCGGGAAACTAAGCCTCTCTGAATTCATACAATTCATCTGTTCCTGTGACGGCATCGTGGCCGCCAGCACCGGGCCTTTGCATATTGCCGCGGCGTTCGGAAAACATGCCATCGGATTGTATGCCCCCATGCGACCTATTTTCCCGCAACGCTGGGCTCCCCTGGGAAAAAATGCCAGATTCCTGGTACTCGATAAAAACTGTCAGGCTTGCCGAAAAACAGAAAATTGTGAATGTATCCGGCAGATCAGAGCGGAAGATGTGGCAGAAATTTTATTTTCCCTCCGGCCATGCTGATCAGGGAAGGAAACACGGTCGCTACCCTGCGGTAAACCAGTGAATTTGCCTTATCCTCCTTATGAATCCATTTTCCCCGGGAATCAATGCTGGTGAGGATAAACAACAGTATGCTCACAAGCAGCACCCCTTTGATAAATCCGAGCAAAGCGCCCCCGAGCTGATTCAGAAACCCTATCCCGATTACATCTACGATCTTCTCCATAACCTTCGCTATGAGAACAACTCCTATAACAACCAGTAAAAAGGTAAACGTAAAAGAAAGAATGGGAAGCCAGGTCCTTGAAGGATTAATATTTTCAAGCAAAAGGCTGTCGAGGAGATTTGAAAAATGAACGGCAATATAAATCCCGAGGGCAAGTGCGATGAAAGTAGCCAGGCTGATGATAAATCCTTTTCGGAAGCCCTGAATCATAAAAAGGGCTACAAAAGCAAAGATCAGAAAATCCAGAAAGTTCATATCCGTAAATTTCAGTGTTTTTTCAGGCGGGAGGTGAGTTCGGTTCCAAAAACAAAATCGTTGAGTTCCCTGTTTTCGGTATGCAAAATGGTTTCCTTATTCCCCTGCCACCAGAGCTGACCGTTATAAATAAAAACCACGCTGTCGCCAATACCCAGCACCGAATTCATGTCATGGGTGTTCACGATGGTGGTGATTTCATATTCCTGGGTGATTTCCTGGATCAGGCGGTCGATTACGCCGGAAGTCTGAGGATCAAGCCCGGAGTTGGGTTCATCACAGAAAAGGTAATGTGGTTTCATGGCAATGGCCCTGGCGATCGCAACCCGTTTGCGCATTCCGCCGCTGAGTTCGGAAGGCATCAGGCGGTTGACATCTTCGAGGTTCACCCTTTTTAACACAAAATTGACCCTTTCCCTTTTTTCTTCCATACTCTGGTCGGTAAACATATTCAAAGGGAACATTATGTTTCCTTCCACATTCATGGAATCAAACAAGGCTCCGCCCTGGAATAACATCCCGATCTCTTTTCTAAGGTCTTTCCTGCTTTTAAAATTCATTGCCGTGAAATTACGGTCGTCATAAAAAACCACACCCCGGTCAACTTCAAAAAGACCAACCAGGCATTTCATCAGCACCGTTTTCCCGGAACCGCTCTGCCCGATGATCAGATTGGTTTTCCCTTTGTCAAAGGTGCAGCAGATATCTTTCAACACCTGGTGCTCTCCGAAATTCTTATCGATGTTCCTTGCTTCAATCATGTGAGCAGCAATTGCGTGAGTACCAGATTGAACAGGATGATGGTGATGCTGCTGACCACCACCGCTTTGGTGCTGGCCTGTCCCACTTCCCGCGCCCCTCCCTGGGTTTCATATCCGAAAAAACCGGAAATGGAAGAAATGATCAAGGCAAAAAACACGGTCTTCGTCAGGGCGTAAAAAATGGTATATCCCTCAAAATCGATGCGGATGCCCTCCACATAGTCTGAAGTGGTGACAAGTCCGGTGGCAGTCATGGCAATCCATCCGCCCAGGATCCCCATCCACATGCTTAACACGATCAGTACGGGATTGATCAGGACAGAAGCGGTAATTTTTGGGAAGATCAGGTAATTGGCCGAGTTCACGCCCATGATCTCCAGGGCGTCGATCTGCTCGGTAACCCGCATGGTTCCGATCTGGGATGCAATGCTTGAACCCACTTTTCCCGCTAGGATCAGGCTGATCACCGTGGGTGAAAATTCCAGGATCACCGACTGTCGCGTCGTAAACCCGACCATTGACATGGGAATCAGTGGAGAGTCGATGTTGTACGCGGTCTGGATGGCGACGACAGCCCCCATGAAAAGGGAGATAAAGGTGACAATCCCAATGGAGTCCAAACCCAGCTGTTCCAGTTCGTCGAACAACTGACGCTGATATATTCTTCTCTTCTGCGGACGGGTAAAAACCTTCTGCATGAGAATCACATATCTTCCGATGGTATCAAAGACCTTCAGCATTAAATCTTTTTGCTAAAATACCAAAAATCGGTGAAACAACGTTTGATGGGAAGAGAATTATCGCTTAAAAAACTTTACGTAATTTTACACTGAACGAATTTTCATGAATATCCTAAAACAACGGTTCGTATTATTGATCCTCTCTCTTAGCCTGGCATTGCTGGTCATCTCTTGCAGCACACAGCGTTATCCGTCTCACCGGAAAGCCCATCCCAAAGGCTGTAACTGCACGAAATTTTAACACCCCCCGATTATAATTTTACCTTTGCCTGAAAAAAATCACTGAACGCGTGCAATTGTTTCTCTTTAATAAAAAACCCTCGCCAAAACGAATATTCCCCGCTCAAAGCAGGGCTGCGCTAAAGGAAATACTTGCTCCCTGCCTGCCTTCAGGCGCTGTCGATCCAACACTCCTGCTATTTGAAAGAAATCCGGTTCATTTGAAAATTGTGAAACGCCGGCACTCTAAAAGCGGCGATTACCGCCAATCCTACAACGGATGCCCGGCGCGTATTTCGGTGAATGGCGACCTGAACCCATCTGCCTTCCTGATCACCCTTATTCATGAACTGGCCCATCATGCCGTGTGGACGGAGCTTTCGGGAAAAAGGGCAGGGGCTGTAACCTCCGGGCGTTCATACAAACCACATGGGATCGCCTGGAAAAATACTTTTCGCGAATTGATGATTCCGTTTCTGAAAACCCATATTTTTCCTTCATCCGTATTGCCCGCCCTGACTGTTTACCTGGAAAACCCCAGGGCATCCACCTATGCTGATCCCGTGCTTTCGGGGGCATTGAAGGAACAAGATCCGGACACCGGACAAATCCACCTTGAAGACCTTCCCCCTGAAACTGTTTTTAGCATACATAACGGAAAACGTTTCCGGAAAAAGGAAAAATTACGGAAACGTTACCGCTGTATCTGCCTTCAAACTCAAAGGATTTACTTAATCAGTCCGCTTGCCAGTGTCATTCCGGTAAGCCGGGAGCAGTGAGGAAATTTCCCCGGACCAACTTCTTTCCATGAAAAGTGTGTTCCGTTTGGCATATGCCTGCATTATAAAATTAAATGAATGTTTCTTGTAATCTTTGTTTTTCAAACGGTATATTGATATTTTTGTGAAACATTTGTAATCCTTCCCTGATGACAAACTCAAACCACAATTTCTGCGTGATTATGGCCGGGGGCGTGGGCGCCCGTTTCTGGCCCATGAGCCGCACTTCCCATCCAAAGCAATTCATTGATATTTTAGGAACCGGGGAAACCCTCATCCAGCAAACATACCACCGCTTTAAAAAGATCTGCCCACGGGAGAATATTTACATTGTCACCAATGAAATTTATAAAGGTCTGGTGAAAGAACAGATCCCCGAACTGGACTGTAAACAAATCCTGCTTGAACCTTCGCGCAGGAACACGGCTCCCTGCATTGCCTATGCCAACCATTGCATCCTGGAAAGGGATCCCGAAGCCCGGGTTGTGGTGGCTCCTTCCGATCATATTATCCTGAAAGAAGACATTTTTCTGGCCGACATTCAATCGGCCATGGATGCAGCTTCCAAACATGACTGGCTGCTCACCCTGGGAATACGGCCCAGCCGCCCCGATACCGGATATGGTTACATTCAGTACACCGGAGGCACCGTTTATGAGCAGAATCCACAGATCCGCAAAGTGAAAACCTTTACCGAAAAACCCAACCTTGAACTTGCGGAGACCTTTCTGAAATGCGGAGACTTTCTCTGGAATTCCGGGATCTTCATCTGGTCGCTGAAAAGCATCATGAAGGCTTTTGCAGAACATCTCCCGGAAGTGGACGTGCTGTTCAGCCAGGGACAAGGGAAATTCGGAACCCATGAAGAAAAGGATTTTATTTCAGAAACCTATTCTGTGTGTAAAAGCATTTCCATCGATTACGGGGTAATGGAAAAAGCGGGCAATGTTTATGTGCTGTCGGCAGACTTCGGCTGGTCCGACCTGGGAACCTGGGGCTCCCTTTACGAAAACCGCCCCCAGGATGCACAGGGAAATGCCATCGTAGGCAAGAATGTACTGATGTATGATTCCTCCAATTGCATTGTCAATATGCCCAACGACAAGGTGGTCGTGTTAGAGGGAATGAACGACTTCATCGTGGTGGAATCAGAGAATGTATTGCTGGTTTGCCGCAAAACAGATGAACAGCAGATCCGGCAGTTCGTCAACGACGTCCGCCTCGAAAAAGGCGAGAAGTTTGTGTAAAAACGGGTTTTACCCTTCTTCTTATTGGACTACATGATACCGCAGCAGGCTCCAGGTAGTATCAGTATGTGGATATTCTCTCTTGATCTGAATCAGGCCAATATTTTTTGCCAGAAAAAAGTTTTGGTTAATAGAATCTGAAATTGTATTACCATCTGGCATATCTTCCCTTGTTTGAATCACCTGATAGTATGTCCTTCCTTCTATTTGAAGTGAATCAAATTCAGAGACAAATGTATAAATTGAAGACCCAAATAACCTGGATTTATGCAGATTGACGCCTGATATGAACATTGGGTTAAGCGAAAATGGACTAAAATCTTCCATTAAATAATTCCCAGCCAAACTAATTTGTTCTATATGTTTTCCTGATAAATAAATACGAATATTATCAATTAGTGGCTCATCTTCGGGACCCTTAAGATTTTCTGTATAAAAAACAGGTGTTTGATTAACGAACGTACAATCATATGTTTGGGTCGTTTCGTTGAGGTATATCCAATAACTGTCTTTCTGAAACAGCCCGTATTGCTTCACATCATCAGCGATGGTATAATGAACCCGTTCTTTCTTTTTGCAGCCGGCTGAAAAAAACAAAATCAGCACAACAATAAAGATGGGGATGTAACCGGAGGTTGTTCTCTTAATCATAATTTAACCATTTTTGATAATAACACGGATCTATCTGAAGTAAGACGAATTGAATAAATTCCCGGTTTAAGATAATCAACATTCAAAGATACGGAATTTGATGAGATGAAAGTCTCTAAGACAATACGACCAAGGGAATTAATGACGCAAAGATGCGAATTGAACAATAAAAAATGATCAGGGAATGAACTAACCCGCGGCAAGCAGCGGGGTAGTTCATTTTTTAGACACTAATGTATGAAAATTATACAATGGAACCCGGTAATATGGGATGATTCTGCCCCGCCTATTTCAGATGCTCTCCCAGGAACTTCTCCATGGCACGGTAGAAGTCGAAGCGGTTTTCTTCGTTATGGAAACCATGGCCTTCATTGTCCTTGACCATATATTCCACCACGATTCCGCGTTTCTTCAAGGCATCGACCATCTGATCCGACTCATCTTTGTTCACCCGCGGGTCATTTTTGCCCTGGGCAACAAACAAAGGAGTCTTGATCTTGTCGGCATTCATGGCCGGGGATGTGGCCACAAACTGGGCGCTGTCGGCCTTGGGATTGCCCACCATCTCATACATCATATCGAGCATGGATTTCCAGTAAGGAGGAATGGTCCTCATGAAGGTGAAAAGGTTGGAAACACCCACATAATCCACGCCTGCAGCATAAAGGTCAGGTTCTTTCACCAGTCCTTCGAGGGTGGCATAACCGCCGTAGCTTCCGCCGTAAATGGCGATCCGTTTGGGATCGGCAATGCCTTTTTTGATCAGCCAGTTGGTGCCGTCGGTAACATCATCCTGCATGCTCAGTCCCCATTGTTTGAACGATTTTTCCCAGAAATTGCGGCCATAGCCGGTCGATCCCCGGAAATTGACCTGGAGCACAGCATAACCGCGGTTTGCCAGGAACTGTATTTCGGGATTGAAGCCCCAGCTATCGCGTGCCCAGGGACCTCCGTGGGGGTTCACCACTACTGGAAGGTTTTTTGCATCTTCCATTGTATATCCTACCGGAAGCGTAAGGTAACCATTGATTTTCACGCTGTCGCGGGCCGTGTACTCGATGGGCAGCATTTGTGCCAGTTCATCTTCCTTTAGCCAGGTAAAGAGGTCGGCCACTTTCTGGAGGCTGTCCTTGGCTTTATCGTACACGTAATATCCGCCCAGAGAACGGTCGCTGTAAGCGCGGATCATGAATTTATCCTCTGCTTTTGTGAGGGAAGTAATGTTGAAGGTATAATCCCCCAGTTTTTTCTGAATGCTTTCGTAAATCTTTTTGCCTTCCTCATCCAGGTAGTATCTTTCCGGCTTCCAGGATTCGTAATTAACGGCAACCAGTTTTTTCCCCAGCCTCGACCATACCACATCATTCACGTCGTAATCGGGGTTTTCATAAAGCGTTTCGAGTTCTTTTCCGTTGGCGATATCAAAAACCACAAGAGCGCTTTTATCGCGGCCCAGGTTGGAAACCGCATAGATGTTCTTATTGTCGAAAGTGAAGATCATGGGGGAAACGCTTTCCTTAAAATTGGTGGTCAGAACCGGTTTGAATTTTTCGGTTTCCTTTTCACGGTAAAGGATCTGGGTATTTATTCCGTCGACGATGGCGGTGGCCGCGCGGAGCTTTCCTTCGTGGTCAAGAATCCATCCCTGAATGTTGCCCGGATTTTCAGCCAGCAGTTTCATGGCTCCGGTCACGATGTTCAGGCGATACGGGTCAAACACTTCCGGGTTCCGCTTATTCAGTCCGATGATGACTTCATCCGGAAAATCATAAAGGTCGTCAATGATCTGAGTCCGCACTTTGGGGAAGTCAGTAAAACATTTCAGGTTGGACCCGTCAATATTAACCCCGTAAAGTCTGAAATTTTCATCTCCGCCGGTATCTTTCAGATAAAGAATACGGGTAGGGTTTTTCCAGAAATACCCGGAAATATCGCGGTCGGTTTCTGAAGTAAGTCTAACGGCGCTATCCTTGCCGATTTCCTGCACAAAGAGGTTCATACGCTTTTCATAAGGCGCCATAAAGGAAAAATATTTCCCGTCGGGCGAGATCTGGTAGCGCGCTTTTTCAGGATTTTTGAAGAAGTCTTCAAGCGGGATTTGTCTTACTTGCATGGGGTTTTTAGGTTTGCAGCCTCCCAGTATCAGGGAAAAGCCGATTAGACCTCCGATCAGGAGGCTCAGGAAAAGCCTTGTTTTCATAATCTGTTTTTTTATTCCAATATTACAAAAAGATACGGTTGCTCATGAAAAATTTCGATAAAACTTCCATTCCGATCTGCAACCTCCTTTGTGAACCTGAGGAAAAATCCCATACCTTTGATAGCGTCGTAAAAATAAAAACTTCGTCAGATCGTTTTCAGATAAACTTCAAACAGTGGATATTTATCTCCGTAAAAAGCGCTGGAAACTCATCCTTTTTGTCATGGCGGCTGTGATTGTTGCCGGTTCGCTTTATTATACCAATATACTGGTCAACGAAATACGGAAAGATGAGCGGAAAAATGTGGAAATCTGGGCCGATGCCATCCACCGTAAAGCCGATCTGGTCAATTTCACCAATAAGCTGTTCGAACAACTCAAGAACGAGGAACGCAAGCGGGTTCGCACCCTGGCCGAAGCCCAGAAAAGAATCGTAACGGTTTCCTTCAGTCCCGACCTGAATTTTTATCTGAATATTATTTCCGAAAACACCACCATTCCGGTGGTTCAGACCGATGAAGCCGGGAATATCCAGAGCCGGAGAAATGTTGATCCTGCATTCGACAGCATAAGCCGTTTTGAAGGCAGGCTGGCGAAAGAATTTTCCGTTTATCCGCCCATTGTGGTGAATTACTATCAGAATAAAAAAATATTCCTCTACTATAAAGATTCCAATATTTTCGCCGAATTAAAAATCGTGCTGGATGACCTGATCCGCTCCTTTGTCTCTGAAGTGGTACTGAATTCGGCATCGGTTCCGGTGATCATCACCGACAGTACCAAAAAGAATGTGATCGAGTTCGGGAATATCCCCGTGAAAAAAATGGAGAATCCTGATTTCGTCACGGCAACCCTTGAATCCATGGCCTCTCACAATACGCCCATCAAGGTCAACCTGCCGGATCTGGGAGCGCGGTTTATCTTTTACCAGGATTCTTTCCTTCTGACCCAGTTAAAATATTACCCTTATGTGCAGCTTGCCGTCATCAGCCTTTTCCTTTTCATCGCTTACCTGCTGTTCAGTTATGCCCGGAAATCGGAGCAAAACCAGGTATGGGTCGGAATGGCCAAAGAAACGGCCCACCAGCTGGGAACCCCGCTTTCATCCATGATTGCATGGCTTGAACTATTAAAACTGAAAGGCCTGGACGAAGAAACCATCCGTGAAATCGAAAAAGATGTGCTCCGCCTGGAAACCATCACCGACCGGTTTTCGAAGATCGGCTCCATCGCAAAGCTCGAAAAAATGAATCTCGTTCAGGTCGTATATGATACGGCAGATTATATCCGGAGCCGGACTTCCCGCCAGGTCAGATTTGAAATCCGGCCTGATATTACCACAGAAATGAACGTTCCCATCAACCTTCATCTTTTTGAATGGGTCATTGAAAACCTTTGTAAGAATGCCATCGATGCCATGGAGGGAAGCGGAGAACTCCTGATCGAACTCAGCGACGACATTGATCATATCCATATTGACGTTTCCGACAACGGGAAAGGCATTCCGAAATCCAGGTTTAAAACGATTTTTCATCCCGGGTATACCAGCAAGGCAAGGGGGTGGGGACTGGGTCTTACCTTATCAAAAAGGATTGTGGAGAATTATCATTCCGGTAAAATTTTCGTAAAATCCTCCACCCTGGGCAAGGGGACCACCTTCCGCCTGATTCTGAAAAAATAAAAGGGTGGCCGGAATCTATCTTCATATTCCATTCTGCACACGTAAATGTCATTACTGCAATTTCTTTTCCCTGGCTTCGCGCAGGCATTTTGATCTTTTTCCGGATGTCCTGATCCGGGAACTCAGTCAGCAGAGACATTATCTGGGAGAACAGGAAGTTGATACGATTTATTTCGGAGGAGGAACCCCCTCCCTGCTTTCGCCTTCTTCCATTGAAAAGATACTGGATGAGATCCGCCACTCTTTCCGCCTCGCCCCGGAAGCGGAAATTACCCTGGAGTCGAATCCGGATGAGCTTTCTCCCGAAAAACTCAAAGGATTTAAAAATGCCGGCATCAACCGCCTGAGCATTGGCATTCAATCCTTCCATTTTTCCGACCTCAGATACCTGAACCGCACCCATTCTGCCGGTCAGGCGATGGCCGCAGTGGAAGCTTCCTTTCAATGCGGCTTCACCAATCTGGGCATCGACCTTATTTATGGAATCCCGGGTTTAACGGCTGAAGGCTGGGCGCAAAACCTGGAAACTGCTTTTTCGCTGGGCTTGCAGCATATTTCCGCCTACGCGCTTACAGTGGAACCCCATACCGCGCTCGAGGTCCGCATCCGGAAAGGACTGTCGGCGGAGGTTGTAGAAGATGCCGTGGCAGACCATTTCCGTCAGCTGATGCGAAAAATGAGAGAACAGGGTTACCTTCATTACGAAATTTCCAATTTCTGCCGGCCGGGTTTTGAATCGCGCCACAACAGCAATTACTGGTCGGGGGCATCTTACCTGGGAGCGGGGCCTTCCGCACATTCGTATAACGGACATTCCCGGCGATGGAACGTGAGCACGCTCGGTTCCTGGTTGTCAAAAATAAGCGCCGGCGAAATCTGTTATGAAGAAGAGCGGCTAAGCCCGGTACAGAAGCATAACGAATATGTGATGACCTCACTCCGGACGATGCAGGGGTGCGACACGGGACGTATTGCTACCGCTTTCGGCGAATCCATCGCATCGGATTTCAGAAAGCACGCATCCCGATATGTTGATTCCGGGAATATGGCCGTCAGGGAAAATGTTTACTTTCTTACCGATGAGGGTAAGCTGTTTGCGGATGGAATTTCGGCCGCGCTTTTTGCCGGAGAAGATGCTTTCTGATTGGGGTTCAACGCTTACTGACCCTGGTGAAAGTTCCCAGGGGCAGATTTCTTCCCGCTTGATCCGGAATAAAAAGTTCTCCTGTTTCCATGGAGTGGATCATCCCGAAATGCGTCTTGACAAGATTTTCGCCGATCAGCCCGGAAAAGCCCATGGAGTATAAACTCAGGATGAAAAATCCGTCATTGGTAAGAATTTCCGCGCAATGCGTGATGACTTCATCGATCGACTCCTGCAATATCCATTTCTCCCCGTCCGGACCTCTCCCGTATGCCGGAGGATCCAGGATGATCCCCTCGTAACGGTTGCCGCGTTTTACTTCCCGGCGGATGAACTTCAGGGCATCTTCCACCACCCAGCGGATATCTTTCAGGCCTGAAGCTTCCATCATTTCCCTGGCCCAGTTCACAACCGGCTTCACCGAATCAACATGCACCACGTCGGCACCTGCAGCTTTTGCCGCAAGCGAGGCTGCGCCGGTATATGCAAACAGGTTTAGAACTTTAATCGGAGGGTTAGCAGGCTCGAGCGTTGGTGAACTGGCGAGTTGGTGAGTTATTGTGTCATAGATGAAGTTCCAGTTCGAGGCCTGTTCGGGAAAAATGCCGATGTGGCCAAAAGCTGTAAGTCCAAGCCTGAAGCTGAGGTTCATCGTTTGATAGGAATACCGTATGGTCCACTGGTCGGGCATGGATTTTTTTCTGATCCATTCCCCTTTTTCATGCAATTCACTTTTTGAGGGATCATTGCCTTTTATCCGCCGGTAACGGGCATGAAAAAAACGCTCCCAGTCTGCCTCCGTTAAGGATTTGCGCCAGACTGCCTGGGGCTCGGGCCGGGCCAGGATAAACTGGCCGAATCGCTCGAGCTTTTCAAGTCCTCCGGAGTCGATCAGTTCATAATCTTTCCAGTGTTCGGGTGTCAGTAACTGCATGTTAAATCATATCTTTGATCACAAGGATCCGGAGTGGTCCTGTTCCTGTGTTTTTCCATCCCCTCAGGATCCCGGCCCGCACAAAAATACTTTGGTTTACGGAGACTGCCAGGGAGTCTCCTCCTATCGCTAGTTCGCCAGCCCCTTCAATGATGAAAAACACAACATCGACCGGGTTGGAATGCGGATCCATCTTTTCTCCGGGATGGAGAGTCAGGTGAACAACCTCCAGCTTTTCCGAAGCAAATAATTTCCTGCCGTCGATGTTGAACGGGACCCTTGGGGCATTTTCTAATTTTGTATGTTGGTATTTCATAAGGGTTTAAATGGTGATTTTACGATTGGACAAGGATCACTCTTTTTCATTTTCCCGCTGCACCGGGTATGCTGATTCTCTTTCCCCGGCCTTTTTATCCCATTCGGGCAAAACGGTTTTAATCCATTCTGCCTTCTCCTTTTGAAGCTGATCCATGGGGAGACCGATAAAGTTCTGGGCTTTTGCCTTTGTCGCGATATCAGGATAGGGGACCTCGGTGTTTCTGCCGTGAGAAGCCAAAACCCGGGCGACCAAAACCCGGGCCTGGGCGCTTTCGTTGAGGGAGAGGCCGATGATCCGTGATACTTCCACCGGCGAGTGGAACGATGATCCGTGACCGGCTGCCGCATAATCCCAGTACCATTGTGCATTGCGGATGTGCTCCAGCACGGGCTTCATCTCCGTTTCCGTGGCGCCCGCATCCCATGCCGTTTTGGCTTCAACATGGGCACGCACCAGGGCGATCTCCGACTGGTCACGGATCTCTTTCACTTTCCGCTGCCGGTCATACACGTTGTTGCGCAGGGTTTCTTCGCTCTCGCGGTGACATACCTGGCACGTTCCGGAAATATTGCTGAGCGGACTGGTGATCTTATGGCTGGTGAATTTCTGCCCGCCCTCCTTTACATAGGGCATGTGACAATCGGCACAGGCAACGCCGCGCTGGGCATGGATTCCGGTCAGGAAGATTTCGTAATCGGGATGTTGTGCCTTTAAGATCGGGGTTCTGCTCAATTGGTGGGTGAAGTCAGAAAAGCCCGTTTCATGGTAGTACTTCAGGGCCGAATCCGCCGTAAGTCCATACTTCCATGGGAAAGTCAGGTAAGCCACCTCAGGGGCATCCTCACGCTTCTTATTGAAATAATATTCCACATGGCATTGCGCACAAACCAGCGACCGCATCTCCTGATGGGTGGCTTTGGAAATATCTTTCCCCATCGAAGCAAAAGCTTCGACCAGGGCGGGGCGGGTGATGCGTAAATCCATGGTCTTCGGATCGTGGCAATCGGCGCAACCGATGTAGTTCACGATCTCAGCGCCTTTCGATGCCCATTTCCCTTTGTAAAATTCCTTCGGACCCATGTGCTCCATCAACCGGGGAACATCGGGACTCTTACAAGTCCAGCAGGTGTTTGGCTGAGGTCCGTCATCCGGACCTTTCGGCGTTCCGGTACGAAGGGTATGACGGATATCCGTGATGGCGTAATAGTGTCCCCTCGGGGCACAGTAGTCTTTCGAAAATGCATAGCCTGCCCAGAGAACGACCATGCGCGGATCGCGGGCAAGGGCATCGGTAAAACCATTCCCGTTGAATTCACTTTTAAAGGAAGTGTCGGCGGTCTTCAGGTAACTCTGATATTCCCTTGGGAAATTCTCACCCCATAAGTCGTTTCGCGGTTCATATTCATCGAGGTTGATTTTGGGTTTGTACACATACTCCTGTTCGGCTTTCCGTTCCGTGATGGAGGAAGCCAGCAAACCAAGAAGAAAGACGATCACCATGGTCCCGAAAAATAAGGCCCAGTTAATCCAGGGAGCACGCTTTTTTGTTGTTGACATAGCTGTTTTGTTAAAGAGCGAAGGGTTGATTTTTTTTCATTTGTTCCATTGTTCACCGGTTCATTTATTCATTCATCTTCATCCCGTTCGGTCCTGCTCTCAATCCTGGTCTTCACCAGCGTATTGGGCGTGGATGAGAGTCCGTTGACCCTGCTGTGAGGCGTTTCGCGGTGGCAGTCAAGACAGGTCCTTTCCACGAGATGATTATGATAAGCAGGAAGCACACTTCCGAGATATTCCATCCCGGCAACCCTGCCGTGACAACGGATGCAATTCTCCTGGACCACCTTTTTTCCGGCGCCGAGGATATAAATCACCTGGGGCTCAGTTCGAAGGGTGAAGATGGTTGCATGTCTGAGCCCGTCCTTCGCCTTGAACAGGTATTTGTTGAACACGTTGTTGTGCGGCACATGGCAATCGTTACAGGTGGCGACATTCCGGTGCGCACTGTGGGCCCAGTCGTTGAACTGCGGATTCATCACATGACAGTTGATACAGGTTCGCGGGTCATCGGAAAGATAAGAAGTCGCTTTGGAGATATAAACGGCATAGGCCGTCAGGCCAAAGAAAATGCCCAGCAGCACAGCTACGGTCGCTTTCCACTGGTCAGGCGGGACCAGCCACCGGAAAAGATTTTTCACGACTCCTTTAAACGAATCAGCCATTCGGAGGTTTATTGAACCCTATGAATTCTTTTGTTCCAAATGTAAGGATTCTTTTTCCGTATTCTTGCCAAGCCCGATAAAAAAATCAGATGAAGTTAATCCGCGACTCCACTCCGGCGCATGCTCAATGCTTTTTCAGGAAATAACTGTGAAACATTCCGTTTTCTCCGGCCTGAGAATGGGTCTCAAATCCGGCGGCGGACATCTTTTCAATCATCGGTGCGGGAGGGAAAGGCGTAATGATTTCGAAAATATCTCCCGGGTTCAAGGCTTCACATTCCTGCTGCACCCTGTCAAGCGGATGTATTCCCTGAGCCAGCATGGGCCGGGCATCGAGCGTTATTTTAATGTGGCCCGGGTCAAGCCATTGGGGTCCGTTCATGGTTTTATCTGATTTTAACGGTTCATTTTTCCTGTAACTGAGTAAACGCTGGTCGCCTTTCAGCGCACGCTTTTCAGTCAGATCCTGCGACATTTCCAGGGTTCCGAGATACTCGCCTTTTTCATCCCTGAGGGCGAAATATTCAATGTGGATGAATTTCCCGCCCATCTGGATCCAGAAAGGAGCGCTGTCGGCCTTGCCGTTCCGGAAATCTTCCACAATCTGATCTACGATGTGCACGCTCGAAGGCGGATGGCACATCCTGACATCGCGGCCAAGAATGGCGCGGTTACGGTCGAAAATGCGCTCCTTCCCCTGTGAGAAATATTTCACTTTGTCATTGCGATCAACAAAGGTAATGTCCACGGGAAGGGTGTTGAGGATGGCCAGGAGTTCTTCGGAGGTAAACTTGCCGCTGGGAAGATTGATGTTTCCTTCTTCCGTAGAGGTTGCTTCGGATGTTTCACTGCCCTCAGGCCTCCAGCTGATCTTCGGGTCGTAAAGGCAATAACCGATCTCGTTGGTTTGCCTGTAGGCCTCGTACCAGTCGGCTTCGGTAAGTTTATCGAGGGCCATGGGGAAAAGAATTTCCTCCTCTTTCATGATCATGTCGGTGATCGCTTTTACTGCCGGCTCCAGATGCAGTTCGATCTTCATCTGCATCATTTCCCCGGTAAAATCACCGGGCATGTTCAGAGAATTGATGGCATTCTTCAGCAAATCGCGGGTTTCATCGTGCTTTCCCCACATCACTTTCGGCGGACCGGTGATCCCGTATTTTTCAAGGAATGGGAACAACAGGTTTTCCTTTCGCCGGTAATGTTTGTCGACATCCGAGAGGCTGTTGAAAAAACTTTTAATGTCATTGAGGTACTTCTTTTTCGATTCGCCGGCCATCTCCGTTTCAACGCGCGTGAAGAGTTGCAGCAGCTCCCTGGCAATTTTCGAAAGCTCCCGGTTTTCCTGTTTAAAAGTATCCACGGGATGTCCCGGCGAAACGATTTTCATCCCGCTGAGGTCAATGTGCCCCTCCAGGGCCTGGGTATGCACATCGCACAACCGTAGCACTTCCGCTTCGGGAAGCCCTTCGCTGATCAGCTCCTGCTCCACCTCTACGACGAGTCCGTAGGGTACTTTCGACATCAGGTCAACGAGGCGAGCCTTTACCGCCTCCGGCGCCACACCTTCGTGCAGCTGCAGGATCATGTGTTTCAGGAGTTCCTTCCTGTCCTGCGAATTGTTTATCAGTTCACTCATTATTTTATGATCTGAGATCTGAGATAGGAGAAAGGAGAAAGGAGAAAGGAGATGCTTTATCCCCGATCCCTTATCTCCTATCCCCTATCCTTTAATCATTGTTAATACCATTTTAAATTGTTCAACTGCATTGATGGCATGCGGGATTCCGGCAGGCATGATGATCGCTTCTCCGGTTCCCAGTTTATAGGAAGCCTCGCTGATGACAATCTCAGCCCTGCCTTCAATCACCTGTACCATGGCATCATAAGGCGCCGAATGGGTGCTGAGCCGCTGACCTTTGTCGAAAGAGAACAGGGTTACCGTCCCGGCCGGGCGGTCTATGATACGTTTGCTGACAATCCCTTCGGGTGAATAATCCACCCTTTCGGGGAAACTGAACACGTTGGAGTGTTCGAAAAGACTCTTTTCCATTTTTACTGTTTTTTATTTATTTTAACCTGTTTAACGCCTTTGATCACATCAGGTCTTCCGATATCACTTCTCCCTGAATGCTGACAATCGTTTTCATGACAGGAATATTTCTGCCGGCAATCTTTCTTGCTTCCAGGGCCATCTGCAGCAACCCACCGCAGCAAGGAACTTCCATCATGACCACGTTGAGCGAGTTGATATTCGTTTCAGAAATCATGGAAGTAAGTTTCTGAATGTATGATTCTTTATTGGAATCAAGCTTGGGACAGGCAATGGCTATTGTTTTCCCTTTTATGAACCTTTTGTGGAAACTACCCATCGAAAAAGCAACGCAATCAGCTGCAAGCACCACATCGGCATTCCTGAAATAAGAAGCCTGGGGGTTCAGCAGGTGAAGCTGGACTGGCCACTGGCGAAGTTCCGAAGGAGCATTCGTGGGTGTGACATCAGGTTCAGAAGTTTTGTTAACCGCCTCCAGGTCAATCCTGAAATCCTGTTCCATGGAACCGGAGCAACCGCATCCGCTATGAACGTGGGTTTGATTCCTGGCTTCCTGAAGGGTCAGGTCATTTATGCCCTGTTTGACTTGTTCTTTTTCCGGACTCATATCAATGTTGTTTTCTTTCAAATAATGAATGGCCTGGTTTAAAAATTCCGTTTCGTTGTGATCGCGTAAATGCTCAAGATGCGCCAGAATCGTGTTCCTGCCTTTGGTGACCAGGATCGCCATCACCTTCCGTTCATCGTAAGGCGCTGCTTCGCGTTCAATAATTTCAATAGCTCCCTCGGGGCAGTACCCGATGCAGGCGCCCAGCCCGTCACAGAAAAGGTCGCTGACCAGTCGCGCTTTTCCGTCGATGATCTTCAGGGCGCCCTCTTGACAATTCGGGATGCAAACTCCGCAACCATTGCATTTCTCTTCATCAATCTGAATAATTTTTCGTTTCATGTATTGTGTATTGTGGTATTGCATTACCTGTTTATACATAAAAAAAATTAAAGGTAGGACTGAAGGGTTTGTTCCAATAAAAATTTCCTGAATTCGGCATTCAGTTTGTTCACCACGTTGCCCAGGATGCATTGTTCAAAATTGCAGACCTCGTTAAGCAAGGGGCATGCTCCCATTTCGATCGTCCCTTCAATGGATTCATAAATGTCGAGCAGGTTGATATCCTTAGGATCCATTTTCATAGAAAAGCCCCCGGAGGGACCCCGCACCGATTTCAACATGTCGTTCTTGACCAGTCGCTGCATGACTTTGGCAATGTGATTTTTTGAAAAACCGGTAAACTCCGCAATCTTCACTGCATTGATCCCATTTTCCGACCGGGCGATCAAAACCATGCTGTGAATTGCGATCGAAGAGGCCTCGGAAAGGGCAAAGATTTTGGACATGGAATTATTTAGGTATTTGAATACGCAAATATAGAAATAATAATTACCCGAGCGACAAAAAAACGAAAAAATATTTTACACCTGGCGAAAATGATTGAAAATCAATTAAAATAATTTGATACCTTGCACCCACGATGCCACGGCAAATATCCAGTTTCCGGAACTCCCTTGTGAAAAACTTTTTCCTGCTGCAGGAAAAACCCCGCGCACGAAAAGAGCAGGACCTGTTCATTATTGAAGGGATCCGTGAAATAAAACTGGCTGCCGCTGCGGGATTCGAACTGACAACACTCTTTTACTGCCCTGATATTCTCGGACCGGAGGAGGAGCGCGGGATCGGGTTGCTACATATCCCTGAGCAGGTCGAAATTGAACCGGAAGTATTCGAACGGATGGCCTACAGGAAAGGAAACGGCGGTGTGATCGCCCTGGCACGCCCCCGCAGGTTGACTTTTGCCGATCTCAAGCTAAGCCCCGTCCCCCTGATCCTTGTGCTGGAATCGGTCGAAAAGCCGGGAAACCTGGGCGCACTGCTCCGCACGGCCGATGCCGCAAACCTGGATGCGGTGATTATCTGCGATCCTCAAACCGACATCTATAATCCGAATGCCATTCGTTCCAGTCTTGGCTGTATCTTTACCATGCCTGTGGTTACTGCTTCTTCCCGGGAAAGCATTGACTGGCTGAAGCGACAGAAGATACGGATATTTGGCACGGCGCTCTCGGCAACCTCTTTTTACCATGAAACCGATTTCCGGCAATCAGCCGCCATCATCATGGGGTCGGAAGCAAAGGGGCTGAGTAATGCCTGGCTGGATGAGGCCGATGAATTGATTAAAATTCCCATGAAAGGAAAAACCGATTCCATGAATGTTTCGGCATCGGCGGCCGTTGTGATTTTTGAAGCACGGAGGCAAAAGAATTTTCAGTGATCATTTATACTTTTCATCGGCCGGTTTCAGGGATAAAAATCCTTTTGGCATCTTGCTTTTAAATTCCATCGGATTCCCGCTTACCGGATGATTAAAAGCAAAGTAAAAAGCATGCAGCCTTATCCTGCGTTCATACCGGGCGTCAGCACCATATTTCCGGTCGCCCACCACCGGGCATCCCATTTCTGATAAATGAACCCTGATCTGATGTTTCCGTCCCGTTTCCAGTTCCACTTCCAAAAGGGAATAATCAGGCGTTTTATCCATTACCCTGTAATGTGTAATTCCAAGCTTGGCTCCTTCCTGAACGTTTACAGAGAAAACTTTCTGGTCGCGACCCTCCGACAGCCAGGAGCGCACACTTCCTTTTTCCTCATCGGGCTTTCCCTCCACCAGCGCATAATACAACTTTTTGGTGGCATACCACTGTTCCTTTATTTTTTCCTGGATTTCCTCGCTTTTTGCCATCAGAAGTATGCCGGAAACTTCCCGGTCGAGCCGGTGAACAATATATATCCTTTCTTTTCCCTTTGATTTTTCTTTCACATAATCCTGCATGATTTTATAGAATGAAGATCCGCCCAGACCTTTATCGCCAATCGTAAGCACGCCGGGCGGTTTCTCCGCAACAAGGATGGAATCATCTTCATAAATTACCGGAAAGGGCGGTTTGATTTTAGACGGCCTCACGACCTGCTTCAGGTACTCGACCGTATCGCCGGCTTTCAGCATAATGGCGGGGTTGTTCGCCATTTTTCCGTTTACCCTTATGTTTCCGTGTACGATCCTGCTCTTAACCGTGGTTCTGGAAGCGGTTTTAAATTCCCCGAAAAGCAGATCGGTCAACGAAATTTCAGTTTTTGCAATTATTTTCATCGGATTCCTGGTGTTTTATGGCTTTAGGCTTTCTGTTCCGCCGGTGATCAATTCAACTTTCATGAATACGGGATTGTGGTCAGAATACTCAAATCCCGCAGAAATGGTCCTGATAAAGTCAACTTTTACATTTGGAGAAACCACAAAAAAGTCGATGATGGTGGTTCTCGTTTTCCCTTTTACATATGGCATGTCCACATCGCGGTTTGTGGGAATCTTCGGATCAAAGGCAAACTCCCAGCCCGGCAGAAAGGAGTCTTTGATCGGAAGATCCACAGAAAAGGAAAGGTCCCCGGAATTTATCATTCCGGGATGATATCCCCTGGGGTTGTTATTCCAGTCGCCCCCGGCCACCACAAAATTTCCTTTATTAAATTCGGAAATCATAAACCCATGAAGTCTTTGTAATTCTTCTTTTCTTAAAAGCCCCCCCTTGTCAAAAGCTGAATTATGCGTATTGAGGATCACCAGTTCTTTTTTATTTTCCAGCGGAAATCGCATGACCAGAAAACAACGTTTCAGAAAGACCAGGCGTTTGGGCCATGGAAAATGGGAATTAAAGGCAATCCTTTCAGGATTCAGGGGTTCATATTTTGTAAACAAGGCGAGGCCTGCAAAAACTTTTCCAACCGGATGCAAAAGCGGTACGGGGATGAACCTGCAATCATAATTCTTTGCAAAGGCATAAGCGTAATCCGGCAACAACCCATCCATGACTGTTATTTCATCTGCTTCATAGCTTCGTTTCGAAGCGCTGTCAATTTCCTGAAGAAAAATAAAATCTACGGAATCGAACCGGGCCAGTGTGGTCCGAATTCCATTCAGGTAACTGAAAAATTCTTCTTTCTCCGGTCTGACCCTTTTTCCGCCATCATAAAAAAAATCCATTTCTTTTCCCAGTCCGCCGTACCCTATATTCCAGGTAAGAAAAGAAAAAGTCATGTTTTCTTCCGGGAACACAATTCCTTTCTTCCTGATGATAAGTTTTTCAGTTCCTGAAGGTCTGTATTCCGTAACGCTTAAAAAAAACAAGAGAATAAAGATGCCAAGAAGGGTAAGGCCTGCCATTGTCGCCATTACCCGTATTGTTAGCATCAGACGCTTTTTCACGGTTCATTATTAAAACGGGAAAGTACGCATTTTTTTTTAATTTTACGGGTTCATACCATTTTGCAAAACCATCATGCCACTCCTGGGATCCCTGATAAAAAAAGCATACGAACTGAGACAGTTTCCCATCGACATCCGAACGATCCATCCTTTTGAAGAGCAAAAAAAAGTGCTGAAAAAACTTCTGACCCAGGCGCAGAATACGGCTTTCGGAGAATATTATCATTTTTCGGCCATGCTTGAATCCTCGGATTTTATTACGGAATTCAGAAATCGGGTTCCCATTCATGATTATGGTTCCATGTTTAAAAACTGGTGGTACCGCAGCCTGAACGGCGAACCTTATGTCACCTGGCCGGGCCGGGTGAAATATTTTGCACTGACATCAGGAACTTCAGAATCTTCTTCCAAACACATCCCCGTTACCCAGGAGATGTTGCGTGCGATACAGAAAGCCAGCATCCGCCTGCTGACTTCCACCAGCAAATATGATTTTCCTGACGAATTTTATGAAAAAGAATTTTTAATGATTGGGGGAAGCACACATTTGCTGTACAACGGAACCTATTTTATCGGGGACCTTTCTGGGATTGCCGCAACCAATATACCTTTCTGGTTTCAGCATTTTTATAAGCCCGGACGAAGGATCTCTCGTGAAAAGGAATGGGCTGTCAAGCTGGATGAAATTATCAGGAATGCCAAAGATTGGGACATTGGTGTGATCGTGGGGGTCCCGGCATGGATACAGATCATGATGGAAAGAATAATCCAGCATTACAAAATCAGCAATATTCATGATATCTGGCCAAATCTTTCCGCTTATGTCCACAGCGGGGTTTCTTTCGATCCTTATATGAACAGTTTCGAACAGCTGCTCGGAAGACCGATTGTATATAACGAATCTTACCTGGCTTCGGAAGGATATATCGCTTATCAGCGTCCGGAAAGTAAAACCGGGATGGAAATGATTCTCGACAATGGCATTTTCTTTGAATTCATCCCCTACTCAAAACGAAATTTCGATCCGGAGGGGAATCTCCTGCCCAATCCAGAGGTGTTGACATTGGCGGAAGTAGAGAAAGATACCGAATATGCCTTGTTGCTTTCCACCTGCGCCGGCGCCTGGCGTTATCTGATCGGGGATGTGCTGAAGTTTACCGACCCCGGACGTTCTGAAATCATTCTGACCGGACGCACCCAGCATTTCCTGAGTCTTTGCGGGGAACATCTCTCACAGGAAAATATGAACCGTGCCATTAAAATGTTTCAGGATGAATTTCACCTGACCATCAAAGAATTTACCGTTCATGGCACGAGGCACGGAAGTCTGTTTGCGCATAAATGGTACCTGGGCTCAGACAATAATATCGATCCCCTCCTTGCCGCTTTGAGAATTGATGGTTTCCTGAAAATCCTGAATGACGATTACCGCGTGGAACGACTGGAGGCGATACAGGATGTTTCGGTGGAAGTATTACCTTTACAGGTGTTTTACGATTGGATGAAAGCCAGGGGGAAAGAGGGAGGCGCTCATAAATTTCCCAGGGTGCTGAAAAACGAACAAGTCAAACAATGGGAAGAACATATCCGGAATTATGCTACATCCGCTATTTGAAGGACTGATTCTTGGCATTACAGTAGCCATTACCCTGGGGCCGGCCCTGTTCGCCCTTTTGCAGACCAGTGTCAAGCATGGGGTAAAAATAGGAATCTTTTTAGCCCTGGGAATTTTCTTTAGCGACCTTGCCCTGGTGGTGGGATGTTATTTTGGCGCTTCACAGATCGTTACCGATTCGAAGTATCATCTTATCCTGGGAATTATCGGAGGTTTTGTAATGAGCGTTTTCGGCATTTATACATTTTTTAAAAAAGTCCCTTCCACCGAACAGGTGGAGGCGATCAATGAAATAAAAGTCAGGAGGCCCGGACCTCTTCCGTATTTTTTCAAAGGGTTTCTGCTGAACATTGTAAATCCTTTCCTCTGGGTTTTCTGGATTACTTCCGTGCTGGCCATTAATGCTACCTACGGGGGCGACCGAAAGGCAGTCGCATTGTTTTTCACCGGAACCCTTTCCATGATCCTCGCCACAGATATTCTGAAAAGTATTCTGGCCAATAAAATCAAAATACTCGGGAATCCTTTGGTAAAGCTCTGGATGAACCGCGCAGTAGGAATTTTATTTATTATCTTCGGGGCTTTCATCATCGCGGGATCTTTATTGGAATATTTCAAAGGCATTTCCCTGAAAGTTCCTTAAAATATTTTGAAAAATAATTTTAATCTGACGCCTATGAAAACAACAACTTACAAAAACTGGTGGTTTCTTGCGCTCAATGGGCTCATCGCCACGCTTCTCGGGGTTCTTCTTGCTTTTTTTCCGACCGAGGTCATACAAACCGTGGTCCGTTTTTTCGGGATCGCACTTTTACTGGCCGGACTGATACAGCTGATTGCTGGGATTATTAATATTAAAAAAGACAAGGCGGCCGGAATGATGGTTTCTGAATCCATTCTTTTTTTAGCCATGGGACTGGCACTGATCTTATTTCCCGACAATACCCTGAAGATTTTTTCTATCCTTTTCGGAATCTGGGCCGTGATCATTGGAATTATTCAGCTGGTCATCATCGTAAATATCAAAGGCAATCTGTCAAATAAAAATCTTCTTCTGTTCAACAGCCTGCTAACCATCATCCTGGGGGTCATTTTGTTTTTTGAACCCTTTGCCTGGGCCGCTTTTTTGGTGGTCATCATCGGCATTTTCATCATCCTTTTCGGACTTCTGCTGATCTATTTTTCTTTTGTGCTCCGATCCCTGAAGTCTGCGGAAGAACCTGCTGAAAAAACTTAGATCAGTTTTATCAAGCGTTCAAAATCGGCCTTATAGTTGGTCCCTACCGGGATTAGCCGGTCTTTGATTTTTACATGGTTGCCTTCTATCAGCTCAATTTTCGACAGCGAGACTATAAAAGATTTGTGTATCCTTGGAAACTGCCTGGGCGGAAGCAGGGTTTCAATGTTTTTCAGGGATTGATAGCTTACAATCATTTTATCGCCGGTGAATATTTTTACGTAATCGCCCAGGGCTTCGATGTAAAGCATTTCGTTCAGATTGACCTTATAGGTCTTTTTACTGGATTTGATAAAGATAAAACCATCCTCTGCCGGTTTTTGATCTTTCGGGTCATGTTGCATCATTCCCTTGCTCCTGAGCATTTCTTCCGCTTTCTGAATCGCTTTATAAAACCTTTCAAAAGAAAAGGGTTTCATAAGATAATCCACCACATCAAGTTCGTAACCCTGGATGGCATATTCGGCATAGGCTGTGGTGATAATAACCAGCGGGGGATTTTTCAGGGTTTTTAAAAAATCCAGTCCGCTGAGTTTAGGCATGTTAATGTCAAGAAAGATCAGGTCGATGAACTGGTCGTGAAGTATTTCAATGGCCTCTACGGCATTGTTGCATTTACAGATAATTTCGATAAACGGCAGGTTTTCGGCATACCGCTCTATAACCCGCTGTGCAAGCGGTTCATCATCGATGATCAGACATTTTATTTTCATATGAAACGTATGCTAAGATCAACCCTGTAAAGGTCTTCGGTTTCTGTGATGGTTAACTGATGCCGGTCGGGATAAAGCATTTTCAGCCGTTTTTTTACATTTTGCAGCCCGATTCCACCTTGTTCTTGTTTATCCTTAAAATGAAAATCATCCTTGTTATTCTGAATAAAAAAGATGACCTGCTTTTCGCTGGTCAGATCAAACCGGATGTCAATATAGGGATTGTTTTCCCTGGCTTTCGTCCCGTGTTTAAAAGCATTCTCGAAAAAAGCAACAAAAAGCAGGGGGTCAATTTTCACTTCCGTATGGGCCCCGGTTATTTGCATATCGACCTTCAGGGACTCGCCCGAACGGAGACTTTCCAGGTAAATATAATTCTGTAAAAATTCCAATTGTTTTCCGATCGGAATTGCGTCTTCCTTGGCCCCGTAAATTACATACCGCATCAATTCCGAAAGTTTAAGGATCATCTCCGGCGCTTTTTCCGATTTGTCTAATGTGAGGGAATACAGGCTGTTCAGAATGTTGAAAAAGAAATGCGGATTTACCTGGGCCTGCAGGACTTTTAATTCGGCTTCGATTTTCTGTTTCTCCACCTCCTTCATTTTTAATTCGACATCCTGCAAGGTAATCGAGTCGCGGGTGAATTTCAACAGGGTTGTGATTACCAAAAAAATCAAAACAAGAATAAATTCAGCAACAATCTCAGCGGGAAAGTTTCGGTGCGCGCCGCCTTCAAACCATCCGGAAATGATGAAATTCAAAACAATGAACAGAAGGATATTCCCCATCTGAAATATAAAAAAGAGCAAATATTTCCGCTTCCCGAAAAAGAAAGGAATGAGCCATAAAAGATTGATATAAACCGAAATACTTAACAGGAGAACCGTAACCAGAATATTGACCGCCATGGCAAGATCAATTTTGCTTAAACGGAAATCGCGTGTATAGAACAATACCAGGATAAACAATACGATACTGAAAAGCCAGAAGATAATGTGAGGGAGTATGAAGTGTTTTTTACACTTATGATAAATTTCTTTTATCCGCATAAATTGCATTTTTGCAAAGATGGACCCTTCGTCAGACGTTGTCAATCTTTTTTGATGTACCGGGTTATTTTCTTGACGAAATTACTGCTTTTATAGATTGGAAGGAAGTTCGGTTTATCGGATAATTCGCATGGAATAACGAGAATATTGTGGTTTCGGCTAAAAAAAGCAGGCCGGTATGGAAATGTCTTTAATTTTGCACCTTCCTTTTTTCATTTAAAACCGAAAAAACGCATATGAAAAATTTATCGAAAAGAATGTGGATTGCCGCTATGGCGATCTTTTTCATGCTGTCGCCCGTCCTCAGGTCAAATGCCGGAAATCCTCCCGATGAAGGCATGTGGCTGCCTTTGCTCATTGAAAGGCTGAACTATGTTGACATGCAAAAAATGGGGCTGCATCTTACACCCCAGGAGTTATACGACGTCAATCATTCAAGTCTGAAAGATGCCATTGTCGGGCTATCATCAAAAGGTGCTTCGGGTGGTTTTTTCTGTACCGCCGAAGTGGTTTCCAACCAGGGATTGATCTTTACCAACCATCATTGTGGTTTTGGATCCGTTCAAAATCACAGCACGCCCGAACATGATTACCTGAGCGATGGATTCTGGGCAAAATCAAAAAGCGATGAACTCACGAATGAAAACATGTGCGCTTCTTTTCTGGTCAGGATTGAAAATGTGACCGACTCCATTATTCCCTTACTTTCCGACACCCTGAAGGAATCAGAACGGGCAGCCAAAGTCAAGGAAATTTCTGTCCGTATTAAAAAAAGAACTGAAGAAGGAGATAAATTCGAGGCATCTGTAAAATCCTTTTATAGCGGAAATGAGTATTACCTTTTTGTTTTTAAAACATACAAGGATGTTCGCCTGGCAGGAGCGCCCCCTTCTTCAATCGGAAAATTCGGCGGAGACACTGACAACTGGATGTGGCCGCGGCATACCGGTGATTTTACGGTTTTCCGCATCTACACCTCCCCCGACGGAAGTCCTGCGGAATACGCTGCCGGCAACATCCCGCTTCAGCCGGATTATCATCTTCCCATCAGTTTAAAAGGGATTCGGAAAAATGATTTCGCCATGATCTGGGGTTATCCCGGAAATACCAGCCGGTATATCACTTCCTATGGCATGGATTATAACATGAATGTTTTATATCCAACCATTATTAAACTCTTTGGCAAGGAACTTGAAATAATGAAAGAACGGATGGATGCAGATAAAGCTGTTAAAATCGCTTATGCTGAAAACTATGCGGGCATTGCCAATACCTGGAAAAATTTCATCGGTCAGGCCAAAATGCTTAAAAAGAATAAAGTTGAAAGCAAGAAAAAAGCCATAGAGGATGCGTTTGTGAGCTGGTACAATCAGGACCCGGAACGTCAAAAAAAATATGGAAAGTTGCTGGACAACCTGAAAGATGGTTATGCTTCCATGACGGTGCTGGCCGCTCCGTTCTATTATGCAAACCTCGCCGGTATGGGCCTGGATATTGTTAGTCTGGCCGGACATTTCGGGGAACTTCAGAACGCCCTGGAAAAAAAGAATAAAGCTGCCTTAAAGGAGGTCCAGGATGCTCTGAAAACAACCATAGCCGAACATTTTAAAGAATCCGACCAGGCCATTGAAAAGAAAACCCTGGCTGAATTGCTCAGGCTTTATAGTACCGATGTGCCAAAATCAGACCTGCCGTCCATTTTTGCCACCATCGAAAAGAAATACAAAAACGATTTCACGGCATTTGCTGCAGATGTGTATGCTACCTCCGTTTTTGCCAGTCAGGCCGAAGCAATGAAATTCGTTGAAAACCCCAAGCTGAAAGTCTTTAAAAAAGACCTTGGCTATCAGCTTTATCAATCCATGGTTGAAGCTTCAGGTAAAAACATGGCTGCTTTCCAGGCGACAAGGACAAACATAGGCGTTTCTAACCGCTTATTCATTGCCGGCCTGAGGGAAATGAATCCGGAACTTGTAAAATACCCGGATGCAAATTCAACCATGCGTATGACCTATGGGAAGGTGCTTGATTATTATCCGGCCGATGCGGTTCACTATGACTATGTAACAACCCTGAAGGGTGTCATGCAGAAAGAAGACCCCGACAATGAGGAATTCATCGTTGAGAAAAAGCTGAAAGATTTGTTTGAGGCCAAAGATTATGGTCCTTATGGTGAAAACGGGGAAATGGTCGTTTGTTTCCTTACAACCAATGACATTACCGGAGGCAATTCCGGAAGCCCGGTCATCAATGGAGACGGACAGTTGATTGGTCTCGCTTTCGACGGAAACTGGGAGGCCATGAGCGGCGATATTATGTTCGAGCCCGACCTGCAACGCACCATCAATGTAGATATCCGTTATGTGCTTTTTATCATGGACAAATTCGCAGGGGCCACCAATCTGATCGAGGAGCTGACCCTGGTGAAATAGACAGGCTGTTGCGTTCCGGATTTTCTTGCCGATCATTTTCCAAAGGTTGGCGAACAAATATTGCCGGCCATAGATTGAAACTGATTTCATTGGAATGAATGAAAGTTCTTTTCGTAAATTCGTGTCGGATTTTTACCGGCCGGAATGAAAAAAAAGTATAAAATTCTGATCCATCTTGCCTTTTGGATCTACATGTTTAACCAGACCTTCCTGAGCATTCTCCTGATGTCGGGGAAGGAATATCAGCCTTTTGAGGAATTTACCATTTATCCGCTTACAAGCTTTATCACGTTTTACGCGCTGTATTATTGCTTCGGTTTGTTTTTCAGGAAAAATCTATGGCTACTGCCTGTTCTCATTTCGACTTCTGTTTTTTGTCTGCTGATCCCTTTCAGGGTTGGAATAGAGTACGTCTTCTGGAAATATATCGGGGCCGCCCACCTGCCTCCGGGTAAACCACTGGTCATTACAACTGCATGGTGGTTTAATTCCCTGAGGCTCGTTATTATTTATACCATTTATGCCTTACTCATCCGGCTCGCCATCGGATGGTTTGAATCTCAAAAACTGAAAGCCGAACTCCTGGTGCAAAATCAAACCAGCGAACTGGCTTTATTGCGTTCACAGATAAATCCGCATTTTTTATTCAATACCTTAAACAATATATACTCCCTTGTTTATAAAAAATCGGAGGACGCCCCTGCCGCCGTAATGAAAATGTCTTCCATCATGCGGTATATGTTATATGATGCTACGACCGACAAGGTTCTACTTGAAAAAGAAGTGGAATATCTGCAAAGCTTTATCGAACTTCAAAAACTTCGCATTCTGAAAAAAGATTTTATCGAACTCGACATTCATGGAAATATCGAAGGCCGTACCATCGCCCCCATGCTGCTGATCCCTTTTGTTGAAAACGCATTTAAACACGGGAGTAAAACCGTTCCCTCACCGGGCATTGTCATCCGGCTCTTCGTGGAGCCTCATCAAATACTTTTTGAAGTTTCCAACTACTTCCGTAAAGGAACCGCAGTTAAAGACAATGCCGGTGGAATCGGACTGAACAATATCCGGCGCAGGTTGAACCTCTTATATCCAGGGTTGCATTCCCTTGAAATTAAACAGGATGATGAATTATACCGTGCGGAATTAATCATAAAACAATAACATGAAAATCAATTGTATTGCCATTGACGATGAGCCCCTGGCACTGGATATCATCAAAGATTATGCTTCCAAGATTCCTTTTCTGAATCTCCTGAAAACCTTTGATAATGCATTGGACTCCATGGATTATCTCAGAAATAATCCGGTTGACCTGATTTTCCTCGATATCCAGATGGAGGAACTCTCGGGGATCCAACTGTTAAACGCCCTGAAAACCCGCCCATTTGTAATTTTTACGACGGCCTATGATGAATACGCGGTGAAAGGTTTTGAGCTGGATGTTGTGGATTATATGCTCAAACCTATTTCTTTCGAGCGTTTTATCAAAGGCGTTGATAAAGTTTTTGAACGCATGCCGCATGAAGAAAAAAAACAATCCCGCATGGAGGCAAACAACGCTGTCATGCACAAGAAAGAAGATTTTTTCTTTGTAAAAACAGAAACCCGTATGGAGAAAGTTTTTTTCTCTGATGTACTTTACATTGAAGGAATGGGCGACTACTGGAGAATTGTTGCCCATGATAAAAGAATCATGAGCCTGATGAACGCAAAACGAATCGAGGAAATTCTTCCGGTAACCCAGTTCTTCCGCGTCCACAAGTCATTTTTTGTGGCCCTTGACAAAATTGATTCCATTGAAAGAAACCGTATAAAAATCGGGGATAAATATATCCCGATCAGCGAAACCTACCACAAAGGATTCTTCGATATGGTCGAAAAAAGAAAATTGGCTTAAACCGGACCATTCTTTATCCCCTTACCAAATCATAATCCATCTGCTTTCTTCCCAGATCGATTTTTTTAACCCGTATTTTAATCTTATCCCCTAATTTATACTGCTGTCCATTCCGCTGACCAATAACCTGAAAATTCTCTTCGTCCAGATAATAAAAATCATCCCCCATATCCCTTAACCTGATCATCCCCTCGCATTTTGTTCCGATAATCTCTACAAAGATCCCCCACTTGCTTACACCGGAAATGACTCCTTCAAATTCCTGGCCGATCTTATCGAGCATGTATTCTGCCTGCTTGTATTTCACCGACATCCTTTCGGCTTCAGTCGCCCTTCTTTCCATGTCGGATGAATGTTCACAACGGGGCTCCAGGGCCTCCCTGGAAGCGGAGGCTGCGCCATGAATATAATCCCAGAGCAGCCTGTGCACCATCAGATCGGGATAACGACGGATGGGAGAAGTGAAGTGGGTGTAAAACGGGAAAGACAGTCCGTAATGACCAATATTTGTAGTGGAATAATATGCCTTTGCCATGGTCCGGATGGCAATGGTCTCTATCATGTTTTCGGCACCCGTTCCTTTGATCTCCTGAAATAACCGGTTGAACGACTGGGCAAGTGACTTTTTTGTGGTCATTTTCAGCTTGTACCCAAGCCTTTCAATAAACTTGGTAAATGTTTCCAGCTTTTCGGGCGTGGGCGTGTCATGCACGCGATAAACAAATGTTTTGGCAGGCTTTTCGCCTTCCTTCTTTCCGATTTTTTCTGCCACTTTCCGGTTCGCCAGCAACATGAAATCTTCAACCAGCTTATTGGCCTCCTTCATTTCCCTGATGTAAATGCTCAGGGGTTTACCGGTTTCATCCAATTTGAATCTGACTTCCTCGGTCTCAAAATTGAAGGAACCTTTCCCGAAACGTTCTTCCCTTAATCGGGTGGCGATCTTGTTAAGGACTGCTATTTCTTCTGAAAACACCCCCTCTCCCGATTCAATTATCGCCTGCACTTCCTCGTAGGCAAAACGACGATCGGAATGAATGATGGTTTTTCCAAACCATTCATCGTAGATTTTTCCCTGTTCGTCCATTTCAAAGACCGCAGAAAAGCAAAGCCTGTCTTTATCGGGCTGCAGGGAGCACAACTCGTTGGAAAGACGTTCAGGCAACATGGGAATGGTGCGACCCACCATATAGATGGATGTGGCCCTTTCATCGGCTTCCTGGTCAATGGCCGACCCT
>Ga0265593_1000048_pt1 | contig 92107 bp, 104 predicted proteins | sample saktaG_8_FD_190136 | JGI IMG/M metagenome (GOLD analysis project Ga0265593, IMG submission 190136) | Saline water microbial communities from Sakinaw Lake, British Columbia, Canada - sak_2011_5_24_36m | ecosystem: Environmental > Aquatic > Non-marine Saline and Alkaline > Saline ... | reverse complement strand
TACTTTTCCCCGCTTCGCCCCCTTCTTTCATCTGCCCTACCATTTCTTTCAGTTTGGGGTTCAGTTCATCTAACCCCGCGCTTGCATCTTTTATCCCGCTTACAAGAGCTTCTTTCATAAACTCTTTTTTCTCTTTTGGTATGTCCATCTCGTCAATAGCAGACATTTGTTTCCCACGAAAATCTTCTAAAGCAGCCTGCTCGGTAAGCATTTTTTTATGCATACCAAAGAGATCATACGTTGTTATTTTATGCCCGCTCTCTTCGCTTGCTTTCATGGTTATGGATATTTCATCTCTTAGTTTTTTTATCTTTGCCTGGTAATCCTGCATTACCATTTCATCTTCGCCACCGGCGAAGTTTTGTACTTTTGAAATTTGTCCTGGAGTTAATCCCTCCACAAATCCCGGTTCTTGGGTTAATTGTTGCATGGGTGCGGTTACCCTGTTTGGGATTTGTTCTAGGGTTTGGAAGAATTGATCGCTTCCTTCAATCATTGGTAGGATCCGTGCCCGTACAGATAATGCTAATTCGCTTTCGGCTGCTGTTGTCATATCGTAATTCTCTTAATATTTTTAAGTGCTTCTTTAAATTTCTCGTTTGTTTCTTTATCATAGTTTGGGTTCAGCGCCCGTGCTCTTGCTGTCCCCTCGATAAATTTATCCGGAAACTTCTCACGATAATTCTTAATGATGTAATCAAGATAATCGTCCATCATTTGGCTTTCGGTCGCGGTTAGGTAACGTTCATCATTACTGCTGTAATTGTAATGCTTTTTCCACCAGCGTTTTATGGTTACCCGGTCTTCTATTTCCCGCGCAAAATCTTCACTTAATAGTTGTCCTCGTTCGTCAAGATTTATTAGGCTTCGGTAGTGACTGACTTTTTTTTTACTCCATCAAGCTTTGCATCTAACTCTATAACGATCTTTCTTAAAAATTCTTCCTTCTGTGAATAGAAATCATATCCATACGGTTTAACACACATTACCTTTAAGAATGCAAGCTGCTGTAAGTTTTTCTTTTCATTGATCACGCTGATGAGTTTTACATAAAACTTTTGGTCACGAACCATCGCTTCAAATACTTCATCCTTCTTCCCCTCAGCTTCTTTTCTGCCAGGTAACTTATCGAGTTTGTCATAGTATGCACTATACTCGCGGCTTATCAAATTTTCAAGATCTAAAAGGTTATTAAGTCCGCCCAACAAATCCCCCATTACGTTTCGTATTTGCCTGCTTTCTATCGCGGTGGGTTCTGCGTAAAACTCAAATGTTTTATCTTCTACTTCAAAAGATACTTTCTCTCTGCTGTCCATTACTTCCTCTAAAATATTCCCACCCCTTGCTTTTACACAAGAGGCGGGAGGTTATGGGAATTATTTAATTATGCCTTTTTAGCCGGGTAAGCTGTCCCGCCTGCATGTTTTTCTACCCATTCTAGGCCGTTTAATCTTATGCGGTAAACGAGTGAAACATTCCTTATGTATTGGCTTTGTGCATTCCAATTGCCCGATTGTCCGGCAATTTTCACACCTTCAAATGCGTCAACAATTAGTCCTGCTAACGCGGGATCTTCATGGTCGGCAATTTGTACAATCCCACTTAATTCATTTTTTGCCCAAGCTTTTATGCCTGCCGTGGTTGGCAATGAATCGTTAAGGTGCATATAGAAGAACGTTTGAATTGTTATCTGTCCGATTGGCTGTCTTCCGGTAACAATCTCAAGCGAATTTCGTTGCCCCCATTCCGGTAGATCTGTTTGCTGGAATGTCTCGTTCCAACTCATACCTGACCCTCTCGCAACAATATTGTTTGTCCCGTCAAGGATAGAACAAACAAGTTGGCTGCCCGACATAGCTTTATAATAATACTCGCGGTCCGTTACTTCCCCAACTATAATTCTAGGTGATAAAATTTCTCCAAATGGCATTTTAGTAATTCCTTATTTTATGCGTCAACTAATATTTTTAATTTAAACCCTACAAAATCCGTTGAATCAACTGGATTGATTTGCGGTTCTGTTATCACGGCATTTCCTTCGCGGTAAGCTGCCATAATCTTCCATGCCGGTCCGGCATCAGAATCTTCAAGGAATCCATCGTCCTTAAATTTCTTTAAGATTCTTCCACCCTGGACAGAAGCTACACTTGGCCCATATCCATCGGCTCCTACACCTTGTTCCATTTCGTTCTTGTAGCCTTCGTAAACAAAGTCAACAATTTGCCGTTGCTGAATTAAGTAAGACTTCTTATCGTCCGTATTCCAAATAGTGGCTTGGTTCTGATAGGTGTTTATTCCTTGAATAATGTAATACCCGTTCTTACCCGTACCGATTAACAACACGCCGTTTGCAAGGTATCCGGCTGTTACGGTTTCTTTGTTAAATTCTCCGAAAGTCTTTTCAACGCTCTGTGCGTCAACCGCATCATTTGTAAGATTACGTTTAACCGAATTTGCGCTCATCAGTCCAGCTGTAAATGGGGCGAAACTTAAATAAGCTGCTTTGCCGTCTATTCCCATTCCGGCAAGGATACAATCATCACTATTCAATACTTTTGCTCTATTTTTAGGATGTGCTACATTATCTGCGGCAAGAAGAATATCTCCTCTAGCGCAGCCAAGGATAAGCTGTAATGATTTACCTGCAGCTCGTTCTGTTACGGCAAGGGTTTTATAAACTGCCTGCACCGCTGCAGAGCTAGAGACAACATTAATTAATCTTACTCGCTGTTTGGTATAATTCGTCATTTCTTCAAACAATTGCGGCGCTAAACCTGCCAAAAGATCAAAATCTCCTCCGCCGGTTTCTGTCGCTGCCGGGCTTGTCCCTTTTGTGGCGCTGGTAATATTCTGCAAATAAACTTTTGCTAAAGTAGTTGGTTTTATCCCAGTGTAAGTTTTTCTATCTGCGGTCAAGATATTTCCTCCGTTAATCCAATTTATTACATCGGGAACGGTTGCAGTTGCGCTAAATGTTTTAGTAGCTTGTTTATCGGTATCTTCAACAAATAAACGCGCGTATGCTGAAGTTGCAAAAGCCGCTGTTGGGTTTATGCTTAGTTCAACCAGGTTATTTACCGTATCAATACTTACAATAGTTACACTATCCGGTGCACTTGTAATTGCATTGCTGTAAACTTTTACGGCCATACCAGCTGCAAGTCCCTCAACATCTCCAAGACTAATAAATGGAGATGATGTGCTTGCGTTTGCCGTTAAAAACTTCGTCAACTTAGGCGGAATAACAGTTAGCGTTAATAAGCTCGTATCGGTTGACATCGTTAATGAAATGTCGTTTCCCGCCGCTCCGTAAAAGTTATCTCTCGGGTAAACATCAAAACTTGCGGCTGGTGCGCCTGAATTGTCCAATATCGTTGCAAGAGCATTTGTTAAACTCGCTGCATTAATACAATAGACAGCTCCTGCTCCTCCTTTTTTAGCGTACTCAAACGCTCTCGAAATATCACTTACTCCGTAATATTCCTTCACGGTGTTTAACGATGCATAGGGTAAAATTACCTGATACCCTTTCTTTCCTGTTGCATTATATGGTACTCCCTTTTTCGCTCCCGCTACAATTAGCAGTGTGTTAAAAATCGGGACTGCCGTACTGCCTAAATTCACAACTTCAGTTGTACCGTAAACACCCGGTACGGTAAAGGTTTTTCCTTCTAATGTCATTGGCATGGCTAATTCTCCTAAATTAAGTTAGTTTATCAATTTTATTATATGTTAACATTCATGTAAATATTTCTCATCCTAAAAACATCCTTTGAATAATCCTTGTTAAAAGTTCGTGAATCAATATCCTTCCCGGCTAAGATCGCTTTCTCTACATTTCTTTCCCCGCAATTGTATGCGGCGGTTATCGCACGGCTAAACCAGTATTCACCAAGTTTCTCCTTGTGCTCTTTCAAAGCATTCATTTTACCGGTAAGCACTTCTACTGCCTTATTTACGCTCGCTTGTATGTCTAACCACTTACCGGCGGCAATAAACTCCGGAAATGATCTAATATCAATCTGCCAAAAACTAAATCCGTGGTAGATCCCGTTATTGAAATCCCCTTTCATGCGTTTTGAAATCTCATTTAACCCCAAACCTTGGTTAACATATCGAATAATTAAAAAACCGGTTTCCCTTGCCGCAATTGCTCCAAGCCAATCTTCGGTAAAAATAGTCCCGGCAATAGCTTTGCTTATATATGGTCCCAAATTCTTTTTTACCCACAACAGCAAATCACTCTCTGTTCTAATATGCTCGGGTTTAACTTCTACAACATTTGCAAAGGCAAAACCCCAGGTTATTTTACCTACCACTCCATCGGCAATAAGCCCGTTGGCTGCCTGGTATTTTTTTGTTGCTTCATTTAGTTTATCACCAAATACGCCGTCTATTTCTTGCGTAAAATAGCCCTTCTGCACAAGAAACTTTTGCCAGGTTTTAACTTCTTCGTCTGTTGACCAAAGTTTTAAAGTTTTTGTAAAATCTTTTCCCATTGCTCTACCGTATTTTCTGTTTTTACTTTTGGATTAAGTATTAAATAATGCTCTAATCTCGTCTTCGCCCAACTAGGGAGTTTTTTCAAATGAATGAAAGTATTGATATTTATTTCAACAACTTCCTCTTTTGATTGTCCTTCAGCTATGCTAACGGTTTCTTCATCGTTTATTTTTTTTGCCATTATATCACCTTCATATCGGTTATATGTTGATTAATTTCATCGTAGTTAATTTCTGTTTTGTTCTCAATCAATAAATTGAATATCATTGTTGTGCCCACTACATTTGCGCCGTGGAATGAAGGATTATAATAATCTCCCTCTATCGTAACCTGGCAATCGGTCGCTCCCAATTTTTTTGCCATTATTTTTAAAAATGGTTTGCGCCCTCTCAAAATATTTGTAATTAAATCCCGTCTATCCGGTCCGCTTATGGTTATGTACGTTGCTCTAATCACATCCGTATCCATATCACCTAGAATAACACTTCGTCCGTGCGCTGATAATATGTTCCCCCAATAGTTCTGATAGTTGGCACCATTCACCCGTTCAACCATAAACTGATCACCCTTTGGTTCGCCCATTGTAAATTGCTTTACAACCTCAACATCCTTACTTAATTGTATTTTGTTCCCGGCTTTATTCTTTAACCCGTCCAACATTTTTTTTAATGTTTTTGCTACAATATCTTTCCCGTCATGTATTTCTACAAGTACATCCGCATTAGGTGTTGTATGCGCTGAAATTGTTGCCGAATATTCTCCCGTGGTCTCATCTCTTATCACACCCTTATAATAATACACTAATCCATTTACAACTTCATAAACCCCCATCCCTTCCGATCCGTTTTGTATTTTGTCAAACACAAATAAACCATTGTAAACAAAGGTTGAAAGGTCGGCGATGTGAGCAAAATAATCGGCAATTTCTTCCGGAGTAACATCGGTTTGCGATCTTTGAAAGATGTAAACTTTATAATTCGTTGGTAATACCGTTGGCAAACCCCAAAAGACATCGAGCTCGCTGCCTAATTGATGCGGAGTAACTTCAAGGGTCGTTAATGGTGTAATCATGTTGATGTTTATACTAAGAGAAATACTTTGTTAAATACAGCCGTTATTTAAGGGAAAGTTTTCTCTCCGAAGGGTTGAATTTTAAAGATTGTTTAAAATAGAAAACCCCTCTCCTTTTTAAGGAGAGGGGTAAGGGGTGAGGTTAAGAGGTTATCTCGATACTCTTCAGCATCTTCTCTATTAACATGTTGGGGGTGGTGTGAAGTTTTTCTGACAACTCAATCAGTTTCTTTTCTACCGGAATAGAAAATTCAAAGTTCTCATAAAAGTAGTGGTTGTAAATCTCTCTAAACTCCTCAAAAACATTCGCAAGAGTTAAGGGTAGTAATGTTGTGCCAAGGTCATTTATCCCTTGTTCGTTGGTGAGGCTGATGCATCTTACAACAGCTTCCAATACTTGAAGTTTATCGGAAAGTAACCAACCGTATGATTGGTCGGGCTTCTTGCGATGCAAGAATAGTGGGTTTTGGGATGTGGACATAGGAACTCCTGAATTTTTAGACAGAAAAGATGCCAAGACTTGTCTATATCTCCAGGAGATACCCGCTCTCTCACGAAAAGCGGAGTCTTGGCTATTATTAATTCGCTTGTACTCTTTAAAATAAGAATACCGCAATTACGGAGCGGGTTTACCGCCTGGATTATTAGACGGCGGAAAACTACTACCTTTCTCTGAATTATCCAAATCGTACTTCTTTTATTTTGTAATCGGTTTTTGCTTGTTTCCTCCGGTTTTCTTCTGCCCACAGTGGTTGCAAGTTCGTGTAATGGCAAAGTTTAATCAATTGCTTCTCGGTTTTTGCCAAAGCTAGTGGTTTTTTGTGATCAATATGCCATTCACCGTAATTTTCCCAACTCATGCCAAAGATAAACTGCGATTCTATATGCCGCATTACTGTTTCAAAGTCTGCACCAAGCAATTCTTCGGTCTTACATGGTTTGTTTAAGCCCATTCTATTAAAAGCATACCAGATTCTTTTCCTTAAATAACATTTTGTTTTGAATGATGGATCAATTAATTTTCTGCGTTTTTTATATTCCCTCCGATGTGTTCTAATTCTATCTTTATTCGTAAATGAATATACAGCCTTATATTTTCTAATTTCTTCTATGTTATCAAAACGGTATTTTGTTTTTTTCGCTTTTATTTCTTCTTTGTGTTCAAGCCTATACTGTTTACCTTGTTCTTCTAATTCTTGTTTATGTTCTACTTTGTATAATGCGTTTTGCTTGTTTCTCTTGTCTCTGTGTTCGGAGTGATATTCTGCATAGTATTCCTTTTGTTTTTGTTTGTCTTTATATGGCATCACAAACTCCAATAATAACAGAACCCTTGCTCAAACGTGTGCTTACAACGGAATTCTTTTGAGGGAAAACGTTCACATCTGTAACAAGGGTTCTTAATTTCATTTTGCTAAATTCCTTTTGTAAGCGCTCGAAATATATTAAATGTTACTTTACAAAGCAAACTGTATATTAACATTTAAACCAAATTCTTTAAAAATAAAAATCCCGCCGGGAAGCGGGATTTTCTAGAACTTATTCAAAGGAGCTTTATTACGGGGGTAATTAAGCATCTCAAACTTATGATTTTTTTAAGTGTTTGTAAAGGACATAATGGTGGCACTCAAATCTTTTTGCGCTGCATCCGCCAACATTTGCATAACCGGCTGTTCAATTCTTTCTTTGGTCTCTTTTAAGATAAACATTCCGCTTAATCCCGGATGAATCCATCCTTGACTATTTTCAGACATAATCCGAAAGGTAAAATATGCGCTTGAGTTCCTCATGTTCTCCGTCTGGTTGTGCGGCTTAAAAATAAACTTACCGAAATTAAACCTATTCACATTAGGATTGGTTTGGAATCTCATCATTCCTTCATAAATATTACTTTTATGTGCCGGGGATGTTACCTTAAACTTTTCGCCGGTTGTTTTATCAGTTAGCGTATATTCCGTCGGTTCTGATCTAAGCAACAGCTGTCCCGTGTTCTTAATTTTGTCTCCCCATGCATACATTGTCCGTTGTACCCGCTCCGGATTATTTCTCCTCATTAATTCTGCATCCGCTAAATTTCGCGCTCCTCTTATGCTTCCTTCGTTGTACATTTTAACCGCTACAGAATGCCGTAAATTTTTTGCACCGGTTCTCGTTTCGTCCAAAGAATATTTTACCTTCCCCATAATTACCTCGCGCTGGTAAACCGGCGCTTTGTCGTAAACTTCTTTAGGCATACTCCGCATTGAGGTTGTCCCTGGTGTACCGTGCTGAAAAGGGATTACCAAATACCTTTTACCGTCTTTCCCTATCCGTACCTTTGGCGAAGTATCAAGCGCCTTCTTCATATCGAATGCTTCGAATCCTTCTTCAAGAGCTTTTGCATGTGGGCTGGTGTGGATGATCTTATAATGAAGGTTATCACTCTGGTAAGGGTATTTCGCGCCCGAGACTATTCCGTTTGCATATTCCCCCTGGGAGTGTTTGAACTTGCTTGCTGCAACATTTAACCATGTCTGTACCGCTAGATCACCGGCGGCTTCAACTGCCTGCGGTAATTCCGCTTCCTTCCCAAGTCGTTGTTCAATATGATTTATCAGCTCATAGAGTTTTGAATAATCAATATCATAAACAATTTGGTAATTCATGTCGCATCTTTAAAATTAACTTATAAGTTAACTTATGTAGTAAGGAGAAGGGGACTTATTGCTCCCTTTTATTAAACTTTTTCCCGAACGCTTTTATTGTCGATTTTTTCTCGCCGTTATTCCCTTCAGCAATATTCTTTGTCGGGTTGATAACTTGTTCTAAATCGCTTTCTTCACCGTTCATGTTGTTGAACTTATTCCCGAACTGTTCTTGATATTTCTGTTCCCCTTCCGGTGTCAAGTTCATATTCTCATCAATCAATCCATGCATCTTCAACATGCCAAGTCCAACAAAATCTTGTTCCGGATCGATGTCTCGTTCTATTCCTTGTTCGGAAAAATTTAAAAATAATTTTATCTTTTCGCTTGTGGGTAACTCTTGCAAGTTTTCTCCGCCTTGACCCGGTTGATCGGATTCGGAGGATGGGAATTCTGTTTCGAGGGATTTTATTAATTTTTTCATTTGGTATTTTAAATGTAAGGATTTTCCCATTTGTTTCAAACCAAATTTTTTAAATTCATCGTGGATATCCGGGTGAAGTATTTTCTCCTGTCCGTCATTTTTTACATAAAATAATTTCGCCCCTTCCCCCAAAGGCGCGCTGTTATCATATACCCTAAAATTATCAAAGCTATCTTTCAACTGAAAAAATGCTTTGTGTGTAGGATAATCCTCAAACAACTTTTTATACAGATCAGCGCCTATGCTTCTACCCCCTCTTTCACCTCTAACTTTGTCGCGTTCTATTCCTTTCTCAATAGGTAGATGAATAAACTCAGCGTTTGCTTGGAAGGTGTCGCTATTCACCATATAAAGAAGATCGTTTAAGTTTTCCGTCCCTTTCATAGTAACATCATAAATTACATCCTTCTTTTCGCGTATTGCCTCACGAACCAAATGCTTTGCAATATTCGAACTCTCCTCATGCAGCTCCCACGGCTTCTTATTAACTTGTTCTTTTGTAATTCCTCTTTCCTCAGCAATCATATATTTTATACTATCCGGATCTATCAAAACCTTATTCTTGTAAAACTCTCCTCCTAACGTGCTGCTCTTCCCGCTCCCTGGCAAACCCCCTGTAACCCATAATTGCCCCACCCCTTCTCCGGCTTTATTAAATAGTTGTTTCTTAATTGTATTGAATTCCGGCACCGCTTCAGCGGCGATTTTTAATCCCAAGCTCATTTCCGTTTCTCTTAACGGATTCGGTTTCTTTGCGCATTCATCAAATGCTTTCGCATATTCACCGGTTGCAAACTGCAACTCCTTCGGCAATGGATCGTTTTCACCTTTGCTTATTTTTACTCTTGTAAAGAAATTTTCCTTATCCTTTACATCATCAATCCCTTTATCAAATTCATTAACAGTTATCTCATATCCTTTTTTCTTCAATTGAGAAATTACTGCCTTTGCCTTGGCTATACTTTTTACCTCAACCGCGCCAATTAATGCCGAGTAAATTTCCGGCTTATCAGCCTTTGTTGCACCCCTCTTTATTTCCTTAAACAACGTATCCGCTTTTTTAATGATACGGTCTCTCACACTAAAGTTTATATCTTCTGCATCAGCAGCATTTTCAAGATCTCCGAAAAACCAATCTTTTTGTCCGTTTGCAATATTTGCATAATTATCAGCCTTCTTTTGCCAATCGTTGTAATTTCGCATCTTCTCTAAGTTTCTAGCATGTTTGGCGTTCTCTTCCGCTTTTTGGATCTCAACCGGCTTTGACGCAATTTTACTTTTTTGTTCTGTAGATATCACAATGTTTTTATCAGCAAATTTGAAATTTATTCCATCTTCCTTTTGTATAACTGCTTGGTTTTTCGGAATTGGAATAAGTGAATCAAATCCATTTGCTTCCTTTACAAACAACGAGTAATTCCCTTCGCTGTTCTCGTTAACTAACTGCAAAGCCCCCTCACCCAATAAATTCCCCTCGTTATCCTGCAACAATACGCTGTTCCCAATTTTATCCTGTAATAGATCAAACGCGTTTGTTGGGCTAATTATTTTCCCACCGGTTTTATTCTCTTCTTTTGCAGTTTGGTTCGCCTTTAGCGAATTGTCATTTGTGTTTTGCTTGTTCACAAGTTTCCAATGCGCCCCTTTCCCAGAGCTGTCCCGCGTTAATTTCAATGTTCCACCGCGTCCTTCTTTCGTTTGTCCTTCCTTAGCGTATGGTTGCGCTCCAAACATTGATATTTGCTTACCAAAGGCTTTAAATAAATTTTTGAAGATACTTTTGGTCGCGGGTTTATTAGTTCTTTCCGCTTCTCGTTGTTTTTTATAGTACTCTGACCGTTCAAGGAAATATTTTTTCTCTACTTCACTAAGTCTGTAAGTCCCTTTTTCTTTACCTGTGTATCTAAGAATGTCATCATAATTTATATCGTCCATTAAATTATTAGATTGCGTTTTAGACGGCTTTTTATCAAGAACAAAATCATTGCTTTTCGCCATCTCGTCTAAAGCTTCTCTTTTTGTTTTATATGGACCTGACTTTGTATTCCTATACCAACTATGATGAACAAATTTTGTATCAAGTATTTTATCGTTACTTACTTCTTCTGCCTTTATTGGTTCCGCATTATTAGTCGCTTTAAACGTTTCTCCTTGTTTTTCCAAATAAACCCATCCATCATCTTCTTTTGGTTCTTGCCCCAATAACTTGTTTGCGTAATCTTCCCCAACATAGTTTTTTAATTCTGAATCATTAGTAAGTTTTCCCCTCGAAATTATTTTATCGTTTTTACCGATTATTAAAACTTTGCTCTTTTTGCCATAGCCATATTCATCCACTAACTCCGGGTAATCCTTCAACACTTCCGGCGGTACGGGCTTGCCTTCGGATAGGGCTTGTAGAACACTGTTTTTATGTATTTTATATGTAGAAAATTTATCTGGCAATAATGATATTACTCCCCTCCTAAAATCTTCATCTTTTAGCCCTAAGCCATCACTGTCCAACGCTGCGAAAGTCAGAATATCGTTATTTAACAGACTATCCTTTTGAGTCACGTCAAGTCCTCTTATAATAACGGTTCCGTTGTGCGAAAGTTCGTATAAATCATAAGGGACGGATACTTCTCTATATTTTTTAATATGTATCTGTTTTAAAAATTCACTCCTTGTTGTTTCCCAAGGCTCTTTTTTAACCGGCTCTTCCTTCTTTATTCCCTTAATCGTAATTTTTGCTTTCTTCCCCTTTGGTTTCTTAATTTCCTCAAACTTAACATCTTCCGCTTGGAAACGTTTATGATAATCTTCTTTTCTTGTTCGTGAATCACTTGGTAATAAAATATCATCTGCAGAAGGTCTTGCTAATTTTGGCGGCACAACCTCATAATCGCTCATCAAATTAATTATCTGATCTTTCTCCCCTTTCAATTTAGCAAGTCTTTTCTTTGCTTCGTTATAAACATCTTTATTGCTATCGTAAGTATGGGCTTTATCAACGGTGTTAATAAATTGTTCTAAATCGTGCAAAGTCATTCTTTTTACTACGTCTTCCGGTTTATTCGATATTTTAATTTTTGCTAATTCCGCAAGCATAGAATTTTGTTTTATAGGTTCTTCTTTTTTCTCCTCATCCGCATTTTTCCAACGCAATTTTCCGCCGTTTGTAACTTCTAATCTTCGCTTATCACCCGGGGCAAATTCCTTTTCCGTTCCGGCTGTTGCAAACATATCTATTTGGTTGGGGTTATTCCCTAGCTTTATCGATTTTCCAAATATGGTAATTATCATTAGTACAACTCCTGCTGCGTTTCTACTGTGTCAAGATTATTTTCTACCGGTGAAACAAATCTCCTTAATACGGTAAGCATCTTTTTCGGTAGTCTGTTTTCATCCGTTCCTCTATCGCTTCCCGCATCTTCCCACACTTTAAATTGTTGAGCACAAATAAATTCTACCGTGTAACTTTCACCAACCTCCGGCCCCTTCCCCGTATTCCAAACAATGGTCATTAACTTACCGGCAATGCTTATTGCCTCAGTAATTGTATAATTCGAACTTGCATATTTAGCACTATTCTTGTAAATGCCTAAGACTTCAGTAACATCAAACGCATAAATAAAATCACGTACTCCGCGCTTTAGTATATCCGTATCCCGTCTCGTTTTGTTCTCACATACTAAAATGTCACCGTGGATAATTGTTGAATAAGCTCTCTGTTCAACTCCGCTTAAATTTAATCTTGGTATTGTAAACGTTGCCCCGCCGTCATAAATAACTCCCTGCGGTGTGTTCAAATATTTGTAAGATATCGCTGTTCTTATTGCAACAATTGTTTCGGGTGCCCCATAATAATAACCCTGGTTGCAAGTATGGTTTAATAGCGGTACCCCGTTATTTTCACCTATACAACTGCACAACGTACCCGGGTAATGCTTTACCGTCTGCCCGAACCTTCTCAAACTTCGTACAATATTTTCATCAATAATTTTTAACATTTTACTTTATGCTTTTCAGCTAACAATTTCATCTTTTTGTAATTCATAATTATTCTATGGAATTGAGCAATTGTTGTCCAATCATTAACCGGTAATTTTCTTAAACTTTCAAAATACTTTTCGTCCATTCCTAATCCCTAATTCGTAATTCCTAATTAACTTACCCGACCACAACGTTAAAATTCTTACCATACTTCTGGCGCAAACTATTTATATATTTTGTTTCATCCTGTTTTAGCTCTGTAATAACCTTTGCTACACCCGAACTTATGCTCCCGGTTACTCCGTCAATACTTTCGCTCTCGCTAATAACTCTTGCTGCCGGGTCTAGATGATGGACCACACTTAAAAATGCCCGGCGGCAAACTGCTTGTCTTATCCCTTCAACCTCAAACTGGTCTGCGCCTGTATAAACCAAGCCGGTCTTATAAGTAAATTGAAAAAAGTTTGGTATTCTCTCCAACGCTCCTCCGGTCAATATATTCAACCCCAAGGCGCTTAAACTGCCTAGAAGTAAGGTATAAAGCCCGGCCGTTCCGCCCGTTGGCAAAGGCAAAAATTCAATAATGCCGGTCATCCTATCGAATGTAAAAAGATCAACTCCAATTCCAAGAAGTTCAACGTTTCCGTATTTTATCTTTACACTGGTTAATTCATTTATGGGAGGATAATAAGCTTGGATTTGCCAAAGATTCATGCTGAATTTTTCGAAGTAATTATCCCGGTTCTCGGTTAATGTCCTCTCGGTAAAATAGAGTTCACTATCTTTTTCAAGTGTGTCTTGGGCCGATCTTAAGAAACTTCTTAGCCCTGTCCGGTCTTCACAATACTTAGTAATTGCTTGTTCATATCCCGGGTCTAATCTGCTCGATTTTGCAAGGATGTAATCAATAAAAAATTGTACGGGTACTATTTCAACCTCTGAAGCTATCACTCCGGCTACTGGCTCTAACTTTGCGTCTTCCGGGTAATATTTGTTTTCTACGTTTGTGTCTGTTGCGTAAAAGAAGAGCCGGACGAATTGGTCCGGCTCATCCGAGGCTACAGTTACGGCTGCTTCATAGAGAGATGAAGTTGCGTTGTAGGAAAGTGGCAAATCTTTTATGTCAACCGCTGAAGAATTTTTAATTGCTAGACCATTCCCGCCAATCAATGTTAGGTAAACGTGTTTTCCGCTTCCTAAGCCTGCTTGATCAAGAACTATAAGCTGTTCTACCCCTTTTTTTATTGTCTTCATTGCACATCTCTACTTCTCTTCTATCGGTTCTGTGGGCTCGCTCTCAATAGTTTTCTGCTTAAATTTTAACACGGCTGAAATTATTTGTATCCCTCCGTAAGCAATTAATATACTTTCCGGAATATTGGGAAACTTGTTGTTTTTTATGGTTAGAAAAATTACTAATCCCCAAAACGCGGCGTTGGCTACAAGAGTTTCCAAGAGAAATCTGAAACGTGTACTACTCCAATACCCATCCTTTTCAGATAGCATGGTATCTAACCGTTTCAATAATTTTTCTCTATAAGGAGGAGTAAAAATTAGAAAAAGTAACGCACCTAATGCCGTAAGTAAAAAAACAGCGGCAAGATAAATCAATACCTCTATTACTAACATTTGCTTACCCTTTTTCGTCAATTTCGGGGTGACGTAACCACGTTAAAACCTCGGCTTTATTCTTTTTGTAAATAAACCCTTTCCCGCCTACAATTTTGGTATCTCCTTCTTTAAATTCAGGGTCAGGTTTAATTTCACCTTGTCCCTCGGTTTTGCTTTCAGCACTCTCACCCGTCCCAAGCTTCGGCAAAATCGTTTCACTTTCCACTGTAACAAAATCCGGATGATCGATTAATTCCTTTTCCTGCTCAAAACTTAATTCCTCGGTTATACAACCGTCTTCATCTAAATGGAGTTTGCCCGTTTTATGAATGGAAACCGGGACATTTAACGTTAAATTGTTAAGATATGTATGTTTAATCATTTTATAGCCTCTGAAATGTTTTAATTAAGATTCCCCTCCGCCGCATAAATACAGAAGAGGGGAATAGAAATTTGTTAGTTAGAATCCGTTAAGACCAAGCTGTTGAACCTGCGTTCTTTATCATCACCATTTTGTTCGGTGCTGCAAGGATCGGTACAGCCCATAGCTTTTGCATCCAACGTTTGGAATCATCAATTCTTGCTAATTCCATTTTGGTCATTGGTAGCAATTGCCGGAAATCGAGCACTTGTTCAAAGTCCCAATCCCAAACAAAGATGTTTGTTGACCCCGGTATCCATTCGCCGTTATCGATCTTTACTTCTGCAGCGGTAAATGAGACCAAATATCTATAACTTGTAATTGCAGCAGCGGATGAAAGTTTGCGGTAAACATCAAAACTCGTGGCTTCTTGTCCCGCCGGTGATCCGTTATCAGTCAACGTAAACGTACAACGTTTAGAAGCTGCAACAACATTAGTCTTCAGTTCAAAGGCTTTTCCAGATCCAAATCTATTTACCGGAACAAATGCATAGTCATAAGTTGCTGCGTCAAGCTGTGTAGCTGCATCTGAATCAATAGAGATAGAGGCGCTACCTGAGTCTAACGTTGCCGGTGCTTTGCTGTTTGTTGCGGCAAATACTGTCCCTGCGGTGTTTGTTTTTGGGTATTCTGCGCCGATGTAATTTTGCCCTTTGTACTTCAAGAGAATATCGGTTTCAATATTTCCCTTTCCGTTTCCTAACTCGAATTTTCTTGCAGCGGCAATAAGATCACGAGCTTCTGAGCTTCCCGTAACAAATCTTCTACCCGCTAACAATTCATCAGTATAGTATTGAAAATCATTTGCGCTCATCCAACACTTCGCGTTATTTGGGTTCCCCCAGTTATCCGCAATAATCTTTACAGATTCATTAAGGGTTTCCGGTCTAATACGTTTGCCGCGCAAATCAATTGTGTTCTGGTTAAGATTTTTCGCCTTGGCTTTGAATTGTTTGTAATATCCGTTCCATTCGTAAGGATTTCGTCCGGAATCGCCGTAGATCATTTTGCTGTCTGCGGTTTTCATAATAGCAAGTGCTTTTGCTCTTGTTATCAAAGCTTCATTGTTGGTATTGCTCTTCACCATCAATGCTTGCAAAGGTATTTTCCCTACTGTTCCGATGTATTTCACCTGCTCAAATTCTCTTCGGATATCTTCATCGTATTCATCCGGGATTCCGCCTTCAGCATAAAAATTGGCGTCACCAACTTCATTCATCGTTACAAATTCTTCAACCGTGCTAGATGCCTTACCTTTTCTCATTGCTCTAAAAAAAGCCGGTGAAGATTCATTGAGTGTCAGCCATTTTACAACCGGGTCAAGACTCTCCAGTCTCGTGGCCGCGAACCCGGCTTGGTCCGTTGTCCCCATCGCATAGCCAACCTCAAGTGCTTTGGCTAAGTCCTGGAGGTCTTTCATTGTCGAAGCACCGCTATTTGCGTATTGTTCGCCAAACATTAAATCGTCCATTTTATTACTCCAATAGTTTTTTATTTTTAAAAAGTTAGTTATTAAACTTTCTTATGTGTTAACCTTTTCTTACTTAAACATGTCAACAGCTTTTGATTTCACCAGCTGTTCAACATTTTCCGGCAAAGTTGCCTGTGTTCCACCGGCGCAAAAATCAACTAGAACTACTTCATCAACTGATTTTTCTACAACCAATTTTTCAAGCACTTTAATTTTTTGAGCTTTGTTCAATTCTGCTCCTGTTCCTACGTCCTTATTGTTCTCAACAAATTTGATATTGTCCGTCAACAATCTATTGCCGCCGCTTTTTCTTAGTTGGTTGTATAAAGCAACTAGACCCATTCTCTGGTCTTCTATTTGGTTATTCGCAACATCGATTGATTTAACGAGGTGCTCGTTACCGGCAATTTGTCCAAGTTGTCCTTCGGCAAATAACTCAATCGATTTCGCAAGCAAATCAATTTTCTGATTAATCGCGTCCATCGCTTTAAGCGCGGTTAATGAAACTTCAGAGGATTTTTCAAGATACTCGGAAATGTCCGCATCTTCCCCGCCTTTATTCATCAGCGCAATTGATTTCTGCAAACTTTTTTCTTGAGCTTTGATATCAATATCAATCTCTACATCGGAGATTGATTTCGCCGTATCAAGCGATTTTTGAAGAGATAATTTCGCTGTGCCTAATGACTTTGCAGCGGTTTCAAAACTTTCGTTCATCTCCCCTTTTTGCTTTGTTTCAAAATCGTCTGCCTCTTTCTTCGCCTGTTCCGGGGTCATGCCTTTGGCTAAACATTTTTTGTAAACATCATTTTTCGTTTCCATTTTTGTAACTCCATTTAGTTTAATGTTATGATCAATTGATTCTTTTCTTGTAGCTCCAAATCCGGTTTGTCCTCCCGGTGCCATTCCGTATCCTACTTCCAAACTCTTTCTTAATTCTGCAAACGTTCCTCTGTTCCGGGGTTTTGTCGTGAACACTACATTTACCGCCCGAGCCGCAACATCCCCACTTTTGCTCTTAGAAAGATATTCACCTTCTATACTCCACCCCGCTTTTTGCGTTGTGTTCGGATGTCGTTTATTGAACTCTTCCATATTTTGCAATAATGCTACAGTTGATTTTGCAAATTGTTGTGGTTGTGTCAATTTTTCGTGGGGTAAATCCGGATCGAACGCAACCAACTCTCCTTCAAAAATCCATTTCTTACCACTCTTTTTCAATCCTGTCGGGAAGCCCATTATGCAGTGTGGTTCGGAAACTTCTTTATGTTCATATTTTATTTTGCCAAACCCGGAAGTGAAATAACCCCAGTCAATACTTTTCATTATTTCCCCATCTGTATCTCGTTCTTCAGTAGAAATAATCCCACCAACTTTATATGGTTCGGTTTTACTTCCGCTTTTAGCCAAATAAGCCGGTGCGAAAAATTCAAACTTGTTATCCAAAATTATTTACTCTTTTTTTATTGCATATTTAAGGAATGCGTTTCTCTCCGAAGGGTTGAAATTTAAAGAAAGTTAATAGGTAAGTTCTTTTATGTGTTATATTTCCTCTCCTTTCTTAAAGGGGAGGCTAGGTGGGGTTCGCTTTAAAAACAAAAAAACCTCCGAAGATTTCAAAACTCCGGAGGTTTAACTCTTTGCCCTCGCGCAAATAAGCACGTAGAATATGTAAATTATTATGTATGGAAAATATGTAACCCCAAAGCTTTACACTTTTAAACTAAATTTGTCTTTTCGCTTTACAAATAGGACATTCCACGAACTGCTCCTTCTATTTTTTTTAATTCCTAATCCCTAATTCCTAATTCCTAATTGATAAAAGCTCTTTTCCTGTCAACTCCTTGTATTTCCAAATAAAACCATATATCATTCGCCCTGTCCTGCATCCATCCCTAATATTACCCGCTGAATGCCCCAAACTCCTTTCAACAGCATTGGCGCTCTCCCACTTTTTTAATAATTTACCTTTCACCGAATATTGATAAATCGGCTTTTTTATCCGGCAAGCTTTTCTTAAGATATTATAAACCGTACCTTCGCTTATCTTTTCGATTGCCGCAATTTCACGTACACTCATCTTTGCATACTTATCTTCGTGTAAGTTTTTTATCAAAAGTCTGTGATAAATCTCCGCCGCCGGGAAATTCTTAACATTAATTCTATTCGCTAGCTTCCGGTGAAATCGGTAAACCTCCTTCAGCACTTCCTCACCAAACTCATCTGTAAATTCTTTTATCAGTTGTTCTAACAATTCCTCGTCCACATCACAAATCTGCATGGTTCTATTCCTATCCTACGTTTTAGATTTGTCTTTTCCCGTGAACAAGCTCCTTCTAATATTCTATCCCCCTCTCCTTCATAAGGAGAGGGGCAAGGGGTGAGGTTTTACTCTCTCCCAAAATGTTCACTCTGGTCAATGCTCTCATTCGGGATATAAGCATAATCATCACCATCACCATCAATATCAACATAATGAACATCGCTATTATTTGCGTACTGCCGTTCTCGCTCGTTCATATAGTTGATGGCGTTAATGTAGTCTTGTCCCTCATCCCCGGAGGAAACTTTCGCTCTAACTTCTTCATTGAAGTTTTCAAACCGTTCCTGCAATTTGTTCTCATACTTCTTTAACAGATCCGGCTCATGCTTTTCCAATATCGGGTATAACACTTCCCAATATGGTCCGGTAAGCTTAAACGTTCCCGTTCCGTCTTCCGTTTGTATCCATGTGCTAAGTAATTGCTCAACTTTTTCTCTTAGTCCCATTATGCCGCTACTCCTCTCATTTTATTTGTAAGTATATCCTCTAATAAATCTTTGTTGTCATCACTCTTAATTTCATCAATTGCCCTTGCCCTATCAAGCATTTCCGGTGTTATCAAACTCGGGTTTATTCTATACTCCCCATAGTCGTCCTTAATATTGTAAACATCTAGAAACTCTGCCCTAAGAGCATTGTTAAACATTGACATTTCATCCCATGCTTTCCCCTGCGTTATTTGTTTATAATTCCAATCACTTAGATAGCCTTTATCGTAGAGATGCATTAACTCTTTTTTATACTGCGCTCCCGTTGTATGTATTGCTACACTTGTTTCCGTTGCTTCTCCGTTCAACCGCTTAATTTCTTTTTTAATCGCGTTCTCATAATTCTCACCATAAATTGAGACGGCTAAATTTTTAAACCTTCTGAACCGGGAATATTCTTGCCCGTACTGCTGACGCGGTTTATTCTGTTTTATCAGCTCATTAAGTATCTTAGAGAATTCTACTTTCTCCTGTGGGAAAATGATCTTTCCTCCCTCGGTTGCCATTTCTATTTTTGCGTCTTCATAATCAGCTACATTATAATTCCCATCCATAGTTTGATATAACACTTCATCGCTTTCCTTAAGTTTTTCAAGAAGCTTTACCTTGTTTGCCTGTAAAATTTCCTTCGGAATCTTAGCAACAAAATTTAATCCTACTTCGTCATTATCCTCAATAATTTTATTAAACATCCCGCCTAAATCCAAATCAGTTTCCTTATACAAAGCAGGAAACTCTTTATCAAGATCTTTTGCGCTTATTGCCCGTGTTGCGACCATATCCCCTTGCGTCCCCGCTTTGTAAGTTCTTATCTTTACTCTTTGGGTAGATGGCGCATAATCCTCAACCACATAAAATTCGCCGTCACTCCCTCCCAAAATACTTCCAATTGGGACAACTTTATTTATTCCTGGGAGTATTACCGGCGTTCTATTAAGATCAAGTTTTCCTTTATGCTCAAAATCTGCTTCAATAAGTTTCTCGGTTAAACTTCTTTCTTCCTGCTGCATCATCTGAAATTTCTTGGAAGTCTTCTCCTCAATCCCTGCCATTTTCCTTTTTACTTCATAAAGTCGGTCCAACTGTTTATAGTTCGATTGTCGTTGCTGTTCTGCAAGTGCGTCCTGTAATTTTTTATTCCTAAACGCTAACAATGCTTTTGCCTGCTCCGGGTTATCAGCTAACTCAATCATCATTTCATCAGCCTCTAATTGTACTTCATCATCCCAACGGCTTGTTTCTCCTTTTAAGAACTTATCAACCATTCCCGCCTTATCCATAATCTTGGTATTCATAAATCCGTCAATACTCCCCTTCGTCAAATAGTAATGCGTATTTACACTGTCTAACGGATTCCCTTGCCGTATCCCTCTCCCGTTCCCTTGTTCAATTTGTAAATGGTTCCAAGCTGGTTGCAAGTGATGAATGTCGCTTGTCATGTAATTAAAGTTTAATCCTTCTCCCATTGTCGCATAATTACCAATTACAACCTTATACTTTCCATCGTTGTAAGCTTTACTTATCTGTAATCTTTTACTCGAGCTGCTAACCGTCTTCCCGTTTACAATTACAATTTCATTTTCCGGGATCCCCGATTTTACTAAATCCCTCTTTATCTTATCGTGTAATGCTGTATTGATCGCAAAAATAATTTGTTTCCCTCCGCTGTTATGAATCGAGAGTGCATTCTCATTTAACTGTGCGAATTTCTTTAAATCACTGTGCTGCGATACAAAACTATCGTCCACTTCTTTTGAATATTCGCTGTGCTTATCTTTATACCACGGCAAATCACTCGTTGCCTTTATTAAATCTTGCTGCACCTTAAAAAAGTGATCATCATTCGGCGGCTCATCTTCATTCCGGTTTCCATTTAAGGCATTAAACGTTGGCAGATATTCATTTTCATAATAATCTAGCACTTCATTTGCTTCATTCTGCGAAATTAAACCATTTGCAACTTTTTCCTGCAATTTATCAGCATCAAATACCAACTCGCCTGAATCTTTATCAAACTTTCGGCTGCTTAATGCCCATAACCGTAGTTTACAATGTTTTACTAATTCCCTTTGCCCTTCATTTAAATCACTCAGTACGTTTCCGGCTTTCTCTTTGGGGAATTTGATATTTGCTTTTACGCTTTCAACATCGTCCTTGGTTTTATAATCAACAAAACGGAAGAAAGTATTTCTTAATGCCTCAGCTGACTTCCAACCTGCAAACTTATTCTTTACAAAAACTCTTCCATCTGCATTTGTAGTCGGGATATTATCAATATCGGCAAATCTTCCAATAAAATCATCCATGTTCTGTACGTTTAACTTTTCAAGCTCCTTCTCTGCAAACGGGACCATCATGTTAAAAACTTCTAACGGTGAATTACTTATTGGCGTTGCCGTTAATGCAAAATAACCCATATCATTATTTTGCCCGCGAATGATCTTGCTTGCGAATAAATTGTGCATCGCTCTTTGAGATGTGCTGCTGTTTACACCGCTAATCTCATTTTCCATTGGCACTAACAAATTTTTCGTATCATGCGCTTCATCTCTCACCAGCAGATCTATCCCTATATTGTCAAGATAAATTCCTCCTAATGGTCCCGGAATATTCATCATTGAAGAAAGATTTCTTAACAAAGTATCTCTCTTCTTTTTAACGTTCTTCGCATGCTTACTATTCTTATCAGAAAACGTTGACAACCTATTCCCTTCCGGGTAATATTTATCCATCAATTCATTAAGCATATTCTTTTTCGTCCCCGGCGAAAAATCAATTGTCCCGAACAAATCACGGCTCATTAAAATCATATCAAATTCTTCGTTCGCCGCCCGTTGTAACTTTAGTTCCTTTTCTTCCCTCGTTTCTTCAATCCATGCACCGGTTGAATCCTTCCTATACCCTACCAATAAATAATTTACCCCTTGCGTCCATTTCTCAATTTCTGCTACCCAATTTAACAATACCGATTTCGGCGCTACTATACTCGGTTTACTTACCCGGCCCGTCTCTTTACTTAAGAGAACTAAGATCAACGCTTCTAACGTCTTCCCCAAACCTACCCCGTGCGCTATCATGCCTTTGCCCTGTTCATACATACGGCGAACCGTTGCCCATGTATGGCCGCCCGCCTTATCTCTTCCGGTTATATCCTTTCCGCTTGCGTCTTTTCCAACTACTCTATCATAGGCAAAATGCTTTATCCCCTCAATTGGTGTTTCATCATACGTTTTTTGTATGTACGAATTGAACAACCTATTATAAGTATCCGCAATTTTATCAGCTTCCTCACTATCTGACAAATATTGCTTAAAATCGGTTTCAAGTTGTAACACTTGTTCTTTCTTTGCTATACCTCCCTCAGTTCGTAATGCCGGTAAACCCAACCCGTTCATCTTATTCAATATCATAAATAACAAGGGGTGCTCATCTTTGTTAAACAAATTGCGTAAATCTTTTTTTACTTCTGTTGATTTACCTTCTTTGGTAATATCAGCGTAGCTTAAATACAAATTTGCTGAACTCTGATCAACCGGGAGAATAAACCCGCTCTTTTCATCCTTGCGTAATTCACCTAAGAAATGCGCTCCTATCTTTTCTTCCAAATATTTGTTTAAGATGCCTATATCGTAAATACTCCCTGCATCGCTTAACATTATCGGAAGTTGTTTAATCTCTCTAATATTTGCTCTCGTTTTCGCCTCAATTATCTGATCTTCAAGTTTCCGCATCTTTTGTGTGTTAAGTTCTTTTTCTTTATCGCTTAACTTATCGTTTTTCGCTTCCTTCTTCAGTTCGGTTCTTTGCTTTTCCCAAGCGTCTATTTTTTCGTAAATATAACCGTAAAGAACTTCCTCTTTTGGTTTATAATTTCCTTCTTCATCAAAATAAATTTCATCGCTGTAAGCAAGTTCTCTTTCAATATCTCCATCCCCTTCATATTCGCCTCTTACGGTTTGATAATCCGTTGGAAAATTATTTGCAAAAAGAAAACTAATCACTGAAACAATATCATTCCTATCCACCGTTCCAATCTCGCTTTTTGTTTGATAAACTTTATAAAAAGACAGCGGATCATCAAACATCTTGATTGTGTTCCCGTTCTTATCATAGCTTCCTGCTAAATCCAAGAGTGGCGTATTTCCGCTGTTCCTAAAAAATTTATTCAACTTCAAATTATCAATTGGGTGTCCATACTTTTCAATAAAATCCTTCAGTAATATCTTCAGTTTCCCCGCTTCTATTTGTGCCTCTTCAGCGGATAATCTTCCGTCCTGCAATTCCTTCCTAAAATCCTTTACAGCTAAACCAAGAATAACTCCCTTAGTCAAATATTCCGTCTGAAAATCACTCTTACCATTGTATCCATCTAGCTCATTTACTATCCTTGTTTGTCCGAAAAGTTTTAGTTGGTCTTTATTCAAACCATATAAATAAGCTGTGTCTTCACTTTTAATTCTCCATTCATCCCAACTCTTAATACCAAGTTTTTTAATATCTTCCGGTAAGTTTTGTAATACTACTTCCTGATCTTTCAACCTTTCCCATCTATGGTTTTTATTAAGTATGTAAGTCCTTCCGTTTAATATCTTTACGTCTCCCGGTTCAAGTTCTTTTTCCAACTCACCATATTTGCCAACATCAATACCTAAACTGTTGTAATCCCTTGCTTCATGATTTAATAACTCACCGACTTTCTCAAGATCAGCCTTTGTAACATCCCCCTTCCAAATCTTCATCCCGAACATTCCACTTGTTTCCGTGCCTAATGCGTACTCAGAATTATTCTTAAAGAAATTTCCCGAAACAAAATCAGCGTCCAACACCATATCATCATAAGCTTCCCCAAGTTCTTCCTTAGAAAGTTTATTCAAATGCTCGATCACTTCCGGCGGTCTTTTCTTAAAGAAAACTATGTCTGTTGTTACTTGCGCGTCTGTGTGTTTGAATGCTCCGGTTGGTACTCTTATCGCTCCTAAAAATTCTCCTTTTTTATTTATCTCTCCCCGCCATTGATTAAGTTGGTTATCCATAATACTCGTTGGAACAATCATTGCCATTATTCCCCCCGGCTTCAACATATCTAAACCTCTATCAATAAAATATTGCTCATGGAATTTTATATCACTCTTTTCCCTATCATCCATTGCGCTCAATCCCCTTTTACCAAACGGACAATTCCCAACTATCGCGTCATATTCTCCCCCCTCTAAATCTGCCCCCATATTGTCATAGTCTTTTATAAACTGCTCAAAGCTCTGAATTCTGATATCATGTTCATTGCCGTGGAGTATCTGCCCAATACGTCCGCTTGTTTCCTCGATCTCAATCCCGGTTACTAATGCTTTCTCCGGTGCGGTCTCAACAAAAATCCCCGTTCCACAATTATGGACAGTAGCACCTTGTATGCAATAGCTTTCATCTGATTCAACTGAAAAATTATAGACCTCGGTTTCTTCAACCTCTTTTATCCTGATTTTTTGTAATTTTATATAGGCATAATTACCCCTTACAAAACCCGTTCTTGATGATGATTTTGCCCTTTTCTCATTTTTCTGGTTATATATAATTTCTAAAAACTTTTCAAAATAAAAACCAGCAACAATAACATGGTACATTTCGTGTTTTGAAATAACTTCTCTACCATTAATAAACTTTTTCCCCTTTTTAATTTTAGTTGTTCTATAAGAAGGGACAATACTCTGTCTATAAAAAATTCTTTTTATTTGTTCAGCAAGATTCTTGCTTGTTGTATCATAACTAAAAAAATTTTTCTTATCTATATGCCCATCCCCATTCGCTAATCCCCATATTAAATGTTTCTGTTGGTTAATCGAAAGTTTCATTAACCATCCTGGTATGCTTTTATTAAAAGATAATCTCCCTATATTCTCCAAAAGCAATCTTGCAAGAGGTGAACTATTTACTCTTATTTCAATTGATTTATTATTCTTTTTTATTTTTAATGTTGCTTTTATACCAAGTCCATTAAAATAATTTATAATTAAATCATGCAATTCCTTTCTATCTTCATGGATGGTGAATATAACGCAATTACCATCAGAGCACCCTTGCGAAATGTATAAACCTATGATTTTTAATAGTTCTTCAGTAATCGCAATCCGTTCCGGAGTTTTTGAATTAAGCAAATTTTTTATTTCTAATTCTATAAACTCTTTTCTTTCTTCCGTTTTATCAAAAACGTCAATTATATAATCCCCTTGGTTTAATTCGCCCACCGGTATCCATTGTGGTGTATACTCTTGCCATCGTTTTTCGCATTTCTCGTCGTTTGATGAATGCCCAACATGGCAAGGTCTATGTTTTATTGAACACTTGGGAACTTTAACTGCATAAAAGGGATGTTCTCTTGTGGTTTGTATAGTGGTTGGTGAATTTGGAATTTCAATTTCAACAATTTCTTTTGTTTTCTTGATAGTTGTATTATATACTTTTTGAAATATGGTCCTATGAGTTAAAACCATATCCCCAATTTCAATATTCTCAATTGTTTTTATTCCTTTTTCTGTTATAATGTTTGTCCCTTTTATAAAACAACTTGGCTCCAAAACATTTCCTCCCTTAAAACCTAACTTCCCTATCATATCCCAAATAAATTCCGCTTCATCCTTACGTGTGTAAAATTCATTAAGCGAGATATCCTCAAGCGTATCTCCTAACAACCCGCCGCGTCCGGTGTACTGCGCTAATAGTTCAATATCCTCGGCGCTCATCTCTTCATTCTTCTTTGTCTTTAATAACTCCTCAACCTTAGAATTAATCTCCTTCCGGTTCTTCTTCCCTTTCACCGCTTTAATTTCTGCCTTCGGTTCTTTTGGTTTGGGTGTTTCCTTTTTCGGTTCTTGCGGCTGGTTAAAAAGATCTTCTATCTCTTCATAGTCCGGTTCTTTTCTATCATAATATCCCGATAACACATTGCCTGCAAGCACTTCCGGCGCAATCGGTGTGTTATCCATTGTCAAATCATCTTTATAATTAGATAACCCCAAATGATCGTTCCCCCCTCCCTTTTTATCGTTCCCCAATTTTATAATTTCATCTTGTATCCTCAGCATTTTCTTTTGTCGGTCCCAATCATTCTTTCTTGGTCTATCTATACGAGCTTGCTTTATACTCTCCAACTCTTCCCAAAGCAAATCCTCTTTCGACTTTCCACTTTCTACTTGCAACTTTCTTCCTACTGCCGATTGCCTGCTGCCTACCCTCACCTTCTGATCAAATAAACTCAATTCCTTTGGTTTGCTCTCTTCCTTATCGGCCCTAAATAATCTCTTTACTAGCGGATTCTTTTTACTCCGCCTCACTTCATAAGTATGCCCGTCTTTCTGCTTCGTTTGCCCTTCGATAACTCCATCAAACATTCCAAGTTGCGTACCGAACGCTTTCAACATTAGCCCGAACGCTTTTAATAGTTTCGGCTTATCTTCCGTTGAAAGTGCTTTTTTCTTGAATTCATCAAAGCTCATTTCTTTTATACTCCCGAAAAACTTAGGATTGTCATACTGTTTCAAATATGCCTTCTTCGCTTCTTCTGCCGTGTCAAATCCCAACATGCACTTTTGTTCGTCAAACTTTCCCGTGTAAGGGTTATTCTGATTTACAATAAAAACTTTTTCACTATCCTTATTTTCTCCAATGTAACAATCGATCTTCTCACCGTCCGAAACACTCTCCGTTCGCCTAATATAGCCGTAAGGAATGTGCATAAACGTTTCCCATTTTGTACCATCATCATTTACACCGCGCCGTATGCTTCCCTTTTTATTCTCAACTGCAATATCAAGACCTTTAAAATAAATTCTATCCTGAAGTTTGAAAGTCTTTTCAGCCTTCAACTTATCATCAAGATTTTCAACAATTACTTTACTTTTTACTATTGTTCTGCCAAATAATTTCATTATGCTGCCTCGGTCTGGGTGAATAAATTAAACTGATCTTCATTTTCAGCAGCTTCTTTCTTCTCTCTATTTGTCCAGTAACTAAACCTTGCTTCGCCTATGGTTATCCATTCTTCTTTTAACTCGCAACCTTCAAAATTTGTAAACCCCGCTAAATATCCCCCTATTACTTCTGAAAAGGTTCCGGCAAAAGGATAAAGTATTTTCTGCCCGTTCGGTGTCTTGAACAGAGATAAAATTCTTTTGTTTAACGCAATTGGTTTTAATGTGGGATGGTTATTCTTAACAGACTGACAAAGTTTATATTCAAATATACCAGAGCAATTGTTATGATTATTGGTCCCATTATCTGTTAAACCACAATCTTTACAATATCTCACTCCTTGATTATTGCCCTTTGGTTCCCTTCCTTTTAGTGATAGCTCCTCCAGTCCGCCGTTTCGTTCAGCCTTACTCACCTTCGGGAAATAAAAATAAATATCATGCTCTTCTTCATCAAACTCACACTTGTGTAAAATCTTGCTGCATCCGCCGGTATCTGATATTTTATTTGGCGGGTCTGTTTTATCTTGCCCCATTGCGCTTAAAAATTGTTCCGCTCCGTTTTTGCGTACATAGTCCCCTTTCCCTTTTTGCAATTCTCCGCTTTGTAAATCTAATCTTGCACACGGACAATTCGGATTCGTGTGTATCTGGCCGCTTCCTTTATCATTATAATTACTTGGCGCTTGTGGTTTGTCTCCGTTAAACATCGATGTTTCTTTGTTCTGGTATTCTTTTCCGCTGTAAGAATATGGCTGCGCCTCATTCTTTTTAATAACTACTTCATCACAAATGCACTCAATAAAAGTTTGCGAAGGATAACGACCGGGAGGATTATAATTCTTTTGTCCGATCATAGAAAAATCGCCGTAAACATTATTACCCGTCATTGGCTTTGTGCCAAAATCTTCATGTTGATTTTTATTTTTACTCTCCGCTTCATCTTCATTTGAAGCGAATCCAACTCTATTTCCCTCAATATTCAAAGCCCCGCATAAACATTCCCTATCTCCATTTTCATACGCAAAAGTGTCGTGCAAACAACTTCCGGTTTTATATGGCTTTTGAAAAACCATTATCGTTTCGTTCGTTTGCTTTAATGGTGAAATAGAATATTTGTATCCCTCATATTTTTTTGCAAGCTCTGTGAATGGCGCGGTTTTATCCGGTTGGTCTTGAATAACCCCAAAAGCAGTTTCCCTTTTTTCTTTATATCGTTCACCTTGGTATGCACTTTCTTTCCCATTTGGGATAGAAGTTATTCCAACAACTTCCCTTCCCGCTCCTGCGTTTCGGTCAATCATTTTGCTTAAATCAGTAGCTTTCGGAAAGTTCGAAATAAAATACCAATACAAACTTTGCTGTTCCTCAAATCCGGCGTAACAAGCATAATATTTATTCAGCATTAATTGGCGGTCCATTCCAAACATTATTACACGCCCGCCGTACTTTAATACTCTAAATGCTTCCTTAAACCAAGCCTCCCAATAATCGCCGTTTGGCATATCCCATTTATTCATAAAATCTACGGCTTTTTTATAATCCGGTTTCCCGTCTTTGCGTATAATAACTTCACTCCCCAACGCATACGGCGGATCACAATAGATAATATCAGCAGAAAAATCTTCTTGCTTTTTCATAAACTCCAAACTATCGCACTGTCCTATCCTGCCGCTCATTTAATCCCTAATTGTCCTTTCAACCATTTATGATAATTCGTAGTTACTTTGGTGAGTTTACCACTTTTAAAAAACCAAGTTTTCCCTTTTGATTTAATTCTATCTGTTTGGTTAAGAATAGGGCAGTAAACCAAATCGTTTGGGAACAACACACTAGCCATAAGAAACTTTTCCCCTTCAATTATAATCTCTGCTAATTTCTTAAATGCAAATTTTTTCAACCGCTTCAATAATTTGCCCCGTGTAGTTTTTACCCTCAACGGTATCCAGTTCCCTCCTTCTCTCTCTGTGTAAAATATTAACATAACCTCAATCTCCTAATTCCTAATTCCTAATTCGTAATTAAAAAAAAGAAGTCAGTCATCAATTATTGATAAAATTTCTTCTATCAACTGATAACTGATAACTGACTACTAATAACCACCAACTAAACAGTTGGTTTCCAAATGAACTGAAGTTTTCCGGTTAACGGTGTGGTTATTGTTCCTCCGGGGTTAACTATTCTAAGAATAAGTTTTCCTCCGGACGCTACTACAACCTTGGCGCTGTCGAGTGTTAAGCTTGCAACATCACCGATCGCCGCGCCTGCTACCACAACTGCGCCGCTGGCTCCAACTTCATCAGTCCCGGCCATCAATTTTACTACCGGCTCGTTGCCCGAACCCGTGTTAACTGCGGTTGTAATGAACTTTGCCTGCAAAACTTCCATTTTGCATGGCGCTACAAAGATGTGTTCGTTTACCGTTACACCCGTTGCGCCTGCTGCCAATGCGGATGAAACGTTTACATACGGAAGATTCTGCAAAAGGTCTAATGCTTTCGTAATATCTCCCTGGTTCATAAAGTCTTTTGCCTGAACCTCAGCGTTTGTGAGTAATGGGAATTGTACCATTGTTCTAACTCCTTGTGTTAAGTTATTGTTATTTGTTCTGTTAATTTACATTTATTCTTATGTATTAACTTATAAAATCTTTTATTCACCTACAATAAAAAAGTTTCGTCCCTCTTCTTCTTTCTCTTCATAATTATTTTCCTCGTTATCTTTGTCCCCTGCGTTATATCCGCGTTCTCCGAATCAAAACTCCCGTCATTCCCCGTTGACGATTCATTAAATAATTCTTCGCTTAATTTATGATTCCCCTTGACAATAATACCTGCACTCACTATATTTGCCCTTGGAAAGTCACTCGCCGTGCTGAGGCGAAAGGAGTGACGATTTTTTATAGGGCTTATTGATTTAATAAGCCCTTTTTCTTTTGTATAAATAGTTTTACCGCTATTGCGTTCAATATAATTTTTATCAAAATTATGAAGTGTCCTTACTAAATCATTTTTTGTAAACGCTACATAATATTGAATACCTCCTCTATCTAAAATGAAAATAAAATCCGAATCAAGCTTCCCCTCTTTTGCAATTCTTATTTCATCCGGCTTAATAAGAATATCTTCTATAAAATTGAATACTTCCAAATCACGGATATCCCCACTCTCAATTACATCCCAATTTATAGAACCCTCAGCAAGCATTCTTTCAAAAGCATCTCTTCCGAATTGGTGTATCCCAACTATTTTATGAAAGTCTTTTTCGCGCAACTTAACAATACCAAGTGGTGTCTCATATGCTTTTACATACTTACTCCTAAATTCATCAAATAGTTTTTTTAACTCCCCCCCTTTCTTTACTTCAAATTTACCTTTTTTATCTCTCGGGTGTTTTTTGTTAAACTCATCCCGTTCATTTCCACTTAAAGATTTTCTCAATCGTTTCCCGAACATCTTTATTCTGCTAAACAAACTCTTATTAACCCCGCTTACATACCTCGGCTTAAACACTTCATCAAACGCTTCATTCGCCGGTTTGCCTTCGCTAAACATATCCCCTCCCATGCTTAACTTGTAATCATGTATTTTATCCTTCATCTCATTTGGTTTGCTGCCGGAAAGTAATTCGAACAATGCTAATCCCTCTTTGCTCCCTTTCAACGGTTCAAACGCGTCATTTGCCGCTTGCTTAACAAAATCATCCGGGGACTTAAAATTATCCTTAACTGCCTCATACTTTGCCAATATCTTTACGGCTTCCTGTAGATTAGGAACAATATCACCGGCTTTCCCCTTCAGCGCAAAAATATCTCCAAGACTTTTAACCGTTCCCGCCCTTGCCGCTTCCGGTATCTTCTCAAAATGCTGGCTGCTCTCTCCCAAAACCGATTGCGTTAATATCTGCTTAACCTTTTCCTTATGCCCTGCATCCATCTTTCCGCTCTTTGGATCAATGTACAAGTGCGCTTCATTCTCCGGGATTATTTTCTTCTTAAGCAATTCATTCACAATATCCGGTCCAATTTCATCAAGATATTGGTTAAGTGTTTCGTGTACTCCCTCAGCCGAAGTAAACATTCCTGATAAATTGTTAAACGTTGCGTCGTCAATTCTCGTTGCTTTTCCTTTCGCTGCTTCCCGTTCCTCCGTTGCGAGCATATTTGAAGTATTACTTATTGCTCCCAGTCGTTGCGCCTCCTTCGCGTCAACATTCGTTCGCCTCACCAAAACCGGCTGTTCCATCTTCTCAACATCCTCAGCGCTAAAACCATATTTCCCGGCATTCTTTAAAAGATCGCTCCGGTATTTCTCCCCTTTATTGTCGTAATGCTGCTGTACGCCTATTCCCCGCCCATTCCCGGCAATAACGTTATAATCTTCGTCAACAATAGGTGCACCGTCCTGTGCGGTCTTGCTGTCGCTTAGGAAATCAAAATTTGGATTAGTTGCAATCTTGTTTATTTGTGCAATACTTTGCGGAGTGCTGCGGTCTCTGTTCTGCGCGTCTGATATCTGATAATCTTTATTTGGGGTTCCATCCGGTTTATGAGAAGCTACTAAATCCTTTGCCTCAACTATTTCATAAATACCGCTTGTTACATCCTTATCACCAAAATAAATCTTCATCGGATCTAAATTACTTACAATTCCTTTGCTCTCTTTTGTCGGTTCAAACAAACTTTTCCCGTTAATGGTCTTCAGCTCATCAAAGGATATACTTTTTTCATCCCCTCCTTCATGGTAAAAAACTTTATCCTTCGATATATCCGTTATCGGTAAATGCTTTTCTCCCAACTGTAATTTTTTAACCGGTCCATCGATCGATGTTTCCCAACTCATTTTATCCGGTTTAAATTGACTTTTTATTCTAAAAGTTCTTCCTCCTGCCTCAATTTCTTTTACAGCATGAAATCTATTCTCTCCAATTGAAAATCCTTTCTCCTTGTGCAGCTTTTCAAAATCTGCAAAATCTTTTGTCCCCAAAACTTCAAGATTCTTTTTACGTTGTTCGGCTAGTGCCTCAACTAATCGTTTCTTTTCCTCTGTGCTTTGCAAACTCCGTTCTTTCCCCCGTGTCCAACGGCTGGGCCGGCTTCCGCCGCGTTTATCAAATCTTGCCCTTTCCTCTTCAGTATATTTCGGCTTAAAACTAAAAGTTCTGGCTGGTTCTTTTACAACCTCATATCCGTTTACTCCTCCAACCTTTTCATGCTTCAAATCAGTTCGCATTTCATTATCTTTCGAATGAGCTGCATAATCTTTGTGCGATAAGAATAAACCTTTTTCTTTTGTTTCTGCATCCTCCAAACTATACCCTTCATCGGTAATATCCCTAATTTTGTATTTCTTCCCCATAAAACTTAACGGATAATCCTCAACTCCGTCAACCATAAAACTAATATCTTGTGTCTCCGGGTTATAGTCCCACCGGACTGTTCGTAAACGGTTCCCGGTCTCTATTCGCTTAACCATTTCAAGATCGCTTTTCCTCCCAAATCCGGTTTGCTTTGCGTTGTTTATAAAATCCTTATACCCCGGCTGTTCTTCATAACTGATATTGTAATTATCCGCTCCTCCTTGTCCGGCTCTTCGCTCTGCTTCTCCCTGGTATACATCACTGTATTTATTTAATCGTTTCTCATCTTTTTGGGGCTCGTATTTCTCGAGTTGTTTCTCAAGATTTATCACCTTCAGCTTATTATCAGCCGTGTTTATCAATGCTGCTTTCCCGGTTACACGGAGTATTTTTGCATCGTTTCCCTCATACAACATCGTATCCCCTTCTCTCATCAATTGGTGTTGCTTAACCTTTTCAACATGCTCTTTTTTGTTGATCACTTTCATCTCTCCCCCAAAATTTACCGCAAGCATGTTTGTAGAAGATTCCTTTATTCTTCCAAGCCGTTCTCCTTGTCTTACAATATCACCAACCTTAAACTCTTCTAACTGATAATCCGCGCTCGCTTGACCTCCCTCAACCGCTTTTCCCGCCTCATCTCTCCATTCCTTTTTACCGGAAGGAAGTTCATACAAATAAATATAACCGTCTCCGCTCTTCGCCGGTTTTCGTTCAATGTATTTATGATTTGGTTTCATCCCTCCTTTTGCGTTCCATGCACTTCCACTGCTCCCCGCCGGTGAACTATTCAAATTAAATACTTTCGGAGTCTTTAAAGACAACGCTACCCCTTTGAATAATATTCTTTTCGTTACAACTAATTCTTTTGATGTAATCCCCTTTAATAACAATGATTTTGCAAGCAATCCTTTCTTTACTGCTTCAGCTTCATATTCTACCCCATTTTTGGTTTTAGAAAAAATTATGCTATTCCCCCTGGCTAAAACTTTATCCGGATCGGTAAGTAAGTCACGAACAATTTCACTTTCACTTTTAACCAAAACCTTCCCCGCTAAAGTTTCAAAACTCCCCGATACTTTTATCTCTTCAGATATAACTTCCGGTTGGTCCAAACTTTTTAACAAAATATTGTTCAGATCTTCCCGTCTCACCCGTTTAACATTCGAGCCATTTTTTAGAACAACATAATTAGTTGAATAATCCACAACTTTCCCAAAGTTGGTATTAACTCCCTTCTTTACACAATTAACCGGTTTACTCCCTAGTAAGTACCCGTTAGCATCCCGCGTAACAATGCAATTACATTCAACTGATTTGGTAATAAATCCGCCTTCATAATCCGGTAATTTGTAAGAAATCATTTCATCAACTCTAATTATTTTTTGTTAAAGTTTGTATTTTCTCTGCAAGCTCATGCTGTCCCAACAATACAAATATTAGCGATAACACTATTCCCGTTACAATGATAATCGGTAATAGCTTTGTTCCCCACCAGCTTAATTTGTTAACACCGCTTTTAAACCCACTGTCAATATGTTGCGTAATCAATCTTTTAAGCTCTCCAATTTCCCTCTTAAACATTTCTTCCATCATCTTCGTTTTCTTCACACCATTATCATAAAGTACCTGGAACAAATCTTTCCTCTTCCATCCAACTTCTTTCCCGTCACTTCCCCCATTCACAATGTAAACCATGTCAAGGTTATCAAGTTTATTTATAATGCGGTCAAACTTATCCCCTATGTGACCAATCTTTTCTCTAATTTCTTCTTTGAACTCATTATAATCTGCTTTGAATAGTTCGTTGTTAAACTCTTTTACAAGTGAATCTTTTTCGTCCATTTTTCTTTTTCCTATATTAGCAATAAAATAATTGAAGTAATTAATAACCCGATCTTCAACCAAGGATAAGCAAAAGGGTCAAACGCGCTTGTGCTCTCTCCGCTGATAAAAAAAATATTTTTATTCCGTGCAATATTTATCGCTCCGTCATAGGCTATCCAAAAAATGGACGCTATTAAGAATATTACCTTAATAGCGTCTCCTAGGTCCATTGAATATGCCAAACTAAAACCAAATGTGATCGCGAATATTCTTTCAAACAGTTGGAACCAATGCCAAAGTTTACTTAAATATTTATCGCGTAAAATATCCGTGACAACATAACGCTCTGCATATTCAAAGCTTTCTGCTAAAGCCGCAAACACCACAAACAACAAACCAAACATTATTGCAGTTATCATTTTCGTCCCTTTCCTTTTAACTTTATATGCACTACCGTTTTCTTAACTACTTTCTTTTTCTTTGCCGCGCCTGGTTCAATCTTTTTAATTATAACGGGCCTTTTCTTCTCCGCCTTATTTGGGAGCAATCCGCTTAAAAATACTTTTACTTTTTCAATCAAATCTTTCATTATTATTTTCTCCTAATTCCTAATTCCTAATTCCTAATTCGTAATTGTTTCCTCATACCATTCCTGCCAAGCATCCTCATCCTCAACCCGCGCTCTCATTTGCCCATGCTCATCTATCCACATAAATTTAGGTTTTATACTAACCCATCTACAATGACATTCTGGGTGTGCGGGACAAGTTGGCATCGAATGTTCGTGATGTTCTTTCTCTCGTAAATTATCTTCCTTGTTCCCGCGGTTCTTGTCAATCCGTTTCCGAATGCTCGTACTTCTGCCGTAATTGTTTTTCCCTACCCAAATTTCAGTCTCCCAAACCTTTGCCCACTTCTCATACTCTGCCCCCTTCATAGTTGTGTAATCTGGCGGAATATCTTTTCTTACTTTAAAAACTTGCCCATTAATTTCAGTCGCACAAAACCCGCAGGCATCCGGCATACTCAGCCCAACAACATAAGCGCCCTCTTCCTGCATTGATATATAACCGTTGTTAAAAATGTAATTGGCTTCCGTAATGCTAACCCTTTTCCAATCCCGATTAATTTCTCCAACATCATCCTTGCAAAGTTCCCGCAACTTTCCAATTAACTTTTTCCCGTCCCCTTGTGTCTTAACATTTTCTACAAGTGCTTCTCGTATCGTCTGGATTGTGCTCTGCGTTGTGTTTGTCATCAGCACGGCGCTTTCCTCTACTGCCTGCTGTAATGCCATTGCCTCCTCAATGCTTAAGCCGTATTGCTTTGCCGCGTCTGTTACATACTTTGGTAAGCTGCTTAAATTTCCAAGCCTGAAGATGTTTCCGGTTAAATCAGTATGCGCTAAATACCGTCCCATCACATAAGCGCGTAAAAGCCATATCTTAGCTTCGTTTATTTTTGTAGTGAAATAATTTTTAATAAAGGAATCAACTTGCTCAAGTTCCTGGGTAGTAAACATTGCCCTATTATCAAGATCGTAATTCTTCTTTAGAAATGATGTTAGCTCTCTATAAAATTCATCCGGTGAAACTACTTCGTTAAAAAGTATATCCTCAATCATCCCGAGTTCTTTTAGATGCAATATTTTCCCGTCTAACGGCGAAATCAGCATTATGATGCTCCTCCTAAATAACCCTCAGCCTCTCTTAAAATCCACTCAACTTCACTTGGGTCAAATCCAGTCTTGTTCGCAACGTCCTTTACCATACCAAGATACTTTTCTTCGGATATCGTCTCTCTTTTTATCTCCCGTTGTGCTGTTGTCCCCTCGCTTTTCATCGTTACAATTATCGGCTGCCCGAAAACACAATCCCGGTAGTGGAAATTGTTTACTGTCCCTTTCGTTTCAATCCCCTCTATTTCTAATACTGTCTGCCCCCACATTTTAATTTTTATCATTGCTTTAATTCCTTATCAATCTCAACATTACTTGCTCCTTTATATTTTTCAATTAATGCTTTATCGTCTTCAGTTAATCCCTCCCCGTTCTGATCACCTTCCTCACCTGGTCCCGCTCCCGGCTGTCCTGGCATCCCTCCACCCATTGCGGCTTGCTGCTGTTCGGCGGCTTGCTGCTGTTCGGCGGCCTGCTTTTGTGCAAAGGCATTTAGCTTAAATTGTATTACACTTTTAACTACTTCACAATTAGCTGCCGGGATATCAAAGAGGTTTGTATCCTCATCAATCATTAAAGTATATTTCTCCTTATCCTCTTCCGCTAAAACATCGTTTATTGATTTACTTGTCTGTAAGTATCCTTTTGTAATCTCCTGCTTAAGTTTCTTATCCTCAATCTCAAATCCGGCAAAATCCAGCTCAACTCTCATCTTTGTAATTTGTTGGAATAAATTCAAACCGTATTTATCGGTAGCATTCAGTGAATCTTTTAGATGGATAAGAAATGTTCTTTCCCCCATATCCTTATTCTCATTTACAACACCGTCCGCGCTCTTTTCCCCTATACTTTGCGGTCTTATCGCGTCTGAATGAGCCCCTAAACTCACTTCCCGCGGATCTGTTCCACTCAACCGGCAAAAGATCGAAAATAGAAGAGTAATCCAAAGGTGGTATTCCATCTCGCGGCTGTTCCCACCTATTCCCACCCATTTACCATCTCCCTTTTCGCTATTCAGTCCAAGAATCGGGAAACGGTTTGGAGCAAGTCCTCCCATGTATGCGCTCATTATCTTCTTCAATTTTTCAAGCTGCATTGCCCCAATTCCGCCTCCGGTGAATAATACAAACCCCTTCGGCAATTTATTATTCATAAAATTGCTGGCATTCATTTTTAACGCATTAATTATGTATGTTAGAATTGAAATGGATTGTTCAACTATCCCGTACCCGCGCTGTGCAAATCTAAAATCACTACGGGTAAAAAAGTGGAATTTCCTTACATGATAATCAGTAGTTGCTCCTAGCCGCATATTGTTATAATGCAAAACATAATCCGGTTCAAGCGGCACTTCGTCTTCATCAATAAAAGCTCTCTTACCCGTTACCATCGCTTCCCAATCTTCAATGTAAGGGTTTAGATAATCCTCCTCCCCTCTCCAATTTGGGTAAACTCTGCTTTTCTTTAATACCGGCTTATAAATTATCGGATCTTGTAAATGTACCGCTAGTGGGTCTCCAAGCCCGTCCCTCCGTATCTCAGCCGTTATATCGTCCAGGTCAAACCAATCTTCATAAGCATTTCCTATAAACTTGGCAAAATTCGCCCAACGGTCGTTTGCCGGGAAAAAGAAATTCTTAAAAATCTTATCCTCCCAAATCCTTAGCTTTAATTTTTCCTCTTTTGTGGGGGAATAATCCGGATCACTAAAAACTAATTTTGCCCCTCGTTGTATCCCGTCTGATTTTGGTGTCCGCCCATACTGCGTTAAACCTAACCGGCGATGGTTCTTAACAAGTCTCCCCGCCTCCGTATTTCCTGCCTTTCTTAACACACGGTATGGAACGTCCTGGTTTTCCCAGTTAATAATTTTTTGTTGCCCTGCATAGTCAAAATTAAGCCCTTCAATTTCTTGTAACGTCGAAATCATTTCTTCAGCAAGAGGTAAAACAATCCCGCCCGCCTTACTCTGCTCATTCAGTTGTTTCTGCAGCTGGTCGTCTTGCAAAATATCGTCAAGCATTTCTTCTGTGCTTAAAATATGCTTTTCCGTATTTTGCGCTTGGGGTTGTCCGGTTTTATCTAAAAAAATGTTCATGGTTTAGAGTTCCTATGTATTAACAATCCGATTTACTTATTTATTTCTAATTTTTAGGGTTGAATATTCAACTTATTCAACCCTTCTTAATCTTAATTCCTTTCAAATCATAAGTATCCTGCTTCCCTTGGGTTATTTTACTACAACGTTTACATTTCCTGTTCAATAATCCGGCATACTCCTCACTATAAGAATGTAGCCCAAATAGACAGAGTATCCTTCCCAACAATGATTTTTTCTTAATTTTCTCCAACTCAGTAAGCCGTTTAATTAATTCGGCCTTAAGCTCCATAGCCCTATTGTGCATCGCTTCCGTACAACCATTAACCCCTAGTTCCTCAACTCTTTTTATCTTTTTGTTCATGTTGTTCTATCTCCTATTTTAACTTTTTCTTTCTTCCTCGCTGTAATTATCTTTCTTTTCAATCCCCAGATTCTCATTGTTCCCAATCTTGCAACATTAAATCGTTCCTCATCAGTAAACTTTTTGCAAGTATTATTAACCCTGGCCTCCCTTAACACCCTACAATAAAGATAATCCTCTCCATAATTCTTGCCCCTACTTAGAACTATTATCTCCGCTCGTTCCGGGATAAACTCTATACAATCCGTCAAACTTTCCGGGATTGCAAAATACAATCGCCTTATCCTGTTATATCTATCTTCGTGGTTATGCTTCTTCTCTGCATCTTTTTTCAGATCTCCCTTACTTATTTTAATTTCAACCTCAGTCGCATATCCGCTTTTAGTAACTATCAACAAATCACACTCATGTATATTCATCCCCCAAGAAATATTTGGTACAATTAAATTCTGCCGGTAATTAAAATGCCCGGCTAATCTCGCCTCTATTTCAAGCGTTGTTATTTTATCCTTCATTTTAATACAACTCCTCACTAATAAGTATCGGTTTATCATCATGCAACATCCCGCTAAACAATTGTCCTTCCCGTTTTGCTATCTCGTATCCTTCAGCCCTAGTTACAAACCTATCCAAGGAAGTTAAAAACCCCTGAACATGCTCAACCGCGTTCCACCTTTCCCCACTTAACATAAACACGGTGAAATAACAATTATGATGCCTTCTCCCGGTCACTACAATCCCGCTCTCAATATTCTTCGGCTGGTGTTCACGTTTCACTCCGTCCTTAAAATGTATCGCCGCACAAATAATAAACTCTCTCATCTTTTTATTCCGTTAAATATTATTCGGAATTTCTTAGTCTGCTCAATTATGCTTTCTGTTTTCATTCCTACTCCCTACGTGTCCGCCTCTGGCGGAATTACTCAAGCCCTAATTCTTTTAAATTTACAAACGAAGCCCCCCGCGCAAAATCCTCAGCTATTTGTGTTCGCTTCCAATCAGCAAAATCCTCCTCACAAAAACTTCGGAACTCAACCATTTCCTCAACATCAAACCCGATCTTATACATTTCGAGAAAATATTTCACATAATTGCTGTCGTGCGGCGGTAATCTCTTCTCCTGGAATAATTTCTTTATCACAAAAAACTTCGCTACCGTTTCATCCGTTAATTGTTCTTTCCCTTCCTCCAAAACATTTACATCTTCACCGTTTATTTTCATGGTTATTGCTCCACGTCTTCAGCTATCGGCTTTTTCTCATCTCCTGGATGCTTTTTCATAAACTTCTTTACTCCCGCTTCCGTAAACCTTCTTCCATACTTCGCCTGGGTCGTATGCCCCAACGAAGCTACATACAGCTTATTCTTTGCATCAAACATCAAATAAACCGGTTCTTGATCTTTCTTTTTCATTGTTCACTTTCATTTAAGATGAAATAATCATAATCATATTCAAACCTTATCCCCGCGCCCTTAAACATTTGGTCCAAGTCAATCGGGCACAAACATTGTTCGTCCTTAACCTCACTATATTCTTTATAAATAATTAACGGTACACCCGGGAATCCCTTTTTCAACTCCCCTACCGTCCCAATTACTTCCTTCCCTTTATAAACTGTTACACACATTTTATTTTTTCTCCTAATTCCTAATTCCTAATTCCTAATTCCTAATTCCTAATTCCTAATTATTAAAGCACTTCTTCTTTCCACTTCTTTAGTGCCGAAACTTCCCGCGTTAAGCTCTCAATCTTCTTCACCAGTTCACCTTCGTTTATGTTTTTTGGCATCGTTGACTTTAGATAACTCAACTGCGTTATTACAGATTTTTGTATCTCAATTATGTTTGAGTTTAACCTATGCACGAAACTGTATATCCGCGTAAATGTTGAAACCTCTCCTCCCATCACTTCCTTAAACAGCGTTGCGCTTATCTGATCTTTCTTCGCTTTGCTTGCCTCCTTGTCTGCCTTATCCCCTTTCGCGTAATTCATTAAGTATTCTGCATCTGCTTCCATCTTCGGCAAACGTGCTAGATAAGTAACCAGCACACTAAGGTAAGTGCTCATAGCGTCCCCGCTTTCATTGCTATAACCGCAAGCTAGCCCTTCAGCTATCTCTATGGCTTCCTCTAAAATCATTTCCGGATCTATATTTTTTAATTTCTCTTTTTCCATCTGCACATCACTATCTTTCTAATTGTTTCAAAAGTTAGATAAGGATATTCCTCATCCCGGATTTTCTCAATGCACTTATCGGAGGACAACGGTTTACCTATCCTCATTTCGTCATACCTTGCCTTTATCGTTCTATCCCTTACGCGCATAGGGTTTAACAACCCCTCGTTCATTAATTGTTCAAATTGCTCATCACTTATTATTTCACCCAATGGATTTTTTACGCTCATCACTCAGCTCCTTTCTTAATTGAATAATTTCCTTCTTCAGTTTGATCACATATAAAATTAAATTCCTTATTGCTCCCGGTATCTTCTCAATCAGCCAATCACGGTTCGTTTGGTTTTCGTTATGATCTTCCGTCCTTACCGCTACACCCAATAAATCCGTGCTCTTTAGCCCTACCGTACTTGTAAACACATGATGGAATTCACTTCCCGGTATTTGCTCTCTCACTAAATCCTTAAACTCTTCATCCCGCTGCGGATTTTGCAAAGCAACATTCTTTATCCGATAAAACAAGACATCGCTATCACTATCGCTTTTCAATCAGCCTCTCTCCCAACCATCAATAAGATTTTTTATTTTGGCTATCGCTTCATATTCCTTCTTTTGCACCATTATTATTTTGATTTGCGGATAATATTTACTCATCCTGTTTAATGCTGTTTGTCCCTTTTGTGTCATGTAACCTTTAACTTCATGATATTCTATTTGGTTGTTTTTAGTAAGCACTTCGAAATCTGGAGTATAAAACCGAGTTCCCTTTTTTACGGGGAACTCGAATGTTTTCTTTTCATATTTCCAACTTATTATCTCTTTCAGCTTAACCAACCAATTCAAATATCTCGCATAATTAGCTTCCCATGTAGAACGAACATAAATTCCCAAATCATCTCTTTTCCCTTTTTTTGAAATAGCAAATCCCGGTTTACCTCCACTATTTCTACTAATTTCCAATTTTACAACTGCTGCTCCCGTCCATCCCGTAAATCTGCCCATTACGCTGCCTCCTCTTCTTGCTGATTGAACAAGTTTTGCATAAACGGTGCTAATCTTTTCTCTGCGATCTTTATGTATTCTTCGTTTAACTCTATCCCTATAAAATTTCTTCCGCTCCTCAATGCAACTAAGCCCGTTGTTCCGGCACCAAAGAAAGGATCAAGCACTATCGCCGGTTTAACTTTCTCCGTTTCACACTTGCAAGTTTTCTTCCATCCAATTGTTTTGGTTTTTCTTAACTGTCCGTGCTCGTGAACGTAATTTATGTACGCTTTTTGTGCCTGAATATCACCCGGATATAACGCTTCCGCTTCCACTCTACTCTCATCTCTTTCCGCTACTATGGTTTGTTCCCTCATAAATGCATTAAGCTGCTGCCCGTGAGATTCATCAGCGTATTTTGTGTTATACATCCGTTCCCCTTGCCGGAAGGTTGGCAACCTTCCGGCAGTCGAATTTTCCGTGTCATATTTTGTTGCGCTTGCGGCTCTTGGCGTATCAACCGAACCTCGGTTCGGTTGATCTTTCGGCATTATTTGATGTTCGGTTGCTCTGCTTCGATATTGTTTGTCTGCATCTTTCAAGAAATCTCTTTTAGAAACTTTCTCCAAAATCCTTTCATACGGCTTCCCGCACTCCGCACAAACACCGTGCTCACTCGTTCCGGCAAGTATGCAAGGCCCAATCAGCTTTTGGGGAAATGTCGCAAAGTGCGCCTCTGCAAATGGCGTTGTGGTCACTTCCCAAACCGAACGCTTATTCCTTCCCGATAATTGTGTGTGTGTTCTTCCCCATTGTTCATGCCCGTTTCTAAACCGTGGGTCATTCTCTCCAATAATGTTATTCAATGCTTTTTGTCCGCCAAATATCTGTGTATCGCCTGATCGTACCGCTTCTTCTCTTATGGCTTCTGCATCATAATAATACTTTTGACTTTTCGTTAGTAAAAATATGTACTCATGCGCTTTGGTTGGTCTATCCGTTACACTCTCGGGCATCGGGTTCTTTTTGCTCCAAATTATATCGCTCCTTAACCACCAGCCGTCTCGCTGCAAAGCTATTGCAACTCTCCACGGTATGCCTATTAAATCTTTTGGTTTTAAATAATTATGTTTAGTGGCTGTCGGTGGTATAAAATCTTCTAATCCATCGTACGCGGGGTTTGGCGCTTGACTGCCGTTAATAATTTCTCTCTGCTTTCCGTTCCCCCGGTTTTGCCCGCCGTAATTTCCCCAACTTCCCCAATAACTATCTCCAAGGTTAAGCCAAGCCGTTCCGTCCTTTCGCAATACTCTTTTTATCTCACGGAAGATTTGTACAACATGTTCTATGTAAAGCTCCGGCGTTGGTTCAAGTCCAAGTTCCCCTTTCCATGCGCCGCACTTAATACAAAAACCGCTTAAAACTTTTGTTGCTAGTTGAAGATTATATTTAGACTTTTCATTTGTGGCTATTCTCTTTTCTTCCGGTCTGCCGTCATTCTTCAATCCACTTTTTGAAAAATCTTTTTGAGCTTTATCTTTTATTATTGTACATGTATCAAATTCATGCTCGCAACTTGCTCCCTTTGCCCAATTCTCTTTTGCCTTTTGTCCGGGTATGTCTCTCAATGTGCTTTTGCTGCTGCATCCGCCTAAATTATGTTTCTTTTTCCCTTCATAAAATTCATGTTCGCCGCATGCAGTGTATCCTTCCGGTTTCCATATCTGCGGCTCTGTTCCGTAATTTCTAACTCCGTAATAAGGTGGCGAAGTTATCATGCAGTGTACACTTCCGGTTTCCATATCTTTCAACCTTTCAAGTACATTTCCTTGTAATATTATGTTTCTCAATACTTGCATCCTCGCGGACAAATAGCTTTTCCGCTTTGCGTATAATTAACATTTGTAAAACACTTCGGGCAGAAGCCAAACAAATGGCAAAACTTTGTGTAGTAGTATTTAATTTTATATTTCAGTTTCAAACTTAACATATATTTTATTTTATGTATTAACATTTATAAATAATTTAATTATCAAACGGCTATCCTAATATCTTCATAAGTAGTATTTGCTCTATACAATGCCTCAAAAATTGATTTAGGCAATACCGAAGGCACCGCGTTCCCTATGTACTTCTTTTGATCTGCCTGCGTTCCTTCAAGAATATAATCTTCATCAAAACCGGTAATTCTTTTCAGCTCGGGAATTCTCAACATTCTCATGTAAATAGCAATTATCCCGTATGCTGCCATAAACATTTTTATTTTCTTCATGTCCTCTGTGTCTGCCTCCTCAACTTTAATCGCAAGCTCTCCCGTTTCAACTTGTATTAAATAACCAGGTCTTTTATTCATGTTGGCAATTAAAGTAAAACAAGGTTTCTCAATATCTCCCCCTACATTGTTATACTGCCGGTTCATTAAAAAAGCCGATACCAAATTAAACTTCGGATTCGCCGTTAAAGTGTTGCAAGCATCATCAACCGAAATCGGTTCACTCGCTCCAAACTGCTGATCAATAAACCTTTCAACCGTTACAAGATTCTTTTTAACAACCGGCAATATTGCGCCGCATGGTTTATTAACAGATTCGTTCTGTTTACCACTGCCATGCTGCATATCAATAAAATGATCTACCGAAACAAGCCCTAACCCGGAACGAACTAAAATTGTTGAGCAAGGCTCATCGATGCCGTTGCCTGCGTTTTGCTTTGTTACCGTTAAGCTCGGTTCGTTTACACTCTTTCCGTTATTAATTCCGGTGTGTTCGTTATTCCCAAAATACTTTGTTATAAATGATTCATCCCCGTTGGCAATAAACTTTAATAGTCCTGCGTATATTCTTCTATACGTGTTCTCACACAAATCTTTTTTCCTCCCAAAAATATTTTCTCCCTTATCCGAAAAATCCAAACACTCTTTTACCGGTCTCCATTTTGGCAAACCATTCTTCCCGTTCTTATCATGTGTTGGTTCCGGCCAAACAATCGGCATTCCTTCCTTTGCAAATAATATGAACAATCTTTTTCTGGAAGTGTTCGCTCCAAAATCAGCAGCATTTAACATTTTCATTTCATAGTGATAACCAAGTTCACAAATTGATCTTAACCACTTCTCAAAATCAATTCCCTTCTTCTCCTTATCCGGTATCATGTAAGGTTTTCCCTTCTTATCAAACATCAGTTCGCCTTTGCCATTTTTCTTCTGTACCAGTGGTCCCCAATCCTTAAACTCTCTTACATTTTCAATCCCGATATATTCCGGATCAAATTCTACAATGTACGGAGGAAGATGTTCTGCAAGTGTCCTGCTGTCTGCGTCTCTGCTCAATCCTCCTTTCGCGTTGCTATGATTTGTACATTCCAAACTTGCCCAAAGAAATTTCTTTGTGAATTGATCTGACGGGACTTCCGGTAATCTCTTCACATCAAACGTTCTAATGTCTTCAACAAAATGTTTTACGTGCGGATGGTTTCTCCAATGGCTCTCAATTGCAAGCCGGTCATGGTTAATTGCACAAATAACCGTCGCTATTTTCATCCCATCAACTACTGCTTGTTCAATCCCCGTTGTCACTCCTCCCGCTCCGCTAAATAAATCAATTACTACAAACTCCATAATCTAGAACTCCTTTTGTTATTTATTATTGTACCCACCCATACGCTAACGCAACTATGTCATGCCGTAAGGGGATTTCATACTTCTTCTCAAAATTAGATTTCTTTCTCCCCTCTCTTTTAGCATTATCCTTTTTATGCTGCGCTTCGTCATTTTCTCTAAAACACTTTTTGCAGATAAATCCCTTCCTATCAATTTCCCCTCCGCATTGTTTACAGTTCTTCACCTTCAACAACCTGTCCGCGCACCCGCATTCACAACAACAATGTGTTACCGCTTTGTTTGGAGATGTTACCTCGTTATTACACGGCGGATATTCACAAATCCGCTTTTCTCTCATCTTAACTTGCCCGTTAATAATCATAAATTTCCCTTACATACTCGGCTAACTTTACCGTTCGCCGCAAATCAAGATTCATCTTTTCCGCTATCATCTTCAGCATCTTGTCCGGGCTAACCTCTTCCCTTAACAAGTCGCTCTTAATATTCATAAACTGCTCTGCAAGTTCCCTTAGCTTTGCTTCGCTTAATCCGTCAATTCCATCTGCCATGCCTGCTACTCCTTGCGTTTCAAGCGCCATAATATCGTGGTTTAATATTGCTACAACGTCCTGCACATCTTTGCTGGAAGAAACCGGATGATCAATTTTATTTCCAAGGTTTAATAACTTCTCCCCCTCGCTCACCCACAAACCGGAAGGAGAGATTTTCTTCATCAATATTTGCAGCTTGTGTGTTTCTTCCGTGTCATCGCAAATTGCAAGGTTGTTGTTCCAAACGTTCCACCTTACCATTTCGTAAAGCTTCACTTGCTGTTTGTTGCTAAAATTATAAGTGTTCGCGTCCTTCCCTTTCGCCTCAAGTTCCTGCCTAAGCTTTTCATTCTGGAAGTGATCACTGTTCGCCGTTTTTATGTTTGGGAATGCTTTTAAAAATATCGAAAGGATATCGCCTATCTTCAAATAATCAACCGGACAACCGGGAGATGGTTCAATAACAACAAGCACATCTACAATCGGTTTTTTGTTGGTAAGAATAACTTCTGTCTCTGCATCTAGAAACAACTCCATCCTTTTTACATCAATCGTTTCGCCGTAACCAACGCCCACAATAAACCTATCCTTTGTTTTACCCGCGTCGTATGCTAAACATCTCTCCCTCTTGTCTCCTACGATATTTATTACCTCAATACTTGAAACTGTTTTTGTTTGTCCGTTCTCTAATTTTCGATACACTTTGGTTTGCTTGTAGTGTATCTTGTTCTTTATCGCCGGATCAACCGCTTCTTTCAACTTAAAGCTGTAAGGCTGGTAAAAGTTGTCCTTGCTTATCGGCTTTACACAACCGAACCGGCAATTGGCACGTAATGGATTTGTCCTAAATTCCTTTTCAAACATCGCTTCCGTTCTTGCCGGGTTAAAATCCCAGGTTGTGGCTTTCATTCCGTACATGTCGGGATTCTTTAACTTCCCTTGTTCGTCAAGTTCTTGCGATAACTCAAACCTGTAGTTTGTTAGATCAAAATCTGTTTCATTCGGATAAGCCCATTCCATTGTTTTCCCTATGTTGCCCGGGAAACTCGCCTTTGTATTGCCTAAAAGAAGTTCCAGCAATCCTTCCGCCTGCGCGTAAGTTACCTTTGTTTCAGCCCGGGAAAGTTCGTCCGCATACCCCCTGAGCATGTGAATCCCTTCCGGCGCTTGCTTGCTGCTGTTAAAGGATAAAAGCCTTATGCTTCCGCCGCCGCTCTTCTTTACCGGGAAAATAATTTCTTTCTTCTTCAGATCTCCAAACTGTTCCCGAAGGTCCAGCCCGGCGTATCTCTCAAACCAATTATCTCCCGTCTTCGGGTCTTTTGTTAGCTTCAATACGTTTTTCACACTTTCAAAGAACGCTCGCTTTGCTTGCAACTCGTTTACCATGCTAACGTTTACGAGATCAAACGTTTTTTCCGGAGGATAAGGGACAAGTGAACCCGTTACTTTACCAAAATATTCATGCGGATTTTCTAAACAGCTTATCCTATAAGTTGCGTAAGCAATATCACCCTCAGCCCAATAGTTTTTCCCTCCCTTCATTCCAACAAGCAACACTATTTCATGAAACTTCTTATCCCAAATTGCCGGATCATCGCCCCAAACAGCAAGATAAGCCTCTCGCTGAAGTTTGCCCGGTTCTCTTCCAAGAAATTCTCTTAGAAAAGAAAGTACGTCCGCAACCTCACCAACATCGCGCCGGTATATTGCGTTCTTACTCGTCTGGATCGCTATTGAGTATTTCTGCGCTGTCAATCGTTTCTTCCAGGGTCTCTTCGTTCTTGGCGAATAATCCTCTAACCACTGGGTTAATTTCGATTGCTCTTGTTCGATATTCAACATAAGTTTTATCTGATAATATTTTCATTGCTGTAAATAGTGTGTCTAAGACTTCCTTCACTTGCGTCAACCCCTTTGCTACAATCTCCAACTCAACAAATGCCTTAAACTGATTCCTTAACTCTGCTATCGCTTTTATCCTCAAATTATCCCTTGCGTAAAAGTTCCCCGCCTCAGCTATTGCAAGCCCTATCCGTTTATAAAGCGCATCCTTTTCTTTCTGCAATTCAATCATTCCGGCTTCGGTACTCACCTCCGTGCTTGCATCCAAGAATTGATCTACCTTTTTATTTAGCTCTTCTAACTCTCCTACAACTTTCTCACTTTTCTCTTTCTGCTCACCTTGTATGCTTTCAAGATTGTAAACACTGTACTTCATCCCCGCAAGGATATCAATTACGTTGTTTACAATTATCTCGCTCTTCTTAGTTATGGCAATAGCATTGGCGGTAACGCTAAGTTTGTTTTTGTGCGCTTGCTTCATCGGTCGGGCTTTGCGCGTCTTTTTCCCTTTCGGCTCATCAATGTACTCGGCTTTTATCCGTGCAATTTTTGAAGTGCTCTTGAAGCCGTATTTCACCATTATTTCCCGAAACGGAACGTTTTTCTTTATAAGCTCAACTATCTCTTGGTCGAATTCTTTTGTCCGCATTATAGTTCGTTCTTATTTATTGTTCTTTTTGTTCTGATTTTTCGGACTGTTCTGCAACATCTGTTCTACCCGCATCATTTAAGGGGAAAATGTTAGTCTGTTCTGTTTTCCCTTCGCTGTTCTGCTCTTCTTTTGGTTGTTCTGCTGCAGTTTGGGCTTTATCCTTTTCGTAAAATGGTGTCACTGCTGAAATGATTGATCTAAAACAAATCATATCAAGCTCAGTATGGTAGGTGATGTCTCTTTGCGGTACGAAGCTAATAAGTAACTTGCTTGCATTTGTTGCAATGTGATCTATGATACTAATATTCTTTCTCCCATTTGTAAGCGTAGTATGTTTCTTTAAGAATATCCGCGCGAAATCAAATACCGGTTTATCCGGTGACTTATCAAATGCCGGGTCAAGCGAAATCTTTTCTAAGTTATATTCAAACGTGTCTGAATTTATCCCGTCAACCATTAGATGAAATCTCAAAGTGTTAATGTTATCCCAATAGCATTCAAACATGATCTTCTTGCATTGTAAAACATTAACAACAACCCCTTTAGCTGTAAATATTAACGGCATTGCCGCTTTCTTCCCGATGTGGTTAAGCTGTTGAACTATATTTGAGAGGATCTGAATAATCCCCAATTCTTCATCACTATCATCCGTTTTTGCTTTCCCTCCTAAGAAATAATTCCCATCTAATTGTCGCTGTTCCACCTTCTCCCCAAATTTATTTATCTCTCCTTCAACGGATGCAGACAACTCAAATAATGATTCCCTATTCATTTTGATTATTTTGTCCCCAATCTCCTTTATTGCGCTTATTATCGGTGAGAAAATAAATGCCAAAATTGAAATGAATAACTTTTTCATAGTACGTTCCTTTGTGTTTATTGTGTTTACTCCGCCTCTGGCGGATTGTGTTTTGCTATTTTTCTCTTAAAATGGCAGATCTTCTTCAGCCTCACCATTCGGCGGCGCTTCTCCTTGCTGATCTCCCTGGTTACTTTGCTCGCTGCTCTCGCCGCGCGCTTCGTTCGCGCCAAGTGGGATAATTTTGCTTGCTACAACTTTCGTCCGGTACTGTTTTACATTATCTTTTTCGAAACAATCCGTCCTCATTTCTCCCTCAATAAAAACCTTTGCCCCTTTCTTTAACCGTTCCTTTAAATATTCCGAAGGGTTCCAAACAACAATATTATGCCAGTCCGTTTCCTTAATCCAATTCCCCGCTTTGTCCTTCCAACTTCTTTCCGTTGCTACACTAAATGATGAAACGGTACTTTGGGCCACGGCTCTCGTCTCTGCGTCTCTCCCCATCGTCCCTAAAAGTATTACCTTATTTGCTGTAAATGACATGATCTCTTCTCCTTTGCTAAAAAATAAAATTGCTTATTGAGTAATGGAGTTTCTTTACCTCTCCCTCTATTAGTTTTACTTCGAACTCAAGTTTACCGGTAAAATTTGGACGGTATCTCCCGCTCATTAATAATGCTCGGATAAGTTTTGTCTCGTATTGGTGACGCCTTGTGACTCCTGCGTCCTCACCGTTAACTTCTATCCGTTTCAACTCCCCGCGTCTCCACCTCGTAACTATCTTTGTTACTGTTTCCCCTTCGCTTTTACTTTTGTTCGTTGATAATTCTTCAAATATTTTTTTCACTTCCTCAAGATCAAATCGCGGCTTAACTCTTGTCCTCTTCTCCATGCTTGGCTCCGATGTTATTTAAATAAAAATCTCATGTGTTAACTTATTCCATTTTATTTAATTTTACAAAAACTATTTTTTAATCACTAGTTGTTTATCCCCCCCTACTGTTGTTATGGGGGCTGTACTATTTATAAATTTCAAAGTGCAATTCTTATATTCACACCCTTCCCCTCCTCTGCAATATGGATACGTTCTACACATATCCGGTCGGTCTTTATATATGAGACACTTACCATTCTCATCATCAAGATTCTTGCAAGTGAAAGCATTGTTTTTATACTCCTCTTCCGTTTTCATTTGGAATTCTCCGCTACCAAATAATAAGTCTCTTTTGTTCGCTTCTTCGAATGTTAACGGAATTAACATATCCGGGATTTGTCTATCTCTCTTAGAATATTTCCCGCTTTTAATCCTTTCAGTTATCCCTTCTTTCGTCTCTCCTCCTATAAAAAAGAATCTACAGCAATTCCCCGAACATTTATGCTCCTCAATAAAAGTACCGAATTTATTTTTAATTGTTTTTGCCATTTCTGCCTCAATTGTTTACTTCCATTTTTCTAAAATTATCAGCATACCCGCGGATGTACTCTCCGGCTTCAATCATCGCTTCATCTTCGCTATCCACAAGAAGATTGTTTTGCAAGGTCTCATCCCCCTTAATGTTGGGGAGCTTTACTACAAACTTAATTTTCCCAACAGATTCTACTTTGGTTATTATGGCTACTGTCATATCGTTTATCCTCCCAATCCTCATCCAGCGTCCGAACTTATCATCAGCTTCAGTTATGCTGTAACGCTTCTCCCAAATAATCCCGGCGATCTTGTTTTGCCGTTTACCGAGTTGGAGGGCTTCGTGCGCCAATTCAACGGCAGATATTTCTTCATTTTCCCATCTATCCACCAATAATGCGAACGCCGTAGGTCTGTTCTCCTCAATTAATTGAGTGGATGAATTTGATTCTACTTTATGTTGACCAAATCCAAAGAAATCAATCAAGGATTGCTCAATGTATCTCCATTGAATCATTATATATTCAAATGGTTTCGTCTGAGCTTTAAGTTTTTCCGATATAGCAAATAATTCTTCTTTCCTTTGCTTAACCAGTTCTTGTAAATCTTTAGTTTCTTCACCTATTTTATCCTCATAATATTTAATCACACTCAACAAATCAGCGGTTGTTGCTGTATGCAAGGTTGCAATTTCAAGTTCATTCGTTTCTGTGTTAAACACACGTATTCCGTAATCGTGAAACATCCCTTGCATTTCCCCAAGTTTTAGAGATATTCTCCCTGCTTCCTCTTTCACTTTTTTCCTGTCAAAAACTTTTTCTAAGCTCATACTTTTTTCTCCGCTATGCTTTTTGAATTAATAATTTCCTTAAGAATCGATTGAAAGTTTTCTTCTCCTGGTGGTCCTTTGCCGTTATCGTGCAACACCGTTTCCGCCTCAATTTTTTCTTTATCCTTATCGTTTTGGGCTAATTCCTCACGGTAAATAATTATTGCATCCTTTATTTTTCCCTCAATTCTTGAAAATAAATACCGGAAGTTTTTCTGTTCTGCCGTAAAACCTTTGTACTCAATAAAAACGTTGAGTGCGATTTTATAACATCGGTCTTTCGGGAGTACACTCTGAAAAAAAATATTAAAAAGCCTCGTTCTTACCGATTTTGTTATTCCCAATTCACAATAATACTTTACCATGTCAATCAGCGCGGTTTGTAAAAAGTAAGGATCGTTAAAATTTGAAAACGTAAAAAAGTAAGGAGTTTCTTCTGTTTTTGTTTCCTCTTCTTTACTTTTGTTTTGTATAGTTTTATTTACTTTACTTTGTGTACTAAACTCCGGTGCTTTCTCCGTGTTAATAGGGGTTTTCTCTGGTATTACTCCGGCGGCAATAGGGGTTTCCTCCGTAAATAACTCTAAAGTTTCAACTTTCGGGGTTTCATCTTCATCTATCAAATTATATTCTTGACCGATCACACTATGTTTTCGCTTTGCATCGGCGCAAATTTTAAGATACCTCTTTTGTATCCCTCTGCCGGTTAAAACCTTGTATTTGTCAAACAATTTTTTACTAAAAAAATCTCTTTTCAATAATTCAGTTACAACCCCGTCAACAATTTCACTCAAATTATCACAATCCGGCGCTCTCAATTTGCTTACAAACAAAATCTTAACGTCTTCATCCCATTTTGTTAAATACCCATTCCGATAAATACGCTCTAACAATCTTGCTGTAATTGCCTCACCGATCAATCCGTACTTAGCCGGAATAAATTCAGTTTTCTCATCTTCATAAAAGTCAACGTTATACGGGAAATAACTTATCCCTACTTTTGTTGGGCGTGCCATAATGTTTGCTTTCGTTAATTTAATTTTACCTGGTAATGGACCAACACCGCGCCCCCTTCATTCCAAAGAAACGAACCGCGCCCTAAACCGGTGTATAGTTCAAGTTTCCGTTCGCCGTTCTGTATCTCTATCCCGTATTTAATCTTACTCGAGATCAATTGATCAATTGCCTGTGTAAATGTCATTTTCTTTTCAACAATTACATTCGCTGAATGGAAGAGAAGATCTCTCTTTTTCCTTCTTTCCTCCAAAAGTTCTATAATCCATGCAATCATATTTTTCCTCTTTGTTTTAATTGGTTCAACTCGAAATACATTAACATGTGCTTTAAGGCCTATAAATCCAACCGGCCCCTTTTCTGTTTCTTCTGGATTTATTTCTATTTCCATTTTAAGCCTCTTCGTTAAATTTTACTGACAAAATAAACTCAAACATCATTTCCATCTCCGGATTTCTCCAAGCTGCGTTCAAATATGTTAGCCTGATAGGTTTTTCATTTGCATAATGGTGTTTGTTCGCTTCAATGTGCCGCAAACAAGCTTTCTCCGTAAAAAAACAATTATCGTAACTAACTATTTCTTGAAATTCCGTTCTTTCAAATCGATCTTGATATTCGTCATCACCCATATCCTCATATCCGGCTTCTTCCTTATCGGGTATCTCGTCATAAAATTGGCTCTCATCCTTTTCGACATATCCAAATCCACCCGATTGGCACAAACTCTCTCCATAAACCCTGTCGGTCTTTTTTACCTGGAAGAAATAAGGTTTTGCGGTTGCCCTATTGTCCTGTGTGTTTATCTCATTTTGTAAGTTCTTTAAGAACTCAAATTGTTTTTCCGTAACCTCAATTAACGGCATACTATTTCTCCTTTGAATTTATTTTAATCTTATTTGCCAAATTTTGTTGTTTAATATTTTTGAAACCGTAGTTTTTTTTATCCCGAAACTTGCGGCTAATTCATTTATTTTAATTTTTGGGTTTAGAAGCTTAGTGTTACGTATTTCATTAACATCATCCCACGTTAGTTTTGTCGTACTTTGATTACGATTGTTCACTGCTGAAGTCACAAATCTACAATTATTTGGTTCATAGTTGCCGTCATTATTTATTCGATCTATTTGTAAACCCTCTTTCCATCCATTAGCCATCGCCCAATTATAAAATGACATAAAATTATTCAGCCATTCTTCGCATATCTTTATTCCGCGTCCACCATAACGGTGGTATCCACTTACTTTTGGATTATAACATCGTTTTTTCATCCCCTCTAACTTCCCATATAAAGAATGTTGGCTTAATCCGTGTTGTGTATTAGCATTTTTTGCACGCTCAGCTTGTAAACACCCACAACTATTAGTAGGTATTTTACTATTCCTTAAAGCCGAAAGAAATACTTTCGTATCCCTACCACAATCACATTGGCATCTAATTATTCTTTTAATTTGGCCTGTACTGGTTATGTGTCGGTCAGCTTCTCCTGTAACCACCAACCTTCCAAACCGATCCCCAATCTTTATATTAATTGGATTCATCTTGCACCCCTTTCAGCATCTTCTCAATAATATTGTATGGCGTTTCGTTTAGCTTCTCCGATAACTCCAGCAGCTTCTTCTCCGTAGGAATATTTAGCTCAAAGTTCTCGTAGTGATAAAGCTCAAACACTTCATTAAAATCCTCGAACGCATACTCAAGAGCGCGGGGAAGACGACTATGATTAAGCTTCTCCAAGTTGTAATTGTTGGTGTCGGCGATGCACTTAACAACAACTGCAAGCACATCAAGTTTTTCTGAAAGGACACAAGCGAAGGACTGATCGGGTTTTTTGCGGATCGCAAATAGTGGGTTTTGTTGGGTTGAGTTCATGGTGAACCTTCGTAATTTTAGACAAATAAAAAACGCCAAGACTTGTCTATATCTACGAAAGATACCCGCTCTCTCACGAAAAGCGGAGTCTTGGCTTGAAATTAAATCGCTCTGTACTTTAAAATAAAAGTACCGCGTTGACGGAGCGGGTTTACCGTTCGTAATTTTAGACGGCGGAAAATTAATATGTTTTTTTATATTATCCAAATTATTTTTTTGTCTTTAATTTTTAGATATTAAACAGACGAAACTCTCTTGACGCCAATAAACCTTCCATCGGTTCCGGTAATTGCCGGTTGCTTCGCATTCACTTTCTCCGGGCTTCTCAATCTTTGCTATCACTGCTTGCGCAATTAGCTTTTTATCGTGGTAGAAGTATATTGTGTCTCCTACTTTTGCCTTAACCGGCCAAACAAAAGCCCAAAACTCCCAACTATCTTCCGGCGGTTCCTCCCAAAAATGTCCTATAACTGCATCTGATACGTTAATTTTCATCGTCTGCATTCTCCTCAATTCTCCGCAATCCAAGTCTTTTAAGTAACTCCGGCGTAGCTTTCTTTAGATCCGCGAAACTATTTACTAGGAAAACCATACTTCTTTCACTTAATCTTTTTTTTGAAAATGCTTTTTGAAATTGTCTCATTATGTACGGGTTTTTGCATCTAAGCATTATTATATCGCCGTCATTAACTTCTATTTTTTTAATTGCTTTTTTAGTGTTCCTAATGCTTGCCATCATTTACTCCTTCCGGGAATTCATTATGTTCAACTCCGTCTAACAATCGCCCCGCTTTTTTCTTCCCAACTCTTCTTACATTTCTACCAATTCCGTTTTTGCTTGCTATTCCCGTATCCATCGAACCATCGAACCAAAGAGTTCTGCCTTTGTGTATATCCGGTTCCGGCACCCATTCTCCCCACTGTTTGAAAAAGAATGGCACGTTTGCCTCTTTGCATTGATCTCTTAAATTGCGTACCCAATCCGGGTGTAATGGTCGCGCGTTTGGTCCGCTTTCACCTCCCAGCACTACCCAATCAACCCCTAGAGCATCACCGCAACCGTCTTTCACTTCGTGCAAATATTTTTTAATGTCGATCACTCCGAGCATCGGCTCAATGCTTACCCATAATTTCACCGTTGGAAATCTTTTTTTAATCTTCAGTAATTCCGATATTCGTGTGTTTGCGCTTTGTTGATCATTTACAGATGTACCATACCAAATGTTTTTACAGTGGGAGAACAGATCTCCAACTTTAGTTTTGTTTAATGATAAATCCATCCACAAAGGATCAATTCTATCCATTGGCAAAGAAAAGAATTCATACATCCGCTCCGGTCTTTTTGTCAAAACCAAAAATGCATGCTGGGTTATCACTCGTTGCATTACCACAAATACCTTGAAAATAAGTTCAAATGGAATGTCTTTATGAAATAAATCTCCCATAAATTGAACTCCTATCGTCTGCGGTTTGTGCCATGAAAAGGGTTTGGCTAACTCACTATTCTTTATCTCGTATTCAAATACTTTCGTATCGAAAGGAAGTTTGTTCCCAAATCGGTCATTCATCCCCTCAGCCCAACAATTACGGCATCCTTCGTCTACGTGTGTACAGTGATAACCTTGTCCGCTTTCACCTTTTATTATGGTTTGTATCGGGTTCCAAGATTTTGTTAAATATTCTATTTTTGTATCTGCCGCCATATTTGCTCCTTTGTTACTTACTTTCTGCTAATATTTCCAAATGGTTATACTTCCATTGCGAGACGAAACGGTTTTCTTTCAAATCCTCCTTTACCGAAGCGATTAGTTCTTTTTCCCATTCAGTTAAGCCTTTCTTTATTTCGGCTTTCTTCAAATTGTCTTCAATAAATTTCTTTCGTAAATCCATCTTCGCTCCCGGCTAATTAATTCGCTTAAATTCAATCACCCACGTCCAAGAATTTTTCTCCCAAGATTCTTTTCCGTTAATCTTTTCCCAAAGCTCTTGATAATATTCTTTTGCCGCTTCCTCGTCAAGAAAAATATTGTCATGGTTATAATCTTTGCATAATTCTTTATCAATGCCCTCGGCGATACAATCTACGCCGCTAATGTTATTTAATCTTTCAACTCGTATATTAACTATCTCAAGCTGTATTCTTGAAGCTTTGCGAGGCATAAAAATAGATGGTTTCCATTTTGCCTTTGTTTCAACCGGTACATCTAAGCTATCAGCTCTATAACAAATTCCACGAAAACACTCGTTTCTAAAGCTAAAGGTCTCCCTAACCCAAAGTTGATCTCCAACGTTGCCATAGGGGCAATAAACGGCTCTGCTTTCCCCTTCCAAAGTATCGTATTGATAAGGTTTCCACTCTTCATTATAAATTTGCTCCCAATCTAATACCGGAGGATTTTCCATATAGATTACCCCATTTTCGTCCGGCTGTGGTTTAATTATTCTTCTGGTTTGAGTTTTTCTCCCCTCTAAAATCGCTTTTACCATTTCGCCGCTAAATAATATCGGATGCTCTTTCATTTATTTCCTTTCATGAATTCTGGGTAGACTATCCCTTTTATTAAGATATAAGATTTTCTTGGTAACACGACATGCGCATTACAATCCAAGCATCCCCATATTTTACTTTTCCGTTGTCCATAAAAAGTACATGTCCCTAGCAAAACAAACCTTAGGTTACCGTGTCCACAAAATGGCTTATTCATTTCTTATCCCCTTCTGAATAATTTTTTGGCACATATACTGCTACCGTTTTTCCGTTGTTGACTTCGTATAAAAGTTTTACTTCACCATTAAACATTGCATTTGCAAATATCTTAGTATTATTAAGCTGCTCTTTGTAATTCGCGTTCTTTTTTATTCCGATTTTATCCCTAATTCTCAATTCCTAATTCCTAATTATTTCAAAATATCCGTCATGCAATTCAATCCGCTGGGGAATCTGTTCTATCAATTCGGGCCGGTGTGTAATTACTATTGTGTTATAAACGCCGCTTCGTTTGTGAGCTTCCTCAATCACCTTAAAATAATTTCCTGCACTTTCTACATCCAGAGACCCATCTCCTTCGTCCAAATAACCGGTATCTACTTTCACCTGCCCCTGGCTTCTTTTAAAATGAGCTATCGCTAGCTGCATTGCAGTTTCAATTTCTGTTTTCTGCCCCCCGCTTTTATTTAGAACATCACAAATACCGTCTTCATCAATAACATTTGTTTTGAAGATTTCTATTTGCTTCTTCTTATCCTTAGTGTATTTTGTTGTTTCAAAAACTATCCTAAATTTATTGTCATAATTTCTCAAAGATTCATTTGTAAGCCTCGATACTTCAGATCCGGAAATTTCCAATTTAAGAACCGGAATTCCGGTTTTTGACATAGCCTCTCTTATAATCCCCCACTGCTTAATTTCTTCTTCAACAAATAACCGTTCTCCGTTTTTCAACTCAATTGTATCTGTTAAATATTGTTTTTTTATCAATTTATTGTTTAAGTCTGCTATCTCTATTTGCATGTCTGTTAATTTCGTTTCAGTCTCTTTCAACCAATTTTCTTCAGCCTCGAGCTCGGTTCTTGAATTCTTCAACATTACCTCTTTTTCGTTTTTTTGAATTTCAAGAGTTGTATCTATCTTCACTAAGTTTGCGGCTAATTCCTTTTTTAACCCTTCGTTTTGCATCTCATATTTGGTGAAAGTAGAGTTTTTCTTCTCCGTATAAAAATTAATGATTGCCTTCCGTTCTTTTTCTAATAACTCTCCATGCTTAAGTATTTGATTTTCCACATCTTGCAAGTTATTGTTTAATCTATCCTGTATATTAACAAGTCTTTCTTGTAAATCATTTTTTTGTTTGCGTTTGTCTCCATTTGCTTTATCTAAATTTTTAATTTCGCTTTGCCATAACTCGTCGTTCTTTTCTGCCTCCGCAAGTTCTTTATCAAGCGCATCCCAATTAGTTTTTGCAAGTTCGGCTAATTTTCCCGCCGCTTCTTTTACCTTTTCTTTTAAAGCAATTACAAGTGTATTGATAGCTTCAATTTTACTGGTAAAATTATTTTGTATGAATTCCTCTTTCGCTTTAATCTCCTCATCTGCTTCAGTCAAAAACTTTTTGGTCCCTTCGAGTTGCAATAATATTGCTATACGTTCCTTATCTTTACTCCCAATTTTATTATCATAGTCGTCCTCAACGTCTTTTAACGTATCCTTGCTTTCCATCGCTCTTGTTAGGAACATACAATCGCGTCCTATAACTTCGTTGCATGGTACTTTATCAATTGTTGATATTTCTTCCCTTAGCCGATCTAACCCGATTTTTTTCAATTGTTCTAAAGATGTGATAAGTTCTTTTATTGTGGAAAGTTGGTGATCTTTCTGAGATTTTATTTTATCGGTATTCGAATAACTCTCGCGCAAAGCCTGTAAAAGTTTTTCCTCTACTTCTTTCCCTTCTTGCAATTTGCCTATTTCTAATAAATGCTCTTTCTCCTCTGCAAGTAGTTTCGCTGCTTCTTCCGTCCATTTCTTTTTTCCATCCAGATTAATAGCTATCGTTCCCTTATTCTCAAGTATTGTTTTACTTCTGGTAATCTTTGCCTCAATTTGGACTTTCTTCAAATCGTTTGCATTGATCTCATTATTTAAAACAACAATTGAACTGTTTATTTCTTCCTTCTCTCTGTCGGCTTCACCGGTCAGAAAATCTTCTTTCGTCTCCAACTCTTTTATGTGCTTATCAAATTCATTTGAAGATTCAAAAGTATTTAGTCCGGCATCTCGCTGCCCATCAATTTCAACCAGTTCAAGTTCTTTCTTCTCTTTGTGGAATTCTATCTCCTCGGTAAGTTCTGTTATCCGATCATTTATTTCTTGCTGCTGTTCAATTTTTATACTTAGCCCGGCAATAACTCCGTTTAGGTTTTCAATCCCTCCCCTATACTCATTAATCTTTTCCTCACACTTCATTTTTGAAGATGCTAATTCCTCCCTTGCATAAATCTTGCTTTCAATATCTTCCTTGGAAGTCTTACAACCGGTCATTTCAGCAGTGAATACCTTAATTTCATTTTCCAAAACCTCTAATTTATTCTTTTCGTTTTGGAGATATTTCTTTGCGTTATCTTCTTTGGGAGTGTAGTTGTTAATATCAAGTATTTCATAGAATAATTCACGGCTTTCCCCTTCTTTTAAAGAAAAAATTCCTTTTGTTTTTTGCGCTGCGAATACCGAATTGAAAAACAACTTCGACGAACCAAACAATTTTATTACTTCTCTATCATAGCTCAACTTCAACCCGTCATTCAAAGCAATACCATTCTTATAAAGATAGGCCTCGCTCTTTTTAGTTAATCCGTCAATTAATAATTTTGTTTCGAAGATGTTCTCTCCGCCCGGAGTAAACCTTAACACGCGGTATGAATCTTTTAGTTCGAAGTGTTCTTCTAATGTTCCGGGCTTTGATGGAAGCTCCCGGAATGGTTGTGAATTGTCCATGATAGTAGATTTGCCTCTCCCCGTTATTCCGGTTATGGCAATTAGCCCCGGCCCAAATTGGGTAAAATCAATCTCTATTTCTTCAAGACCCATACCCTTCCTAACGCCGATACTCCCTCTTAGATTGAGACCTAATAATTTCATACTGCTTCTCTCCATCTTTCATTGTTTAAAATATTGTTAATAGTGCGCCTACTAACTTCAAAAGTTTTAGCTAATTCAGTATTTTTTGTCTCTGGATTCAAAAGTTTAGCGTTTCTTATATTGTGCACATCTTCCCAGTTAAGTTTTGATGTTCTCCTATTGTGTGTGTTTTCTTGGCTTGTCACAAACCTGCAATTGCTTGGTTCATAATTCCCATCATTATCTTTTCGGTCTATTTCAAGTCCATCTTCCCATCCATTTGCCATTGCCCAATTATAAAATGACATAAAATCATTCAACCACTCTTCACAAACTTTTATACCGCGTCCGCCGTAACGATGGTATTGCCCATATTTAGGATTATAGCAACGTTTTTTCATCCCCATTAATTTTCTGTATAAAGGATGATTTATAAGCCCATGCTTCGTTTTTGTAATTTTCATCATTTCAATTGTAAGACAACCACAACTAAGCGTAGGTTTTGTTTTACTGTTAAGTGACCAAATTGATACACCAATAATTTCCCCACAGTCACATTGACATTTAGCAACCCTTCTGCTTTTCCCCGAAGGGCAAACACGCCGCTCACCCTCAGCTATAACTGTTAATCGTCCGTATCGTTTCCCGATTTCTAAAGGTTTCATCTCAAATTCCTTTTAAAACACGAAAGCCATCTGCAAACGGTGAGATGAAACTTTGGGGTTTCCCGAAGGCAAATGGCTTTTCGTAATATTAAAAATTTTAGTTTCATCTCATTCCAAATTTATTAAATGTTATTTTATAAAACAATACATGTATTAACTTTTCTGCAAATTATTTTGCAACCATCTCCGCCGTCTCATTAGTTCCGGCATAGTTTCAAGTTCAATGCTTCTCCCACCAAGCTTAATCCAATCCTTATGCCCTAATTGCCAATCTACCGTGCCGTTTCCTCTATTCTTGGCGTAAACCATAGCTAAGTCATTTATCTCTTTTCTAAGCGTCTTTATCTTCTCAAATATCGGTATCTCTTCAGCGGTTGGCTGCTGTACAACGTTCTGCGCTATTTGTTGGGCTTTTCCCCTTGGCAAACCAAACATTGTAGAGATCTTATCGGTAAAATTTGTTTTAATTTCCAAAGTTCCGGTAACTTCCGCCGAAATTACTTTGAAGTCCTTTTTCTCTTTTTCCTTTGGTTCAATTTCCTTCCCAAATAAATCTTTATCCCACTTCTCTTTTGCTGTGTTTAACGCATGGTCTCTTTCCTGTTCAATCTCTCTGGCAAATCTTACTAACTCATGTCGTTTGGGAATGTACAAGTAAGCATCTTGACTTTTAAGGTGTGCCAATACTCTTATAAACCTTCCCGTAACCTGCCTAAAGAATAATTCGCTCTCTACATTAGTTGCATAAACTCCTACACGTAAACGTGGGATATCAACTCCTTCAGATACCATTTTTACGCTGATCAACCATTTATCTTTTCTTCGCTTGTACTCTTTGATGTGTTTACTCGCGTTCTTATCATCACTAACCGCAATAACCGGTGATTCCCCTATTAGCTCAAAGATCATCTTCTTAATCCTTGCCGCATGCTCTTGATCAATGGCCAAAACTAATCCCCCCGCGTCCGGATGATTGCCTCTTCTTATCTCATTTAACTTTTTATCCGCATCAAGAAAAAACTGCTTCATAAACTCGCCGGATGGATCAAGCGCGGTTCTTAATCTTTCGCTCTCTCTGGCCTGGTTAATCTGTTCCTCAAAACTATGGCGGTAGGTAGTTCCGTCTGTTTGCCACTCCATTATTCCATCGTATGCCGGGAAGTAAATTGCCCGGCAAACATTATCTTCTACTGCTTGCTGGTATGAATAAACATAATCAGCTACACTAACATCATTCACATATTTAACAAATGGTATCGGGTTATTATCTTTTCTAAATGGCGTACCGCTTAATGAAACTCTAAAAAAAGCATTCTCAAAAGCTGTTAAAAGTGCGTCTCCCCAAGTTTTACTTTCCCCCGCATGATGGATTTCGTCCAATATTACCAACGTGCTTGTAGTTTCCGTAAAATGTTTATGGATATCCGCATCCATCCCAAGTTGCGCGTAAGTAAGCACAACTCCGTGATAATCGCTTCCTTCCTTCCCTATCCGGTTCGCTACCATTGGATCAAGATCAATACCGTAAAGATGTGCATCTTCCGCCCATTGTCCCTTTAAATTCTCGGTTGGAACAACAATTACAATGCGTTTTATGTACTGCATGAAATAAAGTTTGTGTGCTATCCGCAAAGCTGCGCGGGTTTTCCCCGATGCCGGTGTAGCGACAAACAAGGCATCTTGCGCTTTCGCTTTAACTTTTTGGATTGCTATTTCATGTACATTCTGCTGCCAAGCTCGCAACGGATGTCCCCAAAGGGTTAATGATCTTGGCATATATTTTTCTTTGCTAAGCTAACTTATATATTTTTGTTAATGGTTTTGGTGTTGATAAATAGGAAAGCGGACTTTCAACACTTCTCTTTTCTGTGTCTAGAACATGAGTATAAATCATTGTTGTACGAACTGATTTATGCCTTAACAGCTCTTGCACCGTTCTAATATCATTCCCGTGTTGTAACATATGCGTGGCAAAACTATGTCTTAATGTGTGACAACTTCCGAACTTTAATATCCCGGCTTTTTTCATCGCACATTTAATCATTACATTCTCCGTAAAATTTCCAAATAACTAAAAACTCAAGCGGACAGATAACAAGCATTTTCTCTAACTTCTCCAGAGCCAACGAATAATTTCGATGGATGTGTTTCTGATATGAAATCATTATCTGCCGCTTAATTTCCATGCTGTTATAATTATTGGCGGTTAGTATGGTCGCATCAAATTATATCCTTTTACAAACTTAAATTGTCTGTAAAATTTTACTGCTCGCTCGCTAAACGCCTTATTGTGTTCCTCTCTATTTCTTACAATAAATGATCGGCTCTTAATAATTACTTGCTTCTCATTTGTGTATACGTTGGTCGGCTGATGGCTCATAAAAAAGTTTTTTATAGTCCACCTGTAATCACCGGTTTTCCAATTCGCAATTTTCCCTTTTATTAATACTACATTCGCAAATACTCTATGCGGGTAGTTGTTAAAATCACTTCTATCTTCTTTCATTTCCATCAGCTCCCACCGCCAAAATTATAACTACGGCTTCAAATCATAGAATTGCAAAGCAATTCGGATTTGAAGTTTGGTAGTCTTGTTAATATTTCTGTTAATTATAAATTTCATTTTTATGTCGCAATCGGTTTAAGCCGATAGCCGTTATAAAGTAATTTTGGCAAATATTCTTCTATTGTTTTATTCAATTCTTTCCACTTCCTTAAAGCTCTTCTTCTTTTCCGTCCGGGGGGATATTCTGCTCAATCAATTCAAGCTTTTTCCGGTATCCGGTTTTGAGTATTTTTTCTTTGCCGTCATTGCTGGGCTTAAACACCTCATCTCTGCCCGTTACAATGCAAAACTCTGTAAACTCCTCAGCCAAATTCTCTGCCTCCATTATCTTCTCGCTGCGGCTTTCCCGCTGCACCGGTATTACATCGGGTGAAGCAATAATTACATCCGCCCCATATCGTGCTCTTATTTCATCTTTCTTGGCTTCTGTAACGAGGCTTTGTTCATCTTCATTTATCTTATATTTAAATTTGACTTCTGGATTTTCGGGCATTTCTTGTTCGTCAATCACAAACTCACCGTTAATGAATTCCGCTGTAACGTTCACCATCGGCCGGACTGTCTTAAACTTTATTTTCTCTGAAGATACTTTTACCCCTCCATCCGTCTGATCAAATTTACTGATAATAAAATATTTCTGCTCCGTTTCGCCGAAATTGCAGTTGTACAATGGGCCTGTGTAAAACATATCCGGCGCAAACTCTTGCCAGTTATGTATATGCCCGAATGCGTAAACATCCGCTTTGGCTTTTCGTAGAGATAAAGGAGAAATAATAATATCCTGCCCTGGTAACGGCTGCCCTGTACTTAACCGGCTGCCTCTTACGTTTCCGTGGAAGGAAAAAGCTTTCGGGCATTTAAACTTTTCGTTGGTTATCCCGAACATATCCATTAACCCGTCAAATACTTCTCCAAACTCTTTGTTATTGTCATCAATGCTCATATTCCTTACTATCATCGCTTTTGTGGGATAAGGCATAAGGTTTACAATAAATTCCGGTCCCCCGATAATTTCATCCTCATCTCTTAAAACATCAACCCCTATTATTTTACCATTATCCGGGTAAAGGGCAAGTGCAATCGGGTATTCGTAAGCAAAGATATTTTCCCCTAATCTTGCAAGAAGACTAATGCTTTGAGGGTAATCGTGGTTATTATTGCCTTTATTTATAATAACTGCTTTTACGTGTTTGGCTAATTCTTGCAAGTATTCGAAGCCATACTCAACTCCGCTGTTTTCACCAAAGTTTTGTCTTGTTTCCCAAAAATCTCCGCCATGAACTATATAATCGACCTGATTATTTTTTACATAATCCACCATTTGATCAAGCGATTCACAAGCTTTCCTCTTTCTTTTCGGGTCTTTATCCAAATGCCAATCACTAGTAAACAAAGTTATAATTTGGTTTTTCATTTTATCCCTTTGTCCCTTTATTCTCTGTTATTTTTGTTTCCCCTAATACGGTCTCTCCATTTTCATTTTTAGATATAATCGTTTCGGCTTTTTTATCCCCACCAATACCTTGATCAATATGTGCAAGAACTCCTGGGACTAATTTTATTAAATCAGATTCTGTCCGTAGACAAACAATAAAAACCTTTTTGCCCGTAGCGTTAAGAATAGTATTTTTTAATTTTTCCCCCATAAGAGATGATTCGCCTTTCAAAAGAAGAACGTCCCCATCTGATATTTCTAATTTCTTAACATCTTCGAAATCCTTCTCTTCAATTGCTTTTAATGCCTCAATAAAAATTGTTTGCTCCTCGGTAGTTTTTAGACTTATTGAGGCATTAATTCCCAAAGATTTTAGAGCGTTATTGAATGTATCTTCACGATATTTCCAAAACGCATCCAGACTCATATCATTGCTTGTCTTTTCCATTTTACACCTTTTCTTTATTTAAACATTTCCAATTGCTGTTTATCTTTTTTTGCTTTTTTCGCTCTAACCTTTTTGCCGTTCACTTTGCCTTCGCATACCGGACCAATTCCCTTTTCTACGCTTTTAGGATTCTTTAATGTTCTATTACATACCGCACATTTCATCTTGCTATCCGCCTCCAAAGATTAACAAACGGCTGCTTTATGTAATACATGGCAAATTCAAACCAATTTAATTTTTTAATTCTAATGGTGTGGTCATCAATGACTTTGACTGTTTTCAACAAACCATAGAGACTACATTCCACAATATCTCCTTTAGCAAAAAGATTGCGGTGAAAAGTCGATATTGTTATCAATTGGTCCTTAAACATTTTCCTAATTCCTAATTCCTAATTATTGAAGTCTGGCAGTTTCCAAAGCATTTCAATAAACTCAATTTGCTTATCTACCTTGTAAGTATCGATGGGTGATTTCCCTTGTCGCTGGTAGTTCTTCTTCTCTAGTAAATTATTAAGAATTTTTGTTCTTTCTTCCTGCGGCGAATCAACAAACTGAGATGCGTAAAATTTCGCCCTTTCACCCTTATCAATCATCCCCGGAGGGAAATTCTTTTCATCCGGGTCTTCCGGTTTATCCCCCGTTCCATTAGGCTTTTCTTCAATCACTTTTGCATCTTCTATCTTCGCCGGTTCCGGCTTTTTTCCAACTGCTGGCTTTCTATCTTCTACCGTCGGGGAGCTTCCTCTAAACTCTTCCTTAACGCCTTCTATTTGATCTGGGGCCGCGTACAACATCCCGGCAAGCCCCAACTTTTGCCTGATATATTCTTCTTCTAATTTTGGATATTTAGCTAGCATTTCGCTTGGGTCTTCAATTACGCAAGGCACAAGAAATGGTTTATCCAATTCTGCTGCACTGTACGTTCCACGTAATTTTGGCAAAGCTTTATTTATTGCCCTGTAAATTGCATTGCTTTCTGCAAGCTGGCCCGCTTTAGCCCGGCGTTGGTTTACACTGTTCCAATCCACTTCTCCGGTTTTAAATTTTAACTTCCCGCTGCTATCATATTTATCTTTCTTGGCGGTGAACTTTTGTATATCTTCAGTATAATTATACTCGCCGCTTATCTCCCCCTTTTTTGTTGACCCGTCAATATTTCTGTACGTCCAAAGAACATAATGTTTTACATTAACTATTCTTCCGTCTCCATCGTAAGTTTTTTCCGGGTTCCTTCCGCATGTTATCTGTATCCCTGATGCTACGGCAATTTCATTTAGCTTTGTTAGTTTCAGCGCATAGCCTCCTTCAACCCAATAAGCATCTCTCTCTTTAATAACGCTTATCTTCTCAAAACCAAGTTTAAGTTCCGGCTTTACGAAGTTTAACATTTCCGGTACTAACGGTATCATTACTTTCTCAACTTCGCGTAGAAAAACAGATAAATGACTATTGTCGTTTATTACCGGCAAACTTTTGTTCTCGTTAGGCATTTGCTACCTCCTCTATCGGCATACTCAATTCACTCATTAGATACGCCTCGTTATTTGATTGTGGATGATTTTTTTTCGATTCAATCTCAATCTCCTCCAATCGGATTTTATAAGATTCTAAATCTTCTTCGCTTAAATTTTTGCTGTTGCTGCCATGCAGATAGTCGTGCACTATCTTTCTATCTGCCTCAAGTCTGCGGATAGTTTTTAGCTTTCTCAATGCCTCCGCACGTAATTTTTGGCACTCTAAACAAGACGTACATTCTTTTACGCCCGTTAATTTTGTAAAACCCTCATCGCCGCATATCGGCTTATTGCTGCCATCGTTTATATGAACTTTTTCCATTTTCTTGAACTCCTTTGATTTATACTTTTAACTTGCTACTTGCTGTTCTCTTTTATAAGTCCCCAATGCCATTTTTCGCACTCTCTCCATAAAATCATTATCAACTACCGGGTATTGTGCTTTTACTCCAATCGTCTTGTTAAAAAGTGAAAGCACCTCATAAACATTATACATCGGTCGTTTGCTGCCCGGGTAATAACTCGGTTTAATAAAGTTGGGCACAAACTTTTTCCGGAACGTATCACTTTCTTTTAAGCCCATTATTTGCGCCGCTTCCGCCTCAGATACCGCAACGCGATTTCCGCCTTCCAATACCGTTGGCTTTTTCCTGCGCTTATCTTCCTTAACAACTTCCAACATGCATACATCCTTCTTTCAGATCGTTTAATAAAGCCTCAATTAAAAAAGTCGATTTTATCTTTTCGGAATAAGCTATCAGATCGCCTATCCCCATTTTGTTTCCGCTTTTGTCGCAAGGATTAGACCATGCCCTTAGCGCTTGTTCGCTTACGCATAGCTTTGTTGCCAATTCTTCCCTTACTTCTTGCGCCGGTAAAAATGGATCTCCTTTTTCTGCTCTCCTTACTTGGATGTGCATGTCAATTTCTTCTTTAAGATTTTGACAAAACCTATTGAGAACGTTTTTAGATTTTTCGGTATAGCGCCCCATTTTATTCTCAACAAATATTCTGGTGAAACTTGTTGCCGGAACCCGTCCGTGGGGTCTATCTTCCCTCGCTATAGTAGCAAAGGAAATTCCGTGCGGGATCGTGTCGAAGATCGAAATTAGTCCGCTCATTGCTTTATTCCTTTGATTATTGAACATAGTTATTATACCTTATTACTTGTATAATATCGGTAGTTTACCGATGAATTTATCTAACTCTTCCTTTGTTGAACAATTCATAAAACTATTGAACAACTCATCTTTCTTTAATTTTTTGTGAATGATCTCCCACGTTCTCGCCTCGTGGAATTTGTAACCTAAACCTTCATAGCCCTGCGCGTTTGAGATTTTGTACGTTATCGCAATTGGTCCTTTTCCTGCTAATGCGTTGCTGTATGGAATCGATTTCCCTATCTGCAATATTCCCGCGTACTGTAATAACCGCGTCATCTTGTTAGCAATAGGAGGAATATTTCTGTTGCCTAACATTCGCATTGTCAAATACTTTTCGTCCGCGCTCCGTGCATGAATAAAAAACACCTTTTCACTCTGCGCGTCCAAATTATTTTTAAGTTTTTCAATTTCATTGTGCTGTGTATTGATAGTTTCAGCGGTCTTTGCCTTAAATTCCTCAACATCGGCTACCGTCCGCTTCATCAGTTCGCCCTGCAAACTAAAAGCTAAATCTTTTAGCACATTCGTAGGAATTTTAGTAACATCTAACACTGGCATTAGTGAAGTATTTCCGCTATTCATAACTACTCATCTTCCGCTATTTGAAATTTTTGTCTCATCGCATAACTCCAATCACTTACTACCCGGAGGATATGCTTAACTTCTTCCTTAACTATTTGGCTTGGGCTTTCCGGCAAATACATTAGCGTTGGTATCTGTAACATCTCGTCACCGATATATTTTTTTGCCCGGTCTATCCAGCTGAAAATTTTCCCCATCTCCTTATACTCTTGGATGGCTTTACTTTCACGTTCTTTCAGTTTTTCAATGCTATTTTGAAGAGTTTTCAGTTCATCTTTCTGCGCTTTTACCTCCTGCAAATCTTCTAATTCCGTTTCCGCCTTTTTTAAGTCGCGTCTCAACTTTAGAATTTCATCATTCTTTTCTTCAAGTGATTTCGCTGCTTCTTTTCCCCCTTTTTTACTCATCAAGTTCTGGATCATTGTATCTTTGCTCGAGAGCAATTCTTCCTTCTCCGCCAATTTTGCTTTGAGTTGTATATATGCGCCATTTATACTTAACTGATTCTCGTCCAGCGCCTTTATCGTTTCCGGATCGGCTTCTTCCATTATCTTTTTAGCTTTACGATATGTTTCTTTTCCACCTAATCCAACGGCTACGGCAACTTTCAAATTAGTTTCTCCCTTTTCTGTACCCTCCGCCAATGTTGGCGTAGGGTCGTCAGCCGTCTTTTTACCGGCTAAAATTCTTTCAAGTGCCTTTTCCCGTTCAACTATTTCAAGCCTCCTTGCCAAGTCCATTCTTTCAGTAAACGAAAAATTCTTCCGGTTTTCATTTTCACTAATTTCAATCATTAACCGGTGTTCGTAATCTCTTACGGTTAACGTCCTAACTTCAACCTGGTTATATCCAAGCTGCTTCATCGCCTTCATCCTTCTTTCACCGGCAAGTAAAACCAAATCCGGCGTAACTACCGGCGGATTGATCAAACCATTTACCAGAATATCCTCAGCTAATTCCGAAATGTCTCCAAAATCTTTTCTTATTCTATCCTCTCGGATAATGATGTCACCAATATTTACTAGCATATTTTCCCCTTATAAATCGAAAAGAAGTTGTTTTATTCTGCTGCCGAGTATTTCTATTCTTTCTCGTTCTCCCAATAAGTCTGATGGTAATTTGCCTAACAAACTTGATATAGAAAATGACTTTAAAGGAACTAACCTCTTCGCAATTTCACGAGAAGCAGAAGTCCCGTCTTCAATCTCATTTACTATGATCTCAAGTCTATCAATACTAAGCGCTAATAAGTCTTTTGCTTCATTTATTGCTTCAAGTTTATCCTTCGACGCATGAATATTAATTACCGGGACTTGGAGGAGGTCTTCAATTTTGAATGTTTCTGGTATTAACAAACGCTTACCATTCCCTGTGATTGTTCTTTTGATTTTCGTCTTCATAATTCTTCCTTTAGTTTTTAATTGTTAATCTTTATAAGTACGTGTCCGCATCTTGGTTGGTTTCTGTTTATTCCCACTGTTTGGTAATCACGGTGGAATGCGTAAAAATTCTCCGGTCTAATTGCTTTCTCAATCACTCTAACAGCGATTAACGGCTCACCGAGTAGTAAGACAGCCTTCAGCCGTCTTTCCCCCGCTAAGAGCACGTATTGCCCGTTTCTGCTTTCAATTACATGTATAGGGTTGTGTAACCCTTCACTTTTAATATTCTCCGCAAGCGCCGGAACATTACCGTGATCCTTTCTTACTCTTTCAAGAACTAGAACATTACTTGCTACGATGTGCCGGATTGTTCCCATGATGGACTCCTTTTAATTTCTTTTTTTCTCTTGAGAGATAAATTGTTCAAACCGAGGAGAAAATAATTCAGTTTGAATCTTATCAAGAAGAGTAAATTTCATCTTAATACGTTTAATCTGATAGCTTAGAAGATCTTTCTTTTCAAGATTTATTTCTTTATTATAACTTGCCTCAAGTTCTGATTTCTTTTCCAAACTTCTTTTTGTAATGTCGTTCAATCTCTCAAACGCTTTTTCATATTCATTGCTGAATAGTAGTATCAGTAAGTTCTCTAATTCATTCTGTCCCCCCTTTTCCGGGGCAAATGAACATAGAAAAGTTTTTATTTGTCCATACTGTGCTCTAGTTATATTCCAATAAAAAACAACCGATATTCCAAGCCCATTAAAATTCTGGATAGTTTCGCTTCTGTAAGGATATTCTCCAAATTCCGTATATTTTATTTGGACAAAACTCCGGTATGCCTTCAACCCTTTTCTTGTTGAGTATTCCACAATTGATGCTGTGGTTTTTATGTAATAAGTATCAAATTTTTTAATAGCAACAACGTCAAGAAAATTTTTAAAAAGTATCTTTCCCCACTTATTGAAAATCGTATAAAATAGATTTGTTAAATAATATTTCATTCCCGTATCCTTTATTCTAATTTGTTGTTTGGAGATTGTCATTTGTTGTTTTACTCTTGCACCGGTTTCTTCTTGCGAATGGCCAATGCCTAAAACACTTATCCGCGTCCGGTTTCCGATCTATCACATTCTGTTTAATCTTTGCCGTGCATCCCGGTTCGGTGCATTGAACAGTAGAGAAAATTCTAAAATCTTTTTTGCTCATAAAACCTTCTCCATTAAATAATTTACTCCTTGAATTATCCCGGTGATAGCAATGATTGCACAAAACAGCATACAGCAAGCAACCGCAATTCTTTCCGAAGTTGTACTTGGTCCTTTTCTAAATTGGCATTCTTTAGCACAAATCCGGCAATCATAATGCATGGCGGCTTCAAACGATTCGCAAACCTGCTCACTTTCAACCGGCTGGGAGGCTAATCCTAATTCGTAATTCCTAATTTCTAATTCACTTCTCATGCTTTAACCTCATTCAAAAAATATTCATACTTCCCCTTCAAAAGTCCTTCTTCGAAATTTTCCTTAGCTATTTGTTGGTTTGCTTCACGGAGTGCTTGGGTTTCTTTGGTAAGCCTTGCACATTCTTTTCGCTCGGTATCCCTTGATTTCTCTAATCTCTCTATGTCCTTATCAGCTTTAATTAAATAATAGGCACAAGCAGCAAGAATAAATAACATCCCAACGACAACCCCGGTAGCAAATGACGGCCAAAATTCCCTAAATATTTCCATGTTCATTGTTTATCTTCCTTTGAATTTATTATTTATATTTACCATCAATATTCTTTAAGGAGTTCTATATGAAACTTTCTGCACAAGATAGACAACTCGTTCTCGCTTGGTTTATGAAGAATCAAATCAGAAATCAATGCAATCAATGTCTTGGGGGTAAGTACACCCTTGGGGACAGCTTTCTTACCGTTCCGGTCTTTATACCGAAATCTGAGAATGGTGCTACCCCAGAAGCAAATGTCCAAAAGACTGTAGCCTTTATTGTTAGCGTTTGCTCTACCTGCGGGCATACTCGCTTGTTCGCTACTACATGCATGGGTATTGGGTAATATGACCGTTATATTGTCAAGATCAAACCAATCCATTCCCCCTTCATGGTAAATTTTTAATTTTTTACCCTGGAAGAAGATGCTCGAACGTTGCTCGAACGTTAATACTTGGAATTTTTCATGTGTTAGGTTATGTTTCATATAGCTCTTTGAAATTGTTTTGCATAAGCGGCGGCGTTATCCGGTGAACTTTCGTAAGCCTCAACAAACTGTTTAATTCTTGCCATAAGTTTCATGTTCCGCCCGGCAAAAGCCATGTTGATGTTGTTCTTTGAAACGAAAAGCATATCGGCAAGATAAATCTGTACCCCGTCCTTAACGTCTTGCAATAAATTGTAGGCTCTGGCTTTTATCTCTTCCCGCTCCTGCAAGGAAAATATAGTTTGCGGTTTGCGGTAGTCTTTTTTATTTTGTGTCTGTTCTAAATTCATTTTTAACTCTGTTTAATTAATGTTCTATTTTTAAAGGGACTTTTTTTTATGGCTACTTCTAAATGTCCAAAGTGTGATGATACAAGTTTTGAACTTGTAGAAGCCAATATTCGTAACAACGCTAGTCCAAAATACTTTGTTCAATGTTCATCATGTGGAGCAGTTGTTAACACCATTGAATATTTTGCTACCACTGATTTATTTAAATCTTTAGAGAAGAAGATTGATCTGTTGGTCTCTCTTCTTCAGCAATAAGCGCCTGTGGTAAAATCGTGGACTGTGGTTTTATTTCACAATAAATTGTTTCTTCAACTATTTTAACCGATTGCGGCATATTGGGGCTTGTTGCTAAATAAGAATGCTTATTCATAAGCACTTGCAGCCCTAAACTTGCCGCAGTAGTTATTTGCGCATTTAATTGCTCGACTGTTTTTTTGATCTCTGTGCAAATTTCTTGTTTTTGTTTTTTGTCTGTGCTGTTCATTTTGTTTGCCTTGTTTTATTTTCATTTAAGTGCGTTGTAAACTTAATACTATTATGCGTTATTGTCAAGTTAATTTTTACTAAATTGTATATTATTTTATAGGATTATACATAAGTGCTTAATTTACAAGAGTTTATAAAAGAAAAAAAAATTAATAAAGTTGAGCTCTCAAAAGCTATGAAGGTGTCCCGGGCGACTTTAGATATCTGGCTTGATAGTGACAAGCCAGAACATCGAGTTAAAATTGTTGAGGGGATTAATTTTTTAGCCAGAAGTTTAGCTATTATTGATGATCTGCAGCCTATATTTGAGCCCACCTCCCAAAGTTATACTGTCCACGATGAAAGTTTCCAGAAAAAAACTGAGGGGAACGGGATGAATGGGAACTTTATTGGTGAGCCAAAAGAATATAATAACTATAACGGCATCACCAGTTCAACATTAGAAAGGGTTATAAAACCATACGAGGACTTAATCGAAATGCTCAAACTCCAACTCACCGAAAAAGAAAGACGGATAAAACAACTAGAAGAAGAATTAATCAAAAAGAAAAGGCAAACATGAAAACAGTAATTATTTTTATAGTAGTATTTCTTATTGTTGGGTTTGCACAATTAACTGATTACGAAAAAAATGCTCAATCATTCGAAATTGAGAAAGTAAAACTTGGGTGTACGCTTAAAAGTTTTTTAGCAATGTATCCTTCAGCGCGTGAATATAAAAGCCTTAATGCTACTATCGGCGCAAAAAGCTATTCTGTCCCTAACTTAAGATCGGGATTTGTATTTTTTAATAGATGGGAAGATGCTTCTTTTGAATTTTATGAAAACAAATTGTATTCTATGTCGTTTACTTATTACGATGGGAAAGCCGCGGGGATGAAAAATGCTTCATGGGCGTTCGCAAATCTCCTCGCAAGAAGAATGGGTGAATCGAAACATGACCCTAGTTTAAGCCATTTACTTTGGGTCTTTGATAATATTAAAATTCGTTTCGATTTGAAAATTTATAGCAATAAAGACATGATTCTTGTAATTCAAGATGACGCAATAATGGACAAAATCGATGAAGGGAAAAAGAAAACCAAAATATTTAAAGAACAACGTTCAAAGGGAGAAAAGTAATGGCACTTGTAAAATGTTTAGAATGTGACAAAGAACTTAGCACCGATGCTAAAGCCTGTCCTCATTGCGGCGCTCCAAGGTTGTCAAGCGTTGGGAGATCTGCGGTAACGATAGGGCTTACACGTATTTATGGACTTGGATTAATTGCGCTTGGTGTTTGGCTTATGGCAAAAGTTTCAAATGCCGGGCTTTATGTAATAATAATTGGTTTAGTGTTAATGGTATTGAAAATAAATAAAAGAGAATAATTCTCTGAGTCTTTAACACATAAAATATTATAAGAACTAACATTCAAAGGAGTTCAAATGAAGAAACTACGTTTCGGTCCCGCCCCTTTCGGGTATACATGGGATAAGGCAAATAAAGTTATTACTATCAACAACAGTGAAAAAAATACCCTTCTCTTTATTTTTAAGTCACTTGAGGGAGGGAAAAAACCAAAGGAAATAATTAGACTTTTAAATGAGCAACCGGCTAAGTATGTTACTCGTAAAAAGAAACAATGGTCTCTTACATCTATTGGCTATATGCTAAAAGCTGCAAGATTAAAATTCTATGCCGGACTCTATGAAAACGGACACTCCGGCAATTGGGGGCTCATTATTACTCCGGAACAATCAGAAAAATTTATTGAATTGATCGGTGCGGTAAAATCTGTTCCTCGCCCCCGTAAAAATGTATTCCTAATCTCTGATCTCAACATTGCTTATTGCGGTCACTGCAATAGCACGGAAAAGGCCTCCTACGTTAAACGGTTAAAAACAAAGACAACTGATTTTTATTATAACTGCGCGAATAAGGAAATTCATGGTACAACATCATGCCCCAACAGTAAACTTGTCCGGCAAGAGCTTGTAAATAATCTTATCCTGGAGAATGTTACTTCACAGAGAATAAACGTTGCAAAGATAAAACAGTACACCAAGGCTAGAGAAAATGCAATAGTCTTAGCTGGTGGAAAAATTATAAAAGATTTACAAAAAGAGACTACACAATTAATTGAAACAATTAACAGTTCTCTCTCTTTTAGTCCGGATAAAATTAAAAAGCTAAACTTTTTACTTTCTGAAGTAGAGAGTCAATTCAGAATAAAAACAGAAAAGTTTGATTTTAACAAATTCAAGTTCGGTAGATTTGAAGGAATGACGGTCCAAGCGCAACGTGTAGTATTAAAAAATCTGATCCGGACCGTCCATGTTTTTCGTGATCATCTAATAATTAATTATTATTTCGCTGTTACTCCAAACGGTAATACACAAGTTAGTTTGAATTATGAGCAAAAGTAAACTCCGGTTTGATAAAAAGGGGTCTCCCTATATTTATATTCGATATATCGAGGATGGGAAACGGATAGAAAAATCTACCGGAATTCTCAAAGAGGATAAACACCTGGCAAGTCAGTTTCAAACTATTTTCGATTATGAACGGATGCAGAAAACCGCAAATCCTCAGCTGCCCTCATCAAACGTTCCCCTCCAATCTGCATTCAATCATTACCTAAGAAACAATAAACAGAAAAACAGTAAAACTATTTATGAGTATAATAATTTCTTCTCCAAGCTCATTAAAGCTTTTCCTCCGGATTCCGATTGTTCGATACTTACAAAATACTCCGTAGAAGATTTTCTCAATGAAGTTAAAGAATGGAAGTACGCGCATAACACAAAAGCGAACATCTGCAAGAACATGAAGAGGTTCCTAAACTTCCTATTCGAGTACGGTTATATCCCCAATGCTTTTAGGTTGAACAAAGATGTTATCACTTCCCCGAAGATCTCCAAAATAATTGTTTTTTCAACTGAAGATATTGCTAAAATATTTGCAGCTCTCCAAAAGAAAAACACGAATTTTCAAACTATGATGTATATGCTCTTCTATACCGGTTTACGCCCTACTGATATTTATAAAATTGAAGTAAAAGAGATTGACCTTGTTAAGGGGATATTTCTTTACTATTCCCAAAAAGGTAAGATTGAGAAGATCCGGCCCATTCATTCCAAGCTTCTTCCAATTCTAGCAAAAAGAATTGTAGAAGTAAAACATGGAAGAATAATAAACTATTCCAGTACGGATGAAATGGGAACGGCATTTAGAAGATTTTTAGCGGGGAAAGATGTTAAACTCACTGGCAAGGGCTATACGCTTCGTACTCCTAGAAAAACATTTGAAACTATTGCATTCGAACAATCTGCCCGGGTGGAAAGCATTGCGGAATTAGTAGGCCATTCAGCGGAAACCGCTGCGAAACACTACCGGAGAATTAGTACAGATGAGATGCGAAAAGACTTAGAAAAGGTTACATTTCAAATAGAAGCGGGGCAATAATGGGGCAAACGAGAAAGATGGATTTGATTGTGAGAGCTTTTAATTGTCTATTTTATAATAACTTATCCTTTGTGGGCTCTATAGGATTCGAACCTATGACCTTCTGCACGTCAAGAAAATTCGTATCTTTTAAGCCTCACAAAAATATCGAAAATTACGTTTTATTCCAAATTTCTAAACGTTAACACATAAGTATAAATATATAGTAACTCTTATTCCCTCTCCCGTTTCTCCGTTCGGGGGCAAAATGGGGCAATCATGTCCCAAGTAAATAACCAGCCCCGAAAGAACCAAGTATTATTATCCACTTAATCACCTTACTCCAAAATGATGGGGTTAAGTTTTTAACCTCATCCATTAGAAGAGATATCGAATTATCTTTAACAAAAATTACTGAATCTCTATCATCTGCAACCCTTTTCAGCATCCCTATCTTTTCTTCAATGCCCGGCACCTTAATAGTGTTAAGAAAATTCAAATCAATATACTTTCCCGTAGCAAATTTCGCCTCATCTTTGCTTATGGTAATACTATTACTGTCGATTGCCTTCATCCCGCTTTCTCCGGGCCGGTACTTTTCATAATTAGCAATTACACTATCAACATTGGATGTGTTTTGTATCTCTTCCTTCGCTTCCTCTTTCTTTTTCCCTTCAGCGTAAATATAATGGTCTATCGTTATAATGCTATCTTTTCTAGCCCTGGTAAGTGAATCATATTTTGCTGAAATTTTTGCATTCTCTTTAAGTTGAGCCTCAATTTTAGAATCCTGATCGTCAAGTAAGGAAAGGTTGTCAAAATACAAATACCCCAACACTCCCATTACAACAAACAAACAAATTAATATTACATTTTTCATAAATCACCTTTAAAAATTTTCTACTGAAATGACGATGTCTTTTTTCAAATAAGCATTGCCAACTACTGATGTATCCTCCAAAGAAACTAAGATTTCATAAACATTCCCATCTGTTAAATCACTTACCCCGGCTACAACATTTTTAAGCGAATTAGCTAACCCTGCCGGCACACTATACGCGACTGAAACTTCAGTTAGCGCCCCAACCTTTAAATACATCGTTGCCATTACTCCCTCTGTCCCCCCTCCTAAATTCCCGAGTATCCGTAAATTTAAATTCCCGACTTTATGTCGATAAAATGTTCTTAATTTTAACCCCTTGCCAGTTGACTGTGACCATATCCCAATAGTTGCCGCCGTTGCATTGTCCGCCGTTGCAGCTTCAGAGTAACCATTATAAACATCATAAGACTTTACTTTCCCGTTCAATTGTGTTTGTATGCTGCTCGTTGTATCTAAATAACTGAGAGCAACATTGCTAACCGATGATGTAGTAACATATCCGCTTGCATCAGAAATTAAAACTTTGTTAGCCGTTACTGCGGGTAAATCTGCAAGAGCTAATAACCTTGGGGTAAAACTTGTCCCGTCTCCTATTAATACTTTTTTAGCCGTTGGGCCAATATTATTTACTAAAGTTATTTGTCCTGATGAATTTACAAGAAACTTTGTAGCCCCGACAGCTAACTCATTCGCAACATGCAAATCACCATTTATTTGAACCGATGAATTTATCTCGATAGTTTCAAAATAAGTGACCGCTCCATCTCCACCGGTGGTTATTTTTATTAATATAGTTCCGCTTGCAGGGTTCACCATTTTTATCCCTCGTTCATAATACCCCGGATATTCAAGATCCCATGTTTTGATTGTTATTGGAGAACCATTATAGTAAAAAGTATAAAACCTAAGAGAATTATCAGAACTATATAAGCCTATTTTATTGCTGGATTCTCCGGTTTCAATTATAGAACTTATTAAGGATGAACCAATTATTTTAGTCCCCTTTATTATCCCATTCAGCACTTTCAAACCTAAAGAATAAAGCAGTCCAAGGGCAGAACCTATCGTGATAGTATCACCAACCGCTAATGGAACAGCACCTCCTAACAATGCCGTTGTAACGCATCCTGTTAATTTGGAGATTTCATCATCTTTCCCTGTATAGGTAAAAGCTTGTAAACCGGTTGCCGTCTCCGCATTGGCTGTCCCACTTGGAGGGAAGTTTGAAGTGTCATTTAAAAATACTGTTACAGTCCCTGTAGTAGGTATTGTAACTGCGGCTGTCACTTCAGAAGAAACTGCGGTTTCAAATCTTCCCCCCGTAGCTATTTGTATTGGCGCTGCAACATTGCCGCTGGCCGATAATTTTTGGGTTTTGTTTTGCAAGTCAACAACAGTATTATCAACTTTAAACATCCCTATAAAACCGTCTGTTGTTGACAAGCTACACCTCTAACAAAAAATTAAATTCTTTTTTCAATTTGAAAATGCTTCCTTGAATTTCTACTGTTTTTACCAGCAAGCTTTTATACTTGTCACTTGGCTCTTTTTCATTCTCGTCCAAATGGAAAGCTTTGATCTCGGAATACTCAGCATCCAAGTTTTCCACTAATCTCTTTAACTTTCTCTTGTAGAAATTATTTAGATGGATTTTGTTTTCCTCTTCATCTTCTAACTTTATATCCTTTATAAATCCCTTTACATTAGTTATTAAAATAGCCTTCTCCTCATCAAATTTCTTTGAGAGAATAACTGAATTCTCTTCTAAGCCAATTTCTTTTCTGAATAACTTTGCTTGGTGTTCGTTACGGAACAAAACAATATATTCTGTATCATTTAACGCAACCGAATAATATTTTCCTTCACTGTTCTGTTGTATGAAAAATAACGGAACGCTTTTATAAAACTTAGTATAAAACACATAATTTAAATTAGCCATTGTATTTCTCCTTAACCTTATTAATATGTTACATATGCAATATTGGGTAATGCTGCGGTTGTGGATGTACCACCAATTACAGTAGTATCTCCGGACAACCACAATTTACAAGCTACACAAAAACATATCTTTTTATTCTTAGGGCAATCTATATCAATAAAATTGTTCGCCGTTTCGGCTACTGCATACCAGGTCCCGGTAGTTTCAGAACTCCACGGATATGTGGTCGAAGGGATACCGGTAGCAGCTATGAACATAAATACAATATATTTGTCAAACTTTCTCCAGGCTTCAATCGGTACATTGGCAGTTGTCCCATTTGCCATAGGATGTGCAGTTTTAGCTATCTCCCTCTTCATGTCTTTCCATGCAAGCTTCATTATGCCGGAATTTGGAATGTTCGCCGGTGTTGTAAAAGAAAGAATCCCTTCGGTGTTAGAAGCGTTAACTGCCCGCAAGTCTAATACCATCGGAAATTCTGCAAGATCCGGATGCCCATCAAAAGTAACATCATCAATTTCCAACCAACCAGCTCCTGCCGTAGGAGCAACTCCAATAACTTTTCCTGTTGCTAAATCTACAGCTTTTTCTCCGTCGGTGTTAATGAAGTAAACTCTGAAATCACTATTTAACCCTTCTTCCACATACTGTATCCCCCCGATTTTAAATGTTCCGCCTTGATCTGCGCCGGACCAACTAACCGGAAATGTCGATACTATAGTCACCTCATCAGGCTGCCATGTGCCCGTACTGAGTTGATATTCAATGCACACGCCGGTTATTGCTCCCTCCACAATGTCCACATTACCTATATCAATTTTAGCCCTAGGGAATGCTCTTGATCCTATGAGTTCCACAATCTCAGTTACTACAATTGTAGCGGCACTAATGTCTGTAATTTTTGGTACAGTTACTCCTGGTTCAGGTACCCTAAACATCCCTATAAAACCGTCTGTTGTTGACATCTCTTTCTCCTAATAACTTAGTATATTCTTATTGATTCCACTTTCTTTAACATCTCTTAGCCTAAATCCAACCCAAAACCCGCACCATTTACCAACGGGGCATCTTATCTCTGCCGAGTTCGAACTAAACTCTCCGCAGAAATACCATAAATCTCCATTCCCGGGATAAAGATTTGCCGGCAACGTATTACTCTCGCTCACAAACAGATAAACAACATAAGAAGTTATTAGCCGTGTTTGATTATATGTTAACATTTTTACGCTATCATCAAATCCGCTTCTAACTTCTCTTGCCGCATCGAAATACGTTTTTGATTGATTTCTAAACTCTAGCCAATCGATTTTAGCAAATATACTTTCTGCATCTGCTCCCTCAACCCCATTAATCAACCTTGCATTATAAACACCGAAATATTCCGTTAGATCTTCCAAACCATCAAACCCAACGTTATCCAAGTCTATCTTTGCTGGTTTCCCCTCTGCATCCGGGCTATAGAGTAAATTTCTGCCTATAAACTGCACCCTGAAATCATAATAACACGGTTTATCATAAAGTTTTATCTCATTCTTAAATGTGTACTCAGTAACTCCATCAATTGCTTGAACTTTGAAACTCCTGAACAATCTCAGTTTTTCAACTCTCTGCTCTTCGGTCAATCCTTCGGTATGCTCCATACAGAAAACTATCAACAAGGCTATTTCCCCACTCTTTATGTCAATATTGCTCAGATCAATTTTAACAGTTGTCATTTCATTTTTATTTACGTCGACTGTCTTATCTTGTGCCGTTGTGCTTTCACTTATTACAACCGTTGGAAGCTGGTTAAAAACTAATGTTGTCTCCTTCGGGTCACCGATTTGAATTATCTCCCAATCTCCCAATGGTGTCCACTTTTGTTTCGTGTCACTTCCGTAAAACTGTACCTGGTAATTACCGAAAACAAAACCGGAGATATTGAACACAAACTCGTAATAACCTAACTTGTTTGTTGTAGTTCTTGCTGCTTCTAAGCCCGTAACCTCGCTAAACAAAATAACCAAACAAGCAATATTTGGTGAACCGTTGCCATAACGCTTTGTACCAAATATTTTAACTGTATCCGCTATATTAAATTGTGTGATCATAATTTATAATTTTCTCTATTGTACAACCGTTGGTCCATCCATACGGGTAAAAACGGGTCTTGCAAAAACCGTAATTTGCCCGGAAAAACATCCCTTGTTTAAGGCTCCGCTAGTTGCCGGATCAAAAAAATCTATCGCTAAATTACGATCTCCGAACACTCCTAACAGCAGCACATCGCAATCCATAGTAAACGGTGTATCCCCGGTTGTAATTACGATTGAATCATAACTCGCTTTATTTGCAATTTGATAAATTCTTAGCGTTAGATTTTCGCCTCTTTTCACGTCGCAATCAATATCTACACGGACAATCTCATAATCGATTGTAGCCTTGTTGCTTTGGAATGCTAATCTTCCCCTTTCACTTACTCCAATTGTAAACGCTCCGTCCGCCGGTGTAAAGCTTGCACCAGCCAAATTACTTAGTTCAATAGATAAACTGCTAAGAACGCTTGATATAATAAAATCATGCCCGGCGCTGTCTGTTAATATACAGCCTTCTAATTCCGGCAAACTTGTTACTGATTGCGTACCGGATGCCGGGGTAACCACGGTTGATAATGTACCAATACCAAGCGAATTGTTCCAACTCAGTGAACCGCTAAAGGTTCTGTGATTAATATAGACACTTGTAATAACTTGATCTCCTGGCAAATTTCCGGCACTTCCCGAAACCACACTTGTGGTTAATGGCGCTGAAACTTGCTGACCGGCTATTAAAGGTCTTACCGAAATATTATAATTTGCACTTATGGAAGTTGGAATATCTAAATACTTATGCCCTGCATATTTACTGTTATAAATTGTTCTATGCTCTTGTTCAACATCGGTAAAACTCGCACCGCTGTTCTTTGTAGTGTAAACAATCTCAAATTGCTCTGCTTCGCTCCAACCCGAAATATCTACCCTAAAACCATTTCTTGTTGCTACAGAACCAACCGCTCCCGCAGTTGGAATGTCCGGATGCTTTACTAAAAATGGTTTCGCATAAGATTGACTAGCGGAATATTTAGTGAAAGTACCCGCGCTCATTTCAACGAAATTATTAAATTTCCCTTTCGCACCGGCTCTTGCTTTCACAAGATATTTGGTCCCGATTTCAAGGTCTAGGGTAATGTTTTGTGCTCTTCCCGAAGTAAATTTTATATTCTTTTCGACTGCTCCGGCGTAGTCATAAACCGAATTAAGCTGCGGAACCACTACAAAATTATATTCATCCGCTCCATTGTAAATTATTACCGGGTTTTCGGATGTAACCACTACTCCGATTCCGTCCCAATCTCCTCCCCCTTCTTCCTTAACGGTTAAAACAGTTGATCCGCCTACCGTTGCTAAGTTGGATTCAATAAGAAGTTTTTTCGACAAGAGAGGGATATAAATAAAATAATTTTCCAATTCATTTAGCGTAAAAGTTTTATTGGTAATGGTAAAAGTGTTTACCGCTCCGGTTCCAACTACATCATCATATCCCCACTTGAAAAATATCCTAAGTTTATTGGCAGAATAAGAAAAGGCTTCATCGCTAATCTTATCTCTAATATTATCAGCAGTTTCAACATATGTTAGTTTAATCCCTGTAATATCGGTTATTCTTAAATTCACAATAGGCTGTGGGATATCCTCTTCCAACTCAACATATCTCCCCCCAACCTGGAATGTGCTTGCCGGTGTTCCTAAAATTGTTGGAGTATTTAGAAACAACTTGAATATATTCACCGATCTTGCGTCTGTAACGCTTTCAATCTCTGTTCCTCCTATCACAATATCGGCAAGTTTATATTCTATTGCCGTTGGTGCGCCGGTTGTTAATCTAAAAGCAAGTGTGTCATATTCATAAATTATGCTGTCCGCTACTCCCGGGTCTGGAATAATCCACCCTCCCACTTTGAACTGTGCATCCATAACCTCTGCCCCAACATAAGATTCTTCTAACGTTAGTTGATTATCTGATTGTACCGAAAGAATATTGTAAGCAACATTGCTAATAATAATTTTTCTGTTCACTCCAAATATTTCTGTAAACTTTGTCTGTTCGCCATAAACAATATCACTTTCGTTTGATATGTTTACTATTCCTTCTTCATAATTAGTTGACGCAAAGCTAACCAAAAGTTTATATTCTCCGGCTGAATACGTTGAAACTCCAATGCTAAAGGGAGATGTCAACGCTATCTTGTGAGGATTCCCGTCCGGTCCTTTCACTATGCCTTTCCCTGGGCTAATTTCAAGATACCAATCACTTACTTTTTGTGTCAACCATTCTGCTCCGTAAGTGCTTATATCGGTTTTGCTCACCAATAATCCGTAAGTTTCAACAAGAGCATCTAGCCCATTGTAATGATTGCGATTTATCAATTCTTGGAATCTTAATAACTCGATGCCGTTTAATTTTAAACCGTTTTTTATATTTGTTTTCATTAGTCTACCAAAATTAATTCTGTGTCAATGGGTATTAGTTCTTCAATTTCATTTCTGTAAAAATTAAATATTTCTTTATCCTCCTGCCCCATCATCCCTGCGTCTTCATCCAAAATAGGGCTTGCGGTTTCATCTAATATTTTGGGGATGTATTCGGCAACAATTATTTTATTGCTCCCTACAATTGAATTTGCATTTGAAACAATAGTGCTGCCAACAATTATCCCGCTTTCGTCGAATTTGTAAAACTGTATATCAAGATCAACCGCATTATTAACATTTAACAGTTTACTTACATCATCTATAATTCCATCTTCAGTACCGCGTTTTAGATTAATCGGAAATCTATTTGCTAAATCAGTTTTAAGACTTGCTTCGCTTCGTTTTGTGTTAATAATTCCACTTTCTTCACAATTCTTTATCAACCCTTTCCCGGTCCAATCTGCGTTTGGCAAACCTTCAATTTCTGTTAAGACATAACTAACCGATGTTGCAATAGACACATACAACCCTGTCAATATTTCGTTTATCTTCACAAACGTTGGAGTAAACTTTATGACTTTATCTTTTAGTCGTTCTATTGTCATTGTGCCAATATCAGTTTTTGGTTTAAGTCTTTTATTGTAACCAAAGCAGTGGTTGTATCGGTAATTTTAAAATAAGTGAATCTTGGCACTTCAATTTCCGTGCATAAAATATCTGCTTGATAATTATTTACAAGTAATGATCTTAAATCCAATTTCTTTATTCCGGTTGTATCTAAAATAATGTTTAGAATATCGTTGTAAATGATTGTCGCTGCAAAATCCACTTTCGATTCAATGTAATTTGCTATCCCGGAAGCGGCTAAACTAAATGCCGTGTCTTGGCTTGTTGTCCCATCTCCCTCATAATCAAATACAACGCTGATTGATTTTATAGATACGTTCAAACATTTTACATTACTGCAGGCGCGTTGATTATCATAAACACTTGCTGCAATCGCAAGCAATTCTGTATTTGTATATTGCGCAAATGAGTTTTTAAGTAAATATAATTTTACTCCCATATTCACCGGATCTGATTTTACCAAAACTTTATTAATGCTGCTTTCCGCCGTTTTTGCCAAAGCCGAATAAAAACCCTTCGTGCCTTGATTAAGCACTTTTATATAATTTTTTATTCTTTCTCTAAATACTTCATCGCTTTCAGCATCTTCTCCCCCAACTGAAGGGACTAAATTTGTTACTGTAACTCCGGATATTGGTACAACTAATTGAGTTAATTCATTTACACCAACTTTTGTGTTTTTGCCGGTGTTGCTGCTCTCGGCAAGAACTGCATTCCCGATACTATTTGAAATTACATCTCCAACCAACAAATTACTTTTCCCAAGAATAATTTCTTCTGTAGTAACAACTTGTTCACCGCTTATAATGCTTTTTACGGCGGTGCCGGAGACAATAACGGTGCCCGTTGGTCCGTTAAATAATAGAATATTACTACTCTTTGATGCACCGTTTATAGTTAATCCCAACTTTGCCCCCAAAGCAACAAGATCACTTCCTTGGGAAGTATCAAGAAACATTTTCCGCTTTTGTTGGAACAAATCGTTCCACAACTCAAATAAAACATTCTTTACAGCGGATAATATTCCCCGCGCAACCGATTCTAGTCCTAAGAAAGTTACCTTACTTTGCCCTGCAATAAAATCAGCACTTAAATCTTTTAAGATCTCATTTGGGGTTTTCATTAAATCAATCCATTTGCAACTTTAAGTAAATTAACTCCCGTTTTGCAGCTATCAACATATTGTTGATAAGTAACTCGCTCAGGATCGGTTTTTGTGAGTTTTAACATCTTAATCTCTTTTGGTAAAGAATATTTTTCCGCTATTTTCTTTTCGATAATTGCGTTCAGATCATTCATCATCCGACAGTTATCAAGTATCGGTTTTGCCTCTGCAAAGGTTATTTCAACCGCTTCAATTTCTGCTGGTTGCTGGACCGATAAACCATCAACATCAACGCTTTCTACTCCCAAATATTCAAATCCGTCTATTTCATCGTAATGGATGACCTTATCATCTTGGTTTGTGCTGCCAAAACTTAGCGTTGTAAATTCTGTAACTACTTTTTTAGCTTTGAAATATCGCATGATATTCTCCTTTTTTCTTGTTTTTAATCAACCCTTCTGTTCATCGTCTCCAAGTTCTTTCTTTATCCATGCTCCTATCATCTTGCCAACTTCGTCTATGTGTGTTTGAGATACCCTATGCTTTTGCAGATCTATGTATTTTAGTTCTGCCGCAAGATTTACAAATTGCCTTAGCAATTCGTGTTTTATGTTCAAATCAGAAAACGTGGTTTTCTTATGAAACTTTTTGTTGATTGTTATGGCGGATTCAAATATGTCATATCCGGTCTCCCTTATTTTATTTGCTAATAAATATTTTTCATGTTTCGGAAATTGCTTCAGCATGATGTTGTTGTAAACAATCATGTCTCTAATCTTTTTTACTATTAAATGATATTCTGCCATTTCCTTGGTTCTTCTTAATTATCGCTCACTACCGTTCGCTAAAGCATCTAAACATAAAGGCACGCACGGCCCGAAACATAACCAGCCGAATAAGCTCGATAGTAACTCAAAGCGACAATCCACACTCCGGCAATCGTTGAATCATCCCAATAGCCGCCGAGAATCGGGCACAGTTCGTCTCTTAAATATTGGTAAAAATAATCCAAACCAAATAAATTAGACCCGCCCGTGCTCATACCGCTTACGTCTGGCAAACCTAATGCGCCTAACTTGTAACTGTTATTTGTACGAGATGTATTAAATGGCAAAACTTGGTTTGTACTATTACCGAATCTTTGATCAAAACCTCCGCCATTTGCAAAATTAGGAACGATCTCTTCCATTAATGCAGCAACACCAGTTGCCCCAAAATGGTCTGTTGCTCCGGCATTTGATCCCGTTACATTTTTTATCGCTACACTTTCTTTAAGTGCATAGAATTTCCCTTTCGTAACCGTCCCGGCACTTGTCCATGCAACAAAACCTCCGGATACTACTGTAAATTTATCGGCTGCTGTTACCGTTACTTTCCAAACTTTACTGTTCAATATTGTTGTCCCACCAACACTTGTTAGCATAACCCAATTATTTGTAGTTAATCCATGCGCTGCATCCGTAGTAACTTCTATCGCTGTCCCGCCAACATCTGCTGTTCCGCTAACATTTAGTGTTGATACAATTGCCGTCAACCCTTGCGCTATTTGGTATTGATCTCCCTGCAAGTCCGCAACGCCGCAATTTTGCCCGTTGTGGGTTGTTTTAGCAAAAAGAGTTCCGCTTCCATTTTTACGCGCTTCGTTACGTGCCGCCCAATATCCATCATCGCACACGGCAAATGTGCAAGTTGCATCATCAATATCAGCGCCGTAGTTGTTATGGCCTTTCGGGTAATTTTTGTTAGTTAAATACCAAGCGCAATTTGTTGTGCTGGTTGCCGCTTGCCCATGCGCAAGGCTTAGTAATGCAATTGCAGAATGAATGAACATTGACCAAACAGCAAAGTTAGCGCCTCTACTCTTTGCAGCTGCCCACGCGCCACCGTAATTTTCAGCCGGGGTTTGGGAATTGGAAATGCAATCAGCGAAAGAACCTGCATACAAATTGCTCGCATCTCTATTCGCCTCACTTGAACTTGTTATTGGATTACCGTTCTTGATAGACGAGGCTATGCCCGCGCTACCATTAACAAAAGCAGTTAAGCTCCATTTATATTTATCAATAAAGAAGCCGTCTTTAATTACTCCGCCATCAATAAAAGCGCGGTGTAAGGCATATCCGGCGGTATTGGCCGCTGTCTCGTCTTGATAGTCATAAACGGAAGCAATAAGTACTTTGTTAATGTTTGTAGAGCCGTCATGCAACACTTTGTAATAAAATTTCGGTACCCAAACCATTATGCTACCATCGCTGTATTGGTAGTTACCATATTGATCGTTACCAATCACATCATAACCGGTAAGAGGAAGCATCCCGGCGGGCAAAGTATTCGGACAAATACCAACACCAAATCCGGCGGTCCCGGCAATCCCTATGTAATTCAAAGTCTTCCCTAAAAAGTTTGCCCGTTTTATTTTTTTCGTAACCCCGGCGTTTACCGTAACCAAAAGATCATCATCCGTTGGGGTTACTAATTCCGGGTATTCACTTATTTTTGACATTTTTTAATCTCCGTTATTATATTTCTACTTTTATATATTAACTATTCAACGTTATTTTATCTCTAATATTTTATTATTAATTGTTTTTACTGCTGCGGTTATTATCATAGCATCCCCGCCCCACTCAATTTCTACGCTTTCAACTTCGCTTATCCTCAAATCATTTTCCAGCTGATCAACTACTTTTAGCATTAACATTCCATTTGCCAAATCCGCTGGTATTATTTCACTTCCCGCTAATTGCCCTATCCCAAAACTTGGCTCCAACGGATAATCTCCGGCCTTTGTATAAATTCTGTTCTGCACTCCCTGGCTAACGGTTTCTTCGTTTGTTAATATTTTCAGATCTCCAATGCCGTCCTCTACAAGTTCATTTGGTAAATCAGTTCCCAAAACATTCATCCCGAGCTGGCTGCCGTAAGTTGCTATTTCATTGTAAATCTTATTTAAACCTTTGCTCGATTCAATTTCAACCGTCAACTGCACCCCGGCTTCCATTTGTCCGCTTAAAATATTATTCTTCTGTAATATCTTTTCTTCGGTAGTGTTGTATTTTTTAGCAATACTCATCAAAGTATCATACCCGGTGACCGTGTGAGTAACTTCAACCAATCTATTAACTTTTCCCTCAAACATTTGAGAGAATTGCTCTTCGCTCACTTTCAAAAACTTGCTTGCGCCCAATAACAACTTTATACGTTGCTGTAACAAATTTAAGTTGAATAGTATCTCACTATAATTTATAGTGTCAAATTCATCTGTTGCGTTTGCTTCAACGCTTCCCATCAAATATGTTACTATCCGCAAAGATGTTTCAAGATCGCTTTTATATTTATTGTAAGTCGTCACTAGAATATCCCCCCGGTTGGCGCCGTAGTAACAAATTTACCCACATCCTTAACTGCGTTTATGATGGTATCCGAAACAAAACTTAACCCCTGCATTGGCAAACTTGCTATTTGTTTAATCGATTCCATTCCCTGGTAAACGTTTTGTATTAACGCGTTGTTATTAACGTAATCCAAGGCATCGGCAATAAGCCCGTCTTCTCCAAAAACCCCATTCAAAGATATTAACAAAGGGTCTTTTGAATTGGTTTTTACAAGCTTTCCTATGATATCAAACTCAAAAGAATATTTTATAAGATCTGAATTCTCTCTTGCATTACCGCGGGTATTCCACGTAGAAACATTTATGTTGCCGAACTTGCCGAACTCAAAGCCGTAAAAGTTCACAACATAAATAAATCGTTCCCCGTCTCCATTTGGTAAACTTGCGGTTTTACTTCGTCTGATAATTTCTTTCTCAAATTGTTTTAATCGGTTATATCCGCTCACCATTCCGCGGTTCGCAACTCCGAATGTTCCGTTAAAACTTATTCGCTCCGGTGTATAGTCATATTTATTAATAAACACTTCGCTGTCCGTTTGCGTCATGGCATCTCTGCCTCTTAACCTAAAATCATATTGCTCGGGGAAAGTTTGAAGATAAAGAGTATTAATGCTCTCGGCGGTGTAGTTCTCGTCTACATAATCATCTATTTTGATCTTTAAAAGTTCAAAAACGATATAAGGCATTTGTGGTATGTTATAGTAGAGTTTCATCGGCAATAATACTTAGGGCAAATACTTTGTTTAATACATCCGTTAAATAATCTTTTTCTCTAAAATCTTAGGCTTGAATTTTAAATTTTTACTCAATTTCTCCGTCTATGGCTGAACCCGCTGTTATTGGGCCTCCAGAAGTCCCTGGGGGAGAGGTCCCTGTGACTTTGCCCGTTGCGAACTTTACTTTCCCGCTTTTTACAAAAGCTTCAAATGCGAGTGATAAATCCCCCGCTATTCCAGCGGCGGCTTTATCTGGATCTTGTTCTTTTTGTTGCTTTTTAAAAGCAGCTTTAATTGCAGTTTCTAAAGTACCTGTTGCTAAACTCATTGCTTCTCCATAAATTTACTAATTCTACTTACTATAGCCGCAAACTTTGTATCGTTAAACGGCGGACTAATAGTTGGTCCACCTGTTGCGGTGCCCTGGCTCATAGCCCTTATCTCGGTTATTAAATCTTTCATAATTTTTGCCACTGTTTCATCTTTCCCTAGTCTTAGGGTAGCTGTTTCAAGTATTACCCCTTCCTTGTTCAACTCAATTTTATTTATAAACTTATCTTCGATAACTGTTTTCTCATTCCCCTTAGTATTATCTAAAAATATTTTACTGATCAATGCCCCGTTCGCGTCAACCTGTTTAAGTAAACATTTTCCATTCAACTCTAACTTAAAATTTCCGTTCTCCTCCCCATCCCCGGTTATTTTTACCCCGACATTTCCGTTTTTGTCCTTTCCCTTCAGATAAAAATAATAATTACCGGCACCGTCATCGTTTATCACCAAATAACGTTTTTTGTTGTTCCTTACTCCAATTCTTTTCCTTATTGCATCAATGTCGTCCGTTCCCATTCGTAGCTGTTTATCTACATGGCTTAATTTGATATTGTAGATTGATGAAATAATTATTATATCGTTCTCATTCCCATTGATGTAACTGTAAAGCAATACATCGCCGCTTTCCTCAATGCTTCCATCCGCTTTTAGTATTTCCGGCTTCGGGAGGATTAAATTTCCGTCCTCTCCGTTAAATTCATTCGTTGAAAAACTAACCTTCAGTAGATCGTGGTAAACTCCGTTCATATCCCGGAAAAAGGTGTTCTTCTGCTTTCGGTCAAACACCAATTTCCCGGTAAAGAAAACTTTTCCCGCCGCAGCTACATTATCTCTCTTTTTCATCAGTCAAACATCCATATTTTCTCAAGAAATTTACTAAGATCATTAGCTGTTCTTTCTCTCTCCTCCGCTGTCTCAAGTGGAGTTGGTGTTGTGGCTTGATTAAGTTTATTAATTTTGTAAATAACTTTTTGTCCGGTTTTCATCGTCTTCTTTTCCAATGCTCTTATATGTTTTTCAATTATGCCCGGCGCTTGTCCGCGCGTTAACCCTAAATTTGTCAACCATTCCGCTCCATACGTCCAGTTATGATTTACGCTCTTGATATAATATTCCACTCCGGTAAATTTCTGTTGCGACGTTCCATCTCCGTTTGAAATATCATCGTAAGGATAATAGTATTCCTTATCCTCGTAAAATAATTTTCTCCCTATCCTATACTCGCTGTTCCCTAATGCGGTTATTCTTCCGCTCTCTAAAATTTCATTACAGATGTTCCAATAAAATACCTTATCCCGCTTTTCGAGTAGCCAATTTATATCTTCGCCCGTTAGCGTTACTTTCTTCCCATCTTCTATTGCCTTTTTCTTTTCATCGGTCATTGCCCTTACATTCATGTTTGTGGAGGTTACGCCAAGTTCCCTAAGCCCATATTTTTGTATGCTCTCTAAATTTAAGATAGGATACATAACGCCAAAAACACCTATTGTCGATTCCGGGTTTGCTATTAAAGCCTGCGTATAAGTGGTATGAATGAAGTTCCGTATGTCAAAATCATTTGTTCCCAACTCTTCCCTGGTTCTATATTTTGAGTTGAATCTTATTGTGTCAACATCCTCCCAATACTGCCAGTTGCTTTCCGGTTTCATGTCCGTGTGCTCGTAAGTATAAGGTTTTGTCCTAATCGTCATTGAATTGTAAACTTCCCCTTTTTCTCCAACTACGGTATCAAAAAACATTTCATAAAAGTAACTATCCAAGAATTTGCGTAGGTACTCATAAACAGTGCCAAAGAAAACAGAAAGGGAGGGATCAAACAACCACTCGGTTTTTAGCATCTTAAAATTAAAAATAGGCACTCCGTCACTATCCTTAGTCTCATTATCAATTATTCCCGCTACGGTGTTCTTTAACGAGCTGTTAATAATATTTGTGCCCGGAGTTTGCTTTAACACATACTTTATCCCGTCAATAGGCAAACCCGCAAACGGAAAATCTTTTAACTGCGCTCCTCTTAGGTATTGAAAAAATTTTATTCTTTCCTCTCCCAATACCTCACCTAAAGTTTTATCCATACTTAACACGGGAGAATTTGGCAAACTATCTTTAACCAACATTTTCGGCAAGAGTAAACTGCAATTAATATTTACCGTTCTCCCAACACTGCTGCTGTCCGCCGTTTTACCTTCGTAAAGATGATCAATCATCCCAAGAAAATCCGGTTTGCTGCTTCTTCCGTCAATCTTAACAGTTATTATGGAACCAACGGCAAGTTTTATTTTCATTAAACTAAAAAACTGCGAATGGCCAATGTTTAACCCCGCCGGTGCAATTGCTGAAGTAAAGGTTATCTTTGCTGTGGCTAATACTCCGTCAAGATCATTGTAGGTACTGATAGAATAAGTGTACCGGCTTGCGTCAAACACTCCGTTCCCATCCATTAAATGCAAGTCTTTACTGCTCTTTACACTTTCTGCGGTTAAATATACAGTAACCTCCGGAATAACCTTTCTTTCTTTTGGCTGCTTCAGTTCTATCATCTTACGCCCTGCTGTCTAAGAAGTTTGACTGTTGGCTATAAACTTCATCGTCATTGCTCTCTACTTTTACCTTAATGTTCCTCTGGTTAAGTGAAGCTAATCTTATCTCATCGCCTAAAGAATCGAACCGGTTAATAAGAACATCAATTGTTCTATTTAGCGTTTCAAGTCCTTCAACTCGTGCAATAAGTTCTTTGTTCGCTTCACTCGTTTGCCGTTGTGGTTCGTTGCGGTATGCTTCGGGTATCTTCATGTCTTCTTCAAAAAGACTTGATCTGTCCGGCTTCCCCGATTTCTTCCATCTTTTTACTTCTTCTCTT